>Ga0247765_1000543_pt1 | contig 28326 bp, 28 predicted proteins | sample UWRJL106311C6_FD_179949 | JGI IMG/M metagenome (GOLD analysis project Ga0247765, IMG submission 179949) | Plant litter microbial communities from Arlington Agricultural Research Station in Wisconsin, United States - UWRJ-L106-311C-6 | ecosystem: Environmental > Terrestrial > Plant litter >...
GTTGAGATTATGCAGGTAAGGTATGAGGAAAAGAAAAAAAAAAAACTCACAGTGGTCAAGGAGAAAACTCTCCATCGGACGAAGTCGCGTGACAGACGCGTCAAACGGATCTGCCCGGCCTGCAGGCAGATTTGTTGTGATTGGTATCATGGGTAGTATTGGCTGCTCCTGCTGCTCTTCCGGGATAGAAACGGGATGGCTGCTTCTCTCGGTAGTTGCTGGCCTTGGCATCATGATAGACGGGCTGTTATTGTTATCATTGCCGTTGTCGTTGCTAGCACTGACACTGCTCCCACTGCTTCCACTGGTAATGGCAGTTGACGGCGACGACGACAAGCCAAGGTAACTAGCAACGCGGGCCCGGCGGATCTTTGCATAGGCCTCGCGAGAAGCGTGGGATCGGACTAGACGTTTTTCATCTTTTCCCAACTGCGTCGGGTTGGACGTGTGGACGAAGCGGAACATGGTTTCTGCTTGTGAACTGAACTGAACTGACCAGTTTTTTTTACTTTCAAAGTTTCAATATCACGGACTGGATCAAAAGAAATCGCAGTCTCTTTCAAAGCTCTCCTTCAAGGGGAGACATTCAGGCCTAAAACTCCCCAGCAGAGACACGAGCTAAGCACCTATTGCTTGACCGCCTCTCAGCCTCCAGCTTTGTTCAAGTGGAGTCTGGAGATGTATCTGACATTAAAGGGTGATTTGTCATCTTGCCAAGAAGAGCATTTCCCCAATCCGGTAATTCTTACATGCATCACCATTGCTTGGCATCACCACTTGCTGGGCATCCCTGTCGGTTACCTCCGGAACGGCAAGGATAAGTCCGGGCCTCACCTCCGCTTCTCTTCCAGTCCTCCTTACTGTTGAGACTGACTGTGCATACCATGCGGTGAAAATTTCATTTGACCTTCTTTTACCCATCAAGCCAGCACCATACCTGCCTTACTATATTGTTCCATGTTCGCATGGGTACCTACCTAATTTGGGAGCCTACCTACACCCCTGGCCTGGCATCCGGTCCCCTTACCCGTCAATGTTGTGTCAGCCCCAGAAAAGGGTCTTGAATCCTGCTATTAGATCTGATCGACCCCAAAGAATCCCTAAAATCATGTTAGTCACCTACGCAAGAGGTAAACAGATTTACATAGTGAGCTTATTCGGTGAGACAAACCAATAGTGATTGATACCGCTCCGTTCGTGCCCCGCGTTTCCGCTTCTCGAACCCGCCACCGGCAAGCTGGAGTTTCGCCTCCTGTCTGGAGAGGATGTTGCTCTGATATTAAACCATTGCGAATTAGCGGCATGCAGGTGGGTACCTAGCTAATCTAAGAAGGGCTCTGAAAAATAAAATAAAAATAAACATACGTCCTCGATGGTGCTTTTCATTATATACCGCACTATGGTGACCTCTTCGGTTTGCCCCAGACGGAGGGACCGGCCGATGGCTTGAAGTTCAACAGAGGGGTTCCACTGTGGCTCCATAAGATAGATGCGAGTCGCTACCGCAAGGTTAAGTCTAGGGGGTATGTTAGCTATTAGGTAATATTTTATCAGGGGTCGAGGAGGCGGGTTGGTCCGTAATCATGAGAGAAATGGGGCTTTGGTTCTGGTTGCAAGAATCGAGGTCGATGGGTATAAATCTGGCCCTTACCCAACTGCGCCTGTTCCCAGGGTCATGAGGAGAATGTTGGCACCCCCTGACGGCCGAAATTCCTTCAGAATCCGGATGCGCTCGCTGAGCAGCAATGAACCGTGGATGCAGTAGAAAGGAATGCCTTGGCTTGTAAGCAACTCCCCTATCAGGCCGAGAGTCTTCTTCCACGACGAGAACACAATGCTTAAAGTATGGCGTCAGCAGTTACCCATCAGCCTCAACTTGTAATGCACATACCTTTTGTGTGATAGCTGCGTAGAGATGTCACTCAAGAACGCGAGGAGCTTGGTAGGGTACTGAGGACGTGCTTGGAGTGTCGTACCGTTGGCAGGCGCTACCTCGAGATTGATGGGCCTTTCTTCGTCACCAAGAGCATGACGAGTGCATCGGCTGCCCCCAGCGCGGAATTCCGACATGCAGGTACTGCAAACAAGGTGTAAGCAACCGGGTATCACATGGCCCCCACCTGTGTTTGGCGAGTCGCTGATCGTGTAGATCGTCTGAGGGCAATAGATGCAACCTGTTTCGCCTATCTGCTGCAAATAGCTGAGAATTTCGTCAGGGTCTAATCCACGGACTGGTGAGACACTTCCAGTGTCGGGACGCGGAGCCCCATTATTACAGAAAAGGCGGAGCCTGAGAAGTGATTCGAGGACCGTCGAGTTGAGTTTCGCGTTTCCGTGTCCGCTCACTGCCTTGTCGATTTCTTGTCTACATTGAATTTGGATTTCGTCATACTTGTCACGCTCTGAAGGACTGAACTCGAGGCGTCTCAGCTGTGGTTTGGGGTCGGGAAGTCCGAGTAGCTCTCTTGTGCGCCGCAGGCAGATACTTCCGAGAAGCAGACGAAAGTTCTGGAATCGCTTTCTTATACCATAGGTGGACGGGCTTGCGATGAACTTGTGGAACGTTGTCGGGTTTTCCAATATCGGGAGCCTGAGAAAAGAGGCGAGAGCTCCAAGGTCGTTAATCGAGTTCTGGATAGGGGTTCCCGTGAGACACCATCGATGTTCGGCTTGCAACTCAGCTGTTACCTGGTACTGCTTGGTGGATGGATTGCGGATCTCGTGAGCTGAGGAAGCCAGGTCAGCTGGCAGACTGGGGAAACAGATGATATCTAGGTAGTCAATAGTGGAATAGTGGAACAAACCTTCGTCCAACACGACGCGGAACCAGTGAATGCACCTGAGGATGCCGCTACGCCCTTTGCGTAGCTCCGTGGCCAAAGTTGCGTAGGTTGTAAAGACGATATCGTTCCCAAGAAGCTGTTTTTGACTATTCTCTTCTTGCCTTCCTTGGCCATGGTGTTTGTGGAATGTAATAGACCCCGGATAAGTATGCCTGAAATTGAGGTTAACTTTGTCAAATCCAGGAGAGAGAAGGGATAACAAAATTCATCTTGCGCACTTTCTAATTTCATCAATCCAACTATCGATAAGCACTAAACATGATGTTAGTCAAAACGGCTGCGGGGTCAAGGGCGTGGCTCTTACATGAAGATGGGCAAATGACGAGGGTTGAACGAGACGCAACTAAAGGCAAAGTCCCATGGTCCTTCCTTTGGCTCTTTGAAACAAAGTCACTCGCACGCCCTAGGGATCCCGCAATGGTGGACAGAATGACCAGCGTCTTCCCAAGGCCCATGTCATCTGCGAGGATCCCGCCTTTCGCATCTCTGGGCAGCATTGACTTTGCGCCAGTAATGCTATGCTGGAAACTGTGAGAATCTTAGCACACAAAAGTCAAGATGCAACTTGGAAATTTGCATACAGCTTTTCTTCTAAGTCAGAGTCAGCGTTACTCCAAAGACTCATTTCGGGAGGAATATTCCCAGTCTCGCGCCGGAAAATAAAATCGAGTGCTTCAGCTTGGTGACTGTGTCACGGTTAATGGCTGTCCGGACATTCTGGGCTGCGTCCAAACGTACTCAAGTAAGCTACTTTTGATCCGTTTATCTGCGGCGGACTTTACAAGGAAGCTATGGTGAGAGAGAGAATTGAGGATGGTATCGATTTCCGCATCATCATTCGGCTGGCACACTTCTTCAGTTGGCGATCTTTGCTCGTGTATCTCAACCAGACTTTCGTCACTCTGTTCCTCGGGAAAGATAACGGGGGTTTCAAGAACCTCATTCCCCAAGATCTCATCTGTATGAAGGTAATGAGGGTTATAGTAAAGAATCCCGTGAGTGCCGTGAAGAGGACGCTGTAAAAAGAGTTTAGCAGAAGACAAGGCTCTCCCCACTTCGGTTGCTTGCAGTCGACGCCCATAGATGTTCATATCGAAGGCCACGACAGCCGCGTCTTTCTCTTCGTACCACTCCTGCACTACCTGCAACCACTGATCTCGTGAGACAAACGCCCGCAGATGCAAATCCCGATTCTGTTGGAGAGCCTGAATGTCTTGACATAACTTTTTGCTTAGGATAGCGAACTTTGATCCAAGAGAGTCGAGGGCGTAAAATTCGCCATACTTGAGAATGTCGAAGCACTGGGATGGTGCGGATGAAGCGTCGTGACGAGCGGGAGGCCGAATTCTCAGCTGCGCTTTCAGGTTTGGTATCTGCGACATGATATGTGAGTGTATTGCACTCCGTTGACGTGGACTGCAAAGTCTGAGGGCATACGCTTCCAAAGCAGATATCTCCTTCATTGACGCTTGGGGCGCTGTCGCTGTCATGGATAAGGGGCTCATTTGGGGGAAGAAGCTGGCCGGCCTGCCACGGCCCCGTAACATGTACCCTGGAAAATGGCTGGAAACTGGCATCGTCACCGATGTTGGGCGGGAACCAATTGACCGATTGAAATTGAGGCACGTCACGGTACATGTAGGGGTTGAAATCTGTCCATGAGGTCTGGCTCGGACCATGAGGCCGTTGCCAGGTGGCATCGACGAGTTCATCGTGGGTCAATTGCCGATACACATCTTCGAATGGATACTGGCGCTTTCGTGGGAACATCTTGCCCTACCTCGCTTCACATGTTGTTGCGAGACTGCTGGGCAACGGACGACATCAAAAAAAAAAATCGAGGTAAGGCTCCGCGAGGTGCTTTGCGGATGCCGTGGTGTGGGGCTGAGCCGGACACTGCCTCAACAAGCTGGGCGACCGCGGCGTGACCTGCAGGGCAAGCTTACGCAAACCGGCGAGGTGACTTATGCATTCGTGCCTGAAAATTCTGGAAGTTGGGCCGTTGCACACTGTCATGCTGTGGCTCCCGATCGTGACTTCCAATCCCAGAACAACCCCCGCGCTTCAAGTTAATGATGGCAGCCACGATGGCGACCTCAGGAGGGGGAGGGGGAGGAACCGCGTTCGAGCAGGCTCTTGCCGATTTTAAGAAGGAACTACGACCGAAGCAGCAGGCTGCATTCCAGAGCACGACCCTTCCCGACCTTCTCAAGGCGATCGACAAAATCCAAAAGGACCCGCACGCCACCCGACGACTTCGAGATATTGGGAGTCTTAAGGGAATGCTCGAAGCGCTTAATCAGTTGGGCAAAGTCGTTGAGACCTTTGTCAACACCTCTGAAATTGTCGCATTCGTTTGGGTGAGTTTGCACGAATCTCACCTTCCGCGCACCATCGCTGATGCAAGCTGCAGGGCCCGTTAAAGTTCTTGCTTCAGGTTCGTTGCAAAAAAAACCAATCTCCACCACGCCACATTCTCTAACAGCAAGACAGATTGCAAGCACCTTCGCCGATGCATTTACTGAGCTCCTCGGCGTCTATCAAAGTCTTGGGGAGGAACTTCCCCTCGTGTTGCAATATGAGAAAGTGTTCTCTGAAGACGATAACATGAAACGCGTGTTGGGTTATCTTTATAAAGATGTCTTGGAGTTCCATCGCCGGGCTCTGAAATATTTTCAACAGCCAAGTAAGCTCATTCCCCCTGCTCGTCCCCTCACTCCTTCCCCTGCTCTTCCCTCTTTCCCAGTCCTCCCCTGACGCATTGTTCTCAAGTGTGGAGGCAACTGTTTCAAGCGACTTGGAAGACGCACAGGACCCGGTTCGATGATTTGGTCCGAGGAATCAGCAGGCACAGGGACTTGATCATCAACCAGGCCAACTTTTCAAGAATTGAAGCATCCCTAGACGAACGAAGAATAAGGGACAAGCAGTTTCGTGATATCGCCGAGGCCGAGAGCAACCGGAAGCTCCGCGAGCTTCAAGGGTGGCTGAGGGCAGCGAATGTTGCGAATGATCAACACGAACTCTCCAAGCTTCGTGCTGAGTACCCTGGCACAGGACGCTGGCTGCTAGACAACCCAAAGTTCAAGGACTGGTTTGAGCCACTGTGTCAATCCATACCACCAGTATTGTGGCTAAATGGCGTTCCAGGAGCAGGTTAGTGACGGTAGAGGCCCAATCAACGTCAAATCGCTAACAAGAATCCTGCCAGGGAAAACTGTTTTGGCCTCTCTCGTTGTTGGGGAGGCACAGGGGCTTAGCCACTCCCCTGTTGTGCTGTACTTCTTCTGCAAGAGCGGCGACAACGAACGGGACAATTTCGTTTCCGTTGCACGCAGTCTGTTATCCCAGCTTCTCCCGTACAACAAGGATATCTTGCTTCCGTACTATTACGACAAGTACTTGACTAGCACCGAAGCGGTTCTCTCAACTCTAGAAACGATCGATGACCTACTCAGCGTCTCTCTTCAGAATTTCCCAAATGTCTACATCGTGTTGGATGGAATCGATGAGTGCCCAAGAAAGGAACGCGAGATAGTTGCATCATGGTTCCGCGACCTTATCGGCGGTCTCCCGCAAGCCAGCCCGACACAAGTTCGATGTTTGTTTGTAAGCCAAGACGATGGACCCGCACGGAGGGACTTCGCAGCGGTCTCCGCGATCAAGATCCGCAGTGAGGATAATCAACATGATATTGAGCAATTCAGTTGCAACTGGGCGAACAAAATCCAAGGGAAATTCGAATTATCAGACGAGAAGCGAGATTCAATTGCAAAACGTATTGTTGAGGCCGCTGAAGGTTAGCGTTACCCTCTAGTCCACGAGCAGATTTATCACTTACAGGCTCAATCTATAGGCATGTTCCTCCTCGCCAAGCTTATCGCTACCAATCTCTTCCATCAACTGGATATCGACGAGTTGGACTACGAGCTCGAGCCTGGGCGATTCCCGCGTGAAATCAATGACGCGTAAGTCAAGATACCAAGAACGATCGAATCCATGCCATAACCTGAATGTTTGTCGACAGGTACTCTCGCATCCTTGCAAGGATCTTCGACCACGTATCCGAGTCAGAACAGCGAGGAAGCAGGATGCTTCTGAGCTGGCTCGTGTGCGCCAAACGTTCCATGAAATGGCACGAGATCCAGGGTGCCAAATCGATGGACTTGGAAGCCGAGACGGTGGATTTCCGCAAGTTGCGTTTTCGTCTTGACTCGAAGGATCTGTGCGGATCACTTGTTGAGATTCGGGCCGATGGCACTATTGAACTCGTTCACCTGACGGCCAAACTGTAAGCAAAAGTCCTGTTAGCGAGTTGGCATCAAGGTCCTACTAACCCCATCTAAGTTTCCTGATAAGCGAGAAACACATCAATGAGGTTCGGGGAGACCTTCAGCTTGCGGCGCTTTGTGTGAACTATCTCAGTTTTGCTGGCTTTACAGGCGAATTCCAGAACACAGATCGCCTCGTTCGAGAAGGCTACTACGCTTTCATGGATTATGCTGTCATCTACTGGGTTCGACATCTTGAGGCCAGTCTTGGCTCTTTGGAAAAGGAAGATCCCGATGTGCTGGAACTTTCACGTACTCTCCAAGATTTCATTGAGCTACATTACACGAACCCAACCACTCGCTTTCCTGTTTCGCGAGGAAATATCAACAGACTCCGCGCTCTTGAGGATATGAGTTGCTACACAGAGTTACAGCAGAGCGTAATTTCGACGCGGAAGCAACTCACATTTTACGGTGAAATGAACGACGCAGAAATTGCCCTCGACCTCTCGGATGTTGTGGGCAGGGTTCGGGCGGTACTCGAGCGCTTGCTCCAGACCGCTCAAAGCGGCGACACGGTATCTACTCAGTTGGAAAAGCACTACGGTTCCAACCTATTCAAATGTCCAAGGTTTAGCTGCAAATTCTTTTCGAACGGGTTCGCAACTGCAGAACAGAGAGACCAGCACCTCGACAAGCACCTAAGGCCATTCCGATGCACAGTAGCCGGTTGCTTGACTGGCGCAACGGGGTTGAAATCTGAGAGAGACCTCCAAAAGCACATGAAAGACGCGCATAGAGGCGCTCAGCTTGGCGACGAATATCCTGACGAGAATGAAGTGACTCGAAGTCTACAACAACCACAACAACAACAACAACACCTACCTGATACACGGGCATCCGGGCTCCCAAAGAATGCACTTCAAACGCAAGACAGCCACAACTCATCTGACAACACGGCAAACCCCTTGCAGCAGTTCCGGGCAATTAAGAGACAAAAGCGGGAACATAAGTGCCGTGACTGTGGGAAAACCTTTTCACGGAAGTTCAATCTCGATTCTCACCTACACACACACAGCACGGTGCGACATTGGAAATGCGATGTGTGTGGGAAAGCATTTGCCCGAGAGAGCGATTGCAAAAGGCATACCAAGGGCCATGGTGCAGGGGAGATGTTCACTTGTGCAGGGTGTGGAAAAGGTTTTGCTCGAAAAGACACTCTGGCAAATCATCACAAGTCAAAATTGGGTCAAAGGTGTCTCTTGGGTTTGCCTGGATCTGGGGGGGCCGATCAATACGTATTCCAAGACCTTGAGATCTATGAAGGTTACAGCTGATGCCCCTCCAGACCAGCGGCCTCATCGAGCCAACTCAGCCAAGCCCAACTGAAGTGGGAGTCAGGTGGTGGCAGCTTCACAAAGTGAGGGCTAAAGACCCTACGCTGGCGACAAGTTCGCCTGTTGGCTAGTCATCAGCACATTATGCCCGCTGGACTTCTTTTGGCCACTTCAGCGGTTATCTATTTGATCTGACTGGTGCCCTCTTGGCCGATTACATCTGTGGGCTGTAGGTGCTTGGGCCATCACACCCAATCCAGTCTGCAGAGGTTATCTGGGGCCTCTTTTCTGACAGGCTCTCGGAACTTCCCGTGTGATACTGGGGACGCCCGGTCCGGTTGTATCTCATGCTCTTTTCGCCGCATCTCTCGTTCTTCTTCATCTCTGTTTCTCTCCTTACCCCGTCTTCCAAGCCGCTGCCACAACAAGAGTTGATATCATTTTTCTGAAACACGCCACCGACCGCAAATGACAGGCAACGCTCAAACATGATGGCTACTGTATGTTACAGCATCTCAACGTATCGAGCCCCTTGACTGAATTGACAATTATCCTAGGGAGACAGGGCGCGGCAAGGAATCTACGAGCCCATCCGCTTTCACCTGTTCAGCGACGTAGCCGGCAAGACTGTCAGGTGGAGACGCCGATCGCCGCTGCTTATAGGCACTGCCATTAGGATTGGGAATGTGCCGATTAGCGATGACGAGTTAGCTGTGGAGGGGGGCGAAAAAAGGATCCCGGAAAGTTCTGTCATTGTGGAGATTTATAATATGGAGGTCATGTTTGTTAATTGACTACCTACTTAAGTAGCTACCTAAAGCTATCTGTAGCTGCCCGTAGCTATCTAAGCGGTTATCCAGCAATGCCAGAAAGTAGGTCCTCTTAAAATGGCGTTGGGGATGTGAGTGCGCTATCTGTGCGGTTATGTTTGTATGTCTGGAGATCATTAGGTGCTCCACCTCGGTGAGCAATTTCGAACAGTAATCACGGCTCAGCTTTCGCAAACCGGTCGAAGCTAAACCACTCTAAAAACCGGACAGTCGTTGGGCTCTCCAAGATTTCATTGGCTACCTGTGCTGACCCTTCAAACTCACCAGTTTTGATGACTTTCATTGGCCGCTTTCAAACGCCCGCAGCAGTACAATCCAACCCCTGAAAGATTGTTCGCGCGGAACTGCCAAGGCTTGACATTCTCAAACTTCAGCATTTTACCGCCACAAAACGCAGGTTTTCCCAGAGGTTTCGAACTTTATCAGATACTCATTAGCTTTTTATCTATCTTATCAAATTTTCTGTGTTGAAATCGCATATTTGGTGATAAAAATCCAGGATTTAAAGATTTGGCTGGGGACCCATGCTCCAAGAACCGCGCGAACAATCTTTCAGGGGTTGGATTGTAGGTCTGGTCTGGCCACGGTCCAATCAGCAACGCCATAAGAAAGCTTCCCGCCATATTTTCAGTTCAATTGGAGAGCTCATGTCGGGACCGCTGAGCCGTCATGCAAAACCCCTGGCCAATGAGATGGAGACACGCTTGTCCCGCCGCTCCTCACCCCTCACCATCCCTCCAAGGGCTTTTTGGACCAATGCACGTCGTAGATGCAGCAGTGATAGCGACCCTTTCCACACAGCCGGAGCGTTCCGCCCGAGGAAAGATTGAGACCAGGCTTGGTTGTTCTGACCAGAGGTGGTAGGTACGGTAGGTATGATTTTTTTTATCATTCAACACTTACAACGCAAATAGACCGACCGAAGATATTCGCATTTACCAAGACGAGGAAGAAAAAAGAAAGAAAAAATTCATCGACGACAGCCTTGTCGCCTCTCTAACTAAACTGTTTTTGAAATGGATAAGATTCTGTTAAGACTTGGGAAACGTAGCTTTTTTGCCAGTTAGCCCACGTTTGTTGATGCAAGTGTCATTATCACAAGAGACATATTGTCTGTTGTCTAAGACTCTCTATAGCAAAAAAAAGTTGAGTTGGAATTAACGTTTCCGTGAGTTGGTTGGTATGATGACCCGACTCGAAGCACGTGGCGAGAACTTTTTTTTTTCGGGGTGGTGTTCTCTTTTCGTCTTCAAACATGATGCGAATTGCCAGGGTGACAATCACAGGGAGGGGAGGGGGGCTCAGCAAGGTTGGAGGGCTCTTCGCGACTCAATTCGACATTGAAAGCTGGGAATCACGGCTCAGCTCATCCTCGAACACGTGTGTGTTTGAGAGCTACATGTTTTTGCGGAGCCATAACGAAAAAGAAAAAGGCGCTCTCTTCAATCTTTTCCAGACATGATTGGACTATCTCCATGCTCTACAATCCTTCTGACGTGGTGCCAATACAGTTCTCGATCGACAAAAAACGAGCTGCACACGCACCCATCGGATCTCCCCGCCCCTCAAGCCTAGTGATATTGACCGTTCCTTGCTCAGCCCCACCTTTTTTTGTGTCAACCGATATCAAATGCCACTTTGTACTGCACCGACTGCATTCAACACTGTTGAGTTTTCTTTCCATGTTCCATATATTATTACAAGGAGTCAACGCTCAAGTAGTGACATGACAGGCAGCCCCATAACCAAAACTCGGTTCAAGCTCTCCCACAAACTCAAAGCACATCTACGGGACCGGACTAGTCGAGGGCAGGGGAACCGGTGGTGGGGTAACCTGGGGACAGCGTTGCCACGTCAAGGCAAAACCATCAGTCGCATCAATAGACATTGTCCCGGCGAGGGTATTATTAGCCCTAATAGGCGACAGGCGAACTTCGGAGTTGATGTTCAACAAGGCCTCGGAACCGCCGCAGGGAGACCAGACGGTCTCGGTCGGGTTGAATAGGTCGACGCGGTGGTAGAGATCATCGTATGGTCCGTTGATGGTCTCGTTATAGGAAACCTTGTTTAATCATCAGTCATAGATTGCACGTGTCAAGACATGATTACGGGTAGGTAAGATAGGTAGGTATGTATGTATGTATGTAGGTAGGTAAGTAGACAAAACGGAATTTTACCTGCGCGCGCTCCCCGGAAAAATAATACGTCGACCTGGTGAGTCCCGTGAGCCCGGCCTCGATCTGGGCGTATCCGAGGTATTCAGCCCGGGCAACGGAGAACTGCCAGCCGGCAGGGAATCTGAAGCGAAAGTTGATTTGGCAGTTACGGCGCGAGTAGGCGGCCGAGATGTTGCGGCCTGCGACAGCGACAAACCGGTCGTATTCCAGCATCAGCTTGGACTTGTCGGCCGACGTCTTGGCCGAGACGGCGCCCGCCGTGCAACCCGACCCGCTGTATACAAAGTTGACGAGCTGAATCCCGGGTGGGCTAGGGTTGTCATCCTTGCGATTGAGATGCTCTGCGCTAGGCAGTGCAGCCGCGATACCGGCGAGCACCAGGGGCAGGATATGGGCGAGATGCATTTTCGTGGCTCCTGGCGAAGTGAGAACGAGGTCAGGAAAGCCGATGGGGCAAACGCTTGTCCTCAAGGGAGAGTGATGCTGCTCTCTATATCTTTGCACTCATCGGGACTCATGAGCGCTCACCCCCTGCCTCGGTTGGATATATTTCGTCCAGTATCTGATCCTCCTCTCTAATGGCTCTTAGAAGACAATTGACGGAATAGGGTGATAATTACAGTCTACCCAATCCGCGAATGCGTTGCATCGGACATGGTTCATTTGTGACCCTTCAGCCTCAGTCCTATTTTTGGACCACTTCCACCAAACCCTCTCGGTTGGATTGGTGTTCGGGGAACGTATATAGGGCTGAACGCTACCTGTATCACAAGCGAGAAATTTCCCCCTATAAATCGAGGGCCCCTGGGCTCGGTCTTTTATCTGAATGATATTAGCCTCACACAGTTCGGTCGGTGGCAGGTGTGGCTCGAGAAGGTAGGTATTCCGTTCCCCGCAGGTTGTGCTTAATTGCAGCTGATCAGGTCATGTCGGAGGGGCTGGGACTTTTGCTGAGTCTCCTCGGGCTGAGTGTTAGGCTTTCGGGGGCGAAAGAGCGACCTCGGCACGTTCATTGGCCGAGCTGATATTGCCCCTCACGGAGACTACTTTTTTATCCCTGAAAGACTGTCGGCCGGGCAGTTGCGAAGACCGTCAGCTTCATTGGATATCAAACTGGGGTGCAAAAGCGCACTCGCAAAACATCCAAATACCCCGTGATTTATGCCTGTGTATGGCTGTGTTGAACTGTGGTGAGCGACAATTGAGCTGCTGACTGTCGGAGAATAGGGGCTGGTCTTGGCACTGAAGCAGAGAATGACACCGCCTGGGGTTCTTACCACAAAGGCTGACGCTTCCAGTTAGCCCGAGAACCGCCGGACCGTCGTCAAGGACGGCGTTGTATCTCTTGGTTGTCAATTGGACAGAAGAGAAGGACAAGAACCAGGTCGGCAGGCGTAAGATCCTCCTAGTCTCGTGGGCGATGACGCACAACACCCCAGCTCCAGACTAAAGCTTCCCGTGAAGGAATTGGCACATGCGTCGTCGAGGACTGCCTGAAAACGAGGTAGATTGCAGCAAAGATGGCGAAAGAGGTTACGAATTTGAAGATGGTGGGACTTTCATGAAGTCCGTTCTGGGGACGCGAGTGGGGAAGACGAGATTCTGGCTGTCAGACCTTCGACGGCACATGTCCTCAAGATCAACATCATCTATTGGACTTACCGACGGCGCCAACACGTCGAACTAAATCCTCTCCTCTGTTGCCTATAGTTCTGCCTTTCGCACGAACATCGCGAAGGCAGAATTTGGTCGGCTAAGGATGAAAGCCAAATGGGTGGAAAGCGACAGTGAAAATATGGAAAGAGCGATACCTGAGCTCCCCCCCGCGGGGTTGTTCACAAAATTGAGCAGTAACACATTGGAAGTGATGCTGTCAGGGACGGAAGGCACGACAAATGCAGCTGCCTGTTTCGTCGCAAAGCCAGCCTGACACACGTTGCTATTTTTTTCTTTTCTTTCCCTTATGTGCGCCTCTAAACAGACTTTGCTCTCCAGATGTGGCTGACTTCTAATCTTCAATCAACCAGGTATCTGCTAATGCTCAGCTGACAAATAAATTCCTTCTACCATGCAGGGCAGGGCGGCTGTTTGCCGTGCTAAACGGTTTGTCCAGGAACACACGGCTCTCGGCAGAGCACCGACCGCGCGGCAGAAGCATTTCATCTAAATTTTGCATACAGCCAAATGCGTTGCCCAATTACAACTTGCTCGACGTTACACACTTGGGGAGAAAGAATTAGCTTGTTACCGCCGACGTGGAAACGGCAAATAGCTGTCGACAGGCTGTAGCAAACAAAATCTACCAATGTTTCTCCATAAATGTACTTACTTACCTAGGGACATTATTGACCTATATAAAAAGCAACCCGCTCACTGCTCACGCCAAGGTTGTTCTTACCAGATTCACACGGCTACACGCACCCGATTGACTACAACCGAGTTTGGTTTGTTTTTTTCTGCCCAACATGCGTCTATTCAGTTTCTTGGCCACGTTTGCCCTGTCGGTTCAGCATGTATCGGCAGCGGGGAACCCGGTGTTCTTTTTCACCTTGTTCCCAACATCCACCACGGCGCTGAGGGATGAGGTACGAAATACCTAACTACCTACCAAAAAAAAAAAAAAAAATCCAATTGCGGGCATTGAACTGACGATGACAAAAAGCTAATCACCCGTATGGATAACATCTCTCGCTGGTCTTGCACCAACGAGCCTGGCGTGTCTAAATATGCGCTCGTCATTCCCCGCGGGGGTGGTGATAACCGCACGGCGTATTCGATCGAGCAGTACGTCTCTACCTTACATAACCCATTTTTATTAGTCCAGTCCTCTTGACCATGAAAAAAAAAAAAACAGAGCTACATGTAGCTGACAAGGGCCTTGGTACAATATAAATACGAAAACGACAACACGTTCAACAAACACCTTGCTGCCGACATTGTCGCCAACTCTCTCTTCAAATGGTCGCAAGGGATCCCCAACATGTGGAGCAAGGACCCCACTGTGCAAAACTTTACGGTCCTCAACGGACAGAGTTTCGTCAAGTCTGGTTTCGCAAAAGTCGCTGATCCGTATATTGTGGTCGAGGCGCTCACTTATATGGAAGGAGGCGTGCATCATGTCATTGACCATTGGGAAGAAGAAGTCGAGGCCGCGCGGGATGAGAGTGGAACGCTGTTGTTTGGCATCTACACGGATCCGACGAATAAGGATAAACTGTGGACGCTAGCTGCGTATGAGAGTGAGGACTACCTGAAAAATACGCATAACAAGAGCCCCGCGGCGAAGGAGCTGGAACAGCATACGGCGGGGATGAGGACTTCGAGGCAGGAGATTTTGCTACAGAAGAAGGGGGGGTTCTTGTATAAGGGATCACCGTGTGCATAATTGCCTCCTTTCCTTACATATGTATCAGGCTTACCTACCTAGGTACCTAGAATTAGGTTAACAATCACAAGGAAATGACTTGACAGAGATGACATAGGAAACGTGTAATGTTTTAAACATTAAACAATTTGATTCTTGGCTTGTATCTAAACAGTCGGATTAAACGCCTTCAACCCCAACAGACCTGCCACCATAGCCGCCGTACTCAACGCACTACCAGCCTCGACCTCTTTCAACGACGCAGGACACCACGCATCGCCCGCCAAGGGCAACAAATTTGCCAGCGCCATCCACCGCCCAACAAACACTGAGAACTGCAAGGCTACCCAAACCCAGTACCCAAGCGCCCCAACCAATTTGAGTAGATCCCCCCGTTCCGTAAACCACGCTGCATACCACCGTACCGCAGGGAATCGCTCCGTCTTGGCCTCTTTACGACGCAATATCTTCCATACCATTTCCCATAGCGTGAGAAACGGACTCGCCAGCACTACGAGGAAAAAACACACCCGTCAACCAGATCTTGAAAGCTAACTTTGCTAATCCCCACGTCTTGGTCAGTGCCGCGATGAAAAGCAACACGGGAGGATATAGCCCAGATAGGATATATGCGCAGACGAAAATCGCACCGGGCAATGTCGCGATGAACATGCCATTGTACATGACCTGTAACTGGTCCGGCGCGTTTGCCGAGACGGGCACAATGACGCGGCCGTTCCAAAAGTTTGGAGCGCGGAGGTTAAAGACCAGAAAGGTGATGAGGGTGGCAAAGCTATCAATGGCGAGATACTGAATGCCCCATCCACGAGAACCAAAGGTGCCGCTAATAGCTGCGGCAACGGCGAAGCCGTTGGGATGCAAGAGGGGGAGGACAAAGTTGAACGGGGAAGGGGCAGATAGATTTAGGAGGAATCCTTCACCAATAGGCTTGGCGAGGCCAACGAGGAAGGTTACCCAGAGGTTGACGAAGCTGAATGTCTGAGGAGGGAGGCCATGCCGACGGGAGATGGTAATGTTGAGGATGACGTGGGCGATTATGGATAGCATGTCGAACGTGACGGAGACGAAAACGGGGGCGGAGCCTGAACAGGTGGGTTGGCCAGACCAGGCGAAGATGTACGCGGGAAGCCAACCAAGCTTGGAGGCTTGGGCTGAAACGCATGCAGGGACCTCAGAGGGCGAAACTTGGGCAGTGCAGCGTATGTATTGGACGGGTGTCTGGGAGAGCGAGAATGGAACGATATCAAGCTGGTCGATGCCAGAGTATTGCCATTCTTTGGGCTGGGAGTAGGTGTCAATGCAGCCAAAGTCTTCGAGGAAGCGGCGAGTAGATGACTCAAAGATCTGCGTGTATTAGTGGGTGCTGAAGTAGTGTGTGATGCTGGACAGCAAGCATAGGGTTAGCTTACAGGTTCGAACAAGGGGTACAGTGTATTCTCCGGATCGGGGTCGACGACGACTTTGGGACTGAGAGAAGGCTCTGTGCCTCTCCGGCAAGGGAATTTCTGGTACAGACTGCTTTGTATGTGAGCCATAGCCAACGGTATGGCGAGGAGGGGGGGGGGTCGGACTTTTTGGTCGTGCAATTGTTCAGCAAGGTCAAAATATCCCTTCGAGTTTCGGGAGTCAGGACCGACCGAGGTTGAGTCTGAATGGACTCAACGTAGTCATGACAGAGGGGGCTCAAGTCTGAGAAAAGTCAGCTCAAGCCCACCAACATTACCGAGTTTGGAGAGTCTCACAAGATAGAAATACTTGGGACCGGTCCTGGTGTTTGTGACGTTGGTTCCATTAGCGAGCGAAGTTCCGTTGATGACCGGGAATTCTCATTGGTCGCGTGTGACCTAAGGACGTGTCGCGTGTGAATGTCGTAGGAAACACGGTCGTGAACGGTGAGGGCTCCGCAGAGATGGACTGAGGTCGCGATGCAGGCCCAGAGACCGAAACTCCAAAGAAAAGCCATTGCATCGACAACAACGCCACACCCGGTGGTTACAAAAGCCAGTCATGATCGCGGGCATCTGAGGAAGATATCGGCGTGGTCACGAAATGTCGCGAATCGCGATGAGGCTCTGCTGGGAAATTGCCCCTTTTTTTTTGGCTTGTCGCTGGGGCTTGCCGCTATCGTCTTGGCAGGAGATTCTAGACTCGAATCGGTCGTCGATACTTCAGCCGTCGGAGATCCATCACGGTTCCTGCATCACGACTTGCTGTTCCCCAATGCTTTGGCGCGGAGAAGGATTTTATTTTGACGATGGTCAGTTTTGCGTGCCGGAGCCTCGTGTGGCTGTCGACCGGATCTGGCTCGCTCCTTCCCAGACAGGAATACCGAACCGCAGACCTTCTTCCCTTCTAGACTGTACCTCTGCACTTCAAGCAATTTGTTTCGTCGTGGTTGCAGTTGGGGAATTGCCCTGCTGGTTAACTCCGTACAAGAAGGTGCCAACATCGCGGGGCCGGGGATTCTGGCATTGAGCACTCTCAAACACGTATTCACGCACAAACCTCATCTCAATGTTGATGTAACATGAACGTCAGGTGACACGTCAGTCTGGTGCTGTCATTGCCCCCTCTAGCCAGTGTCACGCATTTGAGTGTATCTTGGCATAAACCTGGCAAACAAACGACATTTTTGTGACTAGGTTAGTAGCTTGAACCAAACACGCACGCTGCAGGTATTCTGACTTCACGTCCAGGAAAGCAGACACCGCTTTTGATGTTTGGCAAACCAAAGGTCATAAAAGTATTGGGCAGAAGGGACCCGCGTCGTGCCTTCCTTCCTAGGTACTTAAAGGCTGTCAAATCCCCAATGCATTGGCCTTGTGGCACCTGTCTCCACCGTACTCCGTAGACGCGCGATCTTTCCCCTCCTTCTCTTTCTCGAGCACTGCCAAAGCACCAACATCGACTTCCCTATTGCCTGTTCTGTAATACCAGGTGTTTTTTTTGCGGACACAGCCCGCTGCAATGTCCTAGTCGTCTACCAGGTGAATTTGGCCGCTGGTTGTCTCCGCTTTCTAGACGCCCACTTCGCCCCTGCGTCCTTCTAGCCTTTCCTCACGTCGACAAGACCCACCAATCATGTGTCATGCCGCGACTCAACGGCAACCTGCTGTCAATAGCTGCAGCGAGGCAGCTGCTGAGATTTCACGACTGTACATACCAAATAACACGATAGACTACCGTACTGCCCGGGTCTGACAACTGACACCCTCAAACAAGTAGGCTTCACCGCGACAGTCGCCTTCCTACTCGTCGAGGGCTGAAGTTGCCGTGCGCAAGACAGCCTTACACTCTCGTCGGCAGGAGGTTGTTAGACCACCAAGATCCGCCCGGATGATGGTCCCAAATAATTATTTCTACCGCCATACCGGGGTGCAGGGTACTAACCAAGCAGGTGCTGAATACGCCCAAAGAAATCTCGCAGCATCATGATGAAATACACATACAAGACGGCCTTCTCTTCATCCAACTTCCGCTGAGGCTTGTCTTCTGGCCTTTCGCGCACTGCAGACTCCGGAACAGTATGTCTCTTGGCGCCAAGGCCCTCGTTGCTGCCGGGTTGAGACTGAGCCTTGATCATTTCGAAGAAGGCTTCTGACTGCTTCGCTTCGGATCTCTTCCAACTGCTATTCTTCATCCTTTCTTTTCCTTCGTCAACTGCCATGTCGGCTTGGCTGCCGTCCCTTTCCGGTGAATCAGACACCGGGGGATGGCCATTCCTGTCTGCCCTCTTGTTATAGTCCACGGCCCCGTTCAGCCGATCCATCTGCTCCTCAAGCTCATCGGCGTATCCGTTCAACCTCTTCTTCTCATCCTTGAACCCCCGTATGAGGGTGGTCAGCGCGTCTCTCTCCGAGTCAATTCTGTAACGGCTGAAAACCTTCTTCATCTCCTCCTTCATCTGATGGCGTGTCTTGCTGAGCGCACCGTCTATCTCGACTCGGATGAAAAAGGGTCTTCCGTCGTTGGCAAAGACAAAAGCGGTCCGGAACCGGTTGCCGTGAGAAGGTTGCCCTTCGGTAACATTCTCCTTGAGCGCCCACGTCACCGAGTTCGCCGGCCCGCTCCGGCCCCCAACAGACTTGTGTCGGCACGCACTGCCCTCAAAGACCCATCTCGTCTCCCTCTTGAATTCTTTCTCCCAGGCCACCTCGCCGACGCTGCCGCCCATGCCGCCAAACTCGGCCTGCGGTGCTATGGCAAAGAAGGACCGGCTAGCCACTCCAAAGGGTGTTCCGGTGATAGAGACGGGGCCCAATTGCCTCACTTCTACCTTGTTCTTCTTTATTTGCTTTTGCCCCATCATTTTTTGGTATCGCTGCAGAACGTCATTGTCACCGTCAAGCACCACGCGGATCGTCGCTGACTCTAGCACACAATCATGGAGATTTGTAAAGAATATCTCCATGTGGATAATGCCGGCTGACAAGCTGCCGTGTTCGTACTGCAACTGGCCCCATTTTGTGTGTTCGTGCAGAAAACGGCACTCAACCGACACTTTGCCGATCTGGCTGTGGCCGAGGTGGGCATTGCTGAGGCTAGCTGGGCTGATCTCCGTGATGTCTGCCGGGATCTTGGAGTAGCGGGTGAGGTCGCTTCGGCCGAATCTTGACTTCTTCATGGTGGAGACTCTGAGAGAAGCTGGCCGGCGACCGCTTTCGAGGAATAGATGATGAGATGGAAAGGCGGGTCATGGACGGGATATGGCAAGATACCTGATCTCCCCCCCCCCTTCTGCATTTCAGCTCGTTCGGACTTCGGGCTTTCTGCTCCTGGGGTAACACAATACCAAAGATACTTGGGGTCGGTGAGGGACCGGGCTCCCATGGTGCATATGCGCATGCCTGTCGACATCCCGTTCGTTGCCACTATTGGACAAACAGATGGCCAATATCTGCAGACAAATGAACAATGGACGCATCTCCCTTCACACCATACCATTATCAAAAATTGGCCAGAGCCTTGTCGGCTGGCTTTTCCTCAAAATCTCCGGAGCTCGCCCGCAAGCTGGCAGCCCGAGTGGCAGCGACACTAAGGTTTTGGCGCCGAACATCCAGCAGCTATGTCGACATATAGCGCGGATAGCGATGGGAGCACCGACGCGCATGTTAGGCACATCATGCAGCGCGATCGTTCGCCCCTTCTCGCCCGACCCCCTCCTCCAATGTCTGATTATGTAACAGTTGTCCCCAAGCGGTCCCGTTCAAGATTGCGACGGAGCGCATCCCCGCTCGTTGTTCGTGACCGGATACGGATAACTAACAGCGATCAGAGTCACTCACGGCCGACATACTTCGTGCGAGAGCAGGGGGGTGAGGAGAGGCGTGAGCAGGCAATGCATCTGCGGGAGGAACTTAGGCTGCAAAGACAACTTCGAGAGCAAGAACGCCTGCAGTCTCGAGAAAACGGTGGAAGGGAAATGATAGACTTCTACCGGCGTGAGCGCGAATTTGAGCTTCGGCGAGCCGAGTTGATACAACAGGAATTGGAGCGTATCAGACTTCATCACATCACAACAATAACTCGCCAAGAGCAGCACAAATACAAAAAAATCGACCTTCGGGCGACGCACAGGGACTCGGACAGGGAAGGATGGAGAGGTGTGCCTCGGGACGTATTTGACGTCCACAGGGAAAGGGATCTCACCTTTCATCTAGAACTACCAATACATATCGACCACAGCAACGAAACGGAGGATCTGTCGCGGTTGAGAAGGCTCGGGGACTTTGCAGAGGGAAAAGACCTCATCCAAGAGCACTTCCTGGATCACATGAATCGCCCAATTGTCCTTGTTCAATACGCCGAGTTGCTTTTCGATATGGCCGACTACAAGGCCCTGCAGCTATTGGATCCTAAGCCCGCGTTCGGCTCCGGATTTTCTTTGCGGCCAATGGCGTCACGGCTGCGACAGCTTGAGGACGGCCGAACGCGGTTCGTGTATGAACAGACACACACCCATCTCCAGCGACGAAAGCGAGGTCGGTATGCGCGTAACTCTGATCGCGAAGAGCTACCGGATCCGAAATTAAAAGGAGACGAGGACGGTATACCGCCTGATCTCCACAGTCTAGGATCCCACGAAACCCGCATCTTACATTTGAACTGGCGACTCCTGGAGTCTCTTTGCGCCTTCCATGCCAAAGGCACTATTAGTGAGGCGCTTGCCGATGCGAAACAGGCGCTGCATGCCGTTGTTGTCCACAAGGAAATCAGCTCTGCAGAGGTAAGAGGCCAGACACTGCGTGTTTCCAGCAACTGACAAGTCATCAGATACAAGTAATATGCCTGGCACTCCAGGCATTCTCTCACGTCCGACACAGCGCACCCGACATTTACCGGCTTGAAGTCGAGGAGTTTTGTCTCGGTTGGGCATCGTGGCCCGACCTATACCGAACTCTTCTTGAACAAGGCCAGATCTGGGACTTTCGTGACCTGTTCACCGTTGCAGTCGCCTGCTTTGGAGCCGAGGTAGCATGCTCCTTAATCTTCCGCCACGGCCAATACCTCACCATGCTTGTAGACAACTGGGCCACGGATGAGTTGGACGAGGGCATCGCTTTGGCGCAACTGGACATGCTCGCCACTGTGATACTGAACTCGCCTAGACCGGACTGGTTGCCAAATACAGTGCAGGAGGCTGCAGAACGGCTGGTGAGGCAGATCTCGGAGAACCATCCACAGGCCGTGGGGACTCGGCCTGTCATGAGATGGATGCTCATAAAAACGCTCGAGTCCAGCTTTCAGGACACCGAGAGCGGTACGAGCGTCGACCCCTTCGCATACCTCAATTACTGCCCTGGCGTGGTTCTGAAGCGGGATGGTTGCCGCATTGGTCTGCCGATCTACATTCCCTTTGAATTCGAAGTGCCAGGCTGGTTTGTCCCCCAGGCATCCAAAGAGGTGAGGTTGGCCGTGGAGACAACGCTGGCTCAGGCTACCCGAGTCCAGGACTACCCGACCCAAGTTCTCTGTCACCAGCTGCTAATCATGCAGACCCAAGACCCGAGTGACCTGTTCGACCGACTAGGTCAACTACAAAGTTCCGTCATGGGCGACATGGAAGGCTACCTCCGGACTTGTCTGTCTAGCTATCTCATATGCAGAGGCAAAGAGGCTGAGAAAAGATTGCTCGCCCAGTTGAAGCAACTCGATGGTTGGACCGAGTTGAACGCCTTACGCGATGCCGACGTGCACCTGGCCAAGCAGCAGATTGAAAGGGTCCTGGACGCCAAAATCAACGGCCAACGCGTAATTCCTCCCCTCAGAAGATCGGCCATGACTTACTACGCTTGGCTGTCAGAGTCGGCACTGGGGTTTCTCGAGAAAGTTGACAGTCCTTCCGCTGCCTCGAAGTACGGGAGTGCAACCCCAGGGAAGAGCGAGCATATCACCATCAGAGAGGCAAAACATCCAGAATCTCCGCCCAGATATGGCTGGAAGCAACGGAATGAATGGGGTCCTGAGGAGAGACCTCATCACCGCGAATCTGACCGGGAAGGTCATGACTCATCTGATCGAGTCTCGGATGAGAGCAGCGACTCCAGTAACGAGTCCCATGACGACGACGATAACAGTGTCCTAGTAGATGTATATCAGGACATGGACATAGACATCGACGTCAATACCAACGAGGTTCATACAATTGAGATTCCGTTCAACTTGGTGCGGGAAAAGAGAGTTGTGGTCATCGTGGACCACAGAGACGAAGGCAAAACCATCCATTGGTCTCAGAGGCCCAAACCGACGGCGAGTGACAGTCACAAGACAACCCACAGCGGATCTCGCGCTGCTGCGGCCAAAACGAAGAGCGAACAGAAGAAGCAGGACGGGGACAAGGGAAAAGGAAAAGGATCGGAAATCCCGGAAATCCGGATCGAGTCTCTCGAGGAGGCAAGAAGGCGAGTCGTAACGATAGAATCGGGGGAGGAATCGGATGGGCCCGGTTCGCGGGTAAGAGGTGAGAGATCTTCCAGGGCAGTAAGATACTAATAGAATTTTATCTCTGTTGACTCTTGCGCACTACTCTCAGCCATGCACGTTGGGCGCTCGGTTTCGCTGCCCCTGTCTCAGAGGGCTATGTCTACCGATGAGGAGGATCATCTGGCGCTCGTTCCGATGATGCAGACCTTGCCTGATGGGTATCGGTATGCCTGGGGTGACGGTATCAGGGTGCTTCCCTAGGGGTCGGCGTTAGACACGGATGTGTTTGGGGGGGATAGGGAAGTTGCAGAATAAATTGCTGATGAGATCCTACTCACACCTCGTCAAGAATGAACTCATTTGCCTCACCCGGTGACAAGCGGGATCTACTGGAAATGCTAGGTACCCAGGTACCCGAGGCTTCCTGTGTGTTCTCTAGTGTAGGAGGATTGACACCTTTTCTTCAACCCTGGGGCACCACAGGACGCTGATGGTACTTTTTCGCGCCTTCCGACACATCTGATATATATTTTCCCTCAACAATTCACTACGCTCTCCGGTGACAGACCCAGCCTATCAAAAGATGCGATGAAGAGGTTCGCAAGAGAAATTCACTAGGACAAGACCTGGACCCACAATACCAGGCCAGATGTTTCGCAGACCTGCGCGGTATTCACCCCGCCGTTTCGGGTTCTACAGAAGCAATTCGCAAAGAGTTTCTGGCAATTGAATTCTTCCTCCTTCAACAAAACCACGAAGATCCGGCAACCTTCTAGATGGACAGTCATTACAGCAGCTGGCGAGGGGGCGATATCGCCAGTCTCAAGCCAGCCCGACTCTTCCCTCGGGAAAATCACAATGCTCTCCTTGTACCCCAAGCCGGCAAGACTCGAAGCTATCTCGATGTGGAGGCTTGCGGCCATCCGGTCCTGATCATATTGCGACTCTCTCGATTTTCATCTCACGCACTCATCACGCCGATATCTTCTCATGGTTCTCACACAAATTCCATGACGCTAAAGCTACCTTGGGACCGAAAGCGCAACGTGCACAAAAAAGCTGGGCATTACCGCGCTCTCTGCGAGAGCCCGCGACCAAGTCAACGGTACGACGCCCTCAAGCTAGAAGAGGGGGCCAGCTTGGCCATGCCGCATGCTTCTTGGATAAATATCCAGAAAGTATGGGTCATCCCTCTGGAGCTACTTCGTCCCTTCTCTGCAAACGGCTGGCCCTGTTGCCTGCCACAACTACAGGCCGATAGCTTGATTGACCTAAAATACCATATGAGTGCGGATTGTCGTCGATGGCGGGAGCATATACAAAAGCTCCGGGCAGCCGAACCAATAAAACCAGACCCGACTCCATTATTTTCACCGTCAGTCCACGCCCAAGGTGATTCAACTCTAGCGGGAGAGGCGGCGGTTGCCAGAAGCTGGGCTGCGGTCCTTTTGGCCGCGCCGACATCGCCTCCCAGGATGAAGGAATTAGAAGAAGAAGAAGAAGACATAAAGTCGACCAACTCGGACGACCGCAGTAGCAGCGCGGGATCAATACCAAGTCTGTCAGCATCATCATATATTTCAACCGCCAGCAGCCAGAGCATGGGAGACAGCAACAGCGGCGAGTCAACTTACGTCTCCGACGAGTTAACCATTCCCGTCCCTCTTATAAACAGCCCCCAGCCCGACGAGGATAGTGGTAATACAAGGCCTACCCCTTCTTGGGCAGCGACCTTGGTCGCTCCTGCACCACTAATCACTCAACAAGAGAGCTCAACGGGCTGGGTTCGGCTCAAAAAGTCTCGCCCGACAGCGGTGCTATCTTTTGCAACGAGATTTTAAAATAAGAGTCGGGATGTTAGTAGAGGAGGATTTAGGACAACTGGGACCGGCAGTATTGGATTTTATTTACATGTATTGTCGGGTCATAACTATTGAAGGATAAATGCCCACTCGTGTAGGCGTAGACATTTTACATGTAGTTATTCACTGGAGCAGCTTTTCCCACTTTTCGCCCCTTACCCATTATATTCTTTTTGTTTAAAGACGACAGCGCAATTGCGTTAGAACATTGAATACTAGGTATTTTCCCTCAATTTGGGCACCTTACCTACCTAGGCACCCAACTTACCGCAGCCATTTCTTGATCTGTCACGGCTGCCCACGGCCTAATTTATCAACCTGCAACCACAAATGAGCGAGGAAAGCGCACGGTGGAATCAGCACATTCGCAGTCAAGTTCTAGGCAGTAGAATAGAATACGGCATAGTCCCGACATGGCATTTGGCCCACTTTTTAACCTCCATGCCGGTAGAAAAGACTTGGTATTCTCTTCTTATATAAATATCTACTTTTATTATACCTAGGTACTGCTGCCTTTGCTCTAGAATAAAGATTACTGGTTACCTAGGTACCTAAGGTACCTACCTACCTCGGGCTAAACCCAGACATCTATACCGGTGGGAACACAACCGGGAAAAGGAGTTGGGCCTCGGTGCTCTGTACAACACCTCCACGGCCTCCCGGCATCGATGAACTAGAAGAGAATATACAGTCGACCTATTCGGAGGACCCCAGCAGCAGCAGCAAGGGGTCATCAGTACCTACCTAGCTTGGTATCGTCGTTCTTTTCATCCGATAGCCAAGACGAGAACGACAACAGCGATATCGACGCCCAACTCGATATGGAGACCGACTCGGCCTGGGCCCCATCCATCTTGGCTACTTTGTAGTCCGAACCCAATCCCGACGGCGCCTGAAAGGTTATCGGGCTGGAAGCGTTTTAGGAAGGCCCGTAACGCTGGTGTATGATAGGTATCTACGACGGGATTTTGGAAAGGGGGAGGACGGTTCACCACGGCTGGGACCGGTAGTGTGGGATTTTATATATAGGTATATATATGCACTGTTGGATTAATGATAAAATACCTTACCTAGTAGGTACTTACTTATATAGCTGTAGAGGATTTCATGTGCAGCTACCGGGTGTCCATTGGATATGGGATATGGATAACAAAGACAGCTTTTTTCAAACCTTTTTCTACCTACCTTACCTATTTACTCGTCACCTTTTTTTTTTTTTTTTTTTTTTTTTTTACGATTGTGTTTTGGGATAGAGAACGATTTGCCCCAGCACAGCATAGTGCCGACATCACATTTTGGCCAGTCTTTGCTTGACCTCAGAGGCAGAGGGAGGTTACGTGGGAGTGGTTGAACCGGGCGTGGCTAACCGCTGCTAGCGACACACACACATGTGCTCTACAAACTACAACTTTGCGCGTGACGAAGAAGGCGAAAGAGAAGGCGCGCGGGGGTTGCGGCTGGTGCACGTGGGCATTGAGGTTGTGGGCAGTGACGGCAACACCCAGGACGTGGAAGAAGAAGAAGAAGGCAAAGACCAAAGCACAGCGAAGTTAGCAGCTCAGCCTACATAGGTATCTATGTGGGCATCTGACTTGGTTCCCTCTTGCTTCAGACCTAGTACCTACCCGCCGTGCCACTGAAGGAAGATTATCGGTGGAGACTGTTTAAGAAGTCTTGAGAAATGTTGAAGTTATTCGGAGATTGGGGGTCTGGTTGGCACGGTGGGGGAGAGAAGGGAGTGGGAGAGGAAGTGCTTGAGCATTTAGCCTTTGATGTCGAGATTAGAATCTAGGTGGCCGAAGGTGTTGGGCGCTGTCCTCGTAGACTATCAGATTAGAAACGAAGAGTAAAATATCACAAGAAAAGGGCGATGGGGGTTCACGTGCTTTTCATTGGCTCGGCACCTAATTGGATCACAGCTCTCGCCTCATGTTCTCTAGTAGCGGTCGCCACTCATTCACGTAATCCACCTCCATGTAACTATATCCCTCACCTTTCTATGGCATGTCCCGCCTGACTTTGTCCTGTGCCATGCGAATAACCATACTAGAATAACAACCCCTCCCCCCGGATTAATCCCCCCTCTCAATGACCAAAATCCCAAAATGCGGTCCAAGCCCCCCAAAGTATTCCCTAAAATACTGCTCACCCGCATCCCGTTCCGCCTCTTTTCTTTCCTCCCCCTCCAGCTTCACCTCCAACCACTCCAGCTTTCCCTTCATTCCCCCTTCTCTCGCTGCAGTTTCGTAATCTTCCATGGGCAAATGGAAGGTTGTAAAAGCCACGCCGTCTTCTTTTCCGAATTTTGTCTCGGTACTGATCTCCACCCTCCACCCTTTCAGCCCTCCATCCAATTTTCTGTTGTCGTTATCGTCAAGATCACAGTAACGGACATCCATCCCCCAGGTTTCTGCCTTTTTCACTCGAATGTTATCATTCAAGACTTTATGCGGAACCATTTCAGCGCGGGGAACAGGCCGGGTAGTTAACCCGACAAAAACCCCTCCTCCTCCTCCTCCTCCGCTCTTTAAATTTTTGGAGATGTTTGAGAACATTTTTGTAAGTTCGGAGAGGTTGGTCGCGTAGTTTAGTAGCCACACTGCCGAGATTAGGTCGAAATTTCCACCCTCAATAACGCCGAGGGTTCGAGCATCGCCGACTTGGAATTTCAGTTTTCCACTTCCATCAGAGACTTGTTGCGGGGTAAGGGTAAGAGACGAAGAAGAAGAAGAAGAAGCAACGTCGATCATCCCCTCGGATACATCCACGCCCACGACAGAAGACGCGCCCCATTCGAGTAGTTTCCGGGAATAGTACCCCGTTCCGCACGCCAGGTCGAGGACTCGCGCGTTGTGGATGAACGGGGCGGTGGCGGCGCGGACGTTGGCTGTCTCGACGTAAGTGGCGGGAATGCGTTTGATGTTTTGGTATTTGGGCGCGAGGGCGTTGTATTGCGTTGCTTCATACGGGGTGGTCTCAGTGTTTTTGGCCGAGGTGTTCATTTTGTCAATAAGAGAGTGGGTGACAAATGTGGTCAATGGGAAGCGTGAAGAAGAAAGATTAAGGGAGAGAGAAGGTATCGGCAAAAACGCAGAATATATATTCTTGATCGTAAACCGCATTACCCCAGAACATGTCTACGCACGCACGCACGTACGCACTTGCATAAGAAGATCAATACGGCATCCCACACATCGAGAGTCAAACAAGCCCACCATGTCAGCATACTCGGATATCGCGTAGAAAAAGTACTAGTGGTCATCATGGGGGCCAAACCTGTACAACCCTTTTCACCAATGATCAAGGGAGTAGGGAATATACACTTCTTGCAAAGGATCGACAGGCGCATGACCGGGGCACGTACACCTACGCATGTCCGGAATACCCGGAGGAAGCAACAAACCCCGCACCGTACCGTACCGTACCTTATTCCCACTTTGATCCTGCGTATTCGTACCAGAGAGCGATAGAATCGAGGGTTGAGTATTCCTTTGCTTATTCTAGATTCCGTGTAGTGGTATGTCCAAGACTCTTTTTCTATTTCTCTTGTATATCCTTGAACACATCAAATTCATACCCTCGACATGATATTCCAAGAGTTTCAAACATGTAAATGCCCAAAATTCCAAGACAGTGACATCTACACCACCCCCACCACACCAAATATCAAAAAAAAAAATAAAACAGCCAAGACTGAC
>Ga0247765_1000544_pt1 | contig 28297 bp, 28 predicted proteins | sample UWRJL106311C6_FD_179949 | JGI IMG/M metagenome (GOLD analysis project Ga0247765, IMG submission 179949) | Plant litter microbial communities from Arlington Agricultural Research Station in Wisconsin, United States - UWRJ-L106-311C-6 | ecosystem: Environmental > Terrestrial > Plant litter >...
AAGATGAAAAAAAAAAAAAAAAAAAAAAAGGTGGCTCTGCCGGCTGTATCGTCGCCGGACGACTCGCTGCCGCGGACCCAACGCTGTCCATCCTCCTCATCGAGAGCGGACGCGACAACTACAATGTCCCGAGCATCGTGCATCCCATCTTCCTTGCGCAAAACCTCCTTCCCGAATCCAAACATGCCATCTTCTACCAGGCCAACGAGTCGGCGGCGCTGGCGGGGAGGAAGCCCTTGGTTCCGTCGGGGGGTGTGTTGGGCGGTGGATCGTCCATCAACTTTATGCTGTGGGTTTTTCTTTTCCTCTAGGGGTTGTTGCCTCCGGCGGCGCTTCCAGCGGAGGGCTCCTCGCTTCGCTCGAAAGAAGCCATTTTAAACGCAAATTGAATGAACGAATGGGAGACTCTATTGGTCTACATAAAAGGTCTGGGCTAAAACAGGGAGAGAGAAAGATATACTCGTGGCCAGCGCAGTGATTATGATGGTTGGGATATGCCGGGGTGGTCAACCGATGAGCTTTTGCCGTTTTTTAAGAAGGTGACTACATATCTTATTTACACCAGTTGCCTATTCCAGTCCCAACTGTAGCCCTTATATCCAACCCCTATCTCCACCTTCAACTAGCTAACAAGAATCATTGTAGCTCGAAACATACCACGGCCAAGTCAACAGCGCCAACGCCAACGTCCACGGCACCGACGGTCCCATCCAGGTATCCACGGGTGGATATTCTTCCTCCATAATCCCCGAGTTGTTTTCTGCCGCATCATCACTCGGCTACCCCCAGATTGCGGATCTCCAAGATTTCAACTCCAACAACGGTTTTGCGAAATGGTTACGAACAGTGTCCCCTGACGGAAAACGCCAGGATACAGCGCATGGGTTTGTCCATCCCCTTTTACGAGATGGAAAGCATGAGAATCTTCATGTTTTGGTGGAGCATCTTGTTTTCAGAGTCATTTTTGATGACTTAAAAGATGACGGTGAGAACGATGGTGATGCTGAGAAGGATCGAGATGATGGGAAGAAGGAAAAAAGGGCAAGGGGCGTCGAATTCCAAGCCAACCCCCTGTTTCAGTTTCCTTCAGGAACACACACGATACGCGCACGGAAACTGGTAGTTCTCTCCGCCGGCGCGCTCGGGTCTCCGCCGATTCTCGAACGTTCCGGGATAGGCAACCGCGAATATCTCGAAAAAGCCGGCTTTTCTGAGGAGGAAATCCTGGTCGACCTTCCTGGGGTGGGACATGATTATCAGGATCATAACCTGACCATGTCGGGGTACGAGACTTCGTTATCCCCTGGGGAGACTACTAATCTTTTCTGGACGGGAAAGGTCAATGTCGACGAGACTGTCAACGACAAACACGACATGTTGGGCTGGAATGGCACAGACGTGTGTGCCAAGCTGCGGCCCAGCCCGGCCGACGTCGCCGCGCTCGGCCCGGAGTTCCAAGCCGTGTGGGAGAGAGACTTTGCGGCGCACCCTAACCGACCAATGATGTTTATTGGGGTCTTGGCTGGGTAATTTCCCTTATTTTTATTTATTTTTATGTTATTAATATTCTGTTTTTTGTGACGTCGCACCGAGGGAGGTATAAGAGCTGATTTGACACAAAAACAGATTCGTCGGCGACACTACCCCCTGGTCTGCTCGGGAATATGTCACCGTAGGCAACTACACCATGTACCCCTACTCGCGGGGCCACGTGCACATAACCGGGCGCGACGTATCCTCCCCGCTAGACTTCAACCTCGGATTCTTTTCCGACCCGGGGGATATCGACCTCAAACAGCTCGTCTGGGCATATAAAAAGGCGCGTGAGCTAATGCGGCGCACGACGTTTTATCGCGGAGAACATCCGCCGACCCATCCGCGATTCGACGCAGACTCTCCCGCCGCAATAGTCCAGAACCTCAAAGCTCCGCTGTTCACTACAGAATCCGAACGTGATGCTCTCCCGGATATTGTCTACAGTGACAAAGACAATGTTGCGATTGAGGAACTCATTCGCGAAGTCGTCGCCACGACCTGGCATTCTTTGGGGACCAACAAGATGGCACCCCGAGAAAAAAAAAGGGGGGTAGTAGATGAGCATCTTAATGTCTATGGAGTTGGGGGACTAAAAGTGGTGGATTTATCGATTGCTCCGCAAAATGTCGCTGCCAACACAAATAACACGGCCATGGTCATTGGCGAAAAGGGCGCGGATATCATTGCGAGGGAACTTGGGGTGGTCTTGTCTGAGGGGCCTCTCTTGCCTGTGACCTAGTGTAGTTAATGTAGGACAGAAGGACCGTGTGGCCGACAGAAAGACAAAAAGAAAGAACTTGGTGTTGACCCCCGCGGACTACCCGGACATCTTAAGTTCTCCGCAGCGAGGCAGTGGCGGCGGCAGGGTATCTTTGATATCTCCCCGTCTATTCACGAGCCGTCCCTGAGAGCCGCAAACGGCACGGCACGGCACTTGCTGTGGTCAGATAAGGGCCGCTGACAGAAACAACACCAAAAAAAAAAGAGAGAGAGAGAGAGAGAGAGAGATAGATCGCGGAAGAAAGATATCGGTCTCGGTTTCATGTAGGTTGTTGATTTCCGCGGAACCTGAACTGAAAAAGATCGGCGCGGGCCGGGCCTCGGACTAGCGCTAGTTCCAGACAGGGACGGCTTAATAATATAGGAATATAAATGCTGCACTGCACTGCACTGCCCTTTTTGTGTCAACGGAAGCGGCTCTTTTCTGAGGTCTTGATATTGACTTGCCTGTTTTGTCAGAGGACAGTGGGGGGGAAAGGAGGGGAGGATATGGTGTCATTTATGTCGTGAAACTGTGTTGTCCTGCCTGCAATTCACCGCTTGTACTGCCTGTACTGTATTGTACTGCACGAGTCAGGGACTATACTGTACAATACAATACTATACTATAGATATTATAGGTGTGTGTAATCATGGCGTTGCGCTCAACCCCATTTTCTTTGATAGATACGGCGGCTGCGAGGACCGGAGGTTGCGTGCGTGCGTTGCGTGGGGGGCAAAGCGGAGACAAGGAGAGAGCGAGTAAAGTGTGAGGCGGTAGTTGTTCCGTCCTTTCCCCGGACCATTCTAGAAAAAGAGCGGGGGGTCGGATAATTTTTATTTTTTTTTGAAAGACAAGATTGAAAGACGGACAGATCCGCGGGAATAGCCTTTCCAAAAGTCCCCCTAACCCCGATAAGCCCAGTCCAGTCCGGCCAGAAGCACGTGGCCAGACTTGACTCTAGAACAAGGTTTGAACTACGGCACCTAGGTACTTGGCTATGAAGACAGACACGTGGTGTTACATGTAAGGTATCAGTTCGACTGTTTCAATGTACACCACAGCACAAAAAAGTCGGACTGATACCTTCCACCACGTAACTAACAGGCTGCGATCAGAGATTTTTGCATCTCCGCTAGAGCAAGGCTTGCAGAAGACATGCAGAACACACACGCATGTATGAATGCAGGACTTGTTAGAACTGCTGATTATGATATAATGACGGCTTTGGCGCGAGTGAGGGGAGCATTTCTTCGCCTGTGATTTCACATTCTGGAGTTGACCTTCTCTGCCTAGAATTTGACCCTTCTCATTATCGACTTTGAACTCCCTTCTCATTCTCGAGTTCGAACTCTTTCTCATTCTAGAGTTCGACCCCTTCTATATCTACCTACCCGGTACTAACCTTTTTCTCTTACACTGCCCTGCCCAGAATGACCAAAATGGACGACACCCAGACTGGTTGTGAAAATTCCCAACCACCGAGATGGAGTCTGGGTGTTTTGAGCCCAAAGTCCAACGTCCACGTCCCAGGTACTTTCCATCCCGTCGTCATCTTTTAATTGAGTTCCTTTGTTTCGAGCCTTCTACTTGGGGTCTCCCCGTCTGGTGTCTTTTTTGTTTTTTTTTTGGGGACAGCTGAACTAAACAAATCTCTTTTAGGAACCGTCCATCTTCTCAACAATAACCCCATCCAACATGAAAGCCAAGATACCGGCTCGCTACAAACCACCTCCGACGGAACCGTCATCCTCTCGCCCCAACCGTCTCCCTCGCCCAATGATCCGCTAAACTGGCCCCGCTGGCGTCGCGACACGGCCCTCTGGTCTCTGGGCATATACTGCGCCTTGGGCGGGGGAATCCCCGTCATGCTCGCTGCCGGGTTCAACGACATTGCGCAGGACTATTCCGTTCCCGTTTCCCGCGTAGCTTTGACTACAGGCCTATTACTTCTCGGCCAGGGTGTGGGAAGCGCCCTGTTTGGACCCACGGCTATCATATATGGAAAACGCCCCGTCTATCTCGCTACTGCGTTGCTATTCATTCTCGCATCAGCATGGTGTGCGCTCAGTCCGAGTTTTACATCGCTGCTCTTGGCGAGAATGGTCCAGGGGATTTCTCTAAGTCCCGTGGAAGCACTGCCCAGCGCTACGATTGCCGACATGTTTTTCTTACATGAACGAGCATTCCGCGTCGGTCTCTATGCATTCATGTTTTTAGGAGGGAAGAATCTGATCCCGCTGGCGAGTGCGGGGGTTATTGAAGCGTTGGGGTGGCGGTGGATGTTCTGGTACTCCCCCCTTCCCTCCTCCTTTCTCAAGAAAACTAACCCCCCACTCCACCCCCCAAAAAAGAGTAACTGCTAATACTGTCTTGTTAAACTCGTCTAGGATAGTAGTCATGGCCGCCACCTTCTGTGGCCTCCTCATGTTTTTCTTCCTCCACGAAACCTTTTGGGACCGAACTTTTGGCATTGTCGTTGAAGGACAGCGTCCTGCCCCTGAAAACCCCGGCTCTCCTTATTTAAATGACAGCCGTGACGACGATGCCAACACTGGAGCTGAAACCGGAATCACAAAAATAACCACCACTTCCTCCCCCTCTTCCCCGTCTATCGATCCCGAGAAGATTACTGGTACACCACCACCAGACATGTACACCCCCCTCCGCCTTTCGCAGCATGCTCTGCCATTCACAGCACACCTCCGACCCTATCACGGGCGCCTCATGCCATCTCACCAAATTTTATGGAGTCACGTATTCCTCCGCCCCTTTTTTCTCTTAGCATATCCCTCCATCCTCTGGTCTGCGTCAGTATATTCTTTCAGCGTCGGGTGGTTGATTGTCCTTTCGGAATCCGTCGCAGTAGTTTACCGTTCTCGCTCAACCTATGATCTTTCCGAATTTCAAACCGGGCTAGTTTACCTATCGCCCTTTGTGGGGGGGGTTTTAGGTACTGCTGTTGCCGGGAGAGTTTCCGATATGATAGTCAAGAAAATGGCACGGCGAAACAACGGGGTTTATGAGCCGGAATTCCGCCTCGTCATGGTTTTACCAGTCGCAATCTGTACGGGCGCAGGGCTGATTGGTTTCGGATGGAGCGTCGATGTCGGCGATGCGTTGGCGGTGCCGACGGCCTGGTTTGGTGTCATTGCGTTTGGTTGTGCTCTGTAAGTACCTACCTACCTCTACCTACCCCTACTTACCCCTACCTACCCTTACCTACCCCTACCTACCCTTACCTATTTTATCTTCTCTGCCCTTCTCTTCCCTTTCCTTCATTCCCTATCTTTACATTCCCCCTTCTTCTTCTTCTTCTTCTTCTTCTTCTTCTTCTTCTTCTTCTTCTTCTTCTTCTTCTCCTTCTTCTCCTTCCCCCTCTCCTCTCGTCTGCCCCCTGCCAAAACAAAAGTATACTAACACCGCGCAGAGGCTCAACCACAGCCATCACCTTCTGTGTCGACAGCTACCGCGAGTTCGCCGGCGAGGCCCTCGTCACCCTCAGCTTCTGCAAAAACATCTTTCACGGCCTCGTCTTCAGCTTGTTTGTCACCGGCTGGATCGAGACTGATGGTCCCAAGACGGTATACTCGTGGATCGGCATCATGCAGCTGGTTGTCTTGGCCTTTACAGTGCCCATGTATATCTTTGGCAAGCGCGCGCGGTTGTGGACAGCCAGCGAAACCTTCTGGCCAGCTCAGTCTGTGGTATTTAGACGCTGACTCTGACATGGATCTGTTCTGTCACGGGCCACTTGATCATCAGTCTGGATAATCTATTGTACAGCATAGCTTCAGACAATCTATGACCCACCCATCTATATAAAATAGAATAAACGCATCTAAACCGTCCAGCTTTAACCAAACCCAAGAGACAATGCAACACTGCTTAAACAGAGCATGTGGATATCCCAACGAATCCCATCTGCAACGAATCGCACGAATCCCACCCTAGGGCAGAACTAAGCAATAACACGGCCTCTACCTCTACCCTCCCGCTTCGGCTTCTTAGTCCGGGGCTCGCCCACCGGCAGGTCCTGAGTCTCAGACGCAGAGGCCGTTGGTGTCTCCTCATCCAACCGCTGCTTCTTAGGCCCGGCATTCGGTCGTCCACTCGCGTTCGGCCGTACACTCCCCTTGGGCATGACCCGAATCCCGGGCACACCTTTGAGACCCATCTTGCCGATGGTGGATTTCTCGAGGTAAGGAGGCTCCTCCAAGCCCATGGCTTCCGAGAATTGGTTGGCCAGTTTCACAACACCCTCGGCATCGACTCCGTGAATCTTCTTGAGGGCTTTGCTAAACCCAAGATAAGCGACATAGGCTTGGGCCTTGGTTACTTCAGGAACCTTGGCAAGGGCTTCTTCAATGATCTTTGCCGAAGGGACCTTGGCTGCCATGGGGTGTGTACTGCACCAGCTGTTAGTGCTGTGTTGAGGGAGGGGAGAAAATACTCACATTGTGGTGGTCTCAATGGGAAACTGAGGGTTCTTTTTCACAAATTTCATCTCCTCAGGTGTCATGATCATGGTTGCGCGGCCAGACTTGCCTGCGCGACCAGTCCTCCCCACTCGGTGAACATATTGATCCTTGTCGGTCGTGAGCCCAATTTGTACCACCAGACCAATATCTGGAAAATCCATTCCGCGACCGACGACGTCCGAGGCGAACATGAGACCAGACGTGGCAGCCTTGAATTCCTCAACCGTCCTGTTACGGGCAGGTTGAGACATGCGGGAATGCATTTGGAAGACGGGGAGTTTGCCTGGCGATGCACCTCCCGTAAATCCAAACACCTGGTACAGGAGGCCCGCCTGTCTGGCCGTTGACGTGAAGATGAGGGCCTTGAGCGAAGGGTTGGCGGCCTTTTCGCACGACAAGAGGCTGTGCAGTGTGGGCATGACGTCGTAGATGGAGTCGACGGGAATAACCGTCTGCGGGATGCTGTCCACAGTGGGTGCTTCATTCTTGTCAATGGTCGAGATGCGATGGTGCATCGGCATGAGTACCAGATGCAGAACACTGTCAACCTCGGGAGGGACCGTGGCGCTGAAGCACATGCCTTGCCAGCCGGCCTGCTGCTTGGAAGGCAGTCGTTTGAGAATCTTGAGGAGATCAGGCATGAAGCCTTGGTCGAGCATGCGGTCTGCCTCATCGAGGACGAGACAGCGCAGGTTCTGAAACTTGTCGCGCACGGCAGGCTCCGAGAGGATGTCGTTGAGGCGACCCGGAGTCGCGACCAGGATGGTGGGTTTCCCTTTCTGGAAAGCAGCGAGCTGAGTCGAGCGCTTGTTGCCGCCGACGGCGATGTGGCACTCAAAGGGTGGCTTGCAGTGGCTCGTCAGCTTGTTGCACTCGTCGGCAATCTGCTGGGCCAGCTCGCGCGTGGGTGCAAGCACAAGCAAGGCGACCTGGTCGCGCTGAAGGTTCTTGGTGGTGAGGAGGGTCTGCAGGACGGGAAGCAGGAAGGCGATGGTCTTGCCAGTTCCTGTCTTGGCCTGGACCAGACAGTCGTCGGTGAAGCTTGGCAGGTTTAGCGTCTGCTGCTGCACGGGCGTCATGCTAGAGTATCCCATCTCGCCGAGGGCGTTGAGCAGCTCGGGCCGGAGGCGACCGGCCATGTCGCTGAATGCGACCGGTGTGGTTTGAGGTGCCACCATGGTGGGCGGGGCAGCGGGTGAGATGGCTTCTGCAAACAATGACCGTCGGGAACGATTGGGGGTCAAATAGGCGTTGGACGGCGCGGGCCAGATGCACGTCTGGTGGGGATGCAAAATTTGATGCGCGAATGCTGGAGAGATGGGTCGGGATGGAGAAGTTCTGAAACGCGGAAGAATTCGCGACAGTGCTGCTCTGGATGGTCTATCGGACGATCTGAGCATGGTGGAGGAGAAAGCGAACGTGGTGCTGGCGCTGCTGTTTCTTTCAACAAAGATGAATGCACCTCAGGCAGCGCTTGCATGCATTTTTTTTCTTTCTTTGCTTTTGGGCAAAATTTTCGGGCGCATGATTGGCTGATGCTGCGCCTATGTGGGCCTGACTGTGCGGCGAAATATTGTTAGCCCCAGATTCGCTAGATCTCACTCAGATCATGACTCAATTTGCCCGAGATCGAGGAGGATAGGTTGAGAGAGGAGACAGTGCAAGATTGTTTCATGAAGTTCTTAATTAGCAGCAGAGACTTCGATCATGGTGGACGGTACGTGGCTCCATCAATTAGCCACGGGCTCTGCAGGCGTCATCAGATGGTCAAGTTCGCGCTAACAGCACCGATATCAGGCCGATAAATCCTGAATTCTGCATCACATGCAACACCAAAGCTGAGACGCTACTCTCCAGTTTCTCCTACATCGGTATTGGGATTAATGCCACCATTCGCATAAACCTCAGCGACACTGCCAAACCCCAGACGCGCCCTTCATCTCCCATACTCCTTACTCTCGCATGTCCAAATGCATTTTGTCGTCCGCCCCACTCCCTTTCTCCTTTTACTCTTTTTCTTTCTCTTCGTCTGGTCGTCGCCCGACAGAGTCCTCTTGTCTGTATACGCAGAAAAGGATGCGGGGTGGCATGGCATTGTATTCCGGATGCAGCAGTCTGGGACCATGGGCCTCAAGCGATTTCTACTCTATCCGGGAGGCCCCTTTGTCGTCATGGGCGACTGGAGAGCCATGGCTTCTTTATACACGGCTTCGAATAAGACCGGACAGTTGACCGTGGACGGCCCCGTAGCAGTGGCGTGGGAAGAATTTCCAACAAATTTCAGAATCCAAAAGTCATAACCGAAAGAATGGCTAATCTTCCACCACGACTCCCGCCTCAGGCTCCCGACCCGGGTGTGAGGGGCCAATTTCGGGGAGACGTCACAGTAGACGACTGGGATCAATTTGACTTTCCCGATTCCGAGGTTTTGAACCTTCCGGCGAGCAAGGGGCTCCTATCATCCAGCGCAAAGACAGCCGCCGACAAACCAACCCCGAGCCTCATGCTTCGAAGGTACAACGATGTTCTCCTTAAGCCTCATCTTGACGACGATATATTGGACGCCGAAACTTTCATATCCATTTCACAGTGTCACAGCGGCCTCGCAGACGCCAGAAGAGGCAGATGGCTCTCGGACGAATCCATCTATCGGCTGGCCCTGCGCCTGACGGCATGGGTCCAACGCGATCTCGTTCCCCCGAATGACGGCTTTGGCCCCTATATAGGCAACACTACCAGGTGGTGGATTTCGCCGACACATCATTTCCTTCGGATTGGGGGGCGATTTGCCAGAGTAACCGACCACCTTCCACCAGGGTTTCGGAACGCTGATGTCACGATCCATCTTGTCCGCTTCCCACCTGAGGACTCGGAAGCTGAACCCGGGACTGATGCCGACCGCGGACACGTTTCACTGTTGATCTACAATCGCCGGACCCGGACTCTCTGGTATCTAGATTCAGACAGCAATGGCCGGGATGACAGGGGCCGACTTGCCAGGACAGCTTTCCGGCAGTGGCTTGAGAGGATCCATGAGCCTCTGTTCCCCGCAAACGCGAACATCAACATCGTCCCAGTACCCGAGCAGGGCAATGATTGGGAGTGTAGTCTGAACGTCATTGCAAACTGCGTCAGCTTTGTTCGGTTCGGCGTATTTGGATGGCACATGGTGGACAACCTCGTGATGATGGGGGGGACTGGCGATCATATAATGTATCACCTGCTTAGGTCCCTGCATGAGCTTATGCGAATGAGGTTGGAAGCTTTGGGGCTGACGAAGCTGGCACGCTTGTCCCTGAGGGCCAACAACCTCAACATGCAAGCGGCAGCGCGTGCTGCCTGGGGTGCTCCCCCAGCTGCAAAACAACCAGCTCCAAATCTACCAGCTCCAAACCTGCCAGCTCCAAGACTACCAGCTCCGAAACTCCCAGAGCCGAAGCAGCCAGAGCAACCAGCTGGAGGACGACCAGCTGCAGCAACTCCAGAGACTTACCAAATTATTATCCACCAATGCCTCCCCGGAATAGGAGCCACAAGACCCCCGCCCAACCGGTTTATTCGGCCTGCACTAGACACTCACAATCTCCCACGTCCACGGCGACGAGCAAGAAGCCCCAACGGGTTGCTTCCTCCAGCAATCAGACCAATTGATGACGAAAACCCTCCTTCTCCTCCTCTTGCCTGGGACGAACCCGAAGAGAAAGAGGGGCCTGGTGACAACGGTGGTGGCGAAGACGATGATGGTGATGATGATAACGCAGGTGGAAGTGGTGATGGGGGTGATTCTGACCCTAGTTCTAGTTCTAGTGATGGAGGTGACGATGACGACGACGACGATGACGATGACGACGGTGACGACGACGACGACGGTCAAAATGCTGTGACACCCGTTGAGCGCATCCCTACTCCCACTCCTGAAGACATCCGTCGGGACTGGCGGAATCGAGGCCCACCGAGACCTCCGCCATTCCCTAGCCCGTATGGCGTCCCAGTCTACACACTGGCTTCTTTGCAGCCGGAGGCGATTCCGATCCAGATCCCGGTAGGAACCGGCGAAGAAGATGATGAAGAAGAAGACATCACGGAAGTGCTCGAGACGCCAGAAATCGGTCGGAATACCCAGGAGCCGAATCTATCAGCACGAATGCGGAACAGGAACCGGGGGCCAAATCTTTTCGACACGTTCATCGAACAACAAGAACAAGCAGCCCGCGGTGCGGAGGACGAGACCATGACCGGATTCGGGGCTCGGGGTGAAGAAGAAGAAGAAGAAGAAGTATCCGAAGATATCAACGACCAAGTGGCACGCCTCATTGCCGGTGAGGAGCGAGACGTCGATGAGGAAGCAGCCATCAGGCGTCGCCGAAGAGTTGTTAAAAGAGCAGGGAGGGGCTTTGAAGTTTACCGCGATCCCCCCACAGGTGCACGGGAACGACCACAGGGGCCCCGACCACAGGTGGTGGTACCTCGAACGGCTGCAAAAACACCCCGCCCGCCGGCGGGAAATTCCCCAGCAGCAGAGGATTTTATGGTCGACACCGATGATGACGACATCGATATCGACTTGACCGAGGCGCCAGTCTCTCCTGTTGTTGAACGGCAGCGCTTCGCTGAGGAAAGAAGAGAGAGGGTGCGTGCCAATGAGGAAAGGAGATTGAGGGAGGAGGAAGAGAGAGAGAGGGAAGAGGAAAGGAGAGTGAGGGACGAGGCGACGAGGATCAGGGAGCTTCAAAGGGCAGCCAGGGAGGAGGAGCAACAAAGGGAAGAGCAAAGGAGAATCAGGGATGAGCAAAGGCGGGCGGAACTGGAACGCAGACCGGCCGTGGCATCCGGGCTTCGTCAAGTCTCGCCTTCACCTTCACCCGCGGACTCTCTTCCGCTGCCTGTACCCGCCAGACCAACAACCGGTACGCCCTATCCAACAATCAAGGTACCGGCTCGCCAAGAGCAAGTCCAGGAATCAGATTCAGAGTCCGAGGTGGAATATGGTCTATACCCACGAGCCCATGGAGCTATGTGGAGGGATTTTGAGATCCCCGGAGGCTTTGATGATACGCAGGTGATCTATGAGATCCCGAGACGGGGGACACAGGCGGAACCAGAGCCGGAGCCAGAGCCGGAACCACAACTTCCTAGAGTCATACGTGCTACAGGGCCGCTACAGGGCCCGGAGCTGCAGCCGGCAGCCCCAGCAGCTCCAGGGGGTCGCGGGGCGGGAGTTATCAGGCACCCTAAGCAAGGCAGCCCACTTTCTCGTGCTGCTTTGATGGCCGAGGCTGAGCAGGCGGCGAGAGAAGAAGCCGAACGCGATCGGGCTCGCGGAAACGTACAGGACGCTCCAGCCGGACCCACACCAACACCACCTCAACGCGGGATCAAGACTGTCAGACGCGCTGGGCGACGACGAATAATACGGCTCAACCGGACCGGTGGTCCAACTGGACATGAATCGGTAGCGGAACGCGAACGTGCCGTTGGCGGGACTCATCCAGCTCATCGTCGTCAACGATCCCCATCCTCGTCTGCCTCTCCGGAACCTCCACAACATCGAGAACTTCCAGCACAGCAACCTCGGCAGGCTGCTGCGGCTACAAGAACCCGTGCCAAATCTCCTGCTCCTGCTGCTGGTACCATTGGACATAGAGCAGGAGTTCGAGTTAGGGACGCAATGGAACGTGACCTTGGACGGGGGGCTGGAGCTGGACGGGGAGCGGGACGTGGAGCTGATCCGGAACTTGGCCTAACCGCTGCTGCTGAAAATCTGATGGGACTCTTTGAAGGGCCACCAGTCCCTGCACATCATGCTATTGGACGTAGGGCCGGGGAAAGGATTCTGAATGCTGCTGCTGCTAGAGAAGGAAGAAGGGTGGGTGAAGCTCGACCTGCAGCTGAGCGCTTAGGTGGCCCTTTTAGGGACCAACCACTGCTGCGACCACTACAGGCACATGCAGGAGCCGGAGCTACGACCAGAACCGGAACCGAGGCTAGGGCTGGGGCCGCGACCAGAGCTGGAACCGGAGCACAATCAGCAGCAGCCGCAGCCGAAGCAGGAAGACGTGACCCCGCTAAACGAGCCGGGCCAATTGGACGGGAAACGGTAGCGGAACGTGATCGTGTCGTAGGAGGTACCTTGCAACAACGACAACAACGGCAAGAACATCGCCACCGCGAACTTGAACGTGCAACTAGAGGAATGTTAATACCCGGTGAAGTCGATCTTCAAGACTTGGAAGAATTGGAAGCGCTTGAAGAATTGGAAGAGCAGGCTCCAAGAGGACAAGGACAAGGACAGGGAGGGGGGGGGAGACGGAGAGTGGCGTCAGGCACGAGACTACGCGGCGCAGGTGATGAAGTTGGAAATGGAAATGGAAACGGAAATCGACGTCGTCAGAGATCAAGGTCGGCAGATGAGCAGCCGGAGTCAAGGCGGCGAAGGGTGGCTTGATTGTCTTGTTTCATGGTGATGGCGGGGAGGTATATGTTGCGTTGACTGGGCGTCGGTTGGATTGTGGTAAGGTATATAAACGAGTTTTGGGTAGATTCTTGCAGTCATTGGGGTTGGAGGCGTATTTTTTTTGTTATTTAAAGTAAAAGTGAATCTTTTGGTTTAACATGTTAGATAGGTACCTTGGTGGCAGCCATCCTCCATGGCAGGCAACTTGCCACTCAAAAATGGAGAAGCAGAGTCCATGACTCAGTACCCGTACAGTCTGGACATTATTGTGCAAATAAGTTCAGCCCTCTGCCCATCACTCTTGTCAGTTCACATCCTTAAGTAATCAATCAAGCCTGTGCTCATATTCTTTTTTACAGTCATGATCCATCACCAGACATGTCTGTTATCATTACCCGCCACATGTTGTATTCACAAATCCAGCATCGTAACCAGGGTCAGTCGTAGTTGTCAAGGTCATGTCATGTCATATCATATCATTGACTACTAAGGTATATTAAATCAGTAAAAGCCCAAAAAAAAACCATCCCGTCCACTCAACTCCTGAATTAAACTCCAGCCATTAGAACTAGAACAGAATAGGGTATCAAAGAATCCATCCAGTTAACAAACCAATCAACCAATCAACCTGCGCCTCAAAACCATCCTTCCATTCCTTCCCTCCAGCAAAATCATCCCCATGGACAAAAGAAAACCCCGCTGACAAAAGAAACTCGCATCAAAAGAGTAATTCCCATAGTACCTATCTTACACCCCCTTACATCAAGACATGAGAAGAGGAGATTAGGTAGGTGGCAGGCTATCTCCTTCCCCCAGGCTTGCTTTTTCCCTCAGTGACTACTCTGGTCACCACGGTCGTCGCTTGAATCCCTCCATGTCCTCCTCCTGCTCCTCCTTTTCTCTCTGGGATTTTCCTCCTCCCATTCTCTGCTTCCATTGTTCCATCCGCCATTACACTAACACTGTACCCCGCAGTGCCTGGTGTCTTTTTTAGGCTTTTCATCTGTTGGAGAGATCCAAATGCCATTTCATGTTCCTCGTCGTTGCTACTGCTCTCCCCACTACTGGATCCGCCGCGCTTAGTATAGAGTCCTTCGAGGCTAGAAGACTCTTTGACTCGATGGGTGTAGATATCAATGTTGCCGTACTGGTCTTTTTTCGGAACCGGTGGGGGGCGGGTGATGCTGCCGGTAGCTCCTGACATGGCAGCAGTAGGACGAGAAGAAGAAGAACGCCTTGCTGCCGACATGGAGCCATTGCGGCTATGGCCATTTCCGTAACCGTTTCCGTAGCGAGAGTTGCTATTGCTGCCCCCAAAAGCCCTCGGCATGATCGCCATGAATATCGGCCTTAGCGTCGGCAGACACGCGGCGAGGACTCCCGTGGTCAGTTCGAGAAACGACCAGGTCGCGGCATCGACATTATCAAACATGGGATCTTTCGTGTCAATCACAAACCGCAGCGTGCGGATGCGATAGATGGAGACGGCGCAGGGGAAAAACCCGAGACAAAAGACGGCAAGAAGCATGATTTTCTGCCGCTTCGGTAGCTGTAGCGACTTAATCACCGGCATCGGTAACGTCAGGATGCAGAAATCCGTCACGAGATTGACTCCCGCCATTATGTACCAGATTAGCGGCGCATCCAGACAGCGGCCGTTGGGGATGGTGTGATCCCAGAATGCGGCGACAGGCTGACAGATGAGGGTGAGTAAGAAGGCGAGAGCCACGGCCCAAGCGGAGAGGAAAAAGAGCCCAAAGACGGTAAGTCGTTGCATGATGGTGTTGGCGAACAGGCGTTTGTATTGCAGCAGAATCGAGACTTTGGTCAAGCATACGGCAATGTTGTAGACGACGATGGAGGCGTAAAAGGCCTTCATGTAGGGAATGAGGTTTTCTTCCTTGACCATCCAGGTGTGCTTGCCGAGTCCGTAATGTGCCTCTGTTTCTGTTAGTGTGTGTCTATGAGAAAAAAAGGAAAAAAAAAGGAAAGAAAAAAAAAAGGAAAAGGCCTACCCAACCCAATGGCAGCGGCAGATGCAATAGTAAGCACCTGGGCCGCCACCATGACGCCGTCATCACGGCCAAAACATCGCAGGATAAATAACCGGGCATAACACCGCAAGGCGACGGCCACGGTAGAGACGATAGAAAAGACGGAGAGGATGGCGACAATCTCTCCGAATCGGGACTCGCCATCGAGAGCGGTCGGTCTGTTTGGCATCTCGGCCATTTTTTGTTTGTCGGTGATGATATATCGTATCCCACAGTTCAAACTGGAGTGACAGAGGACAGGCAGGGTAAGACAGGTCAAGACAGGGGACCCAAGGCGAAAAGAACAAACAAACACAAACAAACAAACATCACCTTTCGTCAATCATGGGAAGTGGGAGTGGGAGGCGAGGGGAGGGGAGGGGGGATGGATGATGCTTGTACTCCTCCGATAGATATACCGTCGATCGATCCATCGTTCCCAAGCAAAAGAGATCATCTCCCCCAGATAGCCCACATGCACATACATACATGCACATACCCTGAACCGAGCAGACCAGACCCCCGCTCGATTTGCTCGTTCGTTCGCTCGCCGCTGCTCACAGATGTTTTGTGCCGTTGGGTTTCGGATCTGGGTTCAGCCTGACAAGAAATGTTTCTTCCCCAGGGGGCTCGAGAGTCATCCCCCCCACCGTGCCCAGCTTAAAATGGTTGCAAGAAACAATTAAAAACCCATAGGAACTAGACCCTAACCCCTTGCTAGCTAGCTAGCTAGAATAAACCCGCGCGATCGCACCAGACATGGTATGCATACACATGGCTTGCTTGCTTGTCTGCAGGATTGAAGCGAGCGGGCGAGCGGCATATTGCAGATTTGGCTATGTATAACGTGTATGATAAGCGAGTGAGCATTCTAAGCGAGTGAGCACTTTTCCACCAACAATACCACCCCTCGAATTGACTTCAGTTTTCTCTACCACCCAATATGCCCTCTACTTTAAAAGAAGATATGATAGTTTTGGCCCTTAAAGCTTTTGAAAGAGATGTAATACTTAAGGTCAATACTGCTGCAAAGATCTACGGAGTTGACCGTATGACTTTGACGCGACGACGCGACGGCAAACCTGCACGATGCGATATACTAGCCAATTCGCGCAAACTTATAAATTTGGAGGAGAAAACGATTGTTTAATATATAATTGAGCTATGTATACGTGTATTTTATCCCCGGCTTTGTTACGTGGAAGATATGGCTAACCGATTGTTACGCGAACGCGACGCGCCCCCTGTTGGTATACGATGGGCTTACAACTTCGTTAAGCGCTAACCAGAACTTCGGATGCGTTTTATACGTAAATACGACTATTAGAGGGCCAAATGCGAAGATCCAAAGGTTATTCGCGAGTGGTTTGCCCTTGTATATAACGTTAAGGTTAAGTACGGTATTCTCGACGACGATTTATACAATTTTGACGAGACCGGCTTTATGATGGGCATTATTATCGCTACTATGGTAGTTACTACCTTGGATGGCCGCAGTAGTAGGGCTAAACAGGCCCAGCCTGGTAATCGAGAGTGGGTAACAGTTATCCAAGGGGTGAACGCCTTAGGTTGGGCCATCCCACCATTCATCATCTTAGCCGGGCAGTACCATTTCGCCAACTGGTATGAAGAGTGCGACCTTTCGGAGACCTGGCGTATTGCACTAACCGATAATGGCTGGACTACCAATGAGAAAGGCATGGATTGGATTCGGTACTTCGATTTCTACATAGTATCTCGTACAAAGGGCAAATACCGGCTATTAGTTCTTGACGGCCATGATAGCCACCACTCCGAAGAATTCGAGACCTACTGCTAGGAGCACAATATTATTACACTTTGTATGCCTCCCCACTCCTCGTACCTACTTCAGCCATTAGATGTTGGTTGTTTTGCGCCTTTGAAGAAGGCGTATAGCCGCCAAATTGAGCAGTTGATGCGGATGAACATTACATATATTAGCAAGTTGGAATTTCTCTGTGCGTTCAGGGAGGCGTTTTTTGCTTCCATTACAGAAAACAATATCCAAGGGGGGTTTGCCGGAGCCGGCCTTGTACCGTACGACTTAGAGAGGGTGATATCCAAGCTAGATATATATATTCGGACTCCAATACCCCCAACCTTAAGGTTAGGTACAGTACTACCTTGGCTTTCCCAAACACCCCATAACCCTCGAGAAGCTACCTCACAATCAGAGCTTATTAAAACTCGGATATCCAACCACCAAGGTAGCTTTCCAACCTTGATGTTAATTGCTGTGGACCGATTAGCGAAGGGTACGATGGTTGTAATGCACGAGGTGGCTTTTCTACGCGCGGAGGTCTCAGTACTACGTAAGGTTAATGAGGGACTTAGCAAGCGACGGAGAGCTAAAAAAACACGTATACGGCTTGGAGGGTTACTTACTGTACAAGATGTACGGGATTTACTGGATGGTAAGGCTGTGGGTGAGCAGCTGGCTTAGGAAGAACGTCAAAATCGTGGTGGTGCAGGGGGGTCTCGTACGAAGATTTAGTGTTGTGGCGTATGTAGTAAGCCTGGTTATAATGCACGTATATGTAAGGAGGCTGCAGAATTATCTGATTTATCTATTTCCAATTCAGTTATTGCTATTTCCTAGTGTTGTGGTTATATAATTAAGGATAGATGTGATAGAGCAGTGGAAAAGTGCTCACTCGCTTAGAATGCTCACTTGCTTATCATGTACGTTAGTTGGGAATGATGTTTCATCGTTTCAGTGTTTTCAGGGGTTTTTCGCAAATCCCCGTGCTTGGGAACTGGAATGGGGATCCCGCCACACGGGACCGCGGATCTAGCACTGCTGGGAATAGGTATGTAGGTACCTCACACCTCACCTTAGGTAGCGAGAGCGGCGCAGTTTTTTCTTTCTCTTTCTTCTTAGCGGATATAGATATAAAACTCCAAAACACCAAGACTCCTGAACACGGACGGCGCAAAAGAGATTATCACAGATAAAAAAGGGTGCATGTGCATGTGTGCCGCAATTCATCCATCAACAGACAACGAACCCTACAGGTTCAAACCAAAACTGCCAAAACTGCTAAAAAGTCGAATCGAAACTTGGCAAGTGCCGCCGCTGCACCCTTTTTTTCTCGTAGACTTTTTACCCCTGACAGGAAAGTGTGTGCGTGCGCACAGACAGGGTCTGCTGTGTATGGTCTGTCCTGTCTTGTCTATTCTGCAGCAGGAGGAGATCTTTTGAGGACCTGGTTTTATCCATTCGAGGTAAGGTACCCCGCCGCCGACATTTGCACACACTCCTTTTTTGACACAAATTCCCATAACCCATAACCCATATTACAGGGGACGTGCGCAGATCTTGGAACATCGCCGTCACTCGTTCACCATTTTTCCCTGGACTTGGGGTTGCTTTTTTCTCTTGCCCTTGGCGGCCCAAGCGATTGGGAATACCTATCCGTACAAGGACCAGGTCTCAGCGTCGCTCGGAACACCCACCTGCAACACAAGGCTGTGTATACGTGATGCCGTCTGCTTCAACATGTATGCATGCAGGTCACGGTTCTTGAACCAAAAAGATTTTATCTTCGGAAACCAAGGTAGCTTGGAGAGATAGATCTTGGGAGAAGACCCCAAGCTGGAGGAGGAGGAATCCCAAATTCCCATTCTTATTCCCATCCCCATCTGCCGTTGGCACGGGCCTCGCGGGGAGAATTTTGGCAATTGGCGAATGAAGTGACCGGGAAAAATCTAAGTGGGGGGGGCAGTGAAACTCAAAACGCAAAGAGGCAAGAGCCGACGGGGCAGCAGCCGGGTTATTACCCGCAGCAAACGCAACGAAACAGACAAGAGAGAGAGAGAGAGAGTCAAACATCGGCCTCGGCTTGGTTAAACCCCGATTTCGATAAAATCATTTTGCTAGTGACATGGACGCGCCCGGAAATGCCAGAAACGCCGTGCGAGCACTCAAAGGCTGGGCGACGCCCGTCACATTGGGATCGCCGCCCACAAAGGTGGCGGGGAAGCCCAAGTCAAAGGGGTGCACCTTTTGCTGTACCTTTTCTAGGTACTCCATCTGACGATCGTTGAGCGTCAGCTTCAGCCCCTTGATGTTGTCGTGCAGTTGCTCAATCTTGCGACCGCCCACGACGGGGAAAACATTGTAGATGCCGTACTGGGCCGCCTTCTTGAACACGTACGCCAATGCCACCTGCGCGACAGAGCAATCCGTCCCGCCCAACTCGGCCGCTACCCGCGCCAGCGCCACGCTGATCTCCACTTCGGCCGCCGACTGTTTCTTGCCCAACAACGGCCGCAAGGCTTCACCCTCACGCTCCCGCTTCTCGACAGCCTCGGGGCTCTGCCACTTGCCGCTCCCCAGCACCCCCCACGGAGCTAGGGCCATGCCGTAAGCTCGCGCCATGGGTAGAATGTCGCGCTCAAAGTCGCGTGCCAGCACGTTCCACTGGCCCGAGTAGACGCTGAACTGCGTTTTTGCGTGGGCCTTGGCGTACGTGTTGGCGGCGCTGACAATCCACGCCGGCGTGTCCGAAACCCCCAGATACATTACTTTGCCCTGCTGCACCAGCGCATGCAGCGAGTCGACCACCTCTTCAATCGAAGTCGTATAATCCCACCAGTGGACATATAAAATGTCAATGTAGTCGGTCCGCAGCCGTTTGAGCGAGTCGCGCACGCTAACGTGCAAACTGCGTCGGTGGTTGCCGCCCGAGTTGGCGGTCCGTCCCCGCTTCCCCGGCCCTGCGGCTTCCAGTTGGCAATCCGCCGTGTACTTTGTCGCCAGCACAATCTGATCTCGAATCCCGCCGTCGCGCTGTTCCATCCATTCGCCAATCCATGCCTCCGACTCCCCGTTTTGATAGTCGTTGGCCGTATCGATAAAGTTGCCGCCCGCCTTTTTCCTCCCATTATTTTGTCAGTCACCCACTTTCGTCACTCGTCTCCCTAGATACGTAGGCGGGGCGGGGTGTTTACCTCAAAGTAAGCATCCAACAGCGCAAACGCCCTCTCCTTGGTCATGTTTCCCCAAGCTTGATTCCATGCCTGGCCGATATTGCCTCCGCCCAGCGACAGGGGCGAGACGCGCAGACCAGAAGTTGACGAGAGAATGCGCAGTCGACCGAGTTCGGTCGGGGGCTCATCGGGTTGCGGGTGGCGACCAAAGAGCGACGACATGGCGCGCGCTTGACTCCCGAGAGTCCAAAGATTAAAAAAACAAAGGTTGGTATCTCTCTCTCACGCTCTATCTACTTGCGAATTGCGAATCTAAGTATCTGTATGTGATGCGAAAAAAAAAGGGGGTGGAGGAGGGGCAGGAGAGCAGGAAGAGGAGGAGAAAGGATGCCTGCTTGCTTGCCTCCTGCAGTGACCTTATCTACCCGCCTGTGGTGACAGTGCTTCCCCCATCTATCTGCATGCCTGCATGCCTGCATGCAATCCCATGCAGAGCGACCTCAGCTTTTGCAGAGGAAATGAGGGGTTTTATCTTTCTCTTTTACTTTTTTCGGCCAACGGGCACCTCCCTACCTGCCTACCTGCAGCAGCAGCAGCAGCAGCAGCAAGCAGTGCAACCCCGCCACCCGCAGTCCGCATCGGAACGAGTGGATGAGGGGTAGCAATGCAAAAAAGCAAGCATTGGAGGAAAAGACGGCTTGCCCGCTCCGGAATCCGGGTGTCTCCGAACGGATTCCGACTGGATGCAGCTTTGCTTTGCTATGCTTTGCTTGCATTCCGTGGTTGCATTGCCTTTTTTTTTTCTTATCCATGACGTGATGGACGGGGGAATTAAATCTTGTGAGTTTCAATGGGAAAGTCGATAATTGCACCTAAAGAATATCACATCTAGGAGTCAAATCCAAGAAATGGTCCCTACGGCTTATCCTTCCAAACCTCTCCCAAAAATTCCTCAGCCCCGGCAAACTGGTGATCAGGAAATCGCTGGTTCCACGCGTCAGACACATCCCATGCTCCCTTGGCCGCGCTCAACAGCGTCGCAATCAGCACCATTTTCAGCATCGCCTCCAGCTCGCCGGCTTGGTTCTCGCTGAAACCTGGGTGGCGCTTATCCAGGGACCAAGACGTGACCAATTTTCCAGCTTGGAGATCTTCCAACCGAACTTTTTCGACTGTGAATGGGGCGCCTGTGTTTTTGGTATCAATCAGTCCAGCGTTCCCACAGAGAAAGAAAGCAAGTGCAAAACAAAACATACCTCTCACCCTCTCCCCGATTCTAATCACTTCGGCCACAGAAACCCGGTTCCCACGCACCCCTCCATCTCTCGGCCACTCTCTCGGATCATCGACCGCGCGAACGACAATATCCACAATATCCTTTACTGCGGTAAGCGCCACGACAGCAGATTCCTCATGACCCTCGACGACAATGGCCCGCCGCTCCTGGAAGTTGAAGAACGTATCAAGCGGAGTGACATATTTTGTCGTTTTAAACGGCGAGGCGAGATAGTCGAGAAACAGACCGGGTTGAAACAGGGTATATTCGAGGACCTTGCTCTCACGGTTGACTTGCTCGAGGTAGGTTTGGATGGTTTTCTTTTTGGACCAGAAAGGGAGGTCGTCTTTTCCTACACTATAAGAGTATAAGTAAGTGAATTGCGAGAGAGAGAGAGAGAGAGAGAGGGTATTCACCTTCCATACTCGCTGGGTGCAAAGCGTGTGACCCCAGCCGAGATGCAGGCGTCAATGAGACTCTTTTGCGCATTTTTCTCGGGCGGTTCCATCGACTGGTTGATAAAAGACAGGACGGTGTGAATGCCTTGCAGAGCTTGGACGAGGTTACTGTGGTCATCATAATCGACGGCGCGATACGTCACGTCGGCGTGAGTGGAAGACGTGGACTACATGTAGATCTTTTATCAGCCATCGAGGGAAAAGATAAAGCGGGAACAGTTGCAGTACTTACACCACGGGTGAGTATGGTGATGCTGTGTTTCCCCGTTGCAACAAGGGCTTCGGTGACCTCCCTCCCGAGTTCTACAAGTAAATGATTTCAGCAGCTGAGCTTCATGTTCAATGTTGGAGTTGGAATCAGAAACGATCCCGGGACATGAGACTTACCACCTGAACCCCCAGCGACAGCGATACGGACCATGGTGAGCAAGAGCAAAGAAAACTAGCTTGAAGAACTGGCGTAAATCTCAAAGTGAAAATAAAAAGAAAGAAGAAAAGAACCCAAAAAAAAACCGCCAAAGCACTGATTTATATAGGGGTAGAAATGCCGCAAACCCAGACTGGTGCCTGTCTGTCTGCCTGTCTGTCTGTCAGGAACATTGAGTCTGACCAATAAGGATCAATTCGATGGAAAGGGGAAGTAGTATGGGCACTTTTGGCACCTCCCCCAGTCCGCAGACTGGGACAAATCAGACCGTGCGCGCGCGCGCCATTGATGGTTCATAGCGTCGACATTGTGATCCTAGCGTGCTCCAGTTCGACTGTAGCCAACTAAGTTGCCAAGGAGGCGTAGACGATACTCACTCCCTGACTATCAAGTCCTATACATATATCTGGTGATTTTGGAAGATTGGAAAAAGAAGAAAAAAACCGTAAATGAGTTTGACCATCTTCTTCAGCTCATTTTCAGGGCAGGCTGGGACATATATGACTTGAATCTGGAAGGTAAACTAGGTGAATAGGGTAGGTAGCTTGAAGGCGGCTCATCTTTAATCCTAAAACTTGCCCCGTCCGCCCTGATGGCCGCCGGGTTTGAGTCAACAAAACAGAGAAAACCAACCCCCCCCCCCTGGCCTATGCGTGCCGACGGCGCAGTGCTTGCTTGTTGGCTGATTACCTATGCCTTGCTCTGAATTTCTTTCACTGCCGATTGCATGGGACTCGAATATGAGGAACTTGACGAGGAAGAGGAAGAAGCAGGTTTTGATGTGTTGGAGCAAGTAGCCCGTGCAGCAGCCCCTACAGGGAAGGCGTACCGGTACCAATGAGGATGAAGGATACATGACTTCCCACCCACAAGACTAATGAAACTCGAGTCAGCTTGTCCCTCAGACTATCAACCCATAATGAGCAATCACAAAAGGTAGACGAATAACGCACCTGCTCACTCCGAGTCCCACACTGTAAAAAATCCCCCCCCCCCCCACCGTGTGTTGGAAGGTATACCTATAAGCTGCTGCCTGTTCTTTTATATCTCCCCCTACCCGTGCTGTGAATTCGCCTGTATCGCCTTGATGAAAGCTTTCTGCCTCTGTCTGCCCCTTTTGCCACCACCCGCCTTCCTGATGTTACCCGAGTCCCTCCTCCTCGGAATCCGGATATGCATCACCTGCTCGGGCGGATCGTTTTCATCCAGCTCTGTCTTTGATGTCCTCACAAACGCTACCTTGACGGCTACCGTTTCGCTCCGTTGCCTCAACAGGTCAAAGAACTTTGGAAACTCGCTCAGCCAGCATGTACGACCAGCACCACCCAGACGGTCAACCAGGTCCAGGTCGATGACCAGATACACTTGTTCAAGTCCTTGTATTACAGACCCTAGCAGCGCAAACCACTCCTTTTCCGTCCGTGCGCTCTGAAACCTCCTGGCGCATAAGGAAGCAGATCGTTCGTCCATCAGGGTTTGGTTGAGGGTTAATACCTGTGAGGCGAGGTATTTGATCATGTCACTTGACACGGCCTCTTCTGAGGAAATACATGTACCCTTTGATGCCAAGACCCAAGCAGTCGGGATGTTGGCCGAAGTCACGAGGTCGATTACATCGACAGCGAAGTCTCGGATAGCGTGACGCTTTACAAATGGGCCTTCGATGAGGAGTTGTGATGACATGGCCAATGATCCCCATTCTTGGAGTACGGGTGAGTGATACAGGGATGGGGAGTCTGTCGCTTGGCGCAGCCGGATTTTGCGACTGATGGAGAGGGTATTGCGGACTGCATCTGGGGATGGGAGTGTGCTACTGGATAGAAAGCTCATGATTTGTGAGAGCTCGATCCGGGAGATCTTTCGATTGGTGTCAATGAGTCCACTGAACTGGAGTTTTGCCGCCCCTGTTGGTTTTGCTGTCAATATACGCATCTGGAGCGGCAACTATGATAACGACTCACCCTCGATGGCCATCTTGAACTCTGCCGACATCAGTTTCATCGACTCCAAGTTTGCCACCAGCGCTTCCTCGAGCTCTCTCCGGGCAGCTTCAAGCTCAAGAAGAATCCGACGCTGCTCCGCTTCGCTCGACTTGCGGCTTTCTTCAAGCTTGAGCAAGATTTGGCGCTGCTCTGCTTGGCTCATACTGAGGGCGATCCTGTCGATTTGCCTGGATGTATCTTGGATATCGTCCACTATGTCCTTAAAGCGAAGGGCGAAGGGACTGGTGATTGATGTTATGGCATGGACTAGTCTCGGCTCTCGATACCACTTGAAGGCTCGTGAGGCAAAGTTGACCAGATGAGCGTAAAGCTGTCCCACTTGCTCTTTCATGTCATTGCTTGGGTAGAGTAGCAGTTGCAGTTGGACGTGTTTTACTGCCTCGCATACTCGACATAAGGCCTTGGAGAGTTCCTTGATCAGGGCCTCGTGATTTAGGACGCCCTAGATTCAGAAAAGCCGTCAGCAAAGTCTGCCTGAGATGTTGCCCGGTTGGAGCCTAGTTCCACATACGACGAAGACGAATTTGAGGAGTCCCCATGCCAGCGAGACGTATTCGGGGTGGTGTTGACACATGACGTCCATGACTTGGGCATAAAACATGACTCTGGAACTCAATCTGGTGATCCATTTCCAGGCTTTTCCATTCCTCTTGGAGAGGTAATTTTGCTGGGCTTGCTGAACCGTCGACAATAGCTCCTCTGCGGTGGAAGGGACTACGACCGAGTTGTCCCCGTTTCCACTTCGGTACAAAGGGTTTCCGTCGCTACCGAGAAGTTTATGGGCCGTTCGGAAAGCTTCGCTCGCTGAGGTCGAACTTCAATTACGGCACATGTCAGCCGAGAAAGAACAGCGGTGTTTTCACCTAGATTGATAACTTACACACTGTCGGGATTCTTGACAACCCAGCCATGTTGGGTAAGGGTTTCAATTAGAGATACCTGGCTGCTTCCCATTTTGAAGTCTGTTCAATCGGAATCTGGTGAGAGGGGTTCGCCGTGTGGCGTTCACCGCCCCTTCAGATGTCGGTCGAGCTTGGCCAGGCGGCGCTGAGATTAAATGATTGGATAAGAATCACATATGACGTCCGCCTCATTTTTTCGCTGTTGCTTGCGAGGAAATGCACGTGCTTTCGGAGAAGGTGGGTGGCAGTGCTGGTTCAGTTCAGACTCGGGGTTGCCTAATGTTGCTTGGCAACCCAGTCATCCTGCACCTTCAGACGTTCCTTCCTTGAACTTCCTTTGGGCAACCCGACCTTCAACTGACGCCGTATCCGCGACGATTCTGCTTGAAGCAAATGGCGGCCAAGTTTGCTCTTCCCGAAATCGGATTGCCGGAAAAGGAATTCGAGCGACCAACCAAACGGCCGAGACACCATGAACCTGCGACTGATGGCCGCGCCAGCGATCAGTTGGAAGTCCTCGAACAGATGGTCAGTTTCGATTCCCCCATGCCATCTTACCCTTCGTCTCCGGGTCCCATAGACGCATTGAACGACCAACCTGACTGGAGAGAGTTGGCCCGGAAAGTCTTGGGTCTCCCCGTGGACGCTCCAGATGATACCTTGGCGGCCGGCCTCTCCCGCCTTTCTCGAATTCTTGACAAGTCGCGGCCACCACCACCACCAAAGCTCGAGCCAAAATTCGAGATCCTTCACAGGGTGTCCTGTATCAAATCCGGTTATGCTCAGGGCCACATATACTCTGATGGGCCAACCCTTGAAAGCAAAGACGACGACCCAATCGACCATCTATCAGGGCGGAACGAAATTACCGAAATCAAGAGATTTGCAGAGAGAACACCAGGTCTATGTTTCATCGTGGTTTTCGAGTACCAGTGTTGCCACGGGAAAAAGCACGCCAATCCCGTCGGCCAGAGTACCGTCATGGACGAATCCATTTACATCGTGTCCGAATCCCTCGCCCGCACGCTGATGGCCTTTCAGCGGATGCAGGCCAACGTCGACAACGTTTTGGTTTGGCCCGAGATAACACCTCACAATGAATTACAGAATATGCATCGCTGGCTTTTCTCCAAGTATCAGCAACTTGCAGGGTTCGGCAAAGACCTTGACAGTGACGACCAGGCTGTGTGGACATGCTTTTTGTCATACTTCAAAACAAAGCACCAGGAGTATCTAGATGCTTCTGTTTTGCACCAACACGGCAGCACCACACGGGACTCGTTCAAGTACTTGCTTGTGAGTGTACATCCCTCGTGTGTTATGAGACCGCAGGAACAATTCTCAAGACATCTCAGGGTATCACTTGACGGCTAACTCGAAATAGATTCCCGGCAACACAGTGGTTCTTCGCAGCAATGAAGACAAAGATTTGGACCAGTGTATGAAACTGGAAAAGTGGCCAGAGTACTCGGATGTTGCATTCCTGCGCAAAGCTGGATCACGCAACACCCAAGTTACGCCCGACAATTCCGAGCGTATTAACAGCTGGTCAGTGACATTAACTCTCAGTTCAATAGAATTCAATGGCAGTTTCACCAAACGGACACATCACAGAACCATCCCGTTGCCCTGGGACGTCCATGGAAATGGGGAGGTACCGATTGCCAGCTTACATGCTTACCCATTCACCCACGCTACACCCGAACGGAGGAAGTTTCTGATCGATCGAGGGGCCATGTTCTGGGAGTGCCGCTCAATAAAACACATTCAGTACTCCGGCATGGACATCAGCCGTCACCATTACTTTGTAAGCGAGCCTGTTTATCGTCTCCCCTACACTGAAGTACACTGACTGATTAAACGTCGCCAAACGCCTAGGCTTCGGCACGCTTCATAGTTGACCACACAACGTGGGCTCAGCTGCAGCTGCTAGAGGCACAAAGGAGAAAGGAACCGACAATACGATCGACCAAGAAAAATGAAGCAAATCAACCGTCCACATCGTCCGAGGAAAATGAACCCATTCTCACTCTTGAGGGGCCTTCTGGCGAGGACTTTTACGCTTTGCTCCCAACAACTTTGCACGCCTTTGACCTGCAAAGCAAAAGCTGGCGTAAGTGTCACCCGGACTAAAAACCTCCAAGTACAGAATTCATACCGCTAACATCAAGCCACAGGCCAGCTAGCTGTGGGCAGGTGCACGCCAGTGGAATGGGATGAAAGCGCCTTTCCTAGCCTTGTTTTAGATCAGGACACCAAAGATGTCGTAAAGGCCCTTGTTACGAATAAGGTCACGAACACTGTGTCGACAGACCTGATCCGCGGGAAGGGCAGCGGCCTCATCCTACTCTTTCATGGGTACGTGAGTCTAAAAATAGAATACCGGGCCCTCTAAGCAGATTTCAGCTAGAACTGACAAACAACAGGCCCCCAGGAACGGGAAAGACGCTGACAGCCGAGAGGTAAGTGTGCTTCTCGCCGCTGCATCATCATCATCATCATCATCATCATCATTATTATCATCTGAGGCTCTAACTCTAGCTTTACAAGTGTCGCTGAGGAAGCCCGAAAGCCGTTGTACCGTATTACTTGTGGAGATATCGGGACCGCTCCACAAGTGGTTGAGTCCCATCTTGTCCGCCTCCTGCAACTGTGTAAGAGATGGGACTGCGGTGAGTGACAAATGCTAGAGGCTGATGACATGGATGGGGGGGCACCGTTTGCTGACTTAGTTTCTTTTCCAATGCTTCCGCGTTCCCTAGTCGTCCTCCTCGATGAAGCCGAAGTGTTTCTTCAGGAAAGATCGCTGACTGACTTGAACCGAAATGCACTGGTCTCAGGTACTTATGGTCCCAATTGATATTTGTGGTCCGATGGGGCGCTGATAAGTCTCCATTTGCAGTCTTCCTCCGAATCCTTGAATACCATAATGGTTTGTTCATTCCACCCAATTAATTGGCTAAGGTGGTCAGAACTAAAAAAAAAAAAAAAAAACTTTCACGGCAAAAGGAATC
>Ga0247765_1000546_pt1 | contig 28268 bp, 23 predicted proteins | sample UWRJL106311C6_FD_179949 | JGI IMG/M metagenome (GOLD analysis project Ga0247765, IMG submission 179949) | Plant litter microbial communities from Arlington Agricultural Research Station in Wisconsin, United States - UWRJ-L106-311C-6 | ecosystem: Environmental > Terrestrial > Plant litter >...
TCGTTCCCAAAAAAAAAAAAAAAATGACCCGTCACCATTTCCGTTCCATTCCATGGAGCTGCAATGACGGACAGCTAAGCTGCTGCATCGATGATGACAGCCCGGCTTGTTGCCCTGTAAAAAAAAGACACGCCCCACTTCCAAGCGCCTCCCCGAGACATTCCTTGCCCCCGAGTCAAGCGAGGGGTTTGCTTCGCTGCTGCGCGTCCGGAATAAAAATTGGTCGAGTCCTCGATCTCTCTGGACCGTTTTGCACCCCCCTCTCCCTTCAGAGTCCCCAAGCCGCCATGGCCACGGTGCAGGTCCTGTTTCCGCCCACAACCTCCCTCCGCCTCCTAGATCACCAATAACACATCTCACCTTTTTGTCTTCCGTGCTCCAGAATAAAGCCACCTTCGTGACCAAGGCCACAAAGAGCCCATTGCCTCCTTCTCAGCTTCAAGATTGGGTTTAGGAGACTGTGAAGGTATGATAGGGATCTCTGCAACTGTGTGTCTATTTGCCGTCTCTCTGGAGCTGCAAGTCATGGCAGCCAAGCCTCTGCGGAGTCTAGTTGTTTCGACAATGGTGTCGTTACGTCAGACTAAGCTAGCTCAAGCGGTCTACGGCAGCACACTCCACCGTCGTCATTCCTCGCAGCTTTTATTTTAGCTGCATGTCGGAACGTTATGATGTCGCTGACTGATGAATCAGCTCTCAGTTTTTTTTCTTGGGACGAATTGGCTGTTCACAGCCTCTCCCTGCCATCACCTGGCCACGCCCGGCATTAGTTCCGAAGCTTGAAGGCAGACGCCCTAGCTTTGAGCCTTTGTCTGTATCGTTGTCCTGCGGTTGCACGGTACCCTGCAATCGAGACCTCGAGAGCTGTATATCCTTCTTGGGCCACTCATCCGGCCTCTTGTCTCCGGTTTCGCACCTGTGCCACCCGACTGAAGCTGTTGTAACCACCGCTGAAGGCACCATCTGCCTGTCTGGCCCCGTGCCGTACCGAACTCGTCGACTCCGTGTTCCGACAGCCGTCTCACCTACCCCGGTCACCGGCATAGCACCCTTTCTGTCACATCTTCGATCTAGTTCTCGCCGGCCTGTGATCCCATTCTGCTTAAGTCGATGCACCCGACACTTCCGGCTTGTTAACTTTGGCTCCTGCGTTTCTTTCGCCTTCAACCCACTTTGCCCCTTTGGATACCCCCGCTTTATACCCAACAGCTTTCCATTCGACATTGCCCACCATGACTGTCTTCATCGCGTCTCTGTAAGTATCGTCGGAACTCATGTATCCGACTCCACGGCGGTGGTACTGACTAGGACCCTAGTTTCCTCCCCAAAACCGTCCACTTCACCCTCCCTGGCACCCCTCCGAGAGGGTCCGTCTCGGAAAAGGCCCAACCGTCTGGCGACAAGAAACCAGTTCTTGAGAGGACGCCGAGCCTTTTCCAACCACAACCCAACATTACACCTCCCCATACCCCAACTGAGGAGCACAAGCCCGGCGGTCCTTTCGCCAACGAAGATGGTCTACGGGTACAGATCCCCCCGGTGGAACCTACCGCGCGCGCCATTCGTGCGCCAGTAGACAGAAGCTCCCCAACATGGGGTGTCCGCGCAGACCAGCCCATGTCTCGAGCGAACTCTCCTCCGCCCCCCTCTTTGATCGACCGAAATCTGCAGCAAAAAGCCACGGAAATGGGCCGTCAGGGTATCACGCAGCCGCGCTCACTTGCAAGGAGCGACAGCCACGACCGTGTTTTCGCCAGCGCCAACTGGAAAGTCGTGAACGCTGACCAGGGCAACGGCGGGTTGCGCAATGCTGCTGAAGCGGCTTTCCGGGAGGGCAAGCTGGGAGAGTACACGTGGGTAGGGACGCTGGGAATGCCGACCGAAGCTCTCCAGGGCACCCAGCAGCTTCAAGACATTGAAGACAAGCTTGCGACCGAGCACGATATGCTCAGCGTTTTCTGCTCCGACAAGGATTTCGATGGACACTATTCGCACTTTTGCAAGCAAATCCTCTGGCCTGTCTTTCACTACCAGATTCCCGATAACCCCAAAAGCAAGGCGTATGAAGACCACTCTTGGAAATACTACGTCAACGTCAACCAGGCATTTGCCGATAAGATTGTCAAGAACTGGAAGCGTGGCGATGTAATCTGGGTACACGACTATCACCTCTTGCTCGTCCCCGGTATGATCCGGAAGAAGCTTCCGGACGCCAAGATCGGATTCTTCCTTCACGTCGCGTTTCCCTCCTCGGAGGTTTTCCGCTGTCTGGCTGTGCGCAAGGAATTGCTCGAGGGTATGCTCGGGGCCAACCTGATCGGGTTCCAGATCCACGAATACACCCGTCACTTCCTTCAGACATGCAGCCGCATTCTGAGCGCTGAGGCGACCCCTGACGGACTGCAGCTCGAAGATCGTTTCGTCGACGTCGTCAACCTCCCGATTGGTATCGATCCTGTTAGCCTCAGCCAGCACCGTGAGGAGGACGAGGTCAAGCACTGGATCGACATTATGCGCGAGCGATACGCAGGCAAGAAGCTCATTGTTGCTCGCGACAAGCTCGACCACGTCCGAGGCGTCAGACAGAAACTCCTCTCGTTCGAACTGTTTCTCAACAAGAATCCCGAATGGAGAGACAACATAGTCCTGATCCAAGTCGCACTCTCTACCAGTGAGAAGAGTGAGTTGGACGCAACGGTCTCCGACATTGTCACTCGCGTTAACTCGTCATGGGCAAACCTCGCATATCAACCCGTCGTGTATTTGAAGCAGGACATTGACTACGCCCAGTATCTCGCCTTGTTAAGTATCGCTGACGCCTTGATGATCACCAGTCAACGTGAGGGTATGAACCTGACTTCCCATGAATATCTCTTCTGTCAGGACGGGAAGATTGGGGAGAAGAAACACGGATCCTTGATCCTTTCGGAGTTTACCGGAACCTCGTCGCTCTTTGGTGGACACGAGCTTTCGGTGAACCCGTGGGATTACAGGGCTTGCGCTGACGCTATCAAGAAGGCGCTGGAGATGGGCGATGATGAGAAAGAAAGGAGGTGGACCAAGCTGTACGAGGCAGTCAACCACCACACCGGATCGCACTGGTTCTCAGAGCTGATGACTCGATTGGATCGGGTGTACGAGGAACAGCACCGCCGGGACCAGACATCGGTTCCTCGTCTTTCGATGGGCTCGCTCGTCAAGCAGTACAAGAGCACAGAGCGCCGGCTTTTCATCCTAGACTTTGAAGGCACCTTGGTGAGCTGGGGCCCGGTCAATCAGATCATCCCCGTCAGCCCACAGGTAATTATGCACGCTGCCCGCGGTTAAATATTATGCTGACGAGAACTCTAGCGCACCCTCGATGTTCTCAACGACCTGTTACTCGACGAGCGCAACACGATCTACGTCATGTCTGGCCGACGACCAGAAGAGCTTGACCGTCTCTTCCGCCGGGTGCCTAACCTAGGGCTCATCGCTGAGAACGGTTGCTTCCTCAAGGACTGTGGCAGCAACGTCTGGACCGAGATTGCTGATTCGGACCAGATCCGCTCGTGGAAGGAGTCGGTCAAGGGTATCTTGACCTACTACTTGGAGCGTACTCCGGGAGCTGAGATCGAGGAGCGTCGCTGCTCGCTGATTTTCCACTACAAGTCGGCCGAAGACTACGAAGCAGCGATGCGCCAGGCGAGCGATTGTGCCAGCCACATCAACGATGCCTGCGAAGAGCAACGAGTCCACGCCATTCCCCTGGATGGCTGCGTCTTGGTGGAACCCATTGACTGGACCAAGAGCACAGCCTCGCAGAAGATTTTTGCAGATCTTAGAGCCCACATGGCACCTGACGCGACGCACGAGTCGCCTGTGGACTTTTTGATGGTGGTGGGGGATGGTCGCGAGGATGAAAAGGTGTTCAAGTGGGCCAATTCTTTGGGCGAGGAGAACACAGTCAAGGAGGTTGTTACGGTTAGCCTGGGGACGAGGAACACTGAGGCAACGGCCACCCTCACACAGGGTGTCAGTGGTGAGTGACTGCTATCCCCAGGAAAACAAGCCTATGCTAACCCTTCCCAGGCGTGTTGATGGTATTGCAGAAACTTGCACAGTATTAAGTTCATTTCCGGCGGAAGTTGAAGCATTGCACGGGCATTGCATTAACAAGAGTTCTAACAATGGCATTTTGGCAGGCGGATGGTGGATTTTGTATGAGACCATGATTATTATTTTTTCGTTCTCTATTGTCTCGTGCTCACCATGTGTTGGGAGCCTGGCGTTTTGGTGTTTTCTTGGAGGCGATTTTAGATTCTCAGCAACGATGCTAAGTGCATTTTATGGCTACGGTCCTATGACAAGTACCTACTACTTCATGTTTTGTGTAGGTAACCTATCTAAATTTCTCCTAGAACAAACCCTCGGCATTAGGGCCGCTCTCACCATGTAGAGCCTGAAAGATGGGCTCCATCGCCGCCACATACATCTCCCGAGCCATGTGCGTCTGAACCCTCGCCGGAACCACCACATCACTCGCCTCCCCAACCACTTCTCTCACTTCCCCCGCCGCACCCAACCCTTTTATATCCAGAAACGCCTCATACGCCCGCACAATCGCCTCCACGGACGTTAACAAACTCTGCCCTACCGCATCCACCACCACGGTCGGGAGTACCGCCGTCGCCGCTAGCCCTGGGCCCAGAGCACTTATGGCAATACCCTCTTTTTCTTTCAAAACGGGGGCCACCGCCCGCACGTACGCTACCACACCGGCTTTGGCGGCGCTATATTCGGGAAGCGCCGGGTGGGGGGCTAACCCGGCGATGCTGGCGGTTATGACGATTTTTTTGCCAAATCCATTGCTATCCGCTGGGGTATAGCGCATAAAATGAGTAGCCAGACGGATTCCGTAAATCACCCCTTTGAGATCGATGTCTGTGGCGGAGAGATCCGGCTCCGAGGGAATTTGGAGGGGGGTGTCCGGGGTTATGGGAGGCGAGTCGAGGCGATAAACAGAGGTGCGGTCTACAATGCCGGCGTTGAGACAGACTGCATCGATACGGTCATATGTTGCAACTGAATCTCTAATCAGTATCAGACTGCCATGAGCGGTAAGAGTGAAAGAAAGGAAAGGAGGAGTAAGGGGAAGGGGAAGGGGGAACGGTTGCTTACACACGCCCGCAAACGCTTCCGCCTGCGAAGCATAAGACGCCACGTCCGTTTGGTAAAAAGTCGCGTTGGGACCGTGTTTTTTTGCTGTCTCCGGAGGAGGGGGGTTGATGTCGAGCATGCCGACTTTCCAGCCTTTTTCGACAAGACGGATGGTGAGGGCGAGACCGATTCCTGACTTTATTTTATTTGTTAATAAGCTATTACTTGTGTACTTGACAGATGAGATGCTGGCTTACAGAGGCACCGGTTACGATTGCGACTCTTTGGAAAGTCATGTTTCTATTCTTTGATATTGTTGCGTTGTGGGTTGGTTGATAGAGGGGGCAAACACAAGGAGGTACAGAATTCCAGGGTAAGGCAAGTTGTTTTATACAGGCACCAGCACCAGCAATTCACATTCATTTGCTCAGCTCCATGCACGCACTCGACATCCATCCAGGCAAACCCCCTCCCACCCCAGATTCTATCAAATCAGAATGAGCGGATGACTTTTTTGGGGGGGGGGGGGGGAAGTGTGCTGCACAATGTCCAATATTCATGCAAGTATCCGAGATACCTACCCACCTCAACTGCGACCGACCGACACTGTGCAGATCTATGTGTGCGTCCAGATTATCGCAACTTGAACCGTTTTGAGGCTGCCACCGCTTGCACCCATGTTCACACCACGATACAGCAATCTTTCAATACACCTAGAGCCCAACGTCTGTAATTTAAGTACCTAGGTAGGTAGGTAGGTTCTACTGACTACCCCTCGGCACCCGCGTATCATAGACAAGCTGAATAAACCGATCCGCCGCACCAATGATGCGCACGCTCTGATCCACGCTCGGAGAGCTCGGGTCTCCCGAGACCTTTTGCCAGCCTTCCAGTAACCCTTTTAAATGTTCCCCTGCCGTCAAGACTTCGGGTCCAATGAGCGTTCGCAGGGAGGGCACTCTACATGCTGCGAGGATTACCAGCATTGCTCCGGCCATTCTATTCAAGTAAATTGTCAGCTCTTTTTTCCTTTGTTCAAATCTAGGCGTTCGTGAATGGGAAAGAGGAGAAAAGGAAAGGAAGAAAGAAAAAAAACATACGAAAGAGAACAAATCCACGTATCCACCAAGACCGTCTGCGCAAACCCTCTTAGGTTCAAAATATGTAACAAACACGCATCCAAACAGGCCTTGCAGTTCTTGAGCACATCCTGGCTGCAAGCCAAAGTGCTGTTTCCAAGTCCTTCACTGCTGCTTGTTCCCGTACTGGTGCCTTGTCCGCTGAGCATCCACATTAAGTACCTGTAACATCCAAGTCAACATCCCAATCAACATTTACAACAACAGATACACATAAAGAAGAGAGAATACGTACGGACGATAAATTACACTCTGACACGTCAAATACCTCTGCCGCAAAAACCCCCCATGTTCCGTGGCTGTCGGCGTACATTCGAATCCCACGGTGAACGCAAACGACGGAGGTAGCACATCGCGCCATTCATCAAGTTGGTGATTCAGTTCGGCAACTACATACGGAAACCTGGCATTATCCAGGGAAGCACCCGTGTCGCGCGCATACAACAATTGGTGAACGCGATTGAGGAGTCGACGCATGGAAATGCATGCGAGGAAATATAACGAGGATTGCTCTTCCTGTTGCGGGTCGACATGCGTATGGTATGTTCCCGGAAGGGGAATGGAGGATTCGATCCGCGCAATGCCCGAGAGAGGGAGGCTGGAGAGTTCAGCGAGGTAGTCGGATTCGAGAATGTAGCAGGACCAAAAGATGCGGCGGATGCGCTCGAGGGATTCGCTTTCGGGTGGCGAGTCGGATGGCGGGTAGGAGAGCAGGAGCAGGCATTTGGAGGCGGCGGCGTGGATGTAGTCCCAGGCTTGGAGAGGGCGGCGGAGGAAGGCAAAGTATACGCTGATCAAGTTAATCATGATGAAGAAAGAAAGAAAAAGAGAAAGGAGAGAGAGAGAGAGAGAGAGAGAGAACATACGCCGCAAAGAACAAACAGTGCGTCGCCGTAGAGCTGACATCCATATGCGCCACGTATAGCCTTTTCACCGCACTATCAAAGTAGATATCCCCCATGGCCCTTTTCGCGGCTCTTTTTTTCTTTTCCTCTTCTGTCAGTGTCAGTGTTTTTGGTAGAGTCAATCCCGCAATAACTTGACTGGCACAACCGAGCGCCATGGTCAACAGGGCCAGACAGGTATATGTCCCATTTCCATCATGATCTTGGTCAAAGGCTCCCTCGTTGACAATGCTTCGCACTTTCTCCAGCTGGGTTTGTGACATGGTGGGATACCAAAAGTTGACGGCTTGTTGGAAGGAATCGAGTATCCCATCTACATCTTCGGCGGTGACGTAGGGGTACATGATAACCGTGCGGGTGCGGATGGGTGGTCGGGATTGCTCGAGTTGGAATATGGAAATGTAGTCCTGTCGGAGACTGGGAAATACATCAAAGTGCGGCCAGTTGAGTACTGACTCGGTTGTAGATGTATGCCATGAGTCGAGCACGGCATTTTCGAGATTGTTGAGTGTAGCATGTTGCTCACTGAGGGGGGTCTGGGGTTGAAGCGTCGTGGTAGTGGTGGTGGCAGCAGCACTGGGATGCATCTCAGCCAGGGAACTTCCTGAGAAACTGCTTCTCCCAACCGAAGATCTAATCATTGGCGAAATAACGTGTGACCGTTCATGTGAAGAAGCAACCTGGACTTGTCAGTTCCGTCGAGCATCAAGCATCAATGATATACAACACATCAAAAGTGAAAGAAAGAATCAGTTGAAAGGTGTGAAGAAAAAGAGAATACTAACAATAGTCTCATTCATCTCGTGTAAAAACCTCTCCAGCCTCAACACCCCATCTAGGATCAGGTCCGTCTTCCCTCGGGAATTCGCCTCGGATCCGTACGTGCACTCGTTATCGGCTTGAGCACATGCCGTGCATGGAATATGTCCATCACATCTGTTTTGTTATCACATGCACCTTATTAGCCCATTGGCTTTGAAGGGGGGTGGGTGGTTGGTCTGTATGTACCTGATTTTTCTTGCTCGGCAAACATCACACTAAAAATCCCCCAATCCCAACTCAACATTGTTAAGCGCACTGTCTCACTTTTGTTCTTTCAAACAAAAGAATAGAGTAGATAGACAAACAACCAAAGGAAAGAAAAGACGTGGACACATACAGCGTGTGAAGTCCTCAGCCTCTTCCTCGTTGGTTCGCCCATTCCCGTCCCATCCCCATTCCCAGAAATTCCATGTCCTGCATGTCCTCCCGTCTCCATAATGGATATTTGATTGGTTGCAATACCTGCCTTACCTGTCCAGGTAGGCAAGGTACCTACAGGTAGGTCAGGGAGGTCGGGTCAGGTAGACATGCAAGCATGCAAGCAAGCAAGCCGCATCCAGGCAAGTGCTCCAGGATCCAGTCAGGATCACCCAGGTCCAGGTCCAGGTCTAGTGCAGCCGTGCAGGTAAGGTCCGGTCCGGTCCGGTCCAGTCCAGTCCGGGGATAGCGGCGCACTCCACTGAGTCCCCTCTGCAAGGCTACCTTTTGTATAGTTCGATCCGATCCGGGCCGAGGTGAAGAGGTGTTCTTAAGAAAAAGAAAAAAAGAGGGGCGTCGCTGAGGTCTGGAGAGAGGAGGGTTTAAACCACACCTTAGAAAAGCAGGGGGGGGCAAGAGAGAGCGGGGAAATTCGGAGAAGAGCGTCACCATGTAAAAAGGCCAAGGTGGGATCACCTAGGTACCTGCCTACCTCTGTTTCGGACCTGTTCGGTCCGTTTTCGGGCAACTCTCATGTTTTTATCCAGGCGATTCGTCTCGAGGCATCCAACCTGCCCGGAGCCCAAGTTTTGGCTGCGTGCTTGATTGAAACACTTCAAAACTGATCTTGGGTTCAAAGTAAATGAAATTTGCCTGTCGCAGGGCCATCCGCTAAATAAAGAGGCACCTGATAGGTAGCCCATTTGGGGAAGTAGAAAAACTGATCCCATATCGTGAAACATACCTAGGTCCTCCAAAAACACACCACCCACCAACACCGGTCAGATCATACATACTTTTCTCCCTAAACTTCCTCATCTTGTCCAGCCCCCACAGTATTCAGCACTGTCTGAGCACTTCGCTTCTCTAAGCTTTTCTTGACCGGGTTCGGCGCGGAAAACACCTCTTCCAACTCCTCCAATGTTCGGTCCTTGGTCTCGGGAAAGTAAAAGTACATAACAGCTCCCTCAATCAGATCCCAAAAGACAAACACGATATAAAAGTAGTAACCAATCTTCTCAAACGCCGGACCCGAGGAATACTGCAGCACCACCGACGCCGCCGAAGACGCAAAGTTCCCAACTGCCGTGCCCTTAGCCCGTGTAGCCGTCGGTAGCGTCTCAGCAATGTACATGCTCTGCAGTGGCGTCCAACCAAACGAGAAGACGATACCAAAGATGAAGATGAATGCGATCGTGGTATTTGCTGCAGCCACATGGGTCGGGTCGTCAGTTGCCAACTTGCTCGTGCCAGTCATGATAGCGAAACAAAACGACGAAAAGACAATCGTGTACAGAAGCAGCGGTCGACGGCCCACAACATCGGTCATGCGAGCGCCGAGAATGGCTCCGAGAAACGACAATGCTGGGTTGATCCCGTTCAGAGCCAGCACCTTTTTCTCCTCGGTTATTCCCGCCGATTTGAGCATGTTGACCATGTAGTAGGAGGACAAGCTGTTGCCGCTGATTTGACCGAAAACAGCCATGCCCAAGACGCAAATCAGTCGTCTTCTTGCCGAATGCGTGTTCCAGAGCTCGTGGTAGTCGTACCACTTTTTGTCGGACGCCTCAGTGGAGATTTGGTGCATCATCTCTTTCATCTGTAGTTGGACCATGGGGTGGTCGTTTCGGCCCTCTCCGTGATATGCTGCAAGGACGCGAGCCGCTTCTTCATGTCTATCTTGAGCCATGAGCCATCGTGGGCTTTCCGGAAGCCAGAATACACCGAGACAAACGATTCCAGATGTAATCATCTGGCACCAGACGGGGATGCGCCACGCGTCGAGATTGTCAATGTAGGAGCAGCCATATACGACCCAGGACGCAATGATGGATCCAATGTACCATGTGCAGTTGTACAAGCCGGTCAAGGTGCCTCGCCACTTGGGGTGTGCCATCTCGGAAACGTAACATGGCGCCGACACGCAGGCGAAGGAGACGCCGAAACCGAGAACGAAGCGGCCGGCAAGGAACTGGCCGGTGTTTGCAGCCGGGGCTTGGACGCAGGTGCCAATGATGACAATCAAAGCTCCGACGAACATTCCCCACCGGCGGCCAAAGTAGTCGTTGACGGGACCGGTGAAGAAAACGGCGCAGACGGAGCCAATGTTGTACATGGCAAAAATAAGGCCGGTGCTGGAGCCTGCGGTTGACATGTTGAAGTAGCGCTGGTACGAAGTCATGCCGTTCAAGCCTCCCATGAGACTGCCGTCGAAGCCATTGAGACATCCGCACGCGTAGGCAATGGCCAAGACTAGGTAGAGCCGAAGGAGTCTGGGGGACCACGGAGAGTACTTTGTGTCGTCAACATCGTGGGCGAGCTGGACGGCAAGATCGGCGTCGTGGAGCTTTTCGTCGTGGTGATCAGTTGTCGATGCCTCCTTTTCGGCCATGATGCGGGCTCCAGCAGAAGACGTGCGTGTGTAGTCGTACGGCATTGTGCCGACTGGGAGTTGGAGAAAACTGGAGCACGGCAGATATTAAAAGAGGGCGGTCCAGACCCCCCAAGCACGGTGCGTGCAAGTTGAGTGTCGGTGGTCGGGAAAACAAAAAGTCGAGTACACCGCTTCCAGGTCAAGACGGATGCAACACTGAATTGGAGTTTCCCCGCAACGCAACTTCCGGTTATTGCCTGTATGCGACGCGACCGCGGGCCACTGTCAGGTCTAGATCCATAAATCGGGCTACGTTAAGTTGTGCCTGAGGACTGGGAAGAATGTCTGACCCGATTTTGAGGGGTGAAATCGGCTCCGACTTCCCCGTGGATCCAAATGATGGTGACTTCACCATTATCGTTCCTTCCGTTTCTGTTGATATAGAACAAATTTCTCACGTTTCCATGTTGCACTTGGTTTTGCTCCACGAAAGGCGACAGATTCTATGCATTGATATTTGCACCATAACTCAGCAGTAACAACACCATGTCCTCCGACCCTTGCTCGATGGCGACGTGCAGCGGCACATTTCCCCACGAATCCCTCGAGTTTACAGGAACCAGCCTGCTATCCAGCAGAAGCCTGACGATAGCCTTATTCCGGCCCTGGACCGCCGAGAAAAGCACATTTCTCCCCATGTAGTTCACCTGGCCCGGATCCGCAGATCTCCCAAGCAACAGCGTTACCAGCTCGACTCCCCCGGATTCGGCAGCGATATGCAGCGCCGTGTTTCCCCAGTTGTCCTGCTTGGTGATGTCGGCCCCGTGCTCCAGCAAGAGCCGAGCTAATGGTTCGCTCCCTGTGGCCACGGCTCGATGGAGCGATGTCCTCCCTTCATCGTTGGACGAACATGACGCCATTCCGGGGCTGCTCGACGACTGCGTCGGCATGGGCACAGGCATGCACTCGGCGGGATGCGGCGGATACTCGGCCCATGTGGTATCGACACATGACCAATTCAAGATGGCTTGGTCGTCCCACATGGGCATGGGCAGCGCAGATGCCTCAACCTCGGAACATGGGGCAATGTCGGATGTGTAGGACTCTGGTGTGCTGGGGGGCGGCGTCACCACCACATGGTGGACGTTGTGTTCTGGCGCAAAGGTTCGTGCTGCTGCTGCCGCCTCCAATGCTTTGATGCGTTGTTTTTGATTTCGTCCTGCAGGGGGTGTCGGTCAGTTGTTGATAGACGTCTGTTGCAGCGCGACTCACGGTAGGTTTGTTGCGCAATCCGGTTCTGCTGTCGTTTTCGCTCTCTCCTGTCGAGTTCTTGGAGTATCCTCGCCGCACTGTCCTGGGAAGATGGTGAGCGTGATAGCACGTCGGAGTTCATATTGTTTGAATTTCTTGGTCTGCTCTGACATAACAGGTCTGACAAATCTGGGGGGGTGTTCCCAACCCCGCGGGTCTATTTATTATCTCTGGAGGGTGCCACCAAGTCGCCACCAAGTGGGATGTGTTTAATTGCAGGTTTATTCTCGTCCCGCCATCTGATGTCCTGCAGAATGGCATCGCCGCGTGGCCAGGGGGGGAATGGAGCGGCAGTGCGGTGAGGCGTTCTCCTGCCGAAGGATGTCCAAACAACCACCGGCTATAACCCTGTAGGGCGCCATCTTGAGCTCTAAGCGGTGGGAGCGCCGTCGTTAGCCCCGACGAGTGTTGGTGCTGGGGGAATCAATGGCAGCCAGCAAGGTGCCCAACCAAAAGGCCCGATCGGTCACTGATCCACGGGTGGGCAGGTGCAGCGTCAGATTGGTGGATTAGCTGGTTATGCAGAAGGATTCTAGCGCCTCGGCAGGGCGACCTCCTCCGAACAGGCGGCAGCTTTTTCTCAACATTCAGCCCCTCCCTAGTAAAGGTGGATCGCTACCATCTCGGCAGCACACCATTTCTTTGTGGGCGGTCACTTGACATTGTGTTCTTGTAGACTAAAGGGTAATGCGCAGGATCTGCCACATTGCATTCGCAGCGGTGATGCAACGGGAAACTTGCCAACGCGCTGTCTTGGCTTGATGCAAGACCCCAGCGGCCGCTACAACTAACTAACGAGTGGCAGCACACAAACGCACACAATTGAACTCCGCCATCTCCGAAAAGGGGGTTGCCAGAGCCCCGGAACGGCATTCGGGTCAAAACCATACCTGCACCAGGCCCAGCGCCCGTGCATTCCCGTGGGCAAGGCCGGGAAGTGCTGCGCGGAAACCTTGTCATACAAGATGCGTAGACCGGGGGGCAACCAACTCAAATCAATTCTGGGAATCAGATATCGGGACTCTACGAGGTTTACAGTGAGGGCACCGGTGATGAATTGGGATCCAGACTGGAAAGGACGTCACCCCTTGTCATTGTTAACCCTGCGATCCCATGGAATGAATGCTGCTGCCTAAACTCTAATCCCGCCTCACGAATCCCGACCCAACTGTTTGATGCTAGGTACTTTTGGCGGTTCTTGAATCCTCGATCTTTTGGTCGGCAACTATCTATCTTTGTATCGAACCTGTCATAAAAGCTTGCTTTGGCATCTATGGATTTTCTTATCTCTGGCAAGATCAGACGAAGCGGTCCAGTCGCCACACCAGCACCGCCATGTTCAATATTTGTTCTATCTGTAACGCCACGTCACTGACAAGGTGCTTTGTTTCAAGCTTCCAAATGCCCAGCGCCCTGTTTCCCAGTTTGAATCACCTATTCAATCTCCTTCCAGCTGCGCTGCCCAAGTGAGTATCATAACCCTGCGACGGGACTTGTTTACAACGTAGTGGGGTCACTTCTCCAATATTAGAACACCACAGCATCTCATACATGTATCATTAGTTGCTATTGGGTGTGGTGGTTGTTTCCAACATGGAAGTTGAATGATTTGAGAACCTGGATGACTCCACCCCAAAAACAGAACTGCACGCATCGGATACATACATAGGTAGTCAAAGGGGAAAGGAGAGGCATTGGAGCTTTTTGATGGGGGACAGGTTCGGTCTGGATCCACAGCCGGCTCCGGTATCCGCGATCCCGGCCTATTCTTTAGCGGCGTGTTTGCCGTGGAATTCAGTATTCTACGTGTAGGCCACGAGGCCACGCTGCAGCAGCTGCTACCAGTCGGTGACCCACATATTATCGGAGCGGGAGGGCGCAGGGCGACATTTCTCCCCAAATCAGCAGCGTTAATCTCCGCTGTCTCTCTGTCCTGATTCCGGCGCCTCCAGCCTATTGGAGGATTTCACATGCAATGGCGGCTCCTCATGGCCGTTGGCTGCTCTGCCGACCCTGGTTTTGCTGCGGGGTTGTTCTCCGAACGAGCTACCCCGCGCTGCGCGATCGGCAGCTGCTTGTGACACTGACGCCATTGCCTCCATTTGCTCACCTCGGGGCCGTCTCGGAAGACAAAGCCGAGGAGCAACAATCAAAATCTTCAGTCCGATATAAACACCGGAGGCGCACGCCGGAGTAAACACCCACAAACTCCGGTCCGGCCTTTTTTCTTTTTTTTTTTTCTCGACAACGTCATCAACCGTTGTGCGATTGCCACGATGGGCTCATTGCATCGGGGCATCACCCCAAGCGAAGTCGAAGGCGTGCCCGACTACACCAACGAAGCCGTCTTCCGCCGGAATACCCTACCACCGCGCTCTTACTACATCCCCGAAACCTCCCTCCTCCTCAACGGCCAATGGGACTTCCACTATGCTCCTAACCCCCAGTCGGCGCCAAGCCCTACTCCGTTAGCATCAAAGGCATCATCGGATGACAGCTCGGCTTCCGAATCGCCCACCTGGACCAACATCCAGGTTCCCGGACACTGGCAGCTTCAGGGACACGGTATACCCCATTATACCAACGTCCAATACCCAATTCCAGTCTGCCCGCCCTATGTTCCGACTGAGAACCCCACCGGGTCTTACCGGCGAAGATTCCGCGTCTTCCCCTCATGGGACTCGAGTTACCAGCTTCGTCTGCGCTTTGATGGAGTTGACAGCGCTTACCACGTCTGGGTAAATGGCATCCTCGTCGGTTACGCCCAGGGCTCGCGCAATCCATCCGAATTCGACGTCACGCCGTTTATTGACCGGGATGGTCCGAATGAACTGTTTGTGCGTGTCTACCAGTGGTCTGATGGCTCGTACATTGAGGATCAAGACCAATGGTGGCTTTCCGGTCTGTTCCTGGTTGTTTGCTGTTGACGTCTCTAACTTGCGAGCACAGGCATCTTTCGTGATGTCCACCTGATCGCGGTCCCGGCCGAGAATCGAATTGAAGACTGGTTCCTCCGGGCAGACCTAGACGCCGAATACAACAACGGCACGTTGGTTTCCATAAACGGTACCCTGGACGCCACGGTCAACGTCAAGGCCAGCTCAACCGTCATTGTCAAGGTCGTTCTGTCAGAGCTCGCTAACAACGGCGGCCACTCGATAACGCGTTCCGAGAAAACCATCTCCCGAGACGGCGACGTCGAATTTAGCATACCGGTTCCACATCCGAGAGCTTGGGTTGCTGAGAGTCCATATCTATATCGCGTTGAGATCTCCCTCTGGAGCGGTTCCGTTGTGATTCAGCGGGTGCACCAGAACGTTGGATTTCGAAGGGTGGAACTGAAAAACGGCCTGATCTGTGTCAGTGGAAAGCCTATTCAGTTCCATGGTGTCAATCGACATGAGCACCACCCCCTATTCGGCAGAGCCGTCCCTCTCGATTTCATTCGCAAGGATCTTCTGATGATGAAAGCCCACAATATCAATGCGCTTCGCTGCAGCCACTACCCCAGCCACCCCAAACTGTTCGACCTGGCTGACGAGTTGGGGCTTTGGGTAATTGACGAGGCTGACCTTGAATGCCACGGCTTCTACGACGCTGTCGCCCGTCCGCAGGACATTCCTGAAGAGATGGACTACGAGAAGCGCAAGAAGTTGACATTCGGGAAGGCTGCCAAGTATACGAGCGATAATCCGTCGTGGAAAGGGGCATACGTTGATAGAATAGCCCAGATGATCCAGCGGGACAAGAATCACCCGTCCATCATCATATGGTCTCTGGGCAACGAGGCATTCTACGGCCGGAACCACAAGGTCATGTACGAGTACGCCAAGAAGGTGGACCCTGGTCGTCTTGTTCACTACGAAGGAGACCCTCAAGCTGAATCGGCGGACATGTACTCGTACATGTACCCATCAGTCGAGCGCCTCATCAAGCTAGTAGAAACCGAAGGCGTCAAGGAAGATGGCAGCTATGAGAAGCCCGTAGTTCTCTGCGAGTACGCACATGCCATGGGCAACGGACCCGGCTGGCTAGAAGACTACGAAGAGACATTCCGAAAGTACCCCCGTCTCCAAGGCGGATTTATCTGGGAGTGGGCCAACCACGGTCTTTGGAAGGTGGATTCCGATGGTAAATCCTACTATGCGTATGGTGGCGACTTTGGCGACGTTCCAAACGACGGTGCTTTTGTCATGGATGGCCTCCTTTTCAGCACACACAAGCCGACGCCAGGTTTGCATGAACTCAAGAAGGTCATTGAGCCAGTGAAAGTTGAGCTCAAAGGGTTAAGACTGGTGGTTTCGAATCTATACGACTACATCGGACTGGAGCATTTAACTATGGTGTACAAGGTAGAGGAGTTTGGAAAAGAGTGAGTTATTGCTTGCTCTGGTCATTGTCTGCCCTCTTCCTAACTTGATGGTCAGATCGACGACTCTTGCCGCAGGAACGCTGAGCATGCCATTTATACCCCCTGGGCGTGTGGGCGAGGTTGAGCTGCCCGCAGAAGTTCGAACCATCAGCCCGAAGGCACATGAAGAGATGTACCTGACTGTCTCCTTCTTGTTGCGCGAACCAACCGCTTGGGCTCAAGCGGGCCATACCGTTGCTTGGTCTCAGCATCAGCTTAAACCCTCGGAACCCAAGCTCTTGACCAACATCAACCTGTTTTCCTCGAAGCTCGCTTATAGCAAGAACGGGCCAATTACCGAGATCAGAGGCCATGATTGCTCTTTTACCTACGACGAAGCAAGAGGGTGCATTACCAGCTGGGTGGTTGGGGGCTCCAACATCCTAGAGTCGGGGCCCTGTGGCGAACCAGCTATTATCCCTTCGTTCTGGCGTCCCCCTACCGATAATGACAAACCCCATTCCCTCCCGTACTGGAAGCGCTTTGGAGTAGATGTCCTCACCAGCCAGCTGCGTTCGAGTCGCTTTGATGTAGCAAATGATAGCGTCGTTATAACCGCCGTCACTTACATTTCGCCGCCTGTCCTCGCCTGGGGCTTTGAAGCCACAACCAAATACACCATATCCTCTTCTGGAACCCTTACCATAGCTGTCGAGCTCAAACCCACCGGGTATATCCCCGTCCATGTTCCACGTGTGGGTCTCGATCTCCGTCTCTCGCGACGCCTCGGGTCCGTCAAGTGGCACGGCCTCGGTCCAGGGGAATCGTACCCGGACAAGCGCTTGGCCCAACGTATGGGGATCTGGACAGCCGATTCGGTTGCCGAACTACAGACTCCGTATGAAGTCCCGCAAGAGAATGGAAACCGCATGGCAACGCGATGGGTCCAAGTTGCTGAGCCACATGGGGCGGGTGTCCGCGCTTTAGCAGGAGATAAGGAAGGTTGGTCCGGGAACGGCGATAGGGAGTTTAGTTGGTTGGCGACACGGCATAGCACTGAGACGGTGCAGACTGCGAAGCATCCGTGTGATCTCGTGGAGGAAGAGGCAACGCTGTTGAGGCTAGATGCAAAGGTAGCTGGTGTGGGAACGGCGGCGTGCGGGCCGGGAGTGAGGGAGGATTTGCTAGTGAAAGTGGAGGATATGAAGTTTTCGTTTGTGCTGGAAGCGGTAAGTGGGTTGTAGTGCTGGGAATTGCATTTCTGGTTGTTGTGTGTGAAAGTGAAAAAGGTGGTTGGTTTGTGGGGAGGGATAGCATGCGTTGGCCTTGTCTTGGGTATTCTCTATCCGTGGTTTGTATCCTTCCACGACAACCTAGGATTGTCTGTCTGTCTGCTCAAATTACTTTATTCCTCCGCGCGGCTAAGAGATAACGGGTGAATGAAAAACAGGTGCGAAGCCGAAACAGTTGCGCCGGCCCCAGCCCTTGGTGACAGGTGGGACGTTGTGCTTCTTGTCTTGTGTAGCATGACACTAGTATAGGATGTACGATTAGTGCCTGCGGACTTTGATCTCTCTCGTAATGACGACAGCCGCTTCCGGCTTCTGCTTCTGGCTCCGGTAGGAGCTTCGAGTCGGTCAGTTGGAATTCGGAACGGGCTCACCCAGTCTAGGCCGTCCTGGTCCCCCGTCCAGCGTAATCTGTAACTCGCCTGATACCTGGTCTGCAACTGTCTGGACAGTCAGAGGTAGTATACTTACTATGGGAGTGGGCAATGGGACTAACACGTCAACTATCCCGACCTATCTATCAGGTGAGTTTATCTATCTACCTACTTACCTTGGTACCTAGGTAAGTACCTACCTACCTATCCTTTGCACTACTAGAGAGACATGGAGGAGATGGAGATGACAACTGGTCTAGCGCGAGTGCGGCTAATCGCAAATTACTTATCTGTATTGAATATTGAATATTGAAAGCGGGCATCATCGCCTTTGGTATGGATTCTCTCATCGTGCGCCTAGGTACTAGATAAGGTAGGCCGACTAGATGGAACATTGCCCAACTTAGCTTGTCGTGTCGAGGCTCTTGAGCCACAAACCTTATATTCTTCGGCCTTTTTTTTTTTTTTTTTTTTTTAGCTCAAAGCCGCCCGGTTTTTCTTTTCTCGCCTTTTCTCTCTCTTTCACGTTTTTGTTCCACACAAAAAAGATAGTACAAACAACCGCAATTGCCAATTGCCTTCAACTGACCTGTCCAAACACTTTGGCAGCAATGACGACGACAACGTTTCTCATCCTGTCGGATACGCACGACAATGCATTCCCCGACCCTGCGACCCTGCCAAAAGTGGACGTCGTTCTACACTGTGGCGACTTGACCATGATTGGCGGACTAAGAAACTACCAAAAAGCCCTTGCAAAACTCCAAGCTCTAGATGCGGAGCTCAAGCTCGTCATACCTGGAAACCACGACATCTCACTCGATCCCAACTGGTGGCAGGCCAATCTTGATGAAGGAGAAGATGATGCAGATGAGCCGGAGAAAGCGCGAGGTCTTTTCACGGCTGCGCAAAAAGTCCATGGGATCCACCTTCTCGACGAGGGGGTTCATTCTTTTACTTTGTCAGAGAACCGGCATTTTACAATCTATGCGTCGCCTTATACGCCAGAGTTTAACGGCTACGCCTGGTCTTATTCTTCTCGAGAGAATCGGTTTGACGAGGATGCGGAAAACCCTATTCCTCTCAACGGTAGTGTCGACATTGTCATGACCCATGGCCCACCCATGCCAACCATGCCGCCACCCCTGGTGGAGGGAAATGAATACAAACTCGACGTCAACCGGGACCGTAAACACTGCGGGTGCCCCATGCTCTTTGAAGCGATTCGGCTGGCGAAACCGAGGCTGCATTGCTTTGGGCATATTCATGAAGGTTATGGCGCACAAGAGATGTGCTGGGCTGCAGAGGAAACGAGTGGTGGATTCCAAGAACCAACATCCATGACAAGCAATGATAAAAATTATATACAGCAGCTTGTTATTTCGGAGTCGGAAGCAGGGAGGAAAACTCTGTTTATCAACGCAGCTATCATGAATGGGAGAGAAGAAAACAACCGACCTTGGGTAGTGCACATGGACTTGCCGCGCCGGGAATCTATTAAGAGGGAGGGGGAGGAGATCTTGCGGATTTGAGAAAATAGCACTGTCGGTCATATAGGCCCCGGTGCTACAACTCTAAACTGTTCCACACATCGATCGATACCGAGGTTACTCCATGTCCATATCTGGTGCCTATTTGATCTTATCCTGTGACTCGCTACTTGTAGTGTATATCCAAAAAAAAAAACCCAAAACTATATCCCACTCATTCATCACATCATTTGTCGTAATCAAGTCCAGCACTTCACTTTGGTACTACTTCTCCAACCGCTGTCGGCTCAGATTGACGGCAACATCGGCCGTCGCGCCATCGAGAAAATCATTCATCAACACCACCATCAATTCGGTCCCACAGGTATGCAGCACATTATCTCGACACCACGGCAGGGTTTTCGAGTCGCAGATCCCTTTTGTCGCCAAGATACAGCTCGTCGTCGTGCTCGCTTCAATGACGGAATAGACCACCGCCTTGGGGATATTCGTAGCCGTAGCCTGGCACTGGATGTTGATAAACGCTTTGCCGCGTTGGTTTTCCGGAGTCAGCATGCGGGGAAAATTCGCCACCAGACTGTCCCCGTTGATGGTGGCGTTGCCTTCGTCGGTGTACGTCGATAGACTGTCTACTTCGACCATGACGATTAGCCGTTTGCGGTCCCGTCGGAGCTGTCCAATCGTTGAACGCTGCATGTCGTCGCGGTTGCCGATGACGATTTGCCCGCCGTTGGCAACACTGCGGAGGGCTTCGTCGAGATAATCCCGCTGTTCTTGCTCGGATGGACGGGCGCACTCGGCGGGAACGCCATCCCACCGGAGCTGCACGACGATAATCTCGTTGGGATGTGCCACCAAAAAGGACACCACCCCGCGAAGGAACACGCCGTAGTCCATGCCGGGAATAGCGGCGTGTTGGAAATACAGCCGATCCGGCAGGGCACCAGTGGGGACGATGGCGGCGTGGCAATGGGCGGGACGGTACTCAAAATAGCGGGCGCCAATGGCCAACATGGTTTCGAGGCTGTCCTTTTGGGTAATGGCCAGGCTGTAGATGATGTTGGGAGCGAGGAGGTTGATGGCCGGTCCGGACACGGCGTCGGTGATGTCCTTGAGCAGTTTGTCGTCCCGGATCATGGTGCCGACAATAGCACCCCCGACTTTCTTGAGCACTTTCTCGCTGCTCTCCATGCTGTTCATGCCGACGTCATGAGCAGATGGCAGCACCAGACGGCCAAACGGCTTTTCCTCGTGAGGCGAACCCGGTGGCACCAGCCTCCCCATCCAGTCAATGTGGTTGGCCGTCACGGTTATGTAGCACTGGTGACGGTTTGGGAGAATACCGCCGTGGCCTGGACCAGCCTCGTACATGCCATACGTGACGATAACATCGCCGCCATAGAAAATCGCCGGGGTAGAAGCGATGTTATCCATGGTGCCACCTGAGGCATCCCCAGTAATGGAGTTGACATTGACCCATTGCTCCGTAACAAGTTGGTCCCCTCGAAAGACCTTGAAGGTGAACCGACCCGACTTGTTGAAAAAGCTGTCAATATTGCGCATCTCCACCTCGAGCGTGCCATTCCAAAAATCGCCAACCCGATCGACTCGCACGGATTGCTTGGGCACCGATAACTCAATCCACACGCCCCCCACCGAAATGTACGTGAAGATGTGCACCCCTTTGCTCGGCATGTTGGGTAATTCTAGGGCGGGCTTCTTTCCAAAACACATGGGTTTACTTTGTAATTATTGTTGCTCAACAAACAACGGGAGGTGGGGGAAAGGTGGAGTTGCGAACTGACTTCTCTTTTATTGATGAAGGAGGGGGGGGGGAGGAAGTGCGGGAAAAAACCCATCCCGCATGATTTCCTGATGTGTGCAATGGTTGTTGGAGAAAGTGGAGAGCTGAAATCCCTCCCATCTGGGCATGGCCGGCCAGCCATTGCTGCATGCAAGCCAAGCACACACCGTCACCGGACCAGACCGCGCTGTGATAGGAGGGCTGTCTTCCGTCGGGGTCTCGTCCGCATGAGCTGAATTTCACTCCCCGTGACGTTTTATTGGTTCCCTAGAGTCTGAGTGAGAGTGCGACAGGTCAATCAGTTATCGCGCTGAGTTGAAGGGGGGGCTGAGAGGGCTTGTGATAATATGATGCAGGCTGCAATGGTGTCAATATTTAACCACGTGCAAAATGTGAATGACGACGGTAACATTTTGAGTTTGGGAATTTCATGTCTTTGCAGGCTTAACCAGATTTCGTGACACTTGCTCTTAAACCAGTCCCGGGCATAATACCTACCTGCCTGCCTAGGTAGCCAGTTGAAGTTTGCTATCATGCATTGTGATTAGGTAGTCAGTTAGTTGATCTGCTGCCAAGTACAGCTGGAATAAAGCATGGAATAGAATGGAACTCAAGTTCAACCCCAGAAAGAGATTTATTTGCATTGCTCGTACAACTAGTGGTATATTCTAGTTTAGAGCCAAGGTGGTCGATGCCAAGAGGGGCAATTTGTACCTCGCGCCGAGGATAATGTAAATGATTCACGCTATAGAGTAATCTATCTCCCAGCTGAAAGGACGTAAAGGAGGATTTGGGGAACCCGGATTTGGACACTTCGCCTAGAGACTCAATGTCACAACACAAACACAAGATCCTCAAAACGATCACGAAGTGCCGGGCCTCCAGATATAAGTAAGGTAGCCAGACCTACCCTACCCAAGTCTCAAGATAGAACCGTATAATGAGGCGTCGTTTTCCTCAATGCAACGTCAGCGCCGCGACCCTTAAGCTGTTCAGCACTGGGGGTTGTTATATGCTGGGTTGAGCTGATTGCTGCCCTGTTTGTCTTGTGTTGGGTTATAACGTGAACCGAAGGCCTTATGATATAGATAAAAGCTGTTCCTTTTCATCAATGATGCCTTGGGATATTAGTGAAAGGGCGTTCATTTTTGTCAACGATGCGTTGACATATAAGTAATAGGCGATCTTTCTTGTAAACGACGCTTTGAAATGTAACCAAGTAAAAAGTTGCTCGTTGCTATTAACAATGCCTTGAAATATACCTAGCTGAACGCGTTTCTTTTGTAAACGATACCTCAGGGTATAACCAAAAGAGGTTCATTCTCATCAAACAATGCCTTTGCAGGAATAACAGCGACCTCCAATCTACTGAGAAGACGTAAGAAATTAAACCTGAGAAGATATGCGAAACAAATCGCCCTTGACGCATGTCATTAGATGGGAGCAACTCGCATGTTCACTCGTGTCGTTCCTTTCTGTGCTTCGCACCATGGGATTGCTGTGCATCTGACCCCTTCCTCCAGGTTACCCATGACAAGGATCGTACATTTGAACATGCGGCCAGGACGACAAGTTAGAAATAGAAACTATAAGTGGTAGGTGGATGCGTCGCGGTTCTTTACATGTTCATCTGCCGTGCAAGATATGAAGACAGCTGAGATGGATGGAGCATTCGGGCCGACATTGATGGCCTCGTATTTCCATGTCGGGTGCTGCTGGGATGCAACAGGTGACAGTGACCGACCAACGGCTTGTCGCAGGTTCCGAATGATTTTTGGTGAATGAATCCGCTTTGCATGTGTTGTGTTGTGGTTGTTTTGTCGCAAGGTACTAGAGTGTCTTTTTGTTCTCTTCTACCCCGGGATGTGCCGGAAGTAACACCTTCGGGCCGGGACTTGGCCAGCGCTTTCATCGCCGGTAATGAAAAAGGATGTCTGCTCAATATCGTACCATCTTCGAGAGGTACTTGTGCAGCAGGAATTCGAGGGCCACACTGCGCTACCTCAGTGGGGTTGACAACCATGGCGTGTGCAGTGGTAGAACCCCGCGTTCAGCTTGTGTCTCCGGGGACCGCCAAGGGACGGATTTGTCCCACCAAGCACAAAACCACAAACTACAAACCACAAGTTATGCCGCACCCGACCTACCTACCCTAACTTTCAACGTCGACAGCGGAGCGGACCAGTCTTCCCACCACCCACTAAAACTACATCAGGTCCCTACCCTTAACTTAGCTAGCTCAAAACGTGGCACCCCCTGAACACGGAGAGGATACCCACCCACCTACCGTATTGATGTAGTGTACCGTGTCCATACCACAAATGCAAAATCGAGGTTACCTTAACCGTTAAAGTTTATCTTCAATAGAGTTTTCCGGCACTGGGGTGCAGCTCAACTGGGCGGGCGGGATTGATCGTTGATGGTTGCAAACCCACCACTACTCCCACCCACCCTAGGGCATGTATTCGTGTCAGCTCCTGTCAGCAGCCAAGCTAAGCCTCTGTCCCTGCAGTGAGAAATGCAACGGCGGCATCAAGGCGGCATCAAGCCTGCATCCCTTTCTAGGGAAAGAACTCGATAGTTGGGAGATTGGAAGCGATTGCGGATTCTCATCGTGATAGTCACTCCCTGTAGGCTAGGTAGATTGTAAACCCAGAAGATCGCCGCTCACAAGGGATAACACGCACTGCAGGTGTTAACGTTGGCAGGCCAAAAGATATGTGCATTTAATCTAGGTACCTTACCTTATGGATAGAGGACGGGCATTCGGTCAGGGCTTGCCGACTTTGCAATGGGAAAGGGAGGGTGGCATGCAGCAGCCCATAGCATGCAGCACAGCACACCTGCACACTAGCAGCAAAGTCAGCCCACCCACACCACCACTCGTTCTAGGCGTCAAAACAACACGACACACATACAACACACATACGCGACCACCCACAACATGTTTCAGAAAAATGACCCTTGATCAAGCGAAAACCCGCCAGCTATATTACCTTGCAGCTCAGCTCAGCTCAGTGCTGTACAGTGCTGCTGTCCTTCTGTCCTCGAAGGCGTCAGTCAATCGGTGAGTCACAATCCAGTCGTGGGATGCCGAACCTCAAGATCCCTCCCCGAGGGGGTTGACATCCACCACTTGGGCACGCCAAGATCGACATCTCCCGCCCCTAATCGACCTGATTACCGCAGGCACCCGGTTTACCCTACGTGCCTACTTCCCTGTGCCCTGTTTCCCGTCAAGACAGGGCAGACAGTGGACATCATCTTGACAGGTGGACATTCACAGCCAAGGACAGAGGAGCCGGGAAAATATCACCTAGCAAACCCGGTTTTGCCTAAAGTCATTCAGGGCGGGACAGCGTGGCCGAGCAGAGAAGAGAAACAGATAGTTAAACATTTGCAATAAACATTGATGTGCCCAGATATGCGACGAGGCGATCGCGTAGTTTCGTAAATCCCTTTGACCTGGTCGGTGAGTGCTTAGGAGCAAACGCCCGCCGTTCCCAAATTTTTCACCAAGCACAGCGAATGCTGACACGACAAAATAAAATAAAAAACAAGAAATAATACGTTCCGGTCAAATGGTATCCTGCTCGAAACCCTATCTGGCAGTCTTTCTGCCATCGGTGGTAGAGAAGCCAAAGTAAAAATCCAAAAAAGTACCAAGAACAACTTATGACTCTCCGTATCCAACGTCGATTTCCAAAACAACCTTGCCGGGAGGGATGTTGAGTCCTATGCCATCAAGCGCTTCCATACCCTTGGTGTAGGCGTTCTCACCCTTGCCGCCGGGCCAGATGGTAGAGCAAGTGTTGTGTCCGCAGACACGGCAGCCGGGAACGTTCATGTTGTAGTGCTGGGCGACGAGAGACGAGCAGTCGGCTCCAGACCACTTCTTGTTGCTAGCGTTGCCAAAGTCCGCCTCAACCCAGTTACCGGCGTACTGGCCAAAGGTAGTCGTGGGAACCGAGCTGGGGGCGAAAGCGCAGATAATCTGGCTGTCACCCTGAACGGCCATGCTCTTGGTCTCGCCGGGCTGGAGGCTGAAGGTGAGGAGTTTCTGGCCAGGCACGACAAACATGCCCGTAACCTTCTTGTCAGCGCCTAGCTTGTTGCCGCAACGAACCTCATACGACACCTTGGCGCGGTTGGTGAGCTTTTGGACGTAGTCGTACTGGTCGATAATGTCGTTGGAAATCTCGATCATGTTAGAGTTCCACGGGCAGCCGCCATCCATGCCGAGGTTTCCGGCATAGAAGATTTGATCCGTCGTCACACGCTTCTCTTTCCTGCTCGAGACCCCACTGCTGCAGAAAGACTTGTACGCTCCCTTACCCTTGGCGGCAGGGGTGTTGCTCGCAGACGGGGTCGCGGCAGCGGGAGCAGCCGAGGACGAGCTCGAGGAAGCCTTGGGGCTCTCTTTGGGCTTCGGGATGGGGTGATGGTGTACATTCTTGTAGAATGACGGGCGACCACCGCGTTTGCCTTCAAGCCCGCGGTGGGCATGTTGGTGAGCGTGACCCGAAGGGTGGGCCGCTGCGCCGAGAATGCCGGCAAGCAGGACAAGGTGCGGGAGATGCATGGTGAAAGCCTTATCCGTTTGCTATCTATTGCTGATTTCGTATCGTTTCGTTTGCTGTCGTGGGGGATGGAGGGTATATCTATACTGGCACCAAAAGTATGGTCGGTGTGTTCAGTTCGACTTCCAGGACCTCAGTGTTTGAGAGATAAAATATTCTGCAATCAATGTCGTGGAATCTGTGCTGAGTGACTTCGATATTGTATCGTGCTGCGTGACACGATGTAGTAAGGAGCGGCGCGAGATGCGATATCTCTAAAGGAATGGACGGAAGCGCGAATCTGCGTCGTCGACGAGAAGGCGGTTACGAAGGAAAGGAGAGACGAGAGGGTTAAAAAGAGAGACTGGTCCTGTTGTGCCAACAAGGGGGGCCGAAATGAGCTCCAGCCAGGGCGGGTATCTTAATAACCCCCGGCCAGGAAACGTCCCTTTCAGGCACACACCCCTGTCCGTGCCCAGAGCAGCGATCCTCTCCAGGGCGCGTTCTGACTGGCCCGCCAATCTCCGCATTTAAAAAGCTCGCGCAGGTCCCAGAGCACTGCCATTGGACAGCATTGTGTTTGGCTCTTTCGAAGGAGGGTCAACGGCCGGGTCGGTACTTCGCTTGCGTGGCACACGTATCCAGGCTGGCGCAGTCCACAACAGCCATGATCCATCTCGACGTGTTCCACTCTCCGTGGGCCGACTTCAAGAACAGCGGTCTGGAACTCTGCAGAGTGGGTATATTTGGCAAATGCCACGCGATGTGCACAATCCGGTTTTCGTGGATGCTGGCAGCCGGGTCAAGTACACCTACCAAATCGGGGAGTTGGTTACTTTTAGGAAATCTGAGCATGGACGCTCAACGAATCTTGCTGTTTCTTGGTTCATCAGATGAGACGGCGAATCTCCTAACAGAGCAGCTGCGTGTTTTCAGCTGGCAAATGTTAAGCCTCTCTTAGCCCATTTTGTTTGATGGAACCCCAAGCGGCCGCCCCCACTGCCAACGCAAGGTCCGAAATCACCACAAGAACTGCAGAACCGCAGAACCGCAGAACCGCAGAACCGCAGAACCGCAAAGCAAAAAATCGCATCAAATGCATCTTCATTTGCAGTTGAGCTTGTGGATTCCATGGCCGGAGAGTTCACGTCAGATCGAGCGAGCAAGGCACTGCAGATTGGATGCTGACCACCGCGCCACCCACACCGCCGTTGTTTTATTTTCGGTTCGCATGTCATTCTCCATCAGCATCTAAATTCGGGTGCCGCGACTGGCTGACGGTGGGCGTGGCCTTGGTTCTATTTAGCCGCAACATCTGCCAATCGCCGGAAAGCTTGAAGACGACCAGTAGCAATTCAGCATTCCACTCCCGTATTGTGCGACAGAAGCAAGCGCGCCCAATTGTGACACCATGTGAAGTGTGGACCGAGAATGTGCGGGTGGTGGCATGGAATTCAACGAAAATTCCAATCCAACAAAAGCAAAACAGCATCCGATTTAGAGGACAGACGCAGATAAGATGCTAGCCAAAACACGTGTGCCTGATAAGCCACCGGATGCGCGCCAAGCCTGCCCCGCGAGCTCCACTTCGACTTTTTCAGCGTCCTGGGATCGCACCAAGCATACCACGACAGCAATCAACCTGCGACGGCGGGAACCCTTTGAACCACGCGAGACGCAAAGCTTGGAGTCTTCGCATCCAACAAGTCGGTGACAGCAAAACCCGGGTAGATTCACCAGCAGCCAAACCGAATCCCGCCCTGCATCTTTTCCTTCCACCAGTTCGATTGCGAGTCGGGTCCTTGCATCTCCGTCGACGGCCAGCGACCCAAGCGGAAACACGAACGGACTGAAAACCGGCGGGCGATAACCTACCAACTAGCCACACCTCGGGTCTCTTCCGTAGGCCCCCTCGCAAACGAGGCGATAACCTTTCGAGCTAGCTCATCCAATCAATCTACCGAACACCGCATTCCCCGGCCCACCATGCCCCTCGACACCTCAGCATACAGCCTGGCGCTTCTCCGCGTGGACGGACGCCGATGGAATGAGCTCCGACGTATCCACGCGCAGATCCGCACACAGGCGGCGGCCGATGGCTCGAGCTACCTGGAGATGGGCCACACCAAAGTCATGTGCGTGGTGACGGGGCCTAGTGAGTCCGGTCCTCGACGCGGCAATGCCGGCGGTGGTGGAGGTGGAGGAGCGTCTGCCGAGGTCGCCGTTAGCATTGTGATCGCGGGGTTCAGCTCCGTTGATAGGAAGCGCAGGGCGCGCGGAGACAAGTGAGCTAT
>Ga0247765_1000547_pt1 | contig 28263 bp, 22 predicted proteins | sample UWRJL106311C6_FD_179949 | JGI IMG/M metagenome (GOLD analysis project Ga0247765, IMG submission 179949) | Plant litter microbial communities from Arlington Agricultural Research Station in Wisconsin, United States - UWRJ-L106-311C-6 | ecosystem: Environmental > Terrestrial > Plant litter >...
TCCCTCTGTAGTATAGGCTTTCCTTTTGTGTTTTAGGGCCCTCACCCCCTGTAAGGTTGACCCACACCCACTGAGGGCCCTATAAAGAACCATCTCCCCTCCTGTGTTTCTGGTGTCTGATTCTTTTTCTTTCTTTTACCTTAAGCAAGATAGTTTATATATAGCCTCAGGGCAACCTTTTGACCTTCGTGATCTCTGTGCAAAGCCTACTGTAGTCACCCTGTTACAGGGCATAGACCCCTGTATCTCTGCTTGTTACAGCAGGTTGGTCTGCTGATCTTAGCTTCCTTTGACCCCGTCCCGGGCAGTCATCGTACTCCCAAAGCCTTCCGCTGCGCCCGTTACAGGGGACTCACCCCCTGTAACCTCCTGTACTGGACCTCACTGAGACCAGTCAGGCCACACAATTTATCACTAGATAAAAGATAGTTAATTATATTTTTAAATTTCTTTAAAAATTATATTAACTTTTAATTCCTAATGTTAATACTTTTGTAATTAAAATTAAATTAAATAATTTAAATAGTAATAACGTTTTAGGTTAAAAAATCCCGCTGTTTACGATAATATTTATAATAAAATAAGGATTATACCCTAATTTTACTAAAAAAATGAAACGTAAGTTTAGGGTTAAATAATTAAAGGCTTATAATAAAAATAATAATAAAGGCGAGGAGTTTTGGAATAAATTGGGAAATATTAATTAATTTAATTAATTTAAACCTAAAATTAAATTTTACAATTCGTATTTTCCCCCGTTTTAATCTATAATAAACGTAAGTAATTTTAATAATATTTATTATATTAATATTATCGCTTAAATAGGTTAAGATCTTTAAACGTAAATTTTTAAGGAAAGTTAAAAGAAAATAAATAAAAATTTCGAGTAATTAAGGTATAAACGTTAATGTTATAATTAACTATTTACTAAAAAGTTTATAAAGGTTATAAAAGCCGTAAAAGACGTTAATTTGGTACTTTTAAAACTTATTAAACGTTAAGTTATTAAGTTAAATATAAAGGTTTATAAAGGATTATTATAATTATTAATCCTTAGGAAGTATATATATATTTTTATTTACTTCCTTTAAGCTTTTTTTTAAAAGAGGAATTTACTTTTACTAAAAAGGAGTTAAAGGGGTTATTTAAAAAAGTTATTAAAATTGGAAACGGTAATATTATTAAGGAGGTTGTTTAGTTATAAATTTGGGTAAATATTGTAAAAAAGCTAATTTAAAGTAATAAGTAAGTTTATTTTATTAAAATTAACGAAAAACTTTAATAAAAGCGGATATTTATTTAAAACTTTATTTATAAAGGGTTTAAAAACTTATTAAAAAGTTTAAAGGGTTATTTTATTTTAAAGTAACGCTTCTGGGGATGTTTTTATATATATTAATTAAATAAATTAGTTAAATTGGGATAAAGGAATTAGAAGCGTACTTATTAATACGCTTTACTTCTCCGCCTTTTAATTTTTTAAAATAGGTATTTTATTTTCTATACTCGCCTTAATCTTATATTATATATTTTAAAAATTAATAAATTTAATAAAATATTCGAATTTTTACTATAATAAATGTTTAATTAACCTATCTACTAGTATTTTATTTATCAAAAGGTATTTAATAGCAAAAAATTCTCTTTTATATTTTTATTTTAATTACAAATTTTATATATTAACGTATTTAAGCTTAATATTAATACGTTCTAAGGAATTTATAATAAGTTTAATTATTTATATATTATTATAAAAAAATTTTTAAAAAAAGGAGAATATTTCGCTAATATTTTTAAAAAGCCTTTTAAAAACTATACTCTTTTTAATTATAGTACCTAAAACGTAAAGCTTTACTTTAATTAATAAGGTAGTAATTATAACTTATTAAACTACCTTCCAGTAAATTAGGCCTTTTATAAGTAAAAATATAAATTTATAAAATAATTTATACGTTTCTTTATTTAACGTAAAGGAGGCGTTTCTGGTGATTAAAAGCTGCGGAGTTCCTACTTAAATAGGCGCGTATTAAATAAAAAGGAACCTTATAATATAAAAGTAGTTTAAGGTATAGTAAGTGGCCTTAATATAATCTTAGCTTAGATTAATAAAAAACTTTAAAAGCTAGGAGATTGTAAATGTAACGTCCGGTTTTATTATAATAACAGGGTAAAAAATACTGCTGATAAGCTTTTGAAAGAGCTTGATCTCCTGCTTTAATACCTCCCCCAAGTTCTTGACGAGCTCTACAGCCAGTAGGGGTATAAAAAAGCATTTCCCAATATCGTCCACTCTGAACCTCTTCGCGATCTTTTCGATATACTGATCGTGAACAAGCCAGAGTTTCTTGCTCTCCCGGTCCGATGTCGCTCACATCCAAAACGAAGTAGCCCATATTGGCCAGATAGGCCTGGACCATGGTAAAGCGTGCCCCTCTTCCCCATGGCCAGGCCACGAAAAGCTCGTCCAGAGCCTTGCCCAGCAGAAATTCCGGGGCGAGGATGGTCAAGATCATCCATTTCAGCCTGGCCCACAGGTTTCGCAAGGACCACCAGAGTTTTTGTCGAATATTCTTGGCCTCTCCCCGGTAAATGGGCACGTTGAGGTGTTGAATACTCCAAGTGCAGAGGATAATTATCGAGAGACAATTCCATAGGATGCCCAGGGTACTGCGGGTGTTAGGTCCAGAAACGTAATTGGTTCCGGGAGGGGGAAGCGTGCATTCCGGGTTGAAGGATTGTGTTGCGGCAGCCCGTCCTAAAAAGAGAAATAAAATAGCGAACGGTGCGTGGGCCATGTTGGTTTTGGGCAGGGCCACTGAGGTGCGAGTTGTTGATGGAGGAGGCTGGCGGGGTTGATGTTGGGATAAGAGTTCATCAGGCTCTGGGGGCTGAACCCATGTAACCCCCCGTCACGCACAGCCATGACCAATGAGGAAAAGGGAATTTCCAATGGGGGAGAGAGAATAACCAATGAGGGGAGAGAAGAAAGATGACCAATGAGATGAGTGATGTCGAAAAGTTACTATCAAGGATAGATCTTCTTCTATGGAGCTATGATAGGAGAAAAAAACATCCATCGGGAACTACCTTACACGAAGCAACTGTGGGAATAAGCGAACATCACATACTGTGCACTTGAATCTGTAAAATGATGGCTCCATGTGGCTTCTGCTTAACGCGACTATATAAATGCACTCTGGCCTGGTGACTTTTCCCCATCCTCCAAGCCGCCACATCCACGACCCTTCTTACCTACCTAGGTAGTCTGCTTCGTGGAAAGTCAACTAGTTCTCGCAAGTAAGCATGTACGAGCGAAACTCGGTGTTTCCTGTCCACAGACAACCAATCTGGTCTCGCCACGCGCCGTCGTAGGGATAATCATCGCAGATGGGGCTGCGGTACGCCGTGACTTGTCAATTGTTAACCAACTTCACACACACACACACACACACACACATGAAGAGATAGAGAGAGAACGTACTACGACAACCCGTATTAATCTCCTCAATATCTAACCCCCGAATATCATCCGGCAAGGGGAGACAAATGCCCGCATATTTCCGATACACCAAGTTCATACCCATAGTGTGGCCCGAGGTGTCGCCACACTCGGTGATCCAGGAGGAGAAGCGTACGGCGGGGAAACGGTTTTGTTCGTCCTGGAAGGGGGTGCATTCATTGTCAGGGCCATCATCGATGGGTGCGGCGGTGATGAGGGAGAAGGCCATAGCGGCGATGACGGTTGCTGTGAAACGCATTTTGAGTGATGGGTGACGGGGAAGTTGTGCTGTGTAGACTGGTGTTGTTGAAGGGTGATTGAGTTTGAAAACTGAGAAGGAATGAGTACCTACCTAGATTTATATACCTTTGTCTCGATCAGGCGTTTGCCGGAAGTGAGGCAACGGAGAGTGAAAACAGAACCATGATATGCGGAATAATTCCTCCAGGTATTCTGGTCATAGGACACGATGCTGCGTCGGCGCCTCTTTCCCCGGTGATATATCTATTGCCTAGAAGGCACTGAACCGCGGTTCTGGTGAGACTTTCCTGGAGGCAGTTCCGTTGTTAATATCAGATGCGGTCATGGTTCTGGGCAAATATATACGAGAAACGAAGAAACTGGAGCTCGATTGGGGGAAAATTATCCAGCTCTCCTCGCCTGGCAATTTAATGGAGTATTAAGAATAAGAAAAGATGTTTGGCAACGGCCGATTTCTTGGAGAGTTGCAAATGACAGACGACTGGGGATGTGGATGGGATCTCGACGAATACCCACCGGGAGAGTATCTTCAACCCTGCGGTTCACCTGAACATCGGGAATTATACTACTACTTGACGGTAAATGTGGGGTATGTTACTGACTGACAGAGACGTGGTCGGCGAATAGGATTTATCCCAACGTCCCGGGTAAAGGGCCACACAGAGGTAATCCGGTTGCATTGCGGTTTGGCCCCGCTCTTGAAGCTACCGTCTGCCTGCATGTAATTAAAACTGCCGGAGCTTAGCCTTTCATTGTGACTACACTTTACGTTTTTGCGTGGACGATAGATAGCATTGTTTTCCCCATCCGAGGGCAAAAACCGGATGCTGAGAAAGGGAAGTCTTGAGTTAATTATTGAAGTAATGGTTCCGAGATGACATGAGAGAGAGAGAGAGAGAGAGAGAGAGAGAGAGAGAGAGAGAGAGAGAGAGAGGAAATAATTTGTCCGTGAGGCGGTGGGTCGTGATTCTTCACTCCATGCCCCCCATTGTCGTCTCAAGGGCTTTGTAAGGGTACGTGCATAAGACATCGGCCACTCCGGACCGCCTAACCTGGCTGGAGCTAGGGTTTTGGCCTCGCTAGGTGCGAAAAAAAGGGACAGAGCAGTAGCTGACTTAGAATCACAGAGAGAAAATCTTGAGAGTAACAATCTCGATAACATGTCCTATCAGGTCTAAGTGTGTACCCGCCCTACCTAACTCGGAAACTGCTCTCAAACTGGAATTCGTTTCCTCTAACTTAAATTCGAATTGAGCGTCAGAAAGAACGAGAATTGGACATTCCACCATCTCCTCAGTGAAGATCAGCACTGCGAGGGATACTCTGTCATTTGAATGACCGGGGCCCGCTGTCTTAATTAGGGGCATATGGCATTTATTGGTCCGGCGTGCTCTACGGTGTGATGGGAGGAGGCGTGATTTGAAGACGGAGTTTCATTGTGGATAACGAGTGCAGCATCTTAACCACACCGTATCAAACAGAGGTTGAATGTAAGTTTTGATTAGCTACGTAGGGGTGTGAAGAGCACTGAAAAGAGTTGCGGGCAGAGCCTAAATTATATGCTGTAATGACGTCTAGACCCCGGTGCGGTGAATGTTGTACACGTGATAATTCATGGACTCTGCCTCCAAACTCTTGACACAGATTTTTCTCTCGACACCGATTCAAAATTTACGAGGACAAAATTTTCAACTCCATGATCCCCTATACCCTCCCACTTATACACCTTCAGGCCTATATCCTCATCATCGGCGGCCTACCTGCTCCAACCGGATAAAACGCCGAATTCCACGCCCGCGCCTTATTCATCAACTGCCTGTCAATACCATTCCCTCCTCCGGTAACATACATGAATTTGGTAAACTCTGCCCTCGCCACATAGGAAAAGGAAGTATTGGCGGGGACAAACACCAGGTCCCCGTCAATGAGACTCGCTGGCTCGTCGTATCCTTGGACCGTGACGTCAAGCTGGCCTTCTTCTACCATGAATGCGGTGGCAACCTCACTTTTGACTGTGTTTCCTTTTATTCCCACCCCGGATGCCGGCGACCCCGAAAGCGAAAACGGACTGATGGTGATTGTGCCCTGCGAAAAAGTCCCATTCGTTTCCAGCCCTGTGACAAATGGCGTAACAATCTGATACCTCTTTCCCCCTCCCTCTATTTCTGTCTCATCCACCAAGAATTTGGGGCCATAGTTTTTCGCCACCCAGATCGGGGCGGTGGGCGATTTTCCCGGCAAGGTATTCGCACCATTATACCAGCGACCAGAACCGCCGGCTTTGCCGTTAACCACGTCGCGACGCGGTGTGAAGTTCAACTGTGGGTAGACATCCCATTTTGATAGCTCGGAAATATTGAATCCCCCTGCTCCCGGCAACGTCCCCGGGTTGGGACTAGGAGATAATTGCATGTTGAAGAAAAACTCCTCAAACCCACCGGGGACCAAAACCCCCGTCAGCTGTGTGTCCGGTTCGAGTAGAGTAAAAGTGTGGATGGTATTCCACGGAATAGCGCCAATATCACCCTGGCTAAGGATACGCGTTTCCTGGTCAGACGTATTGGCGAGAAAGGTATCGAGGTTCTGGCCCCAGAGTTGGACGCGACCCTTTACCGCGTAAAAGTTTTCATAGGTTTTTTTGTGTACATGCGGAAAGAGGCCGACGGGCGTGTTATAAGTCCCTGCCGCGTTGGTGTGAAGTACGCAAAAGGCGCCCCCAGAGGAGTTTCCGGTTACCGGGAAGGTGTTGCCGCCACCGAGGGGGATGCCACGGCCTTTTTTGAGAGCATAAGGAACGGGGGATTGGGGAGTGGTATCTAGCCAGAGGGATTTTGCTGCGCCTGTCGAGAGGACGGAAAGTAGGGCGATGAGAGTTGACTTCATGTTGAGCCGAGATTTTCTTACATGCAAAGTCTGTAAGAGAAGAAAAAAAAAAGAGAACTTTCGACACTTTGCCGTGGTAGTCTGAACGAAAGCCAAGAAAGGAAAAGGCTGTAACATGTGCTCTGTTTTAATCCCTTTGGTGACCCTGGATACCTATAGATAGGTAAGTAAGTAGGTAGGTAGGTATTCAAACGGGCTTGGGACCGCCTTGGGTGACCGGAAAGACCGGAAAGTGGGGGACGGCCCATTCTCTACCACCATCCGGATTATACCGGATAATGTTTATTTCACATACGGAACGGCCTTGCATGCCCACATTGCCGTACGTTTTCGTCATCTTGTTCCTCGCTGTAGGAAAAAATCATATAAAAAAAGTTGTGGCTAAGCCGGGAGTGGCCGGGTCCCCTCCGGCAAGGTTCTCGTCTCGGCCATTTGGGAGATGTGTTAATATAGAAAGTCCTTGCCGACCCGGCGTGGGCCCGTTATTCCGGTCTTTGCACTCGGTCTCTTGCTCGCGGATAAGGGGGTTGTTTTGTGTCCGGTGTGTGTGTGTAGTCACTTGCCGTGTCTATGCCGGGCACTCTAGTCACGGGAGTCTGTTTTGTCTTTACAATGCCCGGGACGTCAGCGGATTTTATTTGACTGCAGTTCGGGACAAGTGGATAAGAACAGTGCCCCTCACACTTGGAGACTGGAAAGTTCGTACGTCGGCTGTCGACTGAGCCGCTTTACCTCTGTCCGTCTGAGTCTTAGTCTTCTAACCCATAGTCCGAACAGGTCGCCAGGAGCTCGGACGTCATGAGGCTTTTGTTTCTGCTCCTCACCCCGGCGGTGGCCAAACCATTTTGGTATGAATCCATTCACCACAATGGCCTTAACCCCACGCTCCCCCTCGGCCAAAACTGGACCGTTTTTCGGAATGTAAAAGATTACGGAGCCAAGGGCGATGGTCTCAACGACGACACGGCCGCAATCCAACTTGCTATTTCCAGTGGTAATCAGCTCAGCACTCGTGAGACGGGCCATTTCGGATCAACAGGCCAGCCGGCCGTGGTATATTTCCCCTCGGGGACTTACCTCGTGCACGCCACTATCCGGAGCGCCATTGGGACTGTCCTCATTGGAAATCCTACCGATAGACCGGTCATTAAAGCCGCTACCAATTTCACGGGAACCTACCTCCTTTTTGGCCGAGATCGCCAGCTTGCGGGACTAGTAGGGTTTTATCACGGGATTAAACACCTCGTGTTAGATAGTACCGAAGTTGCCGCAAATAGGTCGCTCACGTTGTTGGAATGGAATGTCAGTCAAGCGAACCAGTTGAGCAACGTCCTGTTTCGTATGCCCCGAGCCTATGGTGACGCGGGACATACCGGGGTGTTTACAGGAGGCATGTGTTCGGGGTTGATTATGAATGATTTGGTTTTTGAAGGGGGCGGAACGGGCATTGCGTTGGCGGCGACGCAGTATCATATGAAGAGCATGGTATTTAAAGGTGCGTCTCCTTTTTTCTTTCCTCTTCCTTTTTCGAGAATATGTTGTCCGTGGGGTCATTGCTGATTCGAATAGGGGTCAAAACTGGGATTAGACTCGTTAGCCTCGTCCAAGGCACCGGACAAGGTCTGGTTTTTGACAACTGTGACGTCGGCATCGACGCCACGGCCCCTGGACTGGGCATGTTCAGTCTGATTGATTCGCAAGCGACAAATACCTCCTCCCTGTTAACCACTTTTGCCAAAACTAATTCCTCAGCCACACATACCGGCTCGTTGGTCTTGGAGAACATCCAAGTGGACAACACTTCTACGACTGTCAGCATTGCCAACTCACCTGTTCTCGTCGGGTCTATTCCGCCAGGTGAGTCCTGGATAAGGGGGAACACGTACTTGCAGAGACAAAAACAAATCTTTGCTGGACAAAAACAAAAATCCTCCCGACCGTCTGCGCTTATCAACGCCACGACATATGCATACCCTACTGTCCCGCCGCCAACATATGCGGAATTTGATATCACCCAGGTGGTCAACATAAAAGATGTGGCGTCCCATCCTGTCAAAGGCGATGGAATCACTGATGATACGGCGAATATCCAGGCCATTCTCCTCTCGGAAGCAAACGGGACGACGGAAGGAGTCTTTTACTTCCCCCATGGGATTTATTTACTTAGCGACACGCTATACATTCCGCCTGGAACACGCATGGTGGGCGAAGCGTTAACCCAACTTAGTGCTTTTGGGGAAAAATTCATGGATGCGACAAGGCCGAGGGTGATGCTCCAAGTGGGAAAACCAGGGGACATGGGCGTGGCGCAAATGTCGGATTTTATGTTTACAGTAGCGGATATCTTGCCAGGGGCCGTGTTGGTGCAGGTTAATATGCGGGGACACAGAGTGGGGGATGTGGGTATGTGGAACTGTCGTAAGTCTCTTTTCTACTTACCTAGGTACCTAGAGTTCTCAGTCCGTCCAGTCCAATTGTGGGCTCTATTGTGGTACCTATGCTGATATTACTGCGAGAATAGATTATCGAATCGGTGGTGCCCGTGGATCCAGAACTTATTCGCAAGCCTGTGTGAACCCCGCGACCTGTCTTGCAGCAAGGCTGACTCTGCATCTCACGGCGTCTTCTTCAGCATATATTGAAAATACGTGGTCCTGGACGGCCGATCACGATCTAGATGGGCCCGGGGGAAATACCTATCCAGGAACGGGGGCGGGGTTTCTCATTGAAGCGCAGCATGGGACGTGGCTTTTGGGAGCGGGAGTGGGTGAGTTTTCTTCTTCTTTTCTTTTTCAACTGGACAACAAGTTAATTAATGAAAAGAACACCACGTCCTCTACCAAGTCAACATCCGAAATGCCAAAAACATCTTTATTGGTCTCCAACAAGGCGAGTCCGCCTACTGGCAAGGCGATGGCAATCCCCTTTCTCTTCAAGCGCCCGCCCCGTGGACACAATTTCTCTCTCCCTCTTCAGATCCAGATTTCAAATGGTGTGCTGTGGACTCTGCACAGTGTCGTATGGGACTTTATCAAATCGTGCAGAATTCTTCTGATATCAACATTTATAGCGCCGGGTTTTGGAACTTTGTCGCGGGGCCGAACCGCACTTTTTGTACTAGTGATTGCCAGGAAAATGCCGTGTTGTATGGAGACGATAATGAAAGGTTGAGCGTTTATGGACTGACTACGTTGAATGTTAAGAATTTGATTTTGGAGAGAAGAAGTGGGATTGGGGGTAGGGAAGGAAACGGGACTGGGAAGAGGGGCGATGTCTATGTTGTGGCTTCGAGAGAGGCCAACTCGGGTGCGTCGGTTGGGGGGTTTGGGGCGGCGAGCATTGCTGCTTATTTGGTTTAGGTGTAGTTGGCATGTTACATGTGAAATTGCTGTGGAATGACTTGCAACTCCCACAGCTCAACGTCTGGAAACCGTGCCTTGATTGTTGCGAGTTCATTAAACCGAATGTCTGCGCTGCGTCCTCTGCCGAGAGCACGCCTTGCCATAATTTTAGAATTGAGTGGTTCTCACTGAGCAGACCAAATATGAACTGGGGAATCAAAAAATAGTTGAAACACAAATCCCGTTTCTTCAAGTTTGGCTATGCCTACGAAGTACTCGCCACTTGGCTTCATATTTCCCATCCGGACCTGTAAGAGAATCTCTCTCTCGGTATCGTACACGCCTCAGCCAGCTCAAGCATAAGGGTATATATCATGTACTCGGCAAATAAGCCACCACCAAATCGCCCATCTGCCGTCCTCGTTCAAGTATATCAACTACCGCGCTACTCGGTCTCCAATCTCCAGTATCAAAAAACACGCGCGGTCTAGATGTCAAGTCCCTTTGCCGCTCAATCCAGTGACCGCCCATCCGTACCGCAAAAGTATCGGGTTCTCCGGCCGCAGCGAAAAATACCGAGAACACAGCGGCTGGGTACGCATCGGAATCAAGTCGTAGCCACGCTGTTTTCAGAGACGGCATTTGCGCAATGGCGCGGGAAAAGGCTACGAGTAGTGGTTCCATCATGCCGTTGCCAGCCATCTCTGTTGTTGCCCGTCTGTTGTTGTTATCCCCAGACTCTGAAGAAGAGGACGAGGAGGAGGACCCATTGCCGTCATCTTCAGACCCATCAGACTCATCGCTGATGGGATCAAGCCCCGTAATCTCCTCAGAGGAGAAGCCAAAATACCGCTGACCGGATGGGCTGATATGGCTAAACTTGACCTGCAGGGTACGAACACTAGCCCAGAACGGTTCAACCGGACCTTTTTCTTTTTCTTTTTCTTTTTCTTTCTCTTTCTCTTTTTCTTTCTCTTTTTCGTCTTGCTGGTAAGGCCAGAACATGGATGCGTCAATCATGCCCTCAAAATAGAGACTCTCCAGCGATTTGGCATGGCGAGTCGCAGTGTGCCAGGCCGAGCAAAATGGGTCCATTCGCATCTCTGTCCCTTTTGGATCATCATCACCACCATCTTGGTGAGTAGTAATGTGATGCGGATGCGGAGAAGAAGGATAGGTCATGCGGATATCCAACCTGCGCGTTGAAGGTGCCACCCGGAATGCTCTCATAGCTTCGGCCAATTCTTCACGCTGTTTCTGACCAAGTCCACTCCTCCAGTAGGTACCAGGCTCTTGCATCTGCAAGAGAATCCCCCAGACGTTGGGAAACCGGGAAGTCAGTACGACTTGAGTTGCGTGGCCGAGGCTGTAAACCGGGTTGTGGGGATAGTGCGGGGAGACTTGGGCGGTGAAAGACCTTATGCAAGGCAACATGATCGGCGGGGGGTCGTCATCACCACCAGCCAGAATACGCACATGCACGTACTCGTCCTTGCGGTCCGTAGAGGAATGCCGACCTTCATGTTCCTGTTCTTGGGACACACGTGGTGGCTGTAACTCTAGCGAGAGGGTAACGGCAGCTTGATCGGGCCACTGCGACAAAATGGCAAAGAGAGCGCGAATCGCCTCGGTAACGGTCTTGTCTAGGACCTGCCGGTTCGTAGGAAGGAGTATTGTAAAGAAGAGGTTCCGTAAGAGAAGGGGCCGGTGAAGGCTGGATTTGCCGAGAAAGTAACGACCAGAAATGTCAATGTCCTCACTTGATAGATGGATCTCGCGAAAGGTGAGAGACTCGATGGCGTGTTGCCATTTGCGCGAGAGGGTTGCCAGAGCGGGGCGAAGTAGCGGGGGCTCTGTCTCGTAGCCGGGGACGACCAAGCCCTGTTTTGCGGCGAGCACGAGAATGGGGTTTCTCTCTTCAAGAGTGCGGGGGAGAAAGGACACAATGTGTGTGAGAATTTCGGGTGGTAGACGATCCATGGGGAAGAGAGAGATGCTAATTGGGGGAGAAATGTGGCAACTGGGAGAGAGAGAGATTCTACAATTGAAAGAAGAGAGTTGATGTTAAGTAACAATTGAGAGTAGGGCGGGGGTACGAATATTTGTGGGGTATTGCTCAGAGGTAGGGAGTGACGCAGCCCCTTTTTGGGTTCTCAGTCAGCATCTGCGCCAACGTTGCTTCCACTTCAATAGTTTTGAATTTCTACTGCACGACAGGCTTGGCGACAAACATGAATTGAGGGACTGAAAATAAAACAGCTACGAAACTATCCAACCACCCTAGCTACCTTAGACTTAGGTACTGGCACCCTACAAAATGGGAAAATACCAAGCTATTCATCTCGGTCAAGAACGAAAGAAGGTCAAGGTTAATCCCCCGAAACCCCCACGCAGTACCAATATCCCGCCCAGAAACTCGTCGCACACCCCGCGCCATCTTCTTCAAGGACCGAATTCCACTCGTATAGCTCCGCCAGCGTGATTTCCTCGCGGTCCGCAAAGGCCGCACACCAATCGCCCGATTGCGCTTGCGCGTAGGCATTGCAGTTGGCGTGGGCGTTGCCGGTCTGTACGGGCGACGGAACTACCACGGGAGCAACACCAACGCAGTATGCATATCCGAGCCAGAAATTGGTGACGCAATCAGATGATACGGCCGGGTTGAGATCCAAGAATTCAGGCAGCGTCAGACTGTATTCGGTGGCCACACTGGAACAGGTATCGCCGCTTTCAATAACGTGCCATTCATCGCAGTCGGAAGGCTGACCGGGGTGAGTTGGAGCGGGCGGTGTTGGGGTTGGGGGTGCTGTTGTGCTGCTTGTTGGGGGAGCTGTGGTTGTGGTAGTTGCTGGCGGCGTGTATCCGGGACCGCGCATACAATATGACATTTCCGTCCAGAGATTCGCACAGTCAGATCCGACGGCGGGGTTGTATTCGTAGAACTGGGCAATGGTCAAGGCCCAAGCGGTAAGGACGTCGGCGCTGCATCTCTTAGCTTCGTGCATGTGAAGGTTTACGACCGAAAACCTGTCAACTTGAAAAGACGGGAAAGGAAAGGGGGAAAAAACCCACCAGGACATGCCATCGATAACATCACCAAACAGTTCACAGTCTTCAATGGCCCCCTCCCGCACTGGCAGCTCCTCCCGTCCGGGGTCTCGTTCATCATCATACACTTCCACATGCATTCCACAGTACCGTAACTCCTCGTCGAATTCACATTCCGTACTGGTCGTGACGTTGGCCAAACTCGGGTTCCATTCGTTCAAATCCTCCCAGGAAACCTCGAATAGACTCGCCACCCGCTGGCACTGGCTTATCCAGGTCGTGCCGTCAATCGCATCTTCATCTTGGAAATCCGCTCCGGAGAAATACTGCACACAATCCGTCCAGGTTCCCTCGGCGAGATCTATCCCCGTAGCTGTAACCAGCGGCTCGGGAGCCGTTGCCGTAAGGCTAGGAATGGCCGACGTAAAGGGGAGTTCTTCCATCGTGGTAGTCGTCGATGCATGACCGGGTTTTCCCGGATAGGTGTTGATATCCCCGAAGGGTTTCACGCAGTAACTCTCAAAGGCAAACAGGTTGGTGCAGTTCTCGTTGAGTCCCGGGTTGAGGAAATAGAAATCCGAAAGGGAAATGGCGAAACGCAACACCAGTAAGTTGCAGTATTCGTCGGGCTGGACCGTGTAGTATTGCGCACAGCGTTCCGTGGTGCCTTCGGCGACATCGGTAGGGATGGGGATGGGTGTGCTAGTGGTGGTGGTGGACGGCTCGGGGTCGTCAATCTCAACGCCGGGAGGTGAGACGCAGAGCTGGTGGCCTTCAAGCTTGTCGAGGTTGTGACAGCCAGCATTGAGAACCTGCCAATAAGTTAAACAAGTATTCCTATCAAGAAAGAAAATAAAAAAGTTGAAATAAGAAAAAGGGAAGAGAGAAGTAGAAGAATAATACTTCTATGTTTTTTTTTTTTTGGGGGGGGGGAGGGTTGATTTAGAAATGAGATGCCTACCAGATTCCAAGCATGCAGTTGAACATCCGTGATTTCCGCAGCAAAGGCAATACTATGACAAGTATCACCCTCCTCGACCGTAACCACGTCGCACTTGTTGACAAGACAGAGGGTGCCCTCGGTGGGAAAGCTGTCACACCATGCGGGCAGGTTGTTGTCCATGAGCAGCCAGCCGGTGCCGATACCCTCGGAGAGAGAAATCGAGTGGCAGTCGTCACCTTCTTCAATCTCGTACTCGTCGCCCGCGCAGGGGGTGGGGGTTGTGGGGGTTGCCGTTGGTAAGGTCATAGGCAAGGTAGAAGTCGTCCGCGGCATGTCGGGGATACTACAGTTGTCCGTCTTGGATTCGTAAACCGACATGCTGACGAGGGCGGGGCCTTCATAGTAATCGACAGCGGCTTGCATGCGTAGACTCTTGACGAAGCAGAGATCACACGGATCAGGGGGGGTGTATTCCTCGTCGGTGGAGCCTGGGGCAAACCGAGCAGGGCTGTCTATACGGAGTTAGTTTGTGTGACTCAATCAAAAAGAAGATCAAGTGAAAGTAAAGGCGAGACTGGACCAGGCTGGGCTGTAGCAGTCGTGTAGTATCCTTGGGTTCAATGACAATGGATATCCCCTAAGGTAAAAGAGAAGGATAGAAGCAAAGAAAAGAAAGAGGATAAAAAAAACATACCCCCCGGATCATAATAATAAGCTGCCTCCCCCGACACCACATTGCACCACCGCCCACTGTCCTTCAGACAAGTCAAACCGTACTGGAAGCGTACCAGACTGGGAATAAGCCCCAGCGGAGCATCGCCCTCGTCGTCATAGCCGGACCAGACATCGCCATCACAGGCCGTCAGCACGTCCGTCTCATAAGCAACCAAGTCCAATTCACACTCTGAAGTACACGCAGCTTCGAGGGTTGATTCAGCATAGTAATACCCGAATCGGAACCGAGGCACCATTGGTCCGCAGGTAAGGTTTGCCGTGAGGGCTTCGAGACAAGGCTCCGAGAGGTCTGGAGGGGCGATTTCCGGAGTGATGATCTGTACGGCCCGAACCAGCGTGAGTTGCGTCAGCTGGGGGACAAGCAAGAACACGAAACAGAGAAACCAAGCCATGACCACGAGTAGTCGTCGGGCAGAAAGCGAGACAGTGTCAGAACCTGTCATTGTAGACGACAATGAATGACACTTTGGTAAAATAAGAAGGCACCTGGGTAAGAGGAGGCACCTGGTACATGTAAGAGGAGAGTTGTTCTCTCAAGTAGTTGTCGCCAAAGAGTACATTAGCTCTACGCCAGGGGTTGAGCAGGCTGTTACGACATACCCCAAAGGTTCAAGCTAACCGCCAAGGAAGCCACGGTTCCCATGCGTAACCTACAAAACACTCTCATGATGAGATGAGCCGTGCTGCGCTTACCAACCAGGCTGAGTGATACAGATGGTGGCGCGAGAAAGTTCAATATCCCTCTGAACTAGTGGCTTGTGTCGGTTAACAAGAGACAGAAAGAGATGCAGCCATCCATCATCCGACAACTAGTGAGGAAATATTACATGTAATTCTAGTGCATGGTCTAGGTAAGGTAGAGAGGGAAGAGGGATGGTGTGGCCTCGTGACATTCATTGCCAATTGATACAGCTGATACAAAAGACTATTTCCGACTTGAGACGTACGATTTCCCTATCTAATCAGCAATATCTTTAACGCCTGCATACAGTTTGCAGACAGTGTGCAGACCGTCTGCAGACGGTCCGCAGACAAATGGCCGCTCCAATGTAACACCCCTGAGTTCTTGGCCATGCATCTCAGTCAGCACCCTCCTATCTGCCAAGGCTGTCCAACGGCGTGTAAGTGGCTCGAGACTATTGGATCCTCTTTCCCTTTGCAGCGGGCGCCGGGTGGGAATTTCTTCATTTTGAGAGATTTTGCCCTTGGCCGGATATGGGGAGGAAGTGTATTTGCATGAGCGGGGTCATGTGCACAACAGAAAAAAAAAGGGGTAAGTAAGTTGGTGTCGGATTCTCGATGAGGAAACAAAGAGTCTTGGCATCAGGCTCCTTCGTTGAGCGCCGGTTTGAGAGGACTGGGAGTGGCCAGGCTGGCTTCTCGACAACATCAGTTTCTGTCTTGACCGCTTTGGTTTCGGGAGAAGAATGTTTGCTCAGAGTGACTTGGGTTTCCTTGGGTTTCTTTGAGTGGTACGTAGATAGGTAAGGCAGGTAGGTAAAGCATTGTATTGTCGTAGGTACTTAACCAGCCGAGTGCCCATCATGAGAAACAGAGACAAAAGAGTCAGGCAGGCTGTGAAGCAGAAACATTCATGACCACAGCTCCCGGCAAAATGACTCCCACCCGGGGACTCCGTCTTTTTAGTTTTCTCCTTCTTCTTCTCACCTTTGGTGTGAACAATTTTGTCACTGCCTTTCCCCGTGCTCACGGTGGAGGAGCCTACACGGATATATACCGGCGTGTTCACTTCACTCGGGATATTGCCGGAGAGCCACAATGTCGCCAACCTACCAGTCCATTTGACTTTTCCGCCAAGCTCCGTCGCCATCAGGAGTTGCCCATCTGTGATCAAACCGAGGGCCATGTTGAGGTTCCGGTTGAGACTCGAGATGTCCTAGCCTCGGTCCCGGAGCGACACCTTCTTCCCAGAGCACCCATTATTGAGGATTATACCTGTGCGGCGGACCGGCCGTGCAGTAACAGTATGTTTTCTCTTCTCTAACAAAAGAAATGTTGACTGACACTTGGACAGGCGCTTGTTGTCCCAAAGCCACCTTGTCGTGCAACTATGGTCCCGCGGCTTGCGGCACCACGGGAACCAGTCCCAATGATGTGTGTTGGTCGAACTGTAATGCGGCGGCCGAGTGTGGGCGGTATTCGAACCCGCCGGGCAAGACTTGTCCGTTGAACGTGGTATGTTTTTTTCCCCTTCTTCTTTCTTTTTTTCTTTTTCTATTTCTTTTTCTTTTGACTTCTTGCCTTTTTTTCCTACCTCTCTTGCTTTTGATTTTATCTTTCTTTTCTTGTTCCTTCTCCTCATCCTTTTTTCTTCTTCATCTGTTCCTTGTCTTTGGTATAAGAATTGAGGCCATCTAATCTCCTTTTCTCTCTCCCTTCTTTTTCCTTTTTCCGTTTTCTCCTCTTCTCCCTCCTTTTCTTATATATATATATCTTTTCTTCTTTTTCTTTCTCCTTTCTTCTTCCCCATCATTACCTGGCAGGATGTCTGCTCTCTCCACCTCTCTCTTTCTTCTCCTTTTCCGTTTAAAGTTCTCTACTCCCTCTTTCCCTCTCCCCCTCTGACACATACAGTGCTGCTCGCAATGGGGCTTTTGCGGAGCCACGGCCGACTTTTGCCGCACCGACCCGGACCCTATCAAGAGCTGTCAGAGCAATTGCGAAACACCCGCACCCCGAGACAAGGATGGAAATGTCCAAAAACGCGTCATTGGCTACTACGAGGCCTGGAACCACCAGTCGGCCTGTGCCGGCATGGGCTTCAACCAGATCCCCGTCAACGGGCTGACGCACGCCTACTTTTCCTTTGCGTTTATCAGTCCTGGCGATTTCAAAGTCATTCCCATGCCGGGCATGTCGCCGGATCTGTTTTCCGACTTTACCGCTATCAAGAAACGGAACCCAGACCTAAAAACCGTTATTGCCGTCGGCGGGTGGACGCACAACGACCCGGGTCCGTTCCAGACCGTGTTTAGCGACATGGTATCCACCAAGGCGAACCGCGATTTGTTTATTGGGAATCTATTTGGCTTTATGCGCAGATATGGCTTTGACGGTGTCGACATCGACTGGGAATACCCCGGGGCTCCGGACCGAGGAGGAACACCGGCGGATGGGGCGAATTTCCTCCAATTCCTAAAGGAGTTGGACGAGGCCAATTTCCGACAGCCATCAAAGTATGTGGTCAGCTTGACCATCCCGACCAGCTACTGGTATCTTCGCCACTTCCCCATGCTCATGTATCGCTACATTGACTTTATCAACGTCATGAGCTATGACTTGCATGGCGTGTGGGATGCGGATAATCCGATTGGAGCCAACATTTATGCTCGTATGTATCTCTTTTTCCCCTCTTTTTCCTTTTCCTTTTTTTTTTCTCTTTTTTCCTTTTCTCTTTTTTCTAAAGCTAACTCTGTAGACTCCAACCTCACCGAGATCAAGGAAGCCCTCAACCTGCTGTGGCGAAACTTTGTGCCTGCCAACAAAGTCAATCTCGGCATCGGTTTTTACGGACGCAGTTTCACCCTCACCGACCCAGGCTGCACCACGCCCGGATGTGGTTTCCGAGGCGGTGCCAACCCCGGTCCTTGTAGTCAAAACTCGGGAACCCTTACCTATCGCGAGATCCAACATATTATCCAACAACGCCGCATCAAGCCGGTACATGACCGAGTCGCCGCCGTGAAATGGATCACCTGGGATCGCGACCAGTGGGTTTCCTACGACGATGCCGAGACCATTCAGCAGAAAATCGACTTTGCCAATGCCGAGGGCCTTTCCGGCTTACTCATTTGGGCGATTGATCAAGACACGGCCGACCTGGAAGCGCTTCGCGGGATTTTGGGTCCCCAGGGGTTGAATAAGTTTGTAGCCATGTCGCAAACCACGTCGTGGTGGGATGACGCGGCTATTCCCGACTGTTATGTGACCGACTGCGGCGGCACCTGTCGACCGGGTTTTGTGCGCATTACCCAGCAGCCGTGCGGAAACGCAAAGCCTGTCACGCGCCATTCGGATAAGCCCGACAGCCAGCTGTGCTGTCCGCTGACAGCTGCGCCGGACCCGAGCACCTGCCGTTGGCGTGGTGGGTGGGGAAGCTGCAACGGGCGCTGTCACGAGGGCGAGGTGACGCTGCAGACCAACAAGTGGGGCGACGGCTGGTACTGCGAAGACGGCGTCAAGGTTTACTGCTGTGACAGCCCCGTCGCCAAACGCCAGAACTGCTACTGGGCAGGCGTTGGCCAGCACTGCAACGGCGAAGATGTGGCGCTGACCTTCAAGGGCACCTTTTTGCAGACAATTGGCAACATCGCGCAGACATTTGGCGGAGTCACGGGCACGGCATTGGTCAATTTGGTCGAGTCGACGGGCATCGAGGCGCTGAGGCTGTATTGCTGCCCGCCCGAGGATGCCGACGAGTGGGAGAATTGTCGCTGGTTCGGCACGCCCGGTTCATGTCACGACAACCACTGTCCGCCGGGGAAGAAGGTGCAGGTGGCCGAGAGCGACTACGGCGAGGGCGAGGACTGCTACCCGCGTCTAGAGCGGAGACGCGTCTTTTGCTGCGATCCCGTCAACGGCAAGTCGCCCTTTTTGCCCGTCCCGCTGGGTAATCTGTTTCCCAATCCTCCCGGTGCCGGCGCCGATACCAGCTTTGAGCTAAAGACCGACGACACGTGGGGTACCGGTAGTGCCCAGACGGGTGGCGGCGGCGAAGACCCCGGTGATGCCGCGTTCAGCTTTGTGGTCTTGACCTCCCCCGACGAACTACAAGTTTCCCTGGACAAGCGGGATGGGTCCCACTGGCATCTCGACTGTGACGATGCCCACTCGGACAACGAAGAGGAGCAGACCATCCGCATGGTGTGCACCGACACATCCGAGTCAAGCAACTGCGGCAAGATTGGATTGGGCCATGGCGTGCCTGGGACTATTCTGCAGATGCCCGCGGGCTGTGGTCCGGGCAAGTACGCCGTCGCCAAATCCATGACGCCGTCCAAGAACCAAGTCCTACCTCGCGGTGTGGAGCCAAGAGAAGACACGCCCGTGGTGTATGATTTGACCTTTGATTACGACTTCCGCCGCGTGCCTCGCGATTTTGGTAATACCCAGCTGCGCATCGACTTTAGCAACCAGCAGGGCTACTGGGACGAGGTGGTTGCCGCCGCGGCTTCCACTAAGAAGAGGCGTAAGCGGTCCATGTCACTAGACGAGGTGGGCGGCAACCACAAGCGCTGGCTCGAGGAGGAGTTTCGTGAAGACCTCCACTTTGGCGCCCTCGAAAGCAGGCACGAGCTGCACGAGCGTTGGTTCGGCTCCAGTGTCATTGATTGGCTCACGCGTATGCTTAAGCCCGAGGTTACCAAGACATTCCGTCACAACCTTGACGAGACATACACGGCCAAGATCATTGAGGAGAGATGGTCCTGTCCCGGGCGCGACGGCAGCCTCCTTGCGCAAGCCGAGGCCAAGGTGCAAGTGGGCACGAGTTTTGGGTTTACTCTGATCGCAAGCAGCATATTCCCGCTGGATTTGAGTAATTCGTTCCTCGTCTTCAACAACAAGGGCCACATTGAGTGCACTTTTACCGTCGACGCCGTCGCCCGCTTCCACTACGACTCGGGCGAGACCAATGTCATCCCGCCCATTCCCTTTCCCGGCGCCTCGCTGCGCATTCCAGGAATCGCCACCATCGGTCCGGCCTTGGCTCTCAAGGGCCGCATCGAGGCGTCGGCCACGGTATCGGCCACGCTCGAGGCCAAGCTGGACGTGGTCTCGTGGGAGTACGAGTACCGGTTGCCGGCCGCCATATCACCAAGCAACCCCGACCCGGTTGATTATGGCGATTCGACCGACAAGAACAACCTCATGTCGCCCACCTTTTACGCCGGTGTCCAGGCCCAGGGCAGCGCCCGTGCCCATCTCATTCCCGCGCTGCAGTTTGGCGTCGAGTTCGACAAGTACTGGGGCGGACCGAAAGCCCTCGCCACGGTGCAGGCCGACAGCTGGGTTGAGCTGCGCGCTGCTGCGGGCATTAGCACCACCGGGACCTGTCCCTTTACCTGGGGCCTCGACGTGGGTGTTGATCTGACGGCCCAAGCCACCGGGTTCGGATGGACGTCGCCCCCTTTTCGTCTACCGGGCTCAGGACGCATGAGTGTCTATCCGGGCGGCACCTGTCCGGACATATCGCCATCCTCCAAGAGAGATGTTCCGCCATCGTTGCTCGAAAAGCGAGGTATAAGTATCGGACCCTTGATCCCCAATGTCCCCGTCGGCAACTTCATCTGTCCCAACGCGGGCGAAGATGACGGGACACCGTGTGAGAGCGTTACCGGGTGGGAGGCGGGCGAGCTGGATTCTACCGAGGAGGGCGTTATAGTAGAGCGAGGTTTCGAAGAAGGCGACGACGAGGACGACGACGACGACGAACATGGACTCGAAAAGCGCAACCTCGAATCCGGCCGGACCATTTCCTTTTGCGACAACCGGTTCCGTGTCCGCGTTCCGCCCTACCACACGCGCAGCACCATCCAGCAGCACGTTCCGGGTCTCTTGTGGTTCGACTATGACGATGCTCAGACGTGCAACGATTTCGACTTTGGCCAACAGCCATCCGGGTGGCGGCCCCTGCATCACTACGCCTCGGAGCACATTTTGGAGTTGCAGATGGTGGCCCGCTTTATCGATGAGATAAACACGTTGCTGTCCAACAGTTTTGACGGCTTGCGGCCCCAGGATCTCAACACCAACCGCAAGACAGACCTTTGTACAGCGCTTAATGAGTTTTGGGCGGCCGATCGCGACCCGGCCCGACGTGCCAGAGACACCACCCGACCCAAGCTTACCATCACGGCCGTCGGGGGGGGAGGGCGAGACCCCATTGACTTTATCATGCTGGTGTTCCCCAGCACGACCAACGCTTTCCATGGTGAGCTCGTCCTGCTCGAAAACGGCGTCAACAAGGCCAAGGAGCGCATGTGGGGCCAAGGCCGCATCAGTGACCCCCGCACCATGGCCGGGTACATGAACAACAACCCCAACAAGGCCGTCAAGAACCTCAAGGATGTCCTCACCGCCATGAGATACATGGAAGACACGGACGTCGAGAACACGCTGGTGAACCAGGCCGCACGGGTTGGTGCCCGACTCCTACTCATCGACAACGTGGCTCTGCCCGCCTGGACAAAGATTGACGGGTCAGGAACCTGGGGGCAATGGACTTCCAAGGGGCTCGGAAATCTCTGGACCGCCTGGATCCGACAGCGGTCGCAGAAAGCGCGAGACAAGGGATTCCAGCATATCACCGACTATCTGGCCGAGCTGGAAGACCGGTTTATCAACAATGTCCCAGCCGGCGTGACGGTGCCGCAGGTTCTGGTGGATAAGATTGAAGCGTTTAGGGACGAGTGGGACAACTATAGGGTGATAGGGTGGACGAACCCTCTGTGATTCTTTTCTCTGGGGAAACTTTTTTTTTGGTTCTTGTATCTATTTTTTTTTTTTTCCCCTTCTGCTTAAGTTGATGAAAACAGGAAGAGATGGGATAGAGAGAGTGGAAGTTTGGGGAGGAGGGAGGGGGAGTGCACTGGTTTGGATTCGGTTCAAGTTGATGTTCGCATTGATCCATGCATGTTCTTTACCTTGCATGTCCAGAAATCTTCGGTCCTCAGGTGCGCAAGGAAGTACCTGTTCTCTTGCTTGAGCGAACCCAACTGTAGCCAAGGAGCATGTCTGCATGCCTGCTCAGCAAAATATTTTCTGATAGTTTACAATTTCCTTAGGTCGTTTGATCAGTCTGATTTTCTGAGCCACCTCTTGTCAATTATAATGCAAGCATCTTGCTTCGTCAAATTGAGAGTTCCCAACATCAAAACTAATTCGAGCATCCGGCACGGGGAAAGCCAAAGAAGGGCACTAGTGTTGGCGAATAAAATCCGGCAATTTTCTCTTGTCAAAACCGGGCCTTTAATAGTTTATTTATTGCCGTCATGGATGGATCATATGGCTTATCATGATGCGATGAGACAAGTGACTAGCGTCCATATGTGACGAGCCCATCCGGTGATGTGTGCGAACGCCAGCTACTAGGGCTTTTGGAAAACTTTAGATCTCAATAGTATAGAAAAAGAATCTGAGCTGGCGGCGAAAAATGGTAAACTCTTCTCTTCTTCCTGTAACCCGTAAGTTGTAACCAAAGGCCCAGTCATTGATTCCCTCGAACGCCAACACACCAACCCGGCACAGGACCGTCACAGTTAACTACCTTAGCTAACCTAGGACGTCCAGGTCAATTCCGCACGTTGTCAATCCAACGCATCAAGAACATGGAATCCAACGCATCAAGAACATGGAATCCAACGACCCGGCCTCTGATATCTCGAGCCTGCCTGCAATAACTACCTAGACAGTGTTGACGATGGCATCGGTACTGGCGTTCGGTCCGCGCGGTGCGATGGATATCTCATCACAGGTGTTGCGACAGCCATGCGAACCCCTCTTTGTATCCCTGCCCCGTTACCACTGAGCACATGAATAACGCCACCTGGATCCCATCTTGCGTCCGGTTTTCTTCTTCTTTCCCGCCCAGCTCATCTTTCTGAGTTGTCGTCGCCGCAAGTTTCAACCGTTCCCGTAATTCCTCCTCACTCACGGCGTTGTACGAATCGATCTTGTTTCCAAGCACAAGCACGGGGATAGACCTCTTGCCCTCGCGCAGCAGCTGAAAAAGGTCTGCCAGTAATCGCGCCGCTTCAGCGAACCTCTCAGGATCCGCGGCATCCGCAACGAAAACAAATCCATCCACGTTGTCGCCAGTTAGAAAATCGCGCCATAGCTGTCGAACCCCCCCTGGGTGTTCTCGATACCTGAACGCCCCCAAGTCAATCGCGTCTAGCACCAGATCGCGACTACCGGCAACTGTCTCCAAGCGGATGTCCATCCAAGAGGTAGAGGAGAATGCGCTAGAGACTACGCCTGGTCGAAGGGGGGCGGGTGCTGGATCTTGATGCGCATTGCGCAGTCGGTGCAAGAGGGTGGTTTTTCCAGCATTGTCAAGTCCCGTGACGAGGATGCGTACGCGTCTCGGACCCGCGACTGCACTGAGGATTGATAAGGAGAGAGACTGGACGGCTTGGAAAGCTGTTGACAATATGGAACTCATTTTTGGATAAGAGTTTGTTTTTTATAGCCCCTTGACTGTAAACAGAAAAGTCGCGCCCGGTGATGATTTGTGACAGTGCCCAAAACCACTGGCAGCCCCACTTCTCGGGCTCTCTGGGCATGTGTGTCAGTGTAACCCTTGTCCTGGCACAGGTACCTGGTTGGGGTCTGCTGGTAGGAGCAAATGTGGATAGGTACCTACATTACCTAGGTATCTCGCCTCTCATGATCGGTAATGAACAGAGCCTACATACATTTCTAGACCATAATAGGACTGTTCTTAAATTTCCTGCTTTCATACAGTCACTCTACTGCTACCAACCTCAGGCTAGGCCACAACATGCTGAATTGCTTCAACTCTGGCCGAGGAAGCCCAGAATTGCTCCCATATATATTCCGTAAAGATGGCCGAAACGGGTCCCCATTTTCGAAAATGAGCCCAGGAGCAGCCGTGCAATCTCCCTACAGCGGCTCCTTTACCCTCCAAGATTCAGCTCTACATCTCCTACAAATTCTCAGAGGCCCACATTTCTAGCCTGCGCATGGGTGGAATGAGCTGGACCTTGGCTTCCTTATTGGCTGGTTTCCGTGTGACCTAGGGCTGCGATCTAAGGCAGGCTGCTACCAATCATTGCCGAAGACTAGCGCCTATTGGCCACCACTGTGGGGCCGTGGAATCAGAGAGAATCAAGGGGGCTGAGGACGCAAGAAGCCGTGGTCGATCTTGATCAACGAGGTCAAGGACCTTTCGAAGCCATCGCAGATTATTCCGTATAGTTGAGACTGTTGAGCGCCTACTGGGCCACAACCTTGTTCCGAGCCGCGGGTAACCTCCTATCTTCCTCTTAAGCTTTGGCAGTGAGGATTGCCCCTTGTTACACCCCTCACGCTATTGCAGCTTGTCCTCTCTCACCTCTTTCCCCGCACTCCGCTAAAAAGTTTTAACCTCAAATCTACGTGGATTACGAATACGACATACCCCTTTCGCAGCTTTCGTCGATTACCTCGTTCGATACCTTTCGTGAAGTGGCCAGATTCGTGTGACGCATGGTCAACTGACCAGCACGATGCGTCTTCTGGAAATTGACGGCAGCGGTGAGCTGAGCATTACCAAGGATCTGGACCGAGACGTCCCGCCCTATGCCATCCTTTCGCACACATGGGGCGCAGATGAAGATGAGGTTACCTTCAATGATCTGAAGGAAGGGTCCGGCAAGACCAAGGCTGGCTATCGCAAGATCCAGTTCTGTGGGCAACAGGCTCAACAAGACAGCTTACGGTACTTTTGGGTCGATACCTGCTGCATCGACAAGGCAAACCACACCGAGCTCTCAGAAGCTATTACTTCCATGTTTCGGTGGTACCAAAACGCAGCGAAGTGTTATGTGTACTTGTCAGATGTCTCAACCCGGAAACGCCTGCACGGCGAGAATGCGCCAGAATGGGGGTCAGCTTTTCGGAGCAGCAGATGGTTCACTCGGGGCTGGACGCTTCAAGAGCTCCTTGCTCCTCAATCGGTCAGCTTCTTTTCGCGAGAATGCGATCGGCTAGGTGATAAAAATTCCCTCCAGCAGGAAATCCACGAGACGACAGGCATTCCACTTGCAGCTCTACGCGGCGACCCTCTTTCCGATTTCAGTGTCGAGGATCGGATGCGATGGGCAGCGAAACGCGAGACGAAGAGAAGGGAGGATAAAGCGTACTCTCTTCTGGGGATTTTTGGCGTCTTCATGCCCCTTATCTACGGAGAGGGAGACAACGCCCTGAGTCGTCTACAAGACGAAATAAGTCAGCTGTCAAGAAGTATGTCGTCCCTACCCCGACCAATGTACTGTTCCTAAAATAAGTTCCTACCGCCAGAGTGCCCTCCTTGGCAAGAACAGGTTATCGAGAGCCTGATTGACGGCAATTCCGGCAGTCCATTCACACGGTTGAGCCACATACCGAAATGTTCCGAGGGGACCTTTACCTGGATTTTTGATGACCAGCCCCCCGACCCACAGTGTCCAGAGGCACAATTGCGTCAATGGCTCCGATGTGGCGATGGCGTATTTTGGATCATGGGAAAACCAGGCTCCGGGAAAAGTACATTCATGAAGTCACTTGCTGGCACGGACAATCAGGATCGCCGCACGATGCAATGTCTCAAGACCTGGGCCCAACCGAAAAGTCCGCGTGCCCTCTCCTTCTACTTCTGGCTCGCCGACGCCTCTGGCATTCAGAATAGTTTCCGTGGCTTTTTGTGCCACCTCAACTATCAACTACTCTCAACTAGCAGCCCGGGATTCGTTTCAAGGCTGTTGACAGCTGACCGATATCGGCAAAAGCGCAGAATTGCCGACTGGGATCTGGAAGAACTAGAGTCTTTGCTCAACGATGCTGCATGCAGAACTGCAGCAGAGACACCCTTGTGTTTCTTCATTGACGCCTTGGATGAATGTGTGTCAACTGACGTTGACCACGTTGTGAGAGTCATCAGAGTACTTTCCTTAAGCTCTGAATCGACGATCAAATTTTGTGTATCTTCGCGGCCGGAACAGAGGCTCCTCAACCGGCTTGGCGGACTTGCACTCCACAAACTGGAACTTCATAACCTGACCAAACGCGACATTACACGATACGTTACCGATCAGTTTGAAAGCTGCTGGCAGACCAGTGTTTCCCCGACAGAAGAGCAGAAGAGAGATCTCATCAATCAACTTGTCCAGTCCTCTGAAGGAGTTTTTCTCTGGGCCTTCTTGGTGACGAAAAAGCTTTGTGACGGCATAGAGTATGGAGACTCAATCGATCATCTCCAAGAACAGCTGAGAGAGCTGCCGCACGACATGATGAAGCTATACGAAAGTATGCTCGGAAAATCCGATGCGGCTAAGGGGCACCGTAAGGCTGAAGCTGCAATGTACTTCAAATTCATCATTGATCATAACACGCGGCAAACGTTGTTCCACCACCTGTCAGGCGGGCCATTAATCGACTGCACTCTGACAGGGCCTCATTTTCTTATACCTTTTTATGAAAAGCATCAAGGGAAAATAAAGTCCAAAGATCCACAGGTCATCCTGAAGATGATAAGAGATAGGGTCAACTTCCTATGCGCAGGAATGGCTACTTTCCGTGAGGGTTACTTCCAGAGTCTCGAGTTCTTTCACAGAACGGCAAAAGACTTTTTCCACGAACCATCCGGTATGGAGATTCTACAACATTGCAAGCTGACCCAGCTCGAAAGCTTCTGCATGTTTGTTGATGCAGTGACAAGAGACGGGCATGTGGGCTGCAACTCTGAACTGAATGCACACGAAGCCGGTCACATGGTCTGTTGGGTTCAGGATATGAAAGAGTCGACTGATTCGGACAAGATCAAATTCCTACAGCACGTCGATAAAGCCATGTCTCGGTTGCATGCTATGAGAGATGGGGGTGTTGATAAAAGTTGGGTGTACAACCAAGCAAAGAGGCGGCTAGGCGACGACAAAGTTATCGATTATACAACACTTGCTTTGAGAGAGGGATCGACTGAGCTGCTATATCGGTTTCTGAGCACAAACAAAAGTCTGAGCCGAAGATATAAAGACTATGTCCTCCTATGCTCGTCCTCTCGGCATCTTGACCGAGAGTTGATACAAAAATTCCTTGAGCTTGGGGCCGATCCAAATGCCTTGTTTTATTGGGGGTTGCAGGATCGGCTGAAGACTTCCCCCTGGCTCCAATATCTCGTTGGAGGTTGGAAGTGGGGGGGCCACAACTTCAATGTGGATTCCATCAACACCTTTTTGGATAACGGGGCAAGCCTCGACGATCGAACTCTTCTTTTAGAGCATGTCTACTCGTACTGTGAAAAGCGCCCCCCCCGTACTGTAAAAAAAAATTCTGCCCCACTTTGACAGCTGCGCCAGCCGCCAGCGGTCCGGCGCAGCACCCACCGCCCAGGCCCGCGCAATCCATCACGATTGCCATCGCGATGGCGATTACGAAAGCGATCAAAACGGCTAATTCTTCCATTTCTACAGTCAAATCTCATTGCGAACTTGTATTTCTCAATTGATTACATAAGCCTATATACGCGCGCTAACTAATTACTGTTCAGGCTCTGCCGCCCGGCTGCGGGCCGCCCTGGTGATCCTGGTGCTGTTGCTGGCCGCCTGGCATGTAGATGCCTGCTTTCTGACCCCCCCTCTGGCTGCTGGGATCCTCGGAGGTCTTCCTATGCCTCTAGTAGGTGTGCTGGACGTTTTGCCAGCCAATCTACTGTCAAAAGGAAGGGGTCTTCCTTGGGGTTGAACCCATGGTATCTAGTCAGCTTGTGTGAGGATGCCTGGCACAGCCAGGAATCCAACCGCTGAGCCACCGTACAAATCGTAAGCTGGTTCATG
>Ga0247765_1000548_pt1 | contig 28208 bp, 36 predicted proteins | sample UWRJL106311C6_FD_179949 | JGI IMG/M metagenome (GOLD analysis project Ga0247765, IMG submission 179949) | Plant litter microbial communities from Arlington Agricultural Research Station in Wisconsin, United States - UWRJ-L106-311C-6 | ecosystem: Environmental > Terrestrial > Plant litter >...
CCCCCGTCTACCTTGGCGACGGACGGCCTGTCGTCCCTGTCAAAGTTGACCTCTCTCTCCCCCCCCGGTGTCATGATCCGTTCCGTTCTGTCCGTTGCCAACATCGATGCTGTCTCTCCTGCTTATTCGCCGATTATCGTTTTATTCCCACTCACCCATTGGTTTGTTCTTCCCTCCCCCGTCTTGAAACCGGTCAGTCAGCCTTAAGGTATGTCCCGAGCCATATGTCCGTTCAGTTCACGTTCCCATACTCTTGCCCACCGTCACTGTCCCCGTTCCGAACCCCCCCCCGTCTCCTCCGTTCCGGATACAACCCTCTTGGCCGGTCTCCGGAACGGCCAGCCACTCACTCACTCACCCAGCCGAACCTGCCACCCACCGTCCTGTCCGTCTGCTGCGAGTTTGGCTTTACGTCCCATTATTATTTTATTCTCTCCCTCGCGCATAACTATTTATTTATTTATCTATTTCACTAAAAAAATTTTTTAATTCTCAGTCCCGGGAACAAACCCTTTCCTGTTCCCCGCCCCACCGTTCATATGCTCCATCACGAACCCCCCCTCTTCCTCTTCCTTCGATCTTCCTGCATATCCACACCATGCCAAGCCCTGCCGGAATGACAGCCTGCTCTGCTCTCTCTTGTTAAGCCTTGAGTTGTATTGCCCAGACCTGTCTGTCTGTTCTATGTGTCCCCCTTTCTCTCTCTGTGTGGTTTGCCATGTCAAACTTGTTCAGTTCGCCTCGATTGACTACCCTAGGTACCTAGGTACTCTTCTTGTTTATCACCACCAAGAAATAGAAATACCAACTGCTCGTGATACCTACCTACCCTACCTACCCTTCCTCGCCAATCTTTCTTGTGTGAATATACTCCGTAGTCCCCAACATTTTTCATGACAACCCCGGATCGTCTCATACCTCTAGCTCATTATCCCTGGACTCTTTTTTTACCCCTCTTTTCCACACTCAGCCAAACTCGAAGCCACCGGCCCTTTTCATTCGCCACCACACCTCCCTATGCACGTCTCTTCACAGTCTCGACCAAACCCAGAACGCTCCAAATGCTGTAGCTTAAACTAGTGCTTTCTTTTTATTTCTACTTCCGGCCACACTCGCACATGCAGAGTCCCAAAACATCGTCGTCATCATATCTCAACTCAGCTGCATTTGGAACAGCACACACGCACGCACACACGCCAAAACCGGGCGAGAAAGGCAGAGTTTTCACAATCCACTCTCCTTACTGGCTATATCCTTCCAAGTTACAAGGCCACAGTACCGGTACAAGACCTGCCAGAGGACAATGTACCGACCATACTCTGTTCTTCATCCACACCACGCTCAAAAAACAATCTCGTGACGTCTCCCTGCATTCCGGATCATACCTGATAAGCCATCTCCTCGGAGACCTCACTTGGCTTCACTTGGCCTGACGGGCGGCAAAGTCCACAATGTACTTTGAATGCAAGTCCTTGACGGCAGGGATAATTAGCCCTTCGATCTCCGTGTCTGGTTCGCCCTCGGGCAGGGTCGAGGGATCGAGAGGCTCGTCCTTTTCTGCCTGTTGGGCTGTGGCTGGTGAAGACGAAGGCGGAGGGATGCGGATCCAGCGGTCAGGGCTGCCCGGGGCAACGAAGACAACTTCCCATTTGCGGGTTGCTCTAGTCAAGGTTGTCAGCGATTCTATGGACCTCTGGTTCTTCAGTCAGGCAAAACACACAGTAAATTCCCAATCACCAAATGATGCTGATATCGATCCAGCGAGTACCTTGCCTTGTGTACCAGAATCTTGGGGTCCGTCTCGAGCTTGAATGATACGATCATTCCTTGAGGCGACCAGCCCTCGACGAGGTTCTTGAGGAACTTGGGAACGGGATCTAGATCGATGACGAGGCGCTTGCTACGGGGCACCCTTGGCGACGAATCAAAGTTGTCAAAGGTTTCCTCCTCCTCGGACACCGTCAGGGTGTCGCCATGGCTCTTCTTGATCTGGAAGTCGGCAGCGTCGGTACTCTGGATTTTGTGCTCCGACATGCGGTCCGGCTGTTTCATGTTAGGCTATGAAAAATGTCTTGATGGAGTGGCAAAAGACGTACCGGCACGAAAAAGTCGCTCACGGCCGCTGCGAGATACAGAAGCCCCTGGGGGCCGAGGGGCGCCATCAGGCGGGCAATGCTGCGCAGTTCATGGAGGTAGTCAGAAATGCTGACGAAGGGGAGAACCAGCAACATGCGGCGATCGCGGGCATCGCTGTACTTGCGAAGGACGTCCAGCATCTTGGCCGCGTCCTCATCCCGGGCCACAACACTCCCGTTAGGGCCCTCCCTCAGGAAATCCAGAAAGCAGTCCGTGGCATGGCTATAGTGGCGTGAGAACGGTTGGAGAGAGAACTGTCGGTGTCTGGCGTCGTATAGCGTTAACAAGGAAGAGGATACCCAGGCTCAACATCTAGAACATACAGGAAAAGCACGGCGTATCCCGCCTCGAGGAAACACTCAGCACTCGTCTTGTTCCGAGTCAGCAGATCATTCAGTTATAGCGGGGGCACTTTGACTCACTGCACCTCGAGTACCGGCTGAAAAGTTGTCGATGAATCGAACAGTCTGTTTCTCTTGGCCACAGTCAGCATCCCCATATACACCAGACAGACCAAATGCAAAACGAAAAAAAGGGAAATTCACCCAGAGGCACTGTTGTCCCGCCTGATGTCACCAACACTACACGCCGGCCTGCCGCAGCGTGGAGGTCGATAAATTCGCGGGCAAGTCGGACATGGTCATCAAGGTGCTTAGGTGGCGGGTTGGCGCTGAAGTAGTGATCCTCGGCAAGGTCGTGGAGATTCGGCGGGGGAACTTCGGAGGGGATACTGTCCATCATTTTGGCGGGTGGTCTAGGTATCCAGGTAGGTAGGTAGATATACTGAATAGGTAGTAGGTAGGTTATATACGAAGTGTCCTAGCGAAAAGATGCCAATGTCTATCTGATCAAGTCATGAATGTTAGTTTCGTATCCGTGCCAGCAAGTCTCCTCGCCCGGACCCTCTAAAATATATATACCCAAGTAGGGTGTATATAATATGTAGGTACCTTGTTCACCCCGCTCCACCCCATCACATACATCTTCGGACGACGGCCGACGTGATGTGACCCATCACGGGACCGGACACAATCGGGCCATGGCATAGATGGTCCGGGGATCCCGGGATCCGAAACCCGACCCGGAGGCCAAAGCGGAGCTGAGAGGGGGGGATGCTGGCTGGGGTAAAGAGAGGCTGCACTCACCACACGCAAAAGGTGGTCTGATGCTTTCAACAAACCCCTCAATGTCCTTGGGCGACGACCGGCTCAGACAGCCAATGGATACGATATATGCAAAAATGAAGGAGGAAAAAAATCAAAGCAATGCTGGTATGAACTGATACTTTGCAAAGCCAATTCGTCGTCAAATTGTCTGGTCTCAAAATGTCAAGCTTAATTGTTCCCTCGATATGCAACCTGCAAGGCAATGCGGAGGAGGTGCGTCACTTTCCCCTCGGCGGCCGATAACAGGACTCGAGGTAACTAGCGGCGGGGTTGTTGCGGGGTAACTATGAAGCACTTGCACTAGAATTTCAGCAGGGACGAGGGGCAAAGGGAGCTCCGGGCTTATGTCAGGCACGAGATTCGCTAAATAGCTTGTCTGCTAAAGGAAGAAGAGCCCTCTATAAGCCGCTTTGGTGAGCTGAGAGGAAGATACCTAGGTAATTGGTGTGCATCCACACACGCTGGTATACTAACAAGAAATGTGGAAGAGAGTATTAAAAAAAAAACAGCCATACAAACTTACACACGCAAACCATGGCTAGGCCGCATACCCCTTAAACGAAAACGCCGTTCTAGATGCAACCCCTGAACGCCCAGCACGCTCGCCCCAAAATATCAGAACCACTTCTTCCTCTGCTTCATGTTGTTATTATTCTTCATCATGTTAATCCGTCTCAGCCGCTCCAGGTTGTTAGGGTCCAGGAGAGAGTCGGCGCTCTCGTCGTGGAACCACCGACTCTGCTTGCCGCTGTGAAACGTCCCGCCCGTCATCCTAACACGCTGCACTTTGCGCAACTTGACTAGCCCGTACCAGCACACTAAGAGCGAGAAGAAAGCCGAGGCGCTTGTCACGGTTCCAAATCCCCAGTTGGTATCCTCGATAAAGTTCTCCAGGTTCATGCCGTACAAGCCTGCGAGGAACGTACCCATAGCGAGACCGAGCGTACCTACGCTGAACTTGAGGTCGAGCAGCATCAGCGCATTGCGGTTGGCGTCTAGAATGGCCCGGATACTGTGAGCAAGTTAGTATTTCATTTCAAACGTAGTAAGAAAGTGGGTTACTGACATTTCCTCTGTATTTCTGATGCTAGACACCAGATTGCTTGCCTCCTGCACCACCTCGTCACAGATCTTATTGTATGATTCAAGCAGGAGTTCGACTTCGGTATGGTCATCTTCTCCCCGAAAAAGGTCGTGTGTCTTCTCCGTCAGGTACATGGAAGCGAGATCATCATCGGCCTCGAGGAGCTCTTCGATGGCGTCTCGGACGAGCCTGGCCTTTTGTTCAAACGTGCTGACACGCTTGGAGAGGACGAGCAGGACGCGGAGTTTCTCTCGGTCAATATCGTCCTCGAGATCACTAAGCACGCGGAGCACAGGATCCCGAACCGTTTCAAAGTCGGCTTCCAGTTCCGACGTAACCGACATGAGGACGGCTTCGAGGGCTCGGAATTCATAGGGAAGACTATTGGCACCGCTTCCTTGTTTTTGCTGTAGCTTGCCCTGCAGATCGTACATGAAGGCTGATTGGGGGTAAGATGTTGTCGAGCCGTAGACGTCGAATAGCAAGACGCGGTCGTGCTTGATTAGGACTTTGAGATGCAGAAGGTTCAGCAGGATGGCCGACGGGCGGACGAGAATGTGCGGGAGATTTGACGAGTCGATCTTGCGGAGATCCCGAGGAAGAAGTCCATACTATCATCATGAGGGTCAGTAGGGTTTGGGAGAAATATAGTCTCGCTGAAACACTCGCCTTGGCAATCAGCTCGCTCTTCTTCAGCTCTCCGTCCACCATTATGACATCGCCATTGCCGTCCACCTCGGTGCAGCGCAGTCTCGGATCGAGGGCGGCCTTTGCTGTGAGTGACCTCCTCGGGAATATGGAGCCTGTCTCGGCGTCCAGCTGAATGCAGAGGTCCCGGTCGTCGACCCGCGAGCCCCCTTTCATGGCGGGTCCGAAGAGCCACTCTTTCCACCTGGGTTGACATTCCCGCGGTGACAGGTCCGAGGACGAATGTCTCTGAGAACCGCCCGAGGCCGGTGGGGGTTTGGTCTTATTGTCGGTGACGGTAGTGCGCTGACCGCGCAGCGACTTGGGCAGGATTGACTCGAGGTCCCAAACGGCAGCGTGCAGCGTGGCATTTCGTCTCGACGTCACCGTGCTGAGTAGCCTTGCCGATAGTCCTCTGCCGACCGATTTCACCCCGCAATGCGGAGTTGGCGCACCCGGGAAGGCATTGGGGCGCCTGCGACTGAGACCAGCGCACCCAACCTTGATGTCTTTCTGCGAGAAAATCAAGGCCTCGGATTGCGCGCGCAGAAATCGGAGGAGCGTTGGTGAGGGCGCCGCTTGCAGCCTGCACCCCGGAGGCATCGCAGGGTCGAGAAATGAGAGGAAGAAGCGTCGGGAATTGCCTGCGTCTTCCTCCTGCGCTGAAGAGAGAGGTTTGCACCGGGATCCCGATCTTGAAGCCTCCAAGCTTTTCGCGAAGAAATTCCACCCTAGTGTCTGTGTCACTGTTTGAAATGCCATTTTTGGCAGCTCGGACCCGCCAATTTTTGGCACCCCAAAGCACCCTCGATAAGTACATTTTTGGCGGTGCATATGTACCTCTCGAAGCCTACACAGCACACTTAACGCACAGCGCAGTTGAAGCGCTTGTCGACCGAAGTGCACCAGGATCCAGGAATCCGGGCACCCAGTGCAGAGAAGCAAGAGTGGCAAAATTAGGGATTTAGGTCGACCATGCCGCCGTGTCTCCTACGTTGGTAGGCACAACCTCCCAATATCAGCTTCGAGACGTGTTATTTATCGCGAGAGTGTGCCTCAATTAGAGACGGTCAGAATTGTTCAGGGAAGCAACGCTGTTGTCACGATCGACAACAATCAAGACCCACTCCAACTGCGCCAACCTCCCTAGAAGGGACCTCAGGACCTCAAAGTGGGTCTTATACTTCAGACAACCTTTGACCAGCCGTGACACCTGGAAGGCAAGCATGATGCCATATCCCCGGCGTCATGCTCTCGCCGGACTATTACTATCTTGGTCACATCCGACCAAGCTGTAATCCCCACCGCCTTGAAGGTTGTTACCCTTTCCTTGAACGTCGCCCACTATAGCACTACCGAAGAAATTCCCGCTGAAATTGAAGATTTTCTGCCTCAAGTTTGAAGGGTTAAGAATCAACAGTAAAAAGCCGATGGCAACTACCCCTATTAGCCCAGCCGCCAAGCCGATGCCCGCCTTAGCACTGGTGCTCAGATCTTGCTCAGCGGCTGGAGCCGTCGAGCCGAGAACGGTCGACGCAGTGCTAGTGGTTACGGTGCTCGATGATGACAGTGACGCTGCGAAACCTCAGTCGTCAGCAAAGTCGACATAGCCAGCTGAGCCTTGGGAGGACGGGAAGATCAAAGAAAGGGCAGCCCACTGGTGATCTCCGGGCGTTGTCGATAGATCGTCAGGGGCGCGTAGCTACGGCACCCGAAATAGTACGTCGGACGGTTCGTCCTGCTGATTGCGGGATATATGGTATCCGCGTTACAGATGTCGCCCTGGCGGCTGTGGTAAAGTATTGTGCGTCAGCAAACAGACACTGCTTGGCTGAGTTAACAGCTGTCCCATTTAGCGAGAAGAGCCTACCAAGTCGTGCTTCCGCCTCTCCACAAGAGCGTAGAATATCCAGAGCACCCTGTGTAGAGAGAGCACAAGCCGGTCTCAGAGGTTGCCTTACAGCCCGCGAGCGTAAGTATCTCGCAGTAGGCGTAGCCGCCGCCGCATTGCTGGGTACGGTCTACATGTAGCGAGCAAGACATTAGCGTACTAGTAGTGGTGCTAGAAACGGGGCCTGCGTGGGCAGGGAGCTCAAACTCACATTTCAATTCGCCCTGATACGAGACGTACCCAATCAACCTTTCGTCGTCTCCTTGTCGCAATTCAAGGAGGCCAGGCGGCGGCGTCGGTGAGGGTGTCGGTACTACCGCCATTGCGGCGGTGAAGGGTTGAAGCCAAACAAATAGGACCCAGACGGTAGCCCAAGGCATGTTGACGGCGCGGGTCTCACCGATCCTGAGCTGCCGAGCCGAGACACCGGGTTTGTTGCGGCCGCGCTGGGAGGTAGCACCAGACTACGAATGCCAGGGGCATTCGAGATAAACCATTTCAAATGTGCCCTACTAAATCAGGCTATGCGCGCATTCTAGGCTGCTGAATACACAAATGTGTGCAACGTATGCATCAAGGCAGCCACAGCGCTTAAACTGGTACAAGTGGGAAGGCTGATAGAAAACTCGCAGCCAACCATTGCCTTCCGGGCACGCCCTATGTCTGCCGGCGCAAATGTGATGCGGTGCAGTGTGGGCAGATCCGCTTCTGCCGTGACCGTTCTAGGGATAGGGTACGAACAAATGTTTGCATTTGGTGTGGACCCTAGACAGCAAAGATGTGATAGAGAACTCGGGTCTTGGCCACTTTGTACGGTGCATTCTGTGAAGGCTAGACTTGGGAGGGGTTGCTGCTAAAGTAAGCCTGACCGAAGTCGAACCTGCCCCCGCCTGCAATGAGGGCCCCGCCCTGCGATAGTCCTACGGCGGGAGCACCAAAATACATGCCAGGGAACATTGCCGTGACCGTGGGACCCTTGAACCATTGTTTCTTTTAGCAGGCGTACATTGTGATACAGAGCCGAGAAAGGAACATACGTCGGTCATTTCCGACCTTCTATGACTTCGAGTCGCCTGGAACATGTCGCGCTCCTCGACAATCGCAGTCGCAACATTTCTCGTCGCCGGGTCGAGATGCTCGAGGCAGCCTGGCTGCTGCTGGATGGATTGGGAAATCTGGTCGCTATGTCGTGTGGGGGAGAGTTAGCACAAAATCCCCCTTTCCATCACACGCAGGAGAGGAAGCCCTAACCGTAGTTGGACCACTATATGCAGGGTGAGGTGTTCTCGCAGCCGCGACAGGCGTCGCTCCAGTCCTTCGATTTTCCCCTTCCGCCGCACACTCAGAAACGCTTTCCAGATGCTCTGGTGCCTGTTTCTTTTTCCGCTGGCCTTAACACGGTGCAGCACCTCTAGCAGCTCGTTCCCGACATCGTTGCAGGCCTGGGAGAGGCTGTCGACCGCCGTATCACCGGTGAGAGGGGTGTTCTGGAGCCTTGTGGTCAGACGGCGTAAACTGCTTGTCGTTTTCTCGATGTCGAGGTTCTCGGCCAGCGCTCCTTCGTCTGACGCGTGGATCTTGGACATGGCTGAGAATACATCGCCGCTAAAATCTATAAACTGGACAATGTTTCCGACAAGGCCCACAATGGCGAGCGCCTCCATTGCTTTATTGTTGAAATATTTTTTGTAGTCTTGTCGGATGGTGTGTTGGGCGAAGGGTTTTTTGCGGCGAGAAATAGCTCGCAGGTTGGCCCATTGGGCTTCGTCGGTCCGCCCTACTTAAAGTGTTCGCACCAAAGGTGCCCATCAAAAGGCAGTGCAAGCCCAGTCCTGCCTAACCACCTGCAGATAAGGTTAAGTGGTCTGCTGTCACCTGTGTAGCACAAAAAGAGCTGCTCCAGGCTCGCCACGCGCGCATTGAACCTCCCACAAGTGTATTCGGGCAGCTTTCTTGCATCCCTGAGACATTAGACGGTGGGAAGCGGCAGTAGAAACAAACCAAAACAAACCCGCCCCCCTCTCTCTTCCCTGCTCAAATTCCGACCGCTCCCCAAGCTCTGGAAACAAAGGCAAGACGCGCCAAACATGCATAGCACGCTCACTATCTTAAAGGACTCATCCGACTCGGTTGTGGAGTGAATGAAGAATTCCCCCCTTTCCATGGGATGGACTCGCTGACGCAGCACCTTAGTGTCGTGTTCGTCCACGGTCTCGAGCGCGATCAGAGCCGACTATGGACGAAGGACGGCATCTCATGGCCGAGAGACCTCCTCCCCACCGATATCGACAAGGCTCGCATTGCGTCCTTCGAGTATGATGCCAAGGTCGAGCACTTCTGGAGTCCCTCGCAGGCCAACATAGAACTCGACAACCACGCCAGAGACCTCTGCACCAGCCTATCTCAACTCTGGAAGGGGACATCATCTTCTAGCGTAGGTTCTGATACCTTGACCCGCTCGTGTTGCCTCCACCAAAAAGGGAGTCGTGAAGCTGACAACATCTCTCCCTTCACCAGAAACTCAGGCCCATCATATTCGTCGCGCACAGTCTCGGTGGCCTCGTCTGTGCACAGGCGCTCGCATTTCCCAACAACCGCATTAGTCGGAGGATTTCCGATGCCACCGTCGGCTTCATGGTCTTCGGCACGCCACTTGCCGGTGCGGACCCATACGCATGGTTAAGAGCAGGGGAGTCATTCTTCGACTTCACAGGGAGAGACTACCCGCAAGATCTGGCACACAGATGCGGTGCCCTGTCGAGGCTTGGAAAGGGCTTCCAGGATCTCCTAGCCAGCCGGGCCAACGGGTCGACTAAAATTGAGGTCATGTGCTTCTACGAGGAGCAAGAGACCACCTTCCAGCTCGACAATAGCTTTTACAAGGTCCGTCATCTCTCCCCCATGCCTATCAAAGTCGGCAATGTTGATCCGGCGGATGACGCAAAAGGTTGTCCCCCAAGAGCTGGCTTGCCTCGAACGATACCCCAGCGCGCCGATCCCCGCCAACCACGCCGACATGTGCAAGTTCAGCCAGAGAGATGACGCCGGCTACCAGGAAGCATCCTCCGTGCTCCGCGAATGGGTCGAAACGCTTGAGAGACGGGCAGACAAGGAAGTGTGTGCACACAAGCAGCCCGGGCGGGATCCAAAACTTGTTTGCTGATCAACTCCCCAGCAGGGTACCACGGTGGTTCACGCCTCCTTTTCCGGCCAGTTCTTCGGCTCCCCAGCCGTGGGACATGCCCCAGGCGGGGCAACCATCACCGGAGGCGGTACTTTCCACTTTGGCACCGCGAATTTCGGAGGCATGCCTCAGCAGCAGGCCGGGCCCGCCAGTGCCAGTGCCAATGCCCCGGATCGTCATCAGCCACCAGTTAACCGGCCCTATCATCCCGCGGCTCCGGTTCCGGCCCAGGCTCCGATCCCGGTAGGAGAGGCCTCCAAGGCGCGGTACTCCACGTGGAAGTGAGTTTGTCCACTTGTCCGCAGCCCGATGCAGCTCTCGCAACCCGCCACGTAACGCTCACTCGTGACTTAGAAGGTGGCTCCCCGGGCGTAGCGTCCAGCGGCTGTAATAGACTGCGCCCCTATGTATTAGTTTGGGGACACGGTTTGTCATTTATTCAGATGCTGCATTATTGGTCGCAGGATGGCAGTGGAACATTCGGAGGCGGAGGTCGAGAGCTGGGTTTGCAACGAGGTTAGATAGGTCGCCATGTCCTCAAGGAAGCAAGTACACTGCCAAGGCTGCCCGACTTCCGCCTCCATGATTGAACAAAGGCCAGGCGCAGCATCCGGAGGGGGGGCTGCACGTCATGTGGCAACCTCTCAGCATCAGCCACAAGTATGTGACGAGAGGATGAAGTCCTCTGGTTGGGCTTTTGTGTTTTCACACGGCCGAAACGCATAAACCCTGCCTGTGACTCCGGTGGCGCATGGTAGTCCGTGTGTTGATGGCAAATGACGAAGCGATTCCGAAAAGTCAAAACTCTCGCTAGGGTGGAGCTGAGAGCGTCCGGGAACAGAAGTGATAACCTCGATCGCGAGTCAAGCGTACTTCCTAACGTAGTGGATCGGGGAGAGTTGCGAATTAATTCGAAAGATTTGCGAGACTCGTGCCGACGAGTTTAATCCGTCCCTCTAATGCCGGCGTCGAGGATGGCGGGTTGTGTTGCGTTGCATTATTGCGCGTCTGAGCTTAAGTGCGGCATTTTTGCCATTGATTAGAATACGCGAAGCCAGAGCCAGAAGAAATGAAAGGAAGAGGAAAGGCAGAACCATGGCGAGAAACGAGGGCATGAAGGTACTTAACGTCAAGAGTTGACCTCCACGATCCAGCGGCTGGTACGCGGGGCACCAGGATGGAGACAAAATATGGGTCCATGCGCTGAGCTGTGATTGGTGAATGCCACGGCCAGATGAACTGCAGCCGACCAGTCAGAAAACGGAATCCCTGACAGCGACACCAACCAACACTCGGACTTGTCGGCCAAGGCTTGTGATAAAAACACGCCCCTTATGTCAGGGGGTGGAGATGCCCCAGGCATAAACAGGAGGGAGGGGTGTAAGTGGGGTTGCGGGCGTTCCTATATCGAATCACCACCACCACCACCAGACTCACCCCAATCGACACCACTTGCTTTCTGTCCCAGATTCTTTGACTGGATTTTCTCTCATCCTGTCCTGCCTGGTGAGGCTGCATCGCGCCTGGTGCGGACCAGAAAGGTCGGTCTACAGACTTTTCTTTCTTCCCTTGCATCCAGGCACTGGGTCCATCGTCCTCTGGACCTGATGCTTGATCCTGGCGAGGGCAATGTTTCCATGTTTCTTCTCTTGGTACAGTGAATTATAATATGCCCTTGGCAGAGGGACAGGCTCCAGTCTTGGATACCCTGCCCAGGCTTGCAGAGCTATAAGGCTAGTGCATGTAATACTTTCACCAGGCTCACACAGGTGCTCCCAGCAATATATCCCTTCAAGAGTCATGGGTCGCTGTTCTTCGGGACGCTTTTGCTAACGCAACCCTCCAACAAGCACTCGACATCCATGGCTCCCACCCCAATCAGGGTCAAGGGCAAGGGCCGCAAGGCCAAATGGACCCCTCCCGGGCAACTCTCTCGTCCTGCCAAGAGACAGAAGACGGCCAGGCTCTCGGAGAAGCTGAGCATCGAACACCTTCCCGTCGAGATCCTCGAGCGCATCTTCCATTTCTCGCAGAATCTCAACTTCCCGCGGAGCAGTCTTGTGATTGGCCGCGCCCTGTCGCATCCCAGCTTCCTCCACGAGCTCATTGTCGACGCTTTCGAGCCGACCTGGGACAATTGGTGTGGAATCGAGCGGAAAGAAGTGTCCTCGTACCATGGCTGGCGCTGTGATTTTGACAGATACGGAGGGGATGCCGACTACCAGGTGCCCTAGCATAAAAGCCGCATGTCAATGCCCAACACAGTCAGACTAATCAAATGTGCCTCATAGAGTCAGGTCCTCAATTGCTCATGGCTGACCCTCGGCCACATCTTCGAAGCCCAGCGGAGATGGTACCGCCGCGCCGGTTCTCTTGTCGTCAACCGCCCGCCCCTGGAGCGGGTCATGGGCCAGTACCAAGCCCACATGGCCAACTACAGGATCATAGCGGAACAAACAGCCGGCGGAGGCTGCTTCGGGTACATACACCTTTCTCCAAGACTGACTGAAGGCCTTGATTAACCTCTTGCAGCAACACGTGGCAGCTGGCCCAACCTGCATGTGCGGTGGCGGATGTCTTTTTAGATATCCATCCACATGTCCGGATTCCGGACCGACTCCTTGGCGGCGGAAGCCTCACCTCGGAGGATGTTGACCTCCTTCTGTGGCTCGTCCTGAACGGCGCACAGCTTCACGAGAACCAGACTTGGGAGGTACGTCTACCTAGTTTAGCCTCCTGCCAGCACGACTATGCACTCTAACCCAACTTTTCACTTTCCAGCCTGCCTTCCACTCGTTCAGGGATCTTGCGGCGGATCGCGACTTTCAAATACTCCCCGATCACGGGCCTCTACTCTTGGCCCTCATTCTCTACGCCCAGCTCGGTCTCTTCTCCATGGAAGGCTTTGTGCATTGGTTTGAGTTTGTGGCCAAGACTGCCGCACCTTCCAGCCAGTTTTTCCGCATCTTCCACTTCGTATCTATGTGTACTTGCGTCAATTGGGCTGAACTGGGTGAGCCCGCACGACGCACGTCCTAGTCAGACTTGTTAGCCGGACCGGTACTCCCTGGTGATATATTGGCGACTTGTCAGCGACGGGTTCCCATGGTTTTCACCTTAGTGAACAGCGTGAAGCGCGGCGTGGGCGAGATATTGCTTCAGATTTCACGTTTCTTGGAGTCGGCTCTCGCTGGCACGAGGGCGTTTCATCGGGAATTATACCTTTTCTGGAATATATCGTTTTATGGCTTTTATGACGAACAAGATGATTAGGCGGCGCTATGCTTTTCGAAAAGGAGGTGGGGAACGAGATTACGGATGACGGGATATCCATTTTCAGGTCAGAAGAAGGCTATGCAGGGGCAGCGAGCAACAGGGTATTGATATCCGGTTTTTACAAGAAAGCAACGGACAACGGCGCATCCATACCCATTCAACGAGGGCAGGCATTGCTAGGTAGGTATTCAAGGGAAAGGAAACGGCTCTGGACTATTCAATGCAGAAATACGACGGGAAGTGTGCATTTCTCCTCATCATCTTCCCTTAAAAAATGTACAAGACGATGCATCAAGGCAGCCCATGCAACCAAATCAGATTTTGCTCTCCCATAACAACATCCCAAAAGTGACGTTTACAGACGGTTTCGGATTAACACCTGTAAGGTGAGATTTTTGCTTTCTCCATAAACCATTTCCCGTTCCCGCCATCAACGCTGCGATGCAAACCCGTCCCATCCATATGCATCCTCCTTCCAAACCCCACCCCCTGATTCCCGAGAACGAGAAGGGATGTCGAGATAAAAAAACGAATGAGCTATCATCCCGGCATCAAGACATTGCGTTGATTTTCAACAAAGACGAGCGCCGGTTTCGCCCCCATGAATGTCAAAAGAAAGTGAGACGAGGACGCCACGAGGAGGGATTCAAATCTGCTCGCGAATAAAAGAAACCGAGGGAAGGAGGCTCATCGTCATGGCGCGAGGGGGGAAGCGTTGACTCCCACGGGAGGGGGTTTACGTAGTCGGGTTGGGGTTCATCTGTTTTTTGAGACGATTATGAGTCGACCTACCCAGCCAGGGGAGAGGAATCGGAGGTGTATGGGGAGGGGGGGAGAGTAACAAACCTTGCGCTTGCCACCAGTCAATGTGACGTTGACGAACCGGCGGGTGTATGTGAGTCTCTTCTTTGCGCGGCCCTTACTGTTTGTTCCGTTTTATTAGATTATCCGTCTCAGATCCGTCATGGTGGGTGCGTGTCGTATCGGCTCGACATCGTTTTGGGAGGGGGGGACAACATACGGAGTCTTCTTCTTCTCCTGCTTGTCAACCTTGGGGGTCTGCGACTTGACCTTTCCTACACATGGTCGTTAGGTTATCATCTCGAATCACGGGTCATCGGAGCGTGCGGGGGATGTGGAGCGGAGCGGCGATAGGAGTGATTGTGGTGGTAACATACCGGCACGAGCCAAACTGTTTGACGCAAAATGTCAGCCTATGGCAAATCCTCAAAAACTCCACGAAGAGAGCACCCATCAATGAATCAATCACACGGAAGGGGCAGAAAACCGTACCTTCCGTGAACCTTGCCCATCTTGGATTATTTGTTTTGTCGAAAAAGACACTGGGGGGGTTAGGTCAGTTGTCGCGAGTGATTGCGGTGGTTTGGGTGGAAGAGATTGAAGTTGGTTGTCGACGTCTTTCTTCGATGGTGGTGCTTCGCGCGGGTGGTGGGCTGGCTGTGGAATACGGAAGTGGCGGCTGGATTTCGTGTGCTTAGCTAAGAAATTGTGGGAGACCCGAGCCCTGCCGGGCCGGCCTGGCACTGTGAAGAAGAGAGTGAGGGACGAGTGGGGCTTCTCTGGTCACGTGTTGGCTTGCGTGAAGAACACTGAATCTCACATTTCATCAGTTGAAGAGTGTGTGCAAATCGATCAGTTTATGACAACAACTCTAATGCCCCCGTATGGGCTATATATGCGCAATGTTATCCTGATCCTGCATCTGTGAGAGCTTCTCTGTCGAGCAAACTAGCGGTTCTTCATCATCCCAAGTCACGTGCTCCCTAGGATTGTAGTTCCTCCAGGCTGCTCTGATGGACGGCGATGACGTCGATAACCGGTGGTGCTAATATCCAAATCCGTGTACACTTGAAGGGGCATTGGGGGAACGGGAAGACGTAACATCAAACGTTTTCTCATAACCACGCTCGAGATAATCGATCTCTTGGGCGATTTCATCACTCCAGCGGCCTACCTAACGCCAAAATTCAGGACTCTTCAGTGGGGACTTTTAGCAAGTGGGCACCTGGCCTGTGCCCGCTGCCCAGGCATAAAAATCCCAACCGCAGCCAAAAAAAATTATTGCAAACGTCTTCTCCAAACCGCAACCACAGCGGCCAAACGCAACACCTCGCAATGCTATTTGCATGCCGCGCACCGAGTAAACGATGAGTTGCCGCATCATGTAACGACCCATAGAGGCACCAGTCGTCGATTTCTCCAGTTGCCGCAGAATCAGTCTAATCTTCGTCGTAGCACGATCCGCTCCTCACACTGACCAAGGTATGTCAATTTCTATCCTCCCCTACTCAACACCATCACCACACCACACCCCATGAGATGATGAGCGTAATTTGCGATTGATATCGTTTGGGTGGCGCCCTTTCGCCGGGGCTGCTAAATCCTGCGGCTACATGATAGTCATTCTTACATATTCTGATCCATCACCTATCCGTTTACCCGTTCTGAACACCAAAATCTGTCGTGGAATTTGGGCTAACGTGCTTCAAGAATCTCTAGGTTGCTCCTACTGTAGGCAGACTGTTGCATTGCCACTTGCATAGAATTTGATGAAGAAATCCAATTTTGTTTATTTGACCTCCTCGCTTGTTCCGCCCCGTGATCTCCATGTTTCCACGCGGTCCAGGCCTCGTCTCGGCAGTGTTCGCACCGTTCCTCCACTCCGTGATCCTGTTGTCTGTCATCACTCCTTCGTGCACTGACGTATAACTACTCCTTCGGCGCCTTGAAGACTGTACGATCAGTATGATGACTACCGCGGTCAGAGTAGGGACAAATTGAACGGCCTAGATGGTTTCTTGCAGCAGGGGAATGCTGTCGCGGAAGCGCTCAGGTTCATCATGCGGGGATATCGAGGACATAGGTTCCCTATCAGTTTTAAGGCCTTTCTTGGGCCTTTTCCCATTGGTCTTGTTCCATGTCTACGCTACCTATTTTCGTGATCAGCGTACGGATTACATGTCGATGGTCAGAAGCCACGCAGTCACAATTCGGGTGTCATCTCGTCACATGTCAAGTATTCTATTGAACACTTTGATGCCGCCCACACACACACATTGTTTTCAATGGTCTTGACCTTCATCATCGACGTTAGCATCTCTCGGTCTCTCCCTCCAGTCCCATATCACATCCGCCGTGACGGTATCCCCATCTAGTCGTACGTCTCAGTCCCGTCCATGTCTACCTTCCCGATAGAGTGTAGTAGCATCATCCCTCCAGTGCTATGGCTCCAGCCTGCCCGCTTTGGCTCAACTTTGGTTCGTCGAAGGTATTGACGGAGCACAGACCAATTCCAATTCCAATACCAATACCAAAGAGATTGTTAGCGAGGAGCTTGCTTGATGGGGCGTTAAGCAGGGGAGGAAATTTTAATGGAGAGCAGGAAACACTGCGTGACTCCACGCATCGTTGCAGCACAGCATGGTCAAGCACGGAATGTCAAATCAGGGGGCTGGTCAAGTTCAAATGCTCATGTCGGATATCATCGCGGAACAGGACTACATGTTCCTAGTAGAAGATTAGATCAATGTGACTTTGCTCGTCCGAGAACCTCTCCTTCAAATCCTTCCTCGTGAGCAGCTTCACCAACGGCATAAGGGTGTCCCTCATGTCCGTGATGCCCCACTTCTTCTTGTCGATGTGCGAAGCATCCACCACTAACCGCTTGAGGCTGGCGATTGAGAGGGCATCTGCGAGGCTAGTCAGTAATCGGCCTCGGGTTTGAACATCAGGAAGGATGGGAGGAGTAGATACCGTTCTCGATCAGATCGATCAACCGCTGAGGAGTGCCGACGGCGATTCCGGTCCTGTGCTTCTGTAGGAATGAGACTTGCTCCTCAAGCTTAAAGTGCTTGGCAAACTGTATCCATTTCGTCAGCGCAACCTGCTCGTTGAAGGGGATCATTGACAACCTTACCAGCTTCGCTACTGGGCTGCCCTTGGTCTGGAATTTCCTCACAGACCTGCAGATGGTTAGCCACCCTGAACCGCCACGGACCCGAACAACAGTATCATCATATCATGGGATACATGCCTCACCAAATCCGCAGCCCGCATCCCTGCACTCGTCACAATCAGAGTGTGTGGCGCGCCATTCGCCTTTGGTGCCTCCTCCAACTTCTTCGTGTCCTTGGCAAAAGCCTCCAAGAATTCGGCAAGGTTCTCCTTAGTCCGTATCTTCTCCCACGAGGTCGTATCCTTGATGTCACCAGCTTCAAGAGGTAGGTCTGTTAGCGTCCTCTCTCTTACCTCAATCCAATCGACTTTCAACAACACCAAACACTGGAATACTGAAACATACCCGAGATATACAGATCCGCCAGCTCCACCGAACTCAAATCCGACCCGAACCGCGCCGTCTTTTGCGCAATATGATCCGCAATAAGCTGGCTGTCCATGTGGGCAAAGGCCCTGTTCACGCCGGCTTCGATATCCAGATCGCCCTCTTCGTCGCGCGAGTGCTGCTTCTTGCGCCTCTTGTTCTTCTTGGCGATGGCGGTGGTGGTGCCGCCGCTGCCACTGTTGGTGTCGTCTCGCGACTTGCGTTTCCGGTTGTGGGTTTCCAGTGACATGATTGTGATGTTTTGTTTTGCAGGTTTTGTTGTTGTAGAGAGTGAGAGTGAGATATAAAAGTGGTTGGTGACGCGCAGTCTAGGTAGGTAGTGACCGTTTCTGTCTGTCTGAGAGTTTTGAAGCTAGGTGACCTAGGTACTCCGTAGGTGGGCGGTGAGATTTCAAAATTGGGCCTGACGGAATGGATCCAGGGAAGAAGTGTGTGTGACTGGGGATTGATTGATAATTTCCCTCGGAAAAGGGAAAGAAAAAAATGACTTTCGTGCTCCCGGGAGGAGGAAAGTTGCGTGTTAGTTAGTGGTTGTTGCCTTTCACACTGAAATTCTCTTTTGCGGTGCATCAAAAATTTTGTGTTGTACCTACCGTGTGGTAGTGCAGAAGGCGCACAGTGACAGATAGCGCTGGGGTGGTGCTGCTTGGTGGCACGCTGTCACTGTCGCTGGCTGTTGGCCGCCAAAATCCACATCACAGCGGGGGGAGGGAAGGGCATTGCACAGTGCGCGCAACCTGACGGACACCCTACTGCCTACCTTACCCGTCTCATCGAGTCCAGTCTCGAGAACAACCAGACAGTTGAGAGTAGGGACAAAAATTTTTTGGGAATTTGAGCCATGCCGGCCAGCGACCCGACGTTGTGTAACAGACGCTCGGTGTGAGCCGCAACCTCGAACGGCTGATGTGCCTAGGTAAGGTACCTGAGGTAGGTATCACCACTGCATCCATGTTGCAGCATCTCATGTCTTGAGCGAAATTTCTCGATAGGAACTATTGACTTACATACATATATGTAGGTGGTGCACAGTTTGAAGAAGAGCAACGGAATACGATATTCAAAGCATGTCAATTAGACGCGCGCGAGAATGCCGGGCGACTTATTACATACATACGGTCATCTGGAACATCAGTCAGGAACGTTCAGATGTGCGAAAACGCTCCATTGGACGGCCCCCACACATGGAAACCTTGACACCTCAATTCCGATCGCGGGTTGTTGCATCAAAATCAGATGGTGGCGTCAAGCATTTTTCTCGGCTTTGTTTGTTTGTTCACCTCGTTTCTACCTTACCTTTGGTACCTACCTACCTAGGTAAATAGGTACTGCGTACTACCGACCTATTTTGCATCGCTAGCTTCCTTGCTTGCGTTCCATTTTTCATCCAGTCCTCCCACGCTTTCCCATCGGTCGAGATAAGATAATCCTGCCTTCCATTGATGACAAGCGTGGTTTTAGTCACTGATTGATTTGCATCTGATCTGGTATTGATCAATGTTCTTTGACAACAAACCCGTATCTCAACCCCCCCAAGGTTTTGACCTGTTTTGGTTTTTTCTCACTAGATAGGTCATGCCGTACGAAAAGACAGACTAGCTTGCTTGCACTCGACATCCGAATACCTACCTAGGTACCTATCTGCCTTCCTTCTGTAGGTAGCACCAAAACACCTGGACTCGATCGGTTACACATCTTTCCATCTGTTCTTTTTTTTAACTTGCATACCTATCTATCCTGTGCCCTCTGTGCGTGTGCGGCATGGCACCACAGGCCGAGATTCCCGTTGTACGTGCACGACTGGGGTCTCTCGATGGGAACTTTGTTGAAGCTGACCATGATCTCTGTACCGCAATATGACTGGAAGGCCGCAAACGTTCTCGGTGTAAGGTCCCCCCCCCTTCCACAAAATTGGCCCCGAATTGGCCGGGATTGATGGCTTCACATATCTGACAGATACTTGACCCCCTTCCACAGACAATTGGCACAGGTGAGAAGCCGGATCCCCAGACGTCCAGCAGCAGCATGACTGGAATGGAGCTAATTTGATACTTGCCGTCAGTGTGAGTCCAAGTCAAGTCCCTCCCCTGCCACCTAGGTTCCCTCCGGATATGGTCTGCAGAGGAGCCCGTGCTAATGTTTCCAACCTCTCCTGGAGACTATGGTGCATCCAGGTAGGAATCAACCCTCGTGTCCCGTTTTGCCATTGCTGTGCTGCCCAGTCGTGTTCCACAATACTGACACAAGCTCCCGTTACTCTCACTGGCAGCTACTTCCGTACGTCCATTGCCCCCCTCCCCTCCCGTTTTCTCTCTCCATTTCTCTGAATATAGTGCTAATGGGTGGGTACACTTGGAGACAAATTTGGACAAACTGGCGTACTAAAAAGACCGATGGCCTGCTAGGCAGTATGATGTTCCTCTGGGCGCTATGTAGGCTGTCCAGGCTTGGCGAGGATGTTGTCGTCGTTCATACGGAAGCCGAGGCTGATGATGATGGTGGTTGGGTGTACAGGCGGTGTTCCAATGGGCGCGTATGCCATCATTCAAAACTTCAACATTCCATTGCAAATCCAGCCGCAATTGTTCGGATCACTCTGTCTGGTCAGCTGGGTACAGATTTTAGTATACCATGGGTAAGGAGGTCTTTTTGGGGAGGGGAAGGGGGAGACCCTTATGTGGTGTGCAACAATGCTCGGACTCTAAGGCTCGAACAGGAAGTGGACTCCGTGGAAGGCCTGTTTGTTGGGCGCTACAGTCGCCACAGTATTCGCGGGAGTAGAGACGGCCTTGGTTCTTACGCTCAGGGTGAGTTCCCACTTGTCTCGATAACAAGGTTGTGAAACGAGGACCAGGCCTGACTCGAGGAAAGCCGATATACAACCGGGGAAACGAGGCTCCTGCCCTGGCCGTCGGTATCGTGGCAGCGGTTCTGCTCGTGGCCGGACTGCTACCTCCTTACGGAGAGATCTGGAAAAGAAGAGGTAGGGTGATCGGCATCAACTGGGTGTTTCTGAGCATGGACTGGCTCGGGGCATTCTTCTCACTGATGGCGCTGGGTGAGCTCCTCCTATCCATGCCCGTTGGCCTCACTTAGTATGACCTACTATGGTAGGACTGATGATGCAGGATATGCTAACCAGCCGGGTTTTGTTGCACAGTGGCGCAGCACACCTTTGACATCCTCGGAGGGGTCTTGTACATCCTCTGGTGAGTGCGGGATTGGCACCCGGGACACTGGCTTCAGCCGCCCCCTATTTTTCTGGCCCTACCTCTCTGACCGCATTTTACAAGCTGCATTCTCGAGCTTGGCATCTTCGCCTCGCATCTGATCTTCCTCGCACGGACTCGCCAGCTGCGCAAGGACATTGCTTCAGAAGGCAAGACATTTGACCATGTTGGCCGAGCATGAGGCACTAGGCTTGCCCTTCAAGTTTGCCGAGCGAAGGGCGCGGAAAGAACGGGAATAAGAGCGAGAACGAGAAGGAAAACGGGAATGCAGAACAGATGAACTGCCGCTCTTGCGTCGAACGGAGCGAGGGTGGACGGGCCGAGCCCTTGATAGGATTGCAGCGAAGACGTTCCGGGATTGAGACACAACACACAGTTGATGTCACGCCTCCCTAGTAATCCCCTTGAGAGAAGGTGTGACGGCGATTTTAAAGTATTGTTAGTGCGGGACTCGATGGTTGTTGAGCAGGGTTTGATCCTGTATGGTACTGGGAGGGCCACTTGCGGCTGCTGTTGAAGCTGTGCGCAGTAGAGCACTCAGTATGAATACCGCACGAACAACTACCTATTCAGGAGCTGCATTTTGCCCACGGTTTTGCCGTCTCCTTGCTCGGAGAAAGGAACTTAGTTCCGTCTCAAATGCGCCACAATGCCAATTTGAGGGGTCCATCCAGCTCACCGCCATCCAGTCTCTGGAAAATGATAGCTCGCTCCAGACGGTGTGATCCATTCCCGTCTTTCGATGATGGCAGCCAGTCTGACAGGAACCGCATCGGGAAGGCGGGATCAGCGATTACCTCAAAAAAGAACCGTGAATGGCGCTGGGATTCAAGGTCCTTGTGTGAGATTTCCCCCAGCATTCTCGGGCCTCGCCAGGGTGATCGAATGGTAGCCGTCCCGGAACTCTGGTCACAGAGGGCTGGGTTGAGACGGGGCTAAGTTTCAATCGGCCTGGTTAGCCTAGCTAGCTGCATGGATTCCGGCCGGTTACTCCGTGCAGTTAGGGCCCATTTTAGCTATGTCGGAGCGCAAAGGAAAAAATGAGAGATTGAGGCCGGGCGTGGTAAGAATGCCCTGTGAACCTGATCTTCGGGTGTAGGGTAAAAACCGATTTTCGTGTAGCGTTGCATTCCGCCCGTGTCCGCCAGCCAGCCGCCGGCAGTTGAACCCCGCCAAGGATGTTTTCTCAGCAGCTGCTTGGTGCAGAACAACGGAGAACATCTTTCTCTGGATGGCCGCAGCAAGCCCGTCTCCGCTTCCCAGAATGTCAGTTGCGTCAACATGGGGTATACCCGCTGTCCGCACCCGTATCTGAATGCAACCCAGGGAGAGAAAGGAAATCCTAGAATCCTGGCTCGACGGACTACCAGGGGTTGAAAACTGACCCGGCGATTCGGAGCCACCTCGCTAGGGTGATTCCGGCTCGCCGGTGGTCTCCGGGGCACGGGCCAGGATAGCCTTTGGACTCCGTCCAGAACGTCTCTTGTTAAAGACGAATTTGCATTCACACTAGATCGCACCATGTTGCAATGTTACAATGTGACAGTGGACAAAAGGATAGTCGAGTCCGGTTGTCCAGTCGGAGGAGGCCTGGCGAGATACCTGGACGCGAAAGATACGAGCTGCGGCGTAACCAGGCCAGCGAGACTGGGGCGCTGATGCCCAACCTATTTGGCTATGACCTCGCTGTTAGGTACGCAGTGGCAGTCTCGCAATATCTCCTCAGGTGCTTCTGCTAGGTACCTGCAAGCTCCGCAAAGCCTCGCCGGTCAGAGGTGCATTCTGACCGTGTCGATCCCTCGCCCCTGGCAGGTCCTAGTGCTGGTTGTCATCCCGCCCTAGCTACCGGTCCAGCCCTGTTATCGTTCCCTTTTTTTTCTCTTCCTCCCGCGGCCTGAGATGCGGGTGAGCAGAGAGGATGGCAGGGCAGTGACGCGGCGCAACCAAGCTACGTCACCCGTCGCTTGCCCTAGGCGAAGACCCTTGCGGCTAGCGCACCTTGGGTGACCGCTTCTTGTGCCCCGGGAGCCAGAGATGGGCCTGGCTCGGGTTTCCGATGATGACACGGTCAAGCGGCGACGATGGTCCGGCAGTTACCGCAAAAGTCTCGTGCTTGGTTACCCGCCATGCCCGCTGTCCCGTCGCCCACATTCAATCCGTCCCTTGCGTCGCTGACTGAGGGTTCATGACGGCACAGAGTTCAGAGAAGGGGGTCGACCTGGTCTTGTCGTGCATCGACGGGGGAATAGACGCGAAAAAGAAAGGCGGGCTCAGATGTTGGTTGGTCGGGGGGTTGAGGGACGCGGAATTGATGGACTTTGGTTGGAAGAAGGGACCAATTCTCGACCGGGGAAGCACGCATGTGCAGCACCAGCTCAGCGAGCTTTGGTTGGCTTGCGGTTTTTACTGGCTGCTGCGTGGCTGTTCAAGTCTCCATTCTTGCGCTGCACAGGGCACGGGCGCCTCTCGCATCGCGCCTGCCGTCCACTCCCATCACCCAATTCAACGCAGCACTCGGGGTACATTTTCTGGTGTACCTAGCTATCTAAAGCGTCAACACCGTGCCGGCAACAAAGGGAGAAGGAAAAAAAGGAAAACCAGATGGCACACAGCCCAGTCCCACCGAGACATAGTCCCAGATCAACAACGCTTGTCTTACCCTGCCGTGCATCCAGGCCCTGGGCTGGGTGTCGGTTATGCCATCCCGTCCACCCGCCGTGCTCCCGTGTGCGTGTTCCCTTGTTTGCTTGCTGTCTCGTTGACTTTAGTCTGCGATGACCCTCGCCGGCAACTCTCCGATGGCTTGAGGCCTCAGAGCTGCTCGCCCCGTTTTTCGACCCTCCATCGGTAGCTCCTGCCCAGGACGAAACAAGAGAATGGCCACAGGGAGGCTCGCACTTGCCCTTTCTACAAATAGCCTTACAGGGAACCACCCTCTCGCTCCTCACACCGAATCCATTCGCTCCATTCGATCCCGCCCACAATCCACAGCTGGCTGCTCGACCAGTTTTGTCACTTGCACGTTTCCCCCAACCCGTCAGCGCTGCGCTGGGATTCGCTCGACTTGGCGATAGCCGGCGCCTATTCTCTTGTCTTACTGCTATTCTCTCGCACTGCAACTGCAACTGCAACCTTCGTTGTCTTCCACCCAGAGGCCCGGACTCGCGGTCTTATCCCGCCACTTATACCCCTCCAAAAAAGACCATGCTGGAGATCTGAGCCCTCCACCCTTCCCCAAAATCTCGCTTCCCTGCTGCAGTTAGCCAGCTCCATCGACGACGTCCCATCGACGCTCGGCCCCTGCCTGCAAATTGTCTGCCTTGACGAATCCACGTCGAGAAACCTCACGATCCACTAAACCGAACGACTACTGCACAGCAACCCATATCACTCCCCACGCCTCGACAGGACACTCAACTGCCTGCCCGACCCAAGCTATCCCGTCCCACACCTACCGCCAAAACACCTTACCCCGGAAATCCCCCAAGGTCCCTTCACTGTGCCTTTTTTTTCCCTCCTTTTTATCAAGAATACATCCCGAGTCCTGGAAGGTACTGGTTTCCTCTTTTTTCAATTCGATTCAGTGCCGGGCCCCTCTTTTTTTATTCTCCGACGTTGAATATCGCCGGCCGATTTTTGCGGAGCACCAGCTTCCAGCCTAACGGTTGCCCCATAGGCCCTTTTGGCATCCCGTGAGGAGTTGGAGCTGCGAGCCCCGGTGGAAGGGCGGGCTGGAAATACGCCGAAACCCCGAACCGAAGTGATCTACTGCACTTCAACCCAAGCAACACGCCAGTCTTCAGACACGATGCCATCGAGGTTCGACTACCAGCCCCAGTGAGTCACCAAGCTCTTCTCTTGGCTGTCTAGTGCAGTTTTGGGGACTAATTTTGTCAACAGTCGGGAATTGCACGTCGTCGTTCTGGGCGCAGGTTCGTCTCCCCCCACAGGTTGGCGCCACTCTTCCCGTTGGAGGCTCCCTCGACTTGTGCTATTGCCGAGACATTGACATCACATGCTGCATCTGCTGACTTTTGGTTGCGTTGCTTACTTAAGGCGGCGTCGGGAAGAGCTGCTTAACTGGTGCGCTTATCCACCCGGAACCCCTGAACCCCTGAAGCTGATGGTCCAATCACAATACAGCTCAGTTTGTCCACAACGAATGGATCGAGAGCTATGATCCCACGATCGAGGACTCTTACAGAACCCAAATAACGGTCGATGTACGTATTAGTCCGTTGTTTATATACCATTCTGACCCAAGTTGCTAATGCTGCTTTGTTTAGGGCCGCCAGGTTGTTTTGGAGATGTAAGGCTGACGATTTGTTTTGGACAACGGTTTCTGACCAGCTCCAGTCTTGACACCGCTGGCACGGAGCAGTTTGGTGAGTCGATTTCCGGGAGCGCGTTCTACCTTGTTCACTAACTAAAACCAAGTGGCCATGCGAGATCTGTACATGAAGACTGGTCATGGCTTCATCCTGGTTTTCAGCATCACGTCGAGGGCCTCACTCGAGGAGGTTCTTAACCTCCGTGAAGAGATCCTACGCATCAAAGACAACATGAACGTCCCGATTGTCATAGTGGGTAATAAGGCGGATCTTGTTGACCAACGTCAGGTTAACCGGGCGACGGCATTCGCTATCTCCCAGCGCTGGCATGCTCCTTATTACGAGACTAGCGCTAGGACACGAAGTTGGTTCCCTTTTGCCACGGTTTCTGACTCCCACTAAACTGAGAGTGTCTAGCCAATGTAGACGAGGTGTTTGTTGATCTCTCACGACAAATGTTGCGACGTGACAGCCTCCTCGCTGGCTCGGATGACGACGGCAACTACCACGGTGATGAACCCTCTTCCAGGCGGCGGAAAAGAAGGCTGCGGGCCGAGACGCGCTGCACCATTCTCTGAAAAAACGCTATGCACACTCATTACCCATGACTGCTAACGGCCGTTGACGACCACATGAGCTACGAAGGAAAATAAACAGGGCAACATGAGGGGAATGGGAAAAACGGCCAAAAAAGGGGCGACATAAACCCAAGACGAGACACTTACTGGATGAGAAACGGATCAAAGGAGGCGCGCAGCTTTTATATTTTTACGGCCAAATTGTGGCCATGTTTCCACCTCTCTTCTCCTTCGAGTCCCTGCATTACACTATACTTTCTGTCATTTTGGCACTGCTGAGCGTTAAAGTTGGAGGGCTGTGGGAGCACAAGATATCGGAAGCGCAAGCACTTTCAGTCGGACGTCGTCGTCGGTCGAAAAGGAGGCTATGAATTGTTGACATGTACTGGCACGAGGGTGATGGGTGTTTTTCGAGCTTGTGTTATGAAGTGGAATGAAAATCTACATGTGGAATCCGCCGGTTTAATCTGACATTTCACAGCCCTAGCTCTGTACCGTCATTGAGCATCGAAACATCAGAAGACTTAGCTAGTGCTCTTGGCGTCGGCCGTTTTATACTAATCTCTTTTGTCTGGCGGGCTAAGAAAATCATACTACTACTGAAAAGTATAAGCGCCTACTCCCGTGTCTGTGTCATGGCCATGTATGAACTCAAATTTACAGTAAGTGATCGCCCTCGAAGAAAGTTCACGTCGTCAGCTGGACGTCCTGGCAGGGTACAGGAGTCTACCTACCGAGGTGGTGATGGAGCATGCCCCAAGCGCAGAAATCATCAGCGACAGACTGAATCTGCCCCGCTATTGCTAACTTGGTCCAATGCTTCCCACTAACCTAGAACCACCTAAGAGCATCTTTGTATGTGACTCGCTCCGGCACGCTGTATACCTAGGTGGTATATAGGTGCCTGAGTTGGCAGGGCTGGGGCCCGATACCCCTTTACTACCTTACCTGGGGCACTGACTGACGCTCGGCTTGTGTATTAGGTGCCTACCTACCTTAGGTATCTTGGCCGGGCTCTATAGTGGTATGTGGTTTTTCCTTCTCGTTCAAGTTTCAGGAATTCCCGTCTTTTTTTTCTCTCTTCTCCTTGTTCGATCGATGACTTTGTTTGTGCCTTACTACCTACCTACCTAGGTACTTTACTGACTTGGGGAATATTGAAAGTTTTGTAGATGTAGATGTAGATGCAGATACCGGATACCAGGGCTACAACCTACAATCGCCCCATCTATCTATATACGACTTGCCTACTTACCTTCCTAGGTACCTACTTTGGCTACCTAGATACCTGCTATGCGACCTAGTGACGGGATCCCCCAGAGAGGGAGAGAGAGGGAGGGAGGGAGAGAAGAGAAGAGGAGAGGAGAGGGAGAAAGATGGAGATGGAGCAGTCATTATATAGCACTCTCTTAACTGCTTGTCTTGTCTTGTAGAGCCCTCTGGAGACCCCTAGCATGAGATAGATAGATAGATAGTCCAGTTTATTCATTCATTACATGCAGCCGACTGTTTCTTTCTCCCAGCCCTCGGCCCTCAGCCCCAGCCCCCAACCCTAGCTGTTTCTCTCTCTCTCTCTCTCTCTCTCTCTCTCTCTCTCTCTCTCTCTATCTCTCTCTTTCTCTCTCTCTCTCCTTTTTTCTTCTTTTTCCCCCCCATTTTAGCAGCTTATGAGAACCCTGTTAGTAGAGTTTATCGACTACCTACCTACCTACCTACCTACCTACCTAAGTAAAAGAAAGCCTAACGTGCGTGTCTCTTTCTCTTTGTCGTTTTGGATGGAGCGTGTGTGTGTACAATACCTACACCTACCTATGTATACCTATGTATGTACCACACCACGCTACCTACGTAGGGAGTTCCGTCCATGCAGTAAGGGTCTCTGAAGTATGTGAGGAGGGGCAGTGCTAGACTGGAGCGTTTGGTAGGTACCTAGGTAGGTAGGTAGGTAGCGGGAATTACTGACGGCGAGATCTTGAGACCGACCGGTCCCGAGTTTATGTCAGGGTACAATGGCTATCGCACGACAGTTCGTGGCCGAGATAGGTGGGCCTAGACAGGACAGACCGGGTGTATGTGGACGTGTATTTATCTAAGAGGGGGGTCAAAACAAGACATGGCCCACAAGTCACAGAGTAAAATTGAATTGCACCATATCAAACTCCAGTCGGAGAGGGACGGGAACTGCAGTATCTAGCCGTAGTCTGGTTGGACAGGCATCGCATACACGGCTTCAAATGTACTACGACAACTCCAAAGAAAGGGGGGGGGGGGTTCGGGGGGCC
>Ga0247765_1000550_pt1 | contig 28166 bp, 24 predicted proteins | sample UWRJL106311C6_FD_179949 | JGI IMG/M metagenome (GOLD analysis project Ga0247765, IMG submission 179949) | Plant litter microbial communities from Arlington Agricultural Research Station in Wisconsin, United States - UWRJ-L106-311C-6 | ecosystem: Environmental > Terrestrial > Plant litter >...
GCCCGTCCATGGCCAACACTATCACTGTCATCAGTAACGCGGCGCTTTTCGCTATCCACAACTTATATATTGACTAGAAGGAAAAAAAAAAAAGAAAAAAAAAGAAAGCTATGCATTGCCGAGATTTGCTTACTGGGTCTCTTCCTCGAGCTCCTCTTTAACTGGTACGTAGGTAGGCAGTTTGAGTAGGTATGGCTAGCGACATTGGCCTTGACGCAGAACTCAGCTCAAGTCAATCAATCAATCGGTCGATCTCAGAGAAATAGAACAGAACTAGGATTAGGATTGTCTTCCTATCATGATTTATAAACAAGGATTGTTTATTTTAATTTTTTTAATTTTCTTCCTAGCGGACGGGGCTTCTTCGAGGAAAGAAATTATCTCAAATCTCAACAGGATATATTCTAGAAAAAAAAAAGTCTAGAGCGTGTCCAACATAACGCGGATATTCTAAGAGGACAGACTCACCAGTCTAACTGACCCTACATGCAGAGCATCTTCTTTCTCACAGTCTCAAACGCCTTGTCGCTTCTTTTCTGATAGCAACTGATTCCAGATGCATTGCCAACGTTAGCGAGAACTATGTCAAAAGCCCAAACCCTGTGGCTAGAGCCGGCTATCTTGACTTGCGCAGAGCAAATCCAAGCCCCAGTAGAAAAACAGCGTCGTAACAAAAATATCACAATATCACAGCGTATTGTAAATCACACATCGAATTTTCATCATACTATAGGCGCCACTAGAACTTAACTTAGGGAGGGAGCAACTACCTCAGCCCCTCCAATAACCCTTCCAGTCTCTCCCACTCTTCACTTCCCTCCCACGCCTCCTTTGCTTTGCCCAAAACAGTCCTCACCGCACTTCTCGCCTTGCCCTTCCACTTCCCCCCAATTTCAGGGATATCTGCCCCATAATTTTCTAGAATTGAAACCAACTCATCTGTCCTCTCCACCACAACCCCCCACTCCTCTTTATCCTCCAGCCAGTTCTTCTTCCCAGCACTCCCTGTAGATGGAAGAAGTCCGCCTCCTACAGCTGCCCCTATAACAGCACGCCAAGCCCGCTCCGCAGCATCAACAGCGCCGGCGTAGTCACGCTTCCAGACGCGTTCACGGGTGATGAGCTCCCATAACTCGGAGCGGGTGGTGATCAAGGGCACTACAAGGGTCTCGAGCAGCTCGCACACGGCACGCTCGGGGGTTCCGCGGGGTGGGTCGTAGATAGAACCATTAGAGACGGTTTCTCCCGTCTTCTCCTTGGAGAGGACAGTTTCGTTCAGGAGGAGACGTAAAATGTCAATATCGAGAGCATCCTCGGTCTTGCGAATCCGTATGATATTTCGTAGAGCGAGAAGTATCTCCTGCACCGCAGGAGGGCGCACACGGGAGGCCAGTGTGATGACATTGTCCCAGATTCGCCAATTGTCGTGTGAGATGGAAGCGCCGCGTTTGTATGCCGCTAAGGACTGCGACAATAGTGTCGCTGGATCCCTCTTGGATGGCGTCTCTTCCTCTTGACCGTTAAGTCCTTCCTCAACACCATTGGTTTGCTGCACAGCTGGCTCCTCCTTTCCGCTCTTCTCCTCCTTTTCTTTTTTCAGCTCCTTTACCCGCTCCAGGTAGAGGCTGTAAAGTGAACTCCCTAAGTTGCTCCAGGTACGGGCATCTTCACCACCGACAATGTTGTCAGCACATGAGATAGCCTTGCCGAATGAATCCGCTGCATCCGAGAACTCTCCAAGTCGAAGGTTGATATCACCCAGCCGACTCCACATCTCAGAGCTCATTCGGTTCACCGCAACCGCCTTCTGGTATGCAGCTTTTGCGCTGTCCAAGTCTTTCTGCTGGAGATAGTATTCACCCAAAGACTTTTGAGCACGGAAGAAGCGCCGGTTTGAAATCTCCCAAGCCCGCTCGTAATGAGCAGGGTCATTCTCGATCTCTCCAAGAATGCAAAACAGACGAGGCGCATTGGATGGCGACGGTGAGATTTCCGGCCCACGAAAGTCCGCTTCTTTCAACTCTGAGACGTCAACATCTTCATCAGCTTCCGCCCCTGGTGTAGGTTTTGTCCCTGTCCGCTGGAAGAGTCGCCAGCGCAATATTGCCTTTGCATTCTCTTCTCCACCGCTTCCCCGACCATCTTCGTCGTTGTTCGCCGCGTTGCTGGCGTAGCACAAGGCAACCTCAGCCCAGAGTCGCAGCCTCTTGAAGATTTCCAGCGCTGAGACGAGCGAGCCAACATTTGTCCACGAGTAGGCGAGTTCACACTCCAGATGCCACCTCGGCGGTGAGCACAGAGCATGAATGTACTGAAGACGTACCTGTGCTGGTGCAGTCTCGGACGGCTTTGGCGCTGGAAAGAACGACGTCGGTTTGTTTGCGACATCACCCTCTGCTGAGATTTGAATTTCCGGGACCCCGGTTGCCTCTGTCTGGACCGGCTCTGTCTCAGTCGTCGTGTCGACAATAACTTGGTCCACCACGGCTTGCATTTGCAGAACACCCCTTTCCACCGTCCTGCTCCTATGAACCTCGATTCTTGACCGGACCAGCAGAGCCTGCGTGTAAATCTGCCAGTTTGTTGGCTTGTCCGAGATGACGCGAACCGCAAACGGCAGAATCTCCTCCGAGGTCAGCGAATCTGTTGGTGAGAAAGCATCTTTGAGCGTCGCCTCCATGAGCAAAATAATCTGATCCAGTGGCAGTAGCTGCGGCTGGTCATCTGGTGCCAGATCCCTCAGTGACCCTGGAAGCTCCTCTTTGCTCTTTATCTCGGAAGGGTTCTCCTGCTTCTCTTCCTTGGTGAATTCCAAATTCTCCAACAGCGTATCGTCATTCAATCTGAGCGCCTCTGGCTTCACCCCGGCCTCCCCCTCCCCCTTCTCAACCTTCCCTCCACTCTTTGCCACCACCACCAACTGGCTCGTACTTTTCTCCTGAAACCTCGTCCGTTTCCCAAGTGCACCTGTCAGGGCATATACAAACCCCGCCAACTGCTTCGCCTTCTCCAGCGCCTCCCTAGCACGCAAGTCCTGCCCCAACATGACATGAGCGTTCGCCTTCTCCAGATAAAACGCCACCTGCTCCTCCACCTCGCTTCCGCTCAACACCTCCCCTTCCACCTCCCCCAGGGCCTTCTCAATCCCGCTCTGCAGCCCAGGAACATCACTCCACTGACCGGCCCTCACAAAAACCGAGCCCGATCCCAGACTCGGCTGCGAAAGCAGCTTAAAATGCCACACATCGATGCGTAGTGCTAACCACCTCGCCAATTTTGACCCCTGGCTATGGTCCCGGTTCTGGTTCTGCGAGTGCACCACTACCCAGCGCGCAAAGCAAAATAGCTCAATTAGCGGAACGTACGGGTAAACCGACACACCGTCGACGTCGAGCGAGCGAAGACATGCTGTCTTGAGCTGGCGTTGGGTAGCTTGAATTTTGCCAGCAGCGCTGGAAAAGGCGTCTCGAATGCGATTTGCCCCTTCGAGGACGGGACCGGTGACGTTGGTTTGGAGGAAGGCGTTGAAAGCAGCAAGGGCGATAGGGAGGACAAGGGTCTCGGCATCTTGGGCGCTGTTGGTGTCGGGGGACGAGGCTTGTTCTTGCACTGGCTCTTGTGTGGATGTTGGCTGAGATCCCTTGTCGCTGTCGTGGGCTGGTTTATGCAGGAGTAGCAGCTCCGTGACAAAGCTGTGAATGAACCCCTGTGCGAGGTCACTACACAGAATATCGACAAATTGCCCTGCGAGAAGCTTGCCGTCGAAATCGCTGCCCTGTGGCGTCGGCTGCTCCATGATGGATGCAAAGCGAAGAAACAAGAAATAAAAGCTCAATGTACCCAACCGGACTATTTCATGACCCTCAGAGGCAGAAATAAGTGCAGATGCTGATGTTTGGCTGCGTTGGAGGGGCACTTGGGCATGGAGGGGTCGAAGTTTTCTGCAGGCACAAACTCCATGTGGGGGAGGGGCAGAAACCCAAAAATGCTGTGTTACATTATGTAAGCGTTGGGCCTTGCGGTTCCATCAATCGTCACACATCACCAAAGCCTTTAGGGTAAAGGCCACCCTCAATAGTGGTTCATTCTACACTCTGCTACAAACTTGCTGCACACGACTCAACGCTAGTAGTCTTCGCTGAAAATGTGGCTGCCATGTTTTGAGATGCCAAAACAGGGACAGGTGTAAGTAAGATACAACAGAGCTATGCTGCAGGTCCACGCTTCAAATGCTCCGCTTACTCGTGTCATGACGCCAACGAGCCGCGCAGGGCCACGGCTGCGGGTCAGGCTCGTGGGCATCCTTCATCGCCTTGAGGCCTTAACCCTGCTTCTTTCCCTTGCCCTTCTTCGGAACCATGCGGAACCCGGCAATGTTGTTGGCGTCCTCCTTGGGTGCGGTGCTGCTGCCACCCTTCTTAGCCACCTCGTTCCAGCCTCCATTGTTGCTGTTCTTGGTCTCGGGGCCAGAAGACGACGGCTCCTTGTCAAACATGCCTCTGTCCGCAAGCTTCTTACGACGGACGAATTCATCAGCAAAGTGACGTCCGTCCATCGTTGTACTGTAGCAGTAGACCGCCTCAGAGAGGATAGTGGGTTCGAGTGGCATTTCCAGGAGGGTGGAAGCAAATTGCTCAACTGCAAAACATCTGGTTAGTTGGCGTCGTTGATTACGAAACATCAAGTAAACTTACTGTCAGCAACCCCAATAAGGCCGCGGGCAAGCTCGCGATGGAGCCACTTCTTGAACTCATCCATGGCTACACTTTTAGCATCCTTGAGACCAACTGGAGCCTTGACGGCGGGCCTAGAAGAAACAGGCGTCGTCGATGTTTTGACCGCACTGGCGCTAACGGACCGTGTCTGCGCAGCCGGCCCAGTCGGGATCTTCACCTTGCCGCCAGCTCCAACAGTAGACCAACCGCCACCGCCACCGCCAGACGGCTGAGAAACTGGGCCCGCACCTAGACCCGGGGGAGCCGACGACTTGCTCGCAAGGTCAGCATAGCGCTTACCCAAGCCAGCTCCGGAAGTTGCCGTATTCTGCATGGCGGCGGCTTCTCTGGCCTTCTGTTTGCGGTGTTCCTCCTCACGCTGAATCTCAGCCAGCGTCTTCTTCGACACAGCGCTGCTCCCGCTGGCAGCACCACCCTTAGTAGCGGTAGGCTGCTTCCAAGCGCTTCCACCAGGAGGAGCTCCAACCGGCGAGCCAGTACCCCAGGTGCTAGTAGGGGGTAAACCAACAACAGGCGCAGCCGCGGCCTTCTCGCGCTCCCGCAGAGCGGCCGTCTCTTGCTCAAGAGCAGCGCGTCGGAGCGCCGCAGCAGCTTCTTCCCTCTTTGCGGCCTTCTTGGCCTCGGCCTCCTGGATTTCCCTCAGGCTAGGACCCTTGTGGGTCTCGGTGCTCGCCCAAGGTGCGGTCGGGGGAGGGGCAAGTGCTGCTCCATCCGAGGTGGTGTCAGGCGTGCCAGAGGCAGAGCGCTCGCTGTAATGTGTGGGAAGGTTTGATACTGGTCTCTGGGCTGTGGGGGCAGCAATAGGCGTGGACGATTGGGCGGGCGGGGGGAACGGCATCGGAAGACCAGAGGATGACGGTTGCTGGCTCGGCTTGGTACCAGCGGCAGCGGCAACAGCGGCGGCGGCAGCAGCAGCAGCAGCCGCAGCCGCATCTGCCTGCGTCTTCTTCACGCGCTCCGTAAGCGAGAGATTAGCCTTGGCCAGTGCGGGCTCAGGATGAACTTCTAGGTGTTCTTGACTAGCCCGTTCGAATTCATCCTCAACTGACATGGAGACATCATGGTCGGATGCTTCCTCATCAGTTTGATTCGGGCCGCTAGCACCCATGGCAGCCTCTTCCGCCTCATGTTGGGACCGTAGCTCGTGAAACTCTTTGATACGCGAGCTGAATCCTTGCGAGTCTTTTTGAAGCTGGTCAATGGCAGGTAGTTGGCTGCGAAGCCCACTTGGCTCACCCGCAATAGGCTGAGAGGGGAAACCTGTACCAATACCACCCGCAGCTTGCATGTTGGCAAGTAGCTGACGTTCGCTCAAGTTAAGGTCCGGACTGAAGAGATCAGCCGCGGCCTGGGGCATGGATATATTGGTCGGCATGTCGTAAAAGGGGGCGTTTGGGCCGATGGCACCGATAGGGGCTTGCTGAGGCGCGCCGATAGGAGACGAGATTGAGATACTGCCATAGCTAGGCTGGCTCTGAAGACTGTGAGCGCTAGAATGGTGATGCAGCGCACCGGGCACACCGGGCTGCATTGGCAGTCTGCCAAAAGGTTGGTGATGGTGCGCCAGCTCACGTTGTCTAGCATGTTGCAACTGCTCTTCTTGCTTTCTGCGCTCAAGGTCATTCTGCTGGGCTGCAGTGAGAGTTCTGCCAAACGACGGGAATGCGTTTTGGAGTGGTGGAATAGCCTCGGTGCCTGCAGCCGTGAAAGGCTGCTGCGGCGGACCGTGCGGAACGCCCATCTGTGGGACGAGGAAGGGCTCGCGTGAGTTGCCGATGCGCCTAATTAGCTGGCCGAGGGGCTCAAACTCGGGGTCCTCCAGGCGTCTCACGCGCAGGTCTGGGCTGAAGAAATTGGCCTTGTACCAGTCGTTCATCTCCAGACCGTTAAACGGGCCCTGCCTCGTCCCTTGGGGGTCGAGATAAACCCAGCGCATGCGGTCGGGCATGACCATGGTTCTGACAACAGGATCGGTCGCCGAAGGGAAAGAGGCAGCAGTGTTCGAGGACGCAAAGGTCTGTCCCGGTGCTGTCGTCGTCAAGCCTGCTGGGCCCTGTTCAGCAGTCGAGAAGGCCGATCTGGCAGTATCGTTCGGCAAAAACATGTCCTCAAAGGCTCTGCGATTACCTCTGACAGGGCTACCCGTCTCGCGAGCAGGAACACCGATCGGACCTCGGCCAATGGCACCCAGAGGATTGGTCTGTCTTAGATCGGGTACTGAGTCGCCGACAATCTCTTGGTCTTGCCCGTGCATCTGAGCCTGCATAGCAGCAGGAAAGAGTGAGCCGAGCCTGCCCCCACCGCGGCCAAGACCAGAACCCCCCGGTGCACCAAACATGGAGAGACTGCCTTGCAAGCCGGGAGACGGGAGTGCATCCACAGGGCCGAAGATGCCTCCGAAAGCAGTATTGAAGGGTTGCCGCTCACGATCCGGCGTACTGGTAGCAGGCCAGCCTGTCAGAGGGTTAACCGTAGCGAAGCCTTTGGCACCGACACTAGAAGTTTGGCTTCGATCGCTGCCGTCAAAAGGGTTGTTGGTAAAGTTCCGAGGCAGGGTGCCGTAATGAGAAGGTGGTTCAGAGCCCGCGCCTCCGAGACCCTGTCTCTCAGCGTCGTTGTCATCTTGACCGTCATCCACGCGATCTGCCAGGGGGCTGCGGTAAGGGTTCGTCTCCATAGGACTGGCCGGTCCGTTTCCCTCACCATGACCGCCGAGGTTGAGCCCAGACATGCCAAAATCAGCAGCGCCACCACCCTTGACAGGTGTGTCAAAGGCGCTGCCACGTTGAAGCTGCGATGCCAGCGACGGGGGACTATTGTCCTGAGCCCCGCCTAAAATGGCACTGCCAGAAACGCCACCGTCACCAGCGAAGGGATCAGTGTCGGTTCGCTGTCTAGGACGCCAACCACGGTTGGGATCAGCATTGCCCTGATCGACTGCTCTGCTAGCCAGATTTTCCGAGGAATCCTTCGGCATAAGATGAGCTAGGCGACTGGGACCAGTACCAAAACGCTTGTCCCCGATAGCTGACGTATTGAGGGTAAAGTTCCCAAACCCTCCCAGGCCTGCCGAGGAGGGGCTAGCCGTCGAAGCGCCCCACAATGAGCCGCCCCCGAAAGTTGAAGATCCAGCGGTATTACTACGAGGCATGCCGAACGGTTGGGTTCGCAACGTGGGGGGGTCGCGGGAACCAAGATCCTCCTCGGGCTCGTCGGTAATAGTCTCTTTGAGGTCGGTGCTCCGGCGGGGTAGCCAAGGTTCGTCACGGGAAAACCGGCTGCCAGTCGGGGAGACAAGACCGGCACTCGGGAAAGGGTTCGTGTCGGCAGTCTCGCGGCGGCGGGTGCCCGGGCGCGAGGCAGTCGATGGCGACGACAGGCTTCCAGGATTTGTCTGACTGATAGAAGACTTCCGGCCATTCTGCCCGGCTCTGTCCTGGTTGTCCTTTCCCTGCTGCTGAGGTGGCTTCAACGTTGAGTTGACGTCAGTCGCAAAAATTTCTCTCTCCTCGGGCGACATGTCCTCGAGGCTGATCGGTCTCAGATTGCCGTTGGGATCCCAACAAACTGTAGGGTCTTGTGGAACATGCTGCGAGTCCCCCCCGCTCTTGCCCCAGCCGCGCGATGAGGCGCCATTCACGTGGTTCGGATTCCAAGTGGGCATGAAGAGACTTGACGCGTCCCCTACCATGTCCTGCCGTATAGCATAGATCTCGAGCAACTCCTCCTTCGAGTAGCGCAGGGAACCGGGAGCCTCGTACATCGGAGTCTGAGCTGACGCTGAGGCTAACGGCGCGTCATGGGAAGGATTCTGGGGGGCATCGGCGCTGGCAGAGGCGGCCTGGTTGGAAGGCCGGCGGAAGGTTCTCGTGCCATTCGAGCGAGGCCTGGAGCACAGAGATGTCAGCGTCAGGCGGGGAGGGAATATGGCAAGCGCGATGGCGGCGATGGGAGAGGGGTTGAGACGGCGTCGGAGCTTCCATTTTGGAAATTGAGCGTGGTGGCAATGGGGGCTGCCGGACAACCGGGGAAGAGTAGCTTTCGGGGGTTTTTATGGACGCTCGCTGCGCCGTAAATGTGCCTGGGAGAGATTTGCCGATGGCAAAATATGGTGGCTTCAACTCACCATTCACTGCTGGCAGAGCCACGAACAGAATCACCCCTTCCGGCGACTCTGGAGTCCCGGTTCTGGCCGGCGGCGGCGGACGCAAAGCTCGACGGCAACTGGACAGGCATGGTGTGGTTGTGCAATGCTGTCGATCAACGAAAACAGCCAATTGACGGCAGTGCGGAAAGTTTTTGGTGGTGCTAAGATTATAGGGTTGGATGTGCGATCAGGGTACTGGATGTTCGGTTCGAGGTTGTCGAGGACAGCGTAGCGAGGTCAAGAGCTTTCCTTTTTTTTGCAGGTTTCGAATGAAGTCGTGGAAAGTTAGATGCCGACAGGGACCCACTTGAGATCAAAAACGTGACCTAGCGCCTGACTCCGCGCTGGCTGATTATGGACCCACAGTGCGACTAGGCAGCAATTCGGTTGTGCAATTTGACGTTCTACACTTCTCGCACTGTTCGTGTTTCAATTTTCCCCAAGACTGGTCGCGTGTGGGAGTTTGTTCTGGATCGACTTTTTTTTTTTTTTTAGAAGCGTGACGGGATGATCCACCCAGTTCGGGATCTTCAATCTCATGCACTGATGTTGGGGGAAACTCGACATACCTGTCCTATTTTGTTTACTTGAACTTTTGCGTTTCGTTTTTTTTTTGCCGCAGTTATGGCGACGTGGCACCAACTAACTATTTTCCCCCAGCATCTTAGGGTTAAATCCTGGTGCACAGGGCAGATTTACTACCCCTGAATGCCATTTTCTTTGTTTGCTGTTCGTCTTTGAGGATTCCATTCTGTTTGTGTTGAAGAGTCACGAGCAAAGATATCCGCCCGGGCGTGTTTGGGCGCTGTATCTAAAATTCGAAGATTGAAGTCAAGGTGCTCCATAGGTTTTGGGAGATACCATTTTTGAGCCGACCATTTACCGAAGAGGCTGTTGAAGCCCGCCGCTGAAGCCTCTTTCTTGTGTATGATGCCACACACTGGAGCGCCACATCAGCCCGCCCTCACCAAGGTAAACCGACTGGAGTTTCCGGCCTCTGGGAATGCCCGGCTTGTCCTTGCTGGATTACGGATTTGCACTGGGCCGAAGAGCAGAAGCTTTTGTTCCAGTCCCAAAGTCTTTTCCTTCCATCAAATACCAATATCCCAGAGTTCAGCCGAGTCACGGACAGACATCGAAGAGATGAACAAAAAGGGCGCCGCCATGATGACCAAAGCATGGCGTCCAGTCTCAACGACGCGTAGTTCTCAAGGCCTTTTGGCAAGTCTCGAGAAGAACAGGTTATCTGGGAAGCCTTTGTGGTTCAATAAGTACATGGAGGCATTAGGTAGCTGGCTGGGCGTCTTGAAGGGCCAGGGCTTTACGGGGGATGCGGCTATGTTGGCATTGCCGCACAAGTTCATTGTTGGGTTTAGATAGGAGCAAAGGGAAAAAAATGCTGAAGCGGGCGAAGTGAAGGCTTTGAAGGCCCCTTACTTAGCCGTCGGGGGGTCGAGAAAGCAGCCTTTGGAGGAGGTTGGGAGAAGAAAAAATGTACTTCGTACAGCCTAGACGTTTAGTAGAAACTCGAGACCTCAATTGCATAGGTAACTTAACGCCTAAATAGTTCCATTCGAAGCCTGTCAGCATCCCACTCAAGTCCCACATGAACGATCCTTATGGGATTAAACAACCTAACTACTCACTGGGGCCAAAATAGCTCCTCAGCGCAGGAAACACACAAACCTTATCCAGTTGAGTCCAGTCCCCAAGGCAACATACCCTAGTCCCCGACCCCTAATGACTTATCCCATTCACCTCCCGAACTTGATAGTCAACCATGGCATTTGAAGGAACCGCATTCTCATCCACAAGTTTCCTTGCCGTCTCAACCCCCGCCACGGGTACTCGGTACTCAAACTGCTTTCCACCCTCGGTCGAATTTCTACCGTCGGGAAGCGCATAGGGAAAGGGCAGGTACTCAGGCAGTAATCCCAACTGTCTCAGCACGGTACCTTGGTCCCAAGAGATGTGTTCGTGGTAGAGACGGTCCCCTCGGATGTTGATGATGCCGATGAAAGGGATGCTCAACTTCTTAAAGGTGGGAGGAACGCCGGGGACTCTAATGTAACTGTTAATTCGTTCTCATAGTGGGACGGCGCTCCACATAGATAAGTAGGCACGCAAGGTAGGCACTTACAGCCAGTCAATAACACGATCGTGGGTGCAGTTGAACAAAAACTCATCCACCACCCTGTCGATGCCCACCGTCCTGCTCACCAGCTCCAGCTCCGCATCGTCAGCATTACTAAAGATGAAGTGGTCGCGGTAGAAACTCGTCAGCCTCTCCCGCCCAATACCCCCAGTCAGCGTGGGGACGTGGTTCACATAGGGCTCTTGCACCATGGTTGCCATAGTCTCCTCCACGCTTCGCTCGGCAAACTCATACCGCGTGTGCTCCTCCCAGATGGCTTCCAGATCAAAGTACGGCCCGCCCATCAGCGGCTTGAGAAAAGACAGCGACCGCGTGTGGGCAACAGCCGCGGAGCTGGCGTGGTAATCATCATGGGCCGGAACGACGAAGAAGGTACCTGCGCCGGGATAGTGATGGGTCGTCAAATTTGACTTGGACCCGCTGCTTCCACCACTAGTCTCAAGTTTCCCCGAAAGGTGTGCCAGACATGGAATCCGCATATCTTCCACCGGGACGCAACCGTAAAACACCACGACGACGAGCTCGCTGCGTTCGCCCACAGCCTTGAGCAATCCCGCAGGCACTTCATTACCGATTACTGCCCACCACCAGAACATACCAGGCGCCAGTCAGCCAGTCAGGACAGGAATCTCTCATAGGTACCTAGGTAGGTAGGTAGGTAGTTGAGTTGACTTGAGACTTACCCAGCAGTCCTAACCTCTTAACATCTTCACACGCCTCCAACCTTCCCAACTCCTTAATCGCCACCGCGATCTTCTCAGAAATGCCTGTTCCCGCCTTATCACTCACAATTTGTGCAACTGCGTAGCTTTCTTCCGCCCATTTCTGTCGTGGCGGGGGATCAAGCGTCTTTGTCTTTCCGTGGTTTCCCTTCAGATCAATATCGATATCGACATCAATATCATCGGGAACAACGACAATGAGGCCGGGTCCAGTGCCTCGACGGGAAAGCGGGGGTTGGATAGATATGTTCATGCCCACGTCCATGTTTGTATCCGGGTCAGGGGTGATGGTAATGGTAATGGTGATGCAGGGTGGTGGTGATGGTGGTGCGTTTGCTAAGTGCGGAGTTGGTGTCATGTCGGCAATGCAATGCACTGTGCATGTGCTGTGCTGTGCTGTGCTGTGCTGTGCTGCGCTGTGTTGCGCTTGCACTGCGTTGCGGAATAGGTACCTACCTTACCTACCTATGTACCTGACCTAGCTTGAGATCCATGAATATTCCAGGGGTTCTGTTTGATGACAAAAAACATGCAGCCAAGTATCTAGACTAGGTACCTACCTACCTACATACCTACTTAGGGTATCCTATCTAGGAAGAGTACCTAGCGAAATTAATTGATAAAGAATAACGTCGGCCATTGCGGTTCTTTGTAGAAAGAGACAGATCCCGCGGCAAAGTACCGTCACAGTTGATCCATAGCTTCCCCACCTGTTCACCAAGCAAGTCTCCGCAACACGGCTGCATGCAGCATTCCAAAGATCCAGCATTCCCCAACTGAGCCTCCGCTGCTGTAATTAGAGGACAAAGGAATCCACAACTGGGGCTTACATCTGCGGCCAGATCCGGCGACTTCGCAAAAGCAACGACACGAAGGTGACTTCTGTAGCTTCCGGTTGTTGTCACCTGGGCCTTCTCAGCTACGGCTCCAAGAACAAACGCACATATAAGATACACACAAAGGATACTTCGTAGAACCTGGCACTTTTGATGGGGGCAATCAGTACAAGTCAAAGGCTGTTTTTATGGTTGTTGTTATTTATTGTCTTCAACGTCATCATCTCGACCGCCTCGCATCTATTGTCATATCGCTGCAGCAACTCTCCAGATCCATGTACTGATCTGTCTGCGCCGTGCCCATCTGCTTTCCTTCACCCGCCCCAAGAGTCCTATCTTCTGCCAATGGTGGAGGCACTGCCGTCGCGGCTGGTTTTTGATCCGCCAACGGAATTGCGGGATTCCCGTCCTTGAGCCCATGTCCACTCCCCGCAGCATACACCGGCTTGGACCCCGAGCGGCTGGTGCCATTATGCGGGCGTATCAGCGCCTTGAGCGTCGGGACGCATCCGCAAATGATGCCAAGATGGACCTCGACGGCGGTCCAGATCCAGAGGTGGAATCCCTCCCAGGTGACGTCGTAGGTAGCCTCGACAACGTACCAGATCCAGTAGGTGCGCATGCAGGCGCCAAAGACGACAAAGAGGCCAAAGCTGAAGAGCACAAACAGAGCAATACGTTGGGACATGGGTAGCTGTGCGCGCAGAAAGGTTGGCAGGGGGAGAATCCACACGGTGAAGTCGGCCAGGACCGTGATGACGGCTTGGACCATAAGGGGAGGCCCCTCAGGGACGCAGTCGAGGTGAGTGCGCATAATGTTCCAGTAGCTCGAAGTGGGCGTGCACTGGGTGAAGAGGACGACGAGGAAGGCGGTATTGGTCACAACGATAGTAACCGACGCCCAAATACTCGCACAACGGAGGAATGAGTCGATGGGCGCGAACCGCAAGTAGCTGAGAAGGATCGAGACCTTGGCGAACGTTGTGGCGAAGACAAAGAGGGCTTGAGCGGCCATCGAGACCTTCCGCCCCGAGATCATGTCGTTGAGCGTCAGGTCCCACACATGCTTATCCCAACCGAAGAGGGTCGAGGCAAGGATGACGCAAACGGTAACGCCGGTACCAAAGGCCTGAAAGACAGCTAATTAGTCTCAGTAGGATATCAAGTAGGGGAATAAAGCTCACCGCCGCAGCAACCATGAGCCAGTCATCCCAACCGCTCTTGTGCAACATGCCGATCCGAACATAGAGTCGAAGTGCAAGGACCAGGGCGGCCAGGGGTAAGACAGTAAGCTCAACGATGATGAGGTCTGGCCCGCGAGTCTCGGGGTCAACAAAATTTGGCGCTGGCCATGTGGCCTTGATTTCTTTGGGCGGGATTCTCATTCTTGTGCCGTGCCGGGACAGCAGTAGTGTCCCGACTGGCCAGTTATCGTCTGTCCACAGAGAGCAACAGGTTGAAGGGATATCTCATCTAGGAGCTTTTCGCGTATATCTCGAGGAGACCGAAGATTGAGAAAGCCCACTTTTCGTTGTCTCGCGGATGTAGCTGACATGATATATGCCGCTGCCCACCCTCACTCACCCATGCCCTGGCTGAAGGGTATGCTCTCCCCAATCCGCCGTCGTTTGGGTGGACTTCACATGCCGTAGCGCGCCCCTCCCAAAGCGGGGATGTTCCACCGAACCAAGGCACCCTTGGTGGCTGTCGTTTCTGGGCGCTGGCATCCTCGAGGGCCGCTGCCTCGAGAAGCAATTTCATGTGCCCTTCCCTGTTGGCGGCCCGATGGAAATTTTCCTGCGATCCTGCCACGGCAAGTTAAGCGATGAGACGGGTGTGGCTCGACGATACACCGCTACTGCAAGCCGCAACGGAGCGCGTTACTATCCGGGTTGGTGTGCCCGTCCGACCCATGTCTACACGTGTTAGTGGTTCAGGGGTTAAGCATGATTGCGGGGTATATGTCCTATGCGCCCAGAGTGTCCGCCGTCATTGAGTCTCACTTGATGAAGGACCGTCCACAGACCATGAGGGAGTTGCCAAGATCTCATGCTTCTGAAGAAGCTGAACATTTGACATGAGCCGCCGGAAACCCAGAAAGACATTGCGCCGAGCTGGCCATCGTTCCAAATTATTTCCTGGCATTCTCCAATCTCTTCCTAGAGGCCTGTCCGAGCTTGTGTTCTGACTAGGCTTCTTATCACGCTGTGACAATCAAGATGGCCCGGCGTCTCATGGCGATGCATCGCGACTTGCCAGTTCGGGATGATATCGACTTCGATCCGGAGAGGTATCCATATTGGACAAGGCCAGAACATTCCTACCTCGATAAGACCCATTACCGGGTTGCGGACCGACCAGTCGCGTGCGGAATTCGGGGAAACTAACATCTCGGTAGGCTAGCGTTGGTGGATACCGTTGCCGACTGACGGTGCGGAAATATTCCCTCTCAGGAGGTCAGTGCCTCGCCTTTATTAAACGGTAACCTGCCTTTACATCGAGGAGTTGCTAGCTTGGAAAAGAATAACGACTATCAGCTTAAGCGCAGTGGATCGGTGTCTGATGACGTTGTCACGACTGCTAGACGTCTAGCACATAAGCACGGCTATCAAAATCCGGTATGCCGCCACGGGCCGATGCTTTGCTCCAGCAGTAATCACTCTGCCACTCCAACTACCTGGATGCGGCCTTCGACCCGCGGGGAAACAGCCTTGGTCCATGCGGCATCGATCTCTTCTTGCTTCAGGTCATCGCACACTTTCGCATTGACGCCAGCCGCCAGACACCACTTGGTGAAAGCGCGACGCATGATGGCGAGTTCCCGGTCGATATCTTTTACTTCCTCGCGAACTTCATCCTCCGCTTCGTCATCGCTTTCTCCGTCATCGTTCTCGGCGAGCGGTCCAAGTTCGCAGCGTCTTTCCCTCAGCTTTGGCGCCGTCCACTCGGCCCAGCTGTTCTGTCTCTGCGGTCTCCGGAAAGGATGTTGACCCCTCTCTCGCACAGGACTGGAAGGCAAGGAGCCAGCAGGATTAACCAATGTTGGATGGCACTTAGCTACACCCGACGCCACTCGGGCCCAGTGCTGGGCCAGCGACGGAGACCACTGCTTCCACTGGTCCATGACTTTGAGCGACATGAAGTACTGACGGAGTATAGCCGAAATCAGCATTCCGTTTTCCTCAGAAACAACCTCCTCACAGGTGCCGCCTTCAGGTTGCACGAGAAGACTCTTGTACCCGTCCTTGCCGCGCGCCATGTATCCACGGGTGGACAAGACGTAGATACGCTCGCTGTCGATGGGCTCGCCTCCGACCTCGACGGATACAATGCGAGAACCAGGCACCTTGGAAGGGTCGAACTTGAAGCGGATATTGGAGACTTGGGGGAAGCGGCCTATGGGAAAGGGTCAGCAGGTTGCAGCGACATACTTGCTGGGCGAGCTATGTACCTTCAAGCGCTGGGTACAGGGAAACACCATTTTCCAATGCATCCCAGAGTCCCTTTCCTGAGACTTTGATCACCACCACAGGGTCTTCAAATGGAAAGCAGTTGGTTACGTCCTTGACGCGGATCGGACCCGGAGCATAAATTTGGTCGCCACGGATAGTGCCCGCCGCCATCAGTGCACAATCGGCGCTGTAGTGATGTCGCATAATGTCGCAGACTAAGTTGCCTAGGTTGCTCTCTTTTAGTCGAACTGTTGTAAAGCGTGAGTCCAACGGCGCAGCAGTCCAACCAATGGGCTTCTCAAGGCTTCTCTTCAGCTTTGCGGTGAGCTCCCCAACCAACTTCACCGTGTCCTCATCCTCGGGTATGGCTCTGACGATGTCACGGCGCCAGATATCCACATCCCACTTCCGTCCAGGCGTATTTGAGTGCCGCAACTCGATGTAGCTAAGATTTTTGAAGTCACTCCCCGACCTCAGCACGTGCGTGCCATTGATGAAACTGTGGCCGTAGAAGTGATCGTGGCCCCCGAGAATGAGGTCGATCATATCTCCACCTAGGTTCGTGGCTAGCTTATTGTCGTTGGGCTCACGCTGATGGGTAATGGCAACGATGAGGTCCGCTCCTTCGGCGCGGAGCTTCGGGACTAGTTCCCGAGCGACCTCGCTCGCTGATCGATAGATGATGTTGGGCGGCAGAGTGTTGATGGTATCCAACCACTCACGCTCACCCAAGCCAATCAGACCAATTTTAATGCCGTTCGACGTCGTGATCATATGAGTGTGCTTGGCGTTTCCCAAAGGAACATTGTCTCCAAGAGCTGGGTCAAGGATGTTGGCAAGCAACCACGGGAAGTTGCACTTGGACGCCAGATGCTGGAATTGCTCGACTCCAAAATCGAGGTCATGGTTCCCGACACAGGAGCAGTCAGTTCCAATCTTGTTCAAGATGGAAACCATGTGGTTGCCTAGGAACTAGTGAGCGTGAGACCGGATGGCGACTCAGAAAAAGCAGACATACCCTTTGTGATGGAGCTCTCAAGACTGGGGTTGAAGACATCCCCCGAGAAGAGCGTGACCAGCAGGGGCTGGCCCTGGAAACGCTCTCCATCACGGTACTCGTTGCAGACTGAAACAAAGCGAGCGGTGCCGCCAGCAGGTTCTGATGATGAGGGGTCAAGGTGGTAGACATCGTTGTAATGCAGAAGCCTCAAATCGGGCGGTGATGAGGCTTCTCCTGGTTTGGGCCCAGCCCGGCCCGACGCAAACGTTACAGTAGCTTCGGTAGACGTCATTTCTACTCACAAAACCTGTTGTGGAGTGCGATGCAGCCTGTCTCGAGATCGAGAGGGGGAGGGGCGAGGTGTACTATTTAGATCTGGCAGCTGGTAGGCAATGCAGAAGCCGGCCGGGCTGATGTGGGATGAAGCTTGTGCCCAACTTCAAAGAAGAGACGAGCTGTTCGTGGGTTGTGTCGGCTGCAGTTGGCGGCCGGCGGGCGGGCGTACTCCGCCACTCTCGCCAAGGACTGGAGTTTCCATTCGCTGCATCGCGGTTGGTCCGCCCCTGGAAATAGTGGGAAGCTCCGTGGGCTCCGAGCTGCCGTGTCACCCAACTGTGCTCCCATGAACCTGGATCGTCATTGGAGGTTGGCCAAGTCGGGTTGGCGCCCTCGTGAGCTCCTGATCTGGTGCGTCAACCCGAGACTTGCGAGGAGATGATGATCGTAGCTGTGGCTGGAGGCAAATACAAGATTTTACATAGACATCGGGATGGCAACTGCTCTCATCCCCGTTAGCAGGTGGGTTCTGACAATTATGTGCGCCCTTCGTGTGAGATTTGATCGCAAGGGATCGATCCAGGAATGACCCCGCCAAAGGGCGTGTGGGTCTGCGGGGCACTCATTTGTAACCCCACCCAACCCCACTAATCCTGTCAGCGCTTCCCCCCAAGAGATCTTAAGAGAGGGCACATTCAACTCCTCGAGGGAAAGATAGGAGGCAATTTGTTGACTTACTGGCGTTGTTTGATTTTAAGGCTCGTCCAGTCCCAGCATCATGGTTGCGAAGGGACCTCTGGTCCGTCATGCCCGGGTTGAAGGTGTGCTGATCCCACCAGATCTGATCTGGTTGCGACTGCTAATTCTGCCATACATGCAGATGTCCCCGCAATCTTAGGACTCATACGAGAACTGGCCGACTACGAACATGAATTACACAGCGTCGAAGCTACGGAAGACAAGCTGCTCGCGACAATCGCTTTTGCGCCTTCAGACGGCACCTCTTCCCCCTCACCCGAAACCGACTTGCCACGAACGGAACCCATCTCTCCCAGCAAGCCAGCCCGCTGTCTGGTTTTGGTAACACCTGACGGCGTGACAGCTGGTATTGCCTTGTACTTCTACAACTATAGTACCTGGCGAGCCCGCTCGGGAATATATCTGGAGGACCTCTACGTAAAGCAGAGCGAACGAGGGAAAGGCTACGGGACACGCTTGTTGGTTGCCTTAGCGCAGGAAGTTGTCAATATGCAAGGAGGGAGGCTCGAGTGGAGTGTCTTGAAGTGGAACACGCCATCTATCAAGTTTTACGAGAGTATCGGCGCCAAAATGATGAACGAATGGGTAGGGATGCGTGTCGATGGTGAGGGACTGGCTAAGTTGGCGACCATGCTCGACTAAATATGTTGTAACGGTGGGATATCACCAGCCTCAAGTAGTCTGCTGTGGCCGGTTGGACTTCGATTCAACAAGACGTTCATCTCTGTCGGAAATGATTTCGAAGAACTCCTTTGCCGGTGCATCAGCGAGCTCAGGACCGTGCTGGATCCCCCCCCATACGATGTCCCAACCTGAGCCATCTGGTTTTTTTTCCATGTAGGCTGAACATGACCAAACGTGCAGCAACAAACGCCGCCAGAGTGTTGGTGTGTACCTATGGCAGTTGAGCGCTGGCTGACCGCCCGGTGGCGTATGTTCATCTACTGCGCCGCTCAAAAGCCTGTACTTCCTAGCAGCCTGGCGATCCACGGCTGCGACGGGCCAAATGGTGTAGTCTCGCCAATTCCAGCGCTGTACATTGGGGTTCCCCGACAGACATTTTGCGACTGGCCTACGCTGCCTAGGGTCGACCCACTTGTCTTCCTGGGTTGCGAGATGACGGAGGAGCAGCCATTCTTCTTTCGGCACTGGAGGCAAGATACGGTGCATAATCAACTTCCAAGTCTTCCTCGTTTTTGACCGGATGAGCTTCGGCGACGGAGTTCGGCCCCAAATGTTCTTGTCTGGGATGTATTTCGACATTTTCAGATGCGATACTTTTAACTCCGGCCTGGGAGAGCGATCTAAGCCGGCGCGGGCTTGCGACAAGGCAAACGTGCGGACTTTGTCTAAATCCCACCCGTCAAGCCAATCCCCACGCAACCAAGCTGCGGTGGCTGCTTCGGCGTGCTTAGCAACCTCTTCAGAGTTCGTCGGTATAACAGTGACAGGTTTCCGCACAAACTGGGTTTCAAGCTCGCGGCGTCGTTGACCTATGCGACCAAAACAGAGAAATAACACTTTGCGCATTCGTTCGATGTCGCCAGCGTTTGCCGCACGGAGCATCCGGAGAGCATTTATCGCTGGTTTCAGACGGGTTGAATGCCGGAAACGGTGCTTTATTCGGCGGTCGACATAACTTCTTGCGAACGGGGGGAGATACGATGATTCGCGGAGAAGGTGTCGGTAGTAATGCATCGCCGTCATCGGCGGTGGGATGCGAAGAGTGTGTGGCATCCTGGCGTTGCGCTTCTTATCTGCGACAGCGGCCTATGAGGGAGGGCCAAATAAACGTAGGCTACAACATAGGTGATAGATCTCGGGAAAATGGTTGAAAACCAGGAAACTTGCAGTTTCGACTTTTCCCCCAGCCCGGGGATGATTGGTTCCGTGTTTGCTCCATTTCTTGCATGGCCTGTGCGCTTCACGAAATCTCGGCTCTCCCCGCTCGCGCCCCTCTTTTTTGGCGCACCCTACGCGTCCACCACGGTCGGTCAGAAACACGACCGCCAGAACACGAAAATCACACGTCTAACATCGTGTGCTTAATTGGAATACCAAATCGGGGAAGTTATTCGCTCTATCTGAAAACTTACACCTGGGCGCCGTTCTTAGGTTAGGAGCTTAAGATTTTGTTTTATTCTCCCCAATTCTCGCCTTGGAGTCGCAACAATAGCCTTTCTCCTGTGGTGACTCGATTCGGTCGGTCTGCAAGATCCACCGACTGCGACGCTTTGAGGTCGACTCTGCCGCCCATCCATCGTGGTTGCAGGGGCCGCCGCCCTCATCTCTCACGAATCTACCCTTTGCGCACATACTTTTCACTTTCCTTCTAACTGCACAGTCGCTGCCATCTCTCCCCAACTTTATTGCCCGTCCTCGCCACCACGTCTATCTATCTCGTCACGGCCGCTGGCTGGCGCCAATTTTCACTCTGACCACTGCCGGGATCTCGTAGTCCGTGGGTTCCCCACCGGTCAATCAAATTGGCTGCGACCACTACGGCCGGCAACTGATGGCCTCGACAACCATCACGACAGCATCCGCTCCTACATCTGCTCTCCGCCGCCGCACATCTCTCTCCGGAAGCTCCGCATCTTCGTTGGTGCCTGCGCCGCTGATCGCCGCTCAATCGTCCCTAGGCAGTCTCAACCCATCGCCATCGGTCAGTTTCAATAGCATGCAGCCGCCCCAGGTAGCTGGGGCTTCGCAGCAGTCGCAGTCCTCCTCACAACAGTCCTTCTCAATGAGTCAGCCCTCATCCCAGACAGCCAACCTCTCGGCGTCTGTCTACCGCCAGTATACCGACCCTCCCCCAAAACCTCCAAATGAGAAACAGGGCCCAATTTACTCGGTGGGTATTTTCCGACGTACGCACCTAAGTGTCACAATGCTAACCTAGTACATGCAGGCGACGTACTCGGGTGTTAATGTCTATGAAATGGAGGTCAACGGGGTTGCTGTGATGCGCCGACAAAACGATGGGTGGCTGAATGCGACACAAATTCTGAAGGTGGCCGGAGTAGATAAGGGGCGTCGCACCAAGATTCTGGAAAAGGAAATCCAGACTGGTGAGCACGAGAAGGTTCAGGGAGGATACGGAAAATATCAGGGCACTTGGATTCCGTTCGACCGTGGACTCGAGGTCTGTCGACAGTACTTTGTCGAGAAAACGCTGGAAAGACTTTTGAACCACAACCGCGGCCAAGATGGCGGGGCGGGCGACGTCGAAACCCCGACCAAAGAGCAAGCTATGGCGGCCCAAAGAAAACGGTTGTACACGGCTTCATCCCAAGAATCACGCGCAAACGGCATGGCCGGGACCTTCTTCAAGAATATTTCATCGACTGCCTCCCATGCAGTTGCGGCCATCAGCAAAGCCCGGTTTGACTCCCCTGTCCCCAGGAATCGCAGCGGACCGACACGAGCACCCAGCTTCAACAGACAGTCTTCGATGCAAGACGGAAATGACTTCCCTCCCAATTCTCAGCAGAGTTTTGTTTCCGATTATGGTCAGAACGCTGAGTCTGCCTTTGGGTCACAGAATTCGCAGTTGAACGGCGACGGACTCGACCAGCCGCCTAGGAAGCGGCAACGAGTACTTACACCGGCAAATAGCTTCGGCGGCCTCACTCCCACCTATCCCCCCATGGATGCATATGGCGCAAATTTCCCCGGATCACCAACTGAGCCGAATGAATCTTTCATCTACTCTCAAGCCGGCTTGAATCCCGACCCGGAGCCACACTATGCCCCAGGCCCACTGCGGCCATTGCCATATGAACTGTCGAAGGAGGCCGAAGCGAAGCGAAGCATGCTTATGGGGCTTTTCGTGGACCATCAAGGCCCCGACGAAGCGAAACAGGCCATGCTGTGCAACATGATTCCGCAGGAGCTCGATACGCCAATCGACAATCAATGCCACACGGCTCTTCACTGGGCAGCGGCGCTGTCAAGAATGCGCCTGTTACACGCCCTCATCAACGCTGGGGCAAATCCTTTCCGTGTGAATGCAGCAGGAGAAACTGCCTTGATGCGGGCCTGTATGGTCACCAACTCAATGGAATTTAACTCCTTCCCCGAGATGCTTGATGTGCTGGGTGAGACTATCGATGTCACCGATGACAAAGGCCGGACAGTGTTGCACCACATTGCTGTCACGAGCGCTGTCAAGGGCCGCAACGCTGCAAGCCGGTATTATCTAGAGAGCTTGCTCGAGTGGGTAGTACGACATCCAAGCAGTCAAAGCGTCCCCAATGGTAACGGTATGGGTGCGCCGCCAAGGATAAACCTCGGCCGCTTTATTGGCGAGATTGTCAACGCGCAAGACAACTGCGGAGACACGGCTCTGAATATCGCCGCGCGAATTGGCAACCGCAGTATCATCTCACAACTTCTCGAGGTCAACGCTGATCCAAACATCGCCAACCGCACCGGTCTCAGACCGGTCGACTTTGGTATTGGGGTGGAAACAGCAGGCACGACGAACGGAGTGGACGGGGTTGTAGACCAAAATGGAGCGGCGCAGGGCTCGAGTCAACGCAGCAGAGAAAGTAGCGATGAATGCATCAACTGTAAGTCCTCTCCATCCCACCTTCGCACCCATTTTTTGCTGACAGTACTGTAGCTCTCACTGGTTTCATTGGCGAGTCTTCTTCAGTCTTCCAAAGCGAAATGAAGCGGAAACAGGATTCGATCGACTCATTACACAACACCCTCCGTACTACATCCTCGCAAGTTGGCGAGACGCGTCGTCGGTATGACGTGCTGCAAGAGCAGCTAAAAGACCAACAGTTAAATCGGCAAAAAGTGATCAACTTGACAGCTGCATGCAGCGAGGAAGAACGTCGTCTCGTCCAGCTTGAGCAGCGGCACGGCAGACTAGATGTCGCCAGCAATAACGCCTGGGAACGAGATCTCGAGACGGCTCTCAACCTAGCACCCACAAGCCCCAACGCCGTGTCGCTTCCGAGCGCTGCTGTTCTCCGGGCTCGGATCGAAGCACTCCGGGGTCAATCTAAGCAGACGCGACAGGCTGTTGAGACCCTCCAAGCTAGAAGCAAAGAAAGAGAGCTAAAGTACCGGCGCCTTGTTTCTCTATGCACACGACGACCCGAAACCGAAGTCGACGCGCTGGTGGACACTCTTGCCCGGGCAGTTGAGTCCGAAAAGGGCGAGTTGGAGATAACACGAGTTCGGCGTTTCCTCGCCGGTGTTGAGCCGGTGTCATGATTGGTTCATGGTGGTAAATACGAGAAAAGTTTCCATGTCTCCTTCCTCACTTGGATGATTGTGGTGATAGGCATTCGAGGGTGGGGCGTTGTCGGCTGTTTGTCTTGACTGAGCAGCATGCCACTGTGTTTTGGCTTGCCAGTCAAAAGGATTACGGATCATGTTTGGGTTTTCTGAAAGGGCTTCTCGAGTCTATTGGCTCTGACCACAGGACGGTATTCAGGGGCGTCTAGGGATGTTTTGTCGAGAGGAGACAACATTTGTGTCGGCGACAATGTCCATTTCTGTTTCGGGGAGGGACCTCCCGTGCGCGAGAGTTCATTGCACAGTCCGATGACGTGTTCAGTTCGAGAACTACAAGGTAGCGCGATGCAATGACTTCAAATGTATTATGGGCCACTTCTTGGTGTTTCTATGCGGTGCATGTCCCCCCCGGTGGCGTGCACGCACTTATCTTGGTACTCATCTGGTGGTTAAACAATCTGTGTTCCTGGTATCTTCAACCTCCTAACGCCCATGTCGCGCGTGCTGTCCATGCAAATTGTAGGGTTCCTGCTCTTGCCGCAAGCATTTTAAGAACATTCTAAGAACCGACACTAAATCCAAAAGACCCATCGAAAACATCAAGCAGGCTGGGATCGCCTCCGTTGCGCATGGCTTTGAGCACGTCAAGTGATGGCACCTTGCCCGACGGGTAGTACCGCAGCAGGTTGTCCATGTCTTCATCTGACAGGTCACACATCTCATCCCAGCTGTACGTGTCACTCACGCGTGTCATCCAGGCCATGCGCTTCGGCCCCTCCTCGGGTCGCGGGGCCAGCTGCCGGAGCTTGACACGGAGCTGGCCCACTGCTTCAATCGCCCGGCCGGCATCACGCGGCAGTTGTCGAGCGATAAAACGCCGGATGGTACTGGCCAAACGGGGACCCTTGCCATTGGTGCTGACCATGATCTGCAACGGGCCGTCGCGGTGCACACTGCCGAAGTAAAAGTCGCACTCGGATGGTACATCGGCAATGTTGGCGGGGATGCGTCGCTCTCGGCACAGTCGCCAGATGGCCGTCGATGCGGCCGGGTCGTCGACTGCTACCAGTACCATGGCGGCGTTGTCGAGGTCAGACTCCTCGAACTTGCGATCTACGTGGGTTACCTGTCCCTGGGCGACACGGAAGGCAACTTCGGGATTGAGGCCCGCAGCGGGGCAGACAACGGTGACGTTAGCGTCAGCGTTAAGGCAATTGAGGATGCGACCGGCGGCGACCTGGATTTTAATGTTGTTGTTTTTAGAATGGGGGCGTGATTTAACGGTGCAGGGGGTTATTTATCAACTACTGACCTCGCCTCCGCCGACAACGAGGACATTCTTGCCCCTGATCTGCCAGGCGACAATCAGGCTTCCTCCGCCTTGGACCTCGGGGAACTTGTTGTCGGTCTTGTCAGCCATGCTGCGTGTCGCCAGCGGTCGGCCGAGTTGGGTGGCCGATGGGGGAAGCTGAAAACATGGCGATGGAGAGGGCGACGAGACCGGAGCTGCATGACATAAAAACAATGGATGGTATTGGATGATGGCAATGTTAAAAGTTGCTTTTTTTGAGGGGCGATAACGATAAGCTTCCCTGTTCGTTGGTTCTGCCTGGGGACCAATGCCAAGGCTGGGGCGTTTTGTCTCGGCCCCTCCATGGAAAGGTCGCATTGGAGGCTCCAAACCTCGCCGTAACCCTGCCGCCTTTTAAACCCGTCGCAGTGCCTCGTCACCCCATCCGTCGGGGGTTCGCGCAACGTTGCAAAAACTCACCAAAATTCACCATCAATAGCCATGAGAGACGGATGGGTGGCGTTTAGCAGAGATTAGAATGTCTGGCCGCAAGCTGGGAGGAGGCAGGGTGCTAGGCAGCGGCAAGGGTCTCGCCCCTCCTTCGACCGCAAATGGCATCTCGCCCCGAGCCTCGAGCCCCTTTCCCCCCTCCGACAGCAGCACTGTCTCGTTCCACTCGCGCAACTCGACCCAGAACTCTATCTCGCCTCCTTCCTCGAGCCCTCTCCCCGACTTCTCCCAGGATCTCGCTTCCAATGTCAGCCTCGCTGGACCATCGCAGAGCTCGGTCTCGAGTGGCAAGCTCATATGTCCAATATGTGACGAAGAGATGGTAGCTTAGCCCGTCGTTCGTAAATGGTCTTTAGAAACAAGAGCTAACTGTGGGCTGGGTAGATGACGCTGCTACAGCTCAATCGACACATCGATGATGTACACCAGGAACTCCCGGAGGCCGAACAGGACGAAGTCAAGACATGGTTCGACAAGCAGGTGCTCAAAGCGAAGCGTTTCCAGCCGTTATCGCTCATCAATCAGAAACTCCGCGGTCTTGAAGTGTTCGAGTCCAATGAGACACAACCTCTCCCAGTCACCGCCAGTCCCGGCCGCCCCCTCGAGACCCTCGTCGATCCGGATGAGCTAGTAACCAGGAAACATTGGCAGCGCTCAACAGGCGGCGATGCATGCACCGACCCTCTCTGTGAGAGGAGGCTGGGTCCCTTGACGGGCAGTGTTAATTGCCGGAAGTGCGGCCGCTTGTTTTGTGAGGAGCATACTATGTATCAGATGAAGCTGTCGCGCTCGGCCAACCACGAGCCTGTTCGCGGTGTTTGGTGCAGGGTGTGCGAGACGTGCTACAAGTCGAGAGAAGGATACGGTGACCATGGCCTTTCGAGGGATCATACGGCCGACTTTGCCGCGGTGCGGGCCAAAAAGGTGGAAAGGCAAAGGCTGGAGATGCAAAGGCTAGAGAAGCGACTGACGAAACTGACGCGGTTGCTGGCTGATGCTCCCCAGGATGTTGCCGTCAATGGTTCGAGCTTGCTATCACCGGTGGCCTCGTTGGCAGGGCAAAAGAACCAGAGAAAGCTGATCGAGCAGTCGGTTGTGACATGGGAGGAGGATGCTTCAGTACCCAAGTGCCCTTTCTGCAAGCAGGAGTTTGGCTCTTGGACCTTTCGGCGACATCACTGCCGGATATGTGGGCGCGTAGTATGTGCCGACCCAGCAACGGGCTGTTCAGGCGAAATCGGCTTGAACGTAGCAAGCCGTGAGTTCAGCGTCCGCCGACCAACTGATGGTTTGCTAACAAAAGCAGCGACATCATTGCCATCATCAGAAAAGCCAGCCACCCCAAACAGTCTGAGTATTGACATTAGAATGTGCCGCGACTGCAAAAGCACAATCTTCTCGCATCGCGACTTTACCGAGTCCATCGCGCACAAGCCGCCAGATCAGCGGGCCTACGAGACGCTTCGGCAGTTTGAACGAGGCATACGCATGTTGATGCCGTCCTTCCAAAGGACATTATCAGCCTTGCAGCCGCCAGAAGATGACGACTTTGGTCCCGGCCGGCCACCTCCCACACACGCTCAGATCCAGGAGGCGGCCAAAATACGCAAGCGACTAACGGACGCCTTTGCCAAGTACGACGTCGCGGCCAAGCGCATCCGTGACTTGAAGACAACGAGCCCGACACAGCTACGCCTACAAAAAGCTATCTACGCTTCCGCCTCGTCATTTCTCCATGCAAACCTCATCCCGCTGAAGAACGTGCCACGGATACTCAAGTCCCACACCTCAGGCCACCGCCGATTACTTTCCGGGCTGAATGGGGCGTCCCCGCTACGCAATGGTGAATCCGCCAGCTTTGACCCGGAGACTTCTAGTCTCGGTGGAACCAGCGAAGCCAGCACAGCGGTGTCGGCTCTAGAGACGGAGGAGAAGGAAGCGCGCGAGAGGCTTATCGTCTTGGAAGAACAAAGGTTTATGGTTCAGGAGATGCTGAACAATGCACGCGGCACGAGACGTTCTGAGGAGGTTGGGGCATTGTCCAAGAATTTGGAGGAGCTTGACAAGGAGATTGAGGCGTCAAAGAAGTTGGTCAATGGTGTAGAGGAGCGGTGGGAGGGGCTTTATAATGGAGAGAGGGTTGGGTAACAGTCATTGTCGCAAGCTTCCGGATGTGTGAAGCATTGTTGAATACCGTTGCGTATGTGGTTGGCTGGTCATGATTGCCGAGTTATGTTTCTGGCTATTTGGTCTAGCATTGCAAGGCGTTGGTTTGGGTGAACCTAACGCTAATACATCTTCATTGGCTGGTACTATGCTTTTAGCGAATTGTACCAATACATTTATGTTTTATTGTAGAACCGGTATCGGTTCCCAGACCACCCCCACCTTTTCTTGCGATGTGTTCATGCCACCCTCCCCACAACCCTATTGGCCCTTTTCTTGTTGTTTCTTCCTGCTGTTCACTTTTCTGTCCCCGTTGCCATTCCCCAATTATCAATCTTGTCACTCTTTTTGCTTTTTGGCCCCTGTTTTCCGTCGGGCCGTTTGCCCCTTTTCCCTTCAGGGGGGGTCACCACAACGTCGCTCACAGGTCCTATCGGCGATGGAAATGCAGAAAGAAGCTAGGCTAGCGTCAAGATACTGACAAGGGAGGCACATGATAATCCCCAAACTTTTCCCCTTCTTTTCGATCCAGACTAAAAAAAAACTACCCACCTACCTGAGGTACCTACCTACCTATCTACCCATCTTTATTAGTGAAGGTGAAAGTGAACGTGCCTACCTACCACGAGGTCGAAGTCGAGGTGGAGGTCCTTCCCATGGTTTATTTGTTTACCTAGGTATCCATCACTGAGAGAGCAAAGCAAAGTGTCCTTTGCCCTTTGCTCTTTGCTCCATATTCTTCTGCCTTTGTGAGAAGGAAGACATGTGTGCCCATTATCCAAGTCTTTTTTTTTTTTTTTTGGGGGGGGGGGGGGGGGGGTGCCCCCCCTATTTAAAAAAAAAAAAATATAATAACAAAC
>Ga0247765_1000551_pt1 | contig 28158 bp, 27 predicted proteins | sample UWRJL106311C6_FD_179949 | JGI IMG/M metagenome (GOLD analysis project Ga0247765, IMG submission 179949) | Plant litter microbial communities from Arlington Agricultural Research Station in Wisconsin, United States - UWRJ-L106-311C-6 | ecosystem: Environmental > Terrestrial > Plant litter >...
GAGGTTAAACTCAGAGAGTCCCAGAGTATAAATCAACACACTAAAAAAAAAAGAAAAAAAGAAAAAAGAAAGAACTTTTTTTTCTCCGTTCATCATTATTGATTTGATTCCTCTAACCCCCCAAAGAAATCTCCAAAATGTCGAGCCTCGTGAGTCCTATCATCTTTCACGACGAGCTAGCCCTTCTTGCACCTGAACTCGTGGTCAACCATACTCTCCGTCTCAACACTATCATCACCACACCTTCTTCTTCATCCTACTCCTGCGACCACAACCTCGAGGGATTATTCTCCTGTCCCGGAGTGGAAGACCATGATGATGGTCAATCTTACGTCGAAATCGGCTGCGGCAGCCAAGGCGCTATTTTCGCAAAGGCCAACCGCCGTATGCTAGCCTTCAAGAAAGAACACGCCGAAAAAAACTGGCCCAAACAACATATGCACACCACCAATCTCGCTCACGAATGCAGAGTCCACCGAGAAGTCGTGGCCGCCTTTGCTCGCTACGGCCCGCGCTGCAACACCCTCGTCAAAGTGCCCCGTATTCACGACATTCTCCCCTCGGCGGCCGCGGTGCATGTGGATCGGTCTTGTTTCCCGGAAGAGCATCGCCATCCCCAAGAGAATATCATGGTCATGGATCGCATCCTTCCTCTCACCAGAGAGATTTGTCATGCCCTAGGAGAGTGCATGGAGCCAGAAGAAGATGATGATGAGGAGGAGATTGAGGTTGCTGGGGATGAAGCGGTTACTCTGCTGGTCAACACTTATATGAGTCTGCATGGCATGGACGAGGACGAGGAGGGGGAGGGGGAGGGGGACGGAAGGCGTCCAAACCTACAGGCTCTTGCAGCAGCAGCAGCAGCAGAACATGTTGTAGAACAACACCCGCCGCCACAACATGAACAACAAGAACAGACGGGTTCCGATTTGGAGGTAATGCACCGTCACCAGTGCTGGCTACGTTCCTGCCCAAAGAGCCGGGACTGTCTTGTCCAGATTTATCTCGGCGCTCCGAGAAGAAGGGGAACCACCATTACGCATAATCCGCGGCCGTATACATGTAGGACCGCTGCTGCTGCTGATAATGATGAGAGGGTTGAGGCTGGGTTGTTGCGGGATTTGCCAATGGATCTGCCTAGCATGCGACGGTTCGGGCTTGACTACGAGGAACTAGCAATCGAGATGGGTCAGGCGTTTGCCATTATGCATTGGGGAACGGGAGTGGATGGGCGTAATGTGAAATTTGTGCTGGGCACGTCAGTGGTATCGGATACGAGGGGTATTTCCAAAGGGGAGTGGCAGGCGAGGAAGGTGGAGCTTTGGCTTTTGGATTTCGGGGATTGCAGCATGTTGGATTTGCAGGGGGATGGTATCAAGGTTCAGGATGTATACCTCGCTTTTTGGGGAGCTATGGTGGCGGGGGAAAACGAACTGAGCATTCCACATGAGCACGAGAAGGTGTTTGGGGTTTTTAAAGAGGCTTATCTCCGTGTGGCCAACATGATTATCGAGGAAAAAAGCAGCAGCAGCAGCAGGAAGCTTTCTGGCAAGTTTGATGCCAAGGAGTTTCTGCGAGGATTTGAGGAGTACAGAGACTTGTAGACCAAAGAGTGTACTGTTAATACTTGTGGGGGCTTGAATACCTACCTATCGACCTAGGTACCTTATGTAGGCACCTACCTACCTGGGTCAAGTCAAGTAGGTAGAACAGGGAGTCATCAAGTACTTGGCTTGACTTGACTTGAGCGTCCATTGTTCTTTCTATTACGTCAATCTTATAAATTCACCTTTTTGTAAGATTGATTGCTTGAAGTGAGATTTCTTGGGCACCTTGTTGTTGTTGGGGTATTATCGTATCGTATTCTCTCCTAGCTGTTTTAATGGGGAGGCAATGGTCAATCATATGTTTCAAGTTGCAGGGCGTGAAGAGGCCTTGTTGGGATTCGCTGTTTCGCTTGCGGCATATTCATACATTGTCCATTGTATCGAGCCTTTTACGCTGTCCAGTAACCCTGCATGCTGCAGTATTGAAATCATAAGGTTGAACATCATGTTTGAATTCTGACAACCTAGGTGGCAGGGGTCCTGCCTAAGAGAGGACACACCTTGGCATGGGAATATTTAAGCATTCTCTGAAGAATCCCCATCCCCTGGGCCTCAAATCGTGAAATCCAATCGCCGTGGCAAGGCCGGTTTTCAGACGATTGAGCGTTTTGGCCTCCAAAGTCAGAGGCACTTGTCCATGACCTCAACTGCATCATGATCCTCATGTCATAACTCATCATGACCACCCTGTCCGAGTTTCTGTGAAATAGGCTGCACCTTCCCCTCAATCACATCGTTCAAGAAACGGTCCACCACATCAGGTGTGATACCCTTCTTCCCCACATATGGAAATACATCACCCGTGTTGGGATTCTGCAGTGACATGCCCGCCTTCGATCCCTTCTTCAGCCCAAGCAGCTGGAGCATCTCGGGATACTCGTTCACGTCCGTCAATGTGAAGTGGAGGAACTCGGCGTATTTCTTAGCAAGGGGTCGCATTTCGGACCGAAGTTTGTCCCGGGCGGCTGGGGAGGCAAAGAAGAAGTGGAGGAGGCTCTTGCCAGTCTGCAGCAGTGTCAGTCACGTTAGATGTGGGCGCTTGGTTCGCTAGCTTACCGACGAGTACTCTGCCTCGTTCTTCCTTGTCAGAACCGGGATTAACGGAGCCGCGCACTTCTTGATAAATTCCTCCATGCTGTTGAGTGCGCCCAACTCGGCTGTTGTGTGTTCATCCTCGTCAATGTAGTTGATGCATTGCAACACAGGATGGGGCTGAATCGGGTCAGTTAGGATGAACAGGTACTGGTCCCAGTACCTCTTTGCCAAGGCAGTAAACCTTTCCCGAAGGCTGCTATCTTTGGGTGAGAAATGGGCGACGATGAGAACCTCGTCAGCCTTGGTGTAGGACGAGACTGTCTTTGAGTCTGCGACAGTGAGAGGCTCGCGAAGGGCTCTCTTGAGAAAGTCTTGGATTCTGTACGCGACAGATTTAGTAATCTATCATTCTCGTTGACACAATCGGGGGCACTCACTGCTTCTGTTTCCGTTCTCCCCTATATCGATCGACTTTTCCATTCCTATGGTAGACTCGAATGGCAGGGTATGAAGTGACATCAAGCTCCCGGCATGTTGTTGGGTGAGCTCCACAGTCTATACTGACGATATTTGGATCTTTTGCCGACTTCTGGGTGGCAGTCCACTCTACCTCCAAGGTTTTTGTGATGTCGCTGTCGTGCTAGAGAAAAGGTCGGTGTTAATGTGGTGGCATTTCTCAGCGAGATAGGTGACGTACATGGACAACTACGATGAGGCGATGAAAATGTCAGTATCAACGGAACAAAATAATGCCTGCAGTGTAACTCACAAGCCACATATGTGTAGTCATTCTCTCTCAGTGCCGTCAACAATGCATTGTCAGTGACGTGCTTCCAAGCCAGAGCTCCAGCAAACAGCGGCCATATCCAAAATCTTCTAACCAGCCTCATTTTGACAGTCGAGCTCGCTGTTGGAATGAGATGGCAAGTGTCTCGACGTCTGAAACGTGGATATGGTGTCGACCTGCAGATATGGAAAAATAAATGGACCGGCCCCGCCGGGTAATGCCATTGCCGTTACACGAAACAGCTTTGCCCACATTACCCGACCTGACATCACTTATCTCTTCATCCAGGGCTGGAGTGGTGGATGTGGCTCTCTCGACAAGTCGAGGCACGCACCCGACGATTGTCATCTTTCCCGCCCACTTGACACTGAGAGGGGCGTGCTGCGCTGTTGCCGGTCTCCATAATGAGACTAGTAATTATTATTATCGCCTCATTCGGGCTGTCACAAGCCGCCGACGACACCGACACCGTGCCTTTATCAGAATCCCCGGTCGAGCCCCCATATATCTGCCAACACCCTCCATATACGCCCCAGGTTATCTCCACATCACCCCTTGTCGTCTACCTCCACAACTTCACCAGTCCGCAAGAACGTGCCCATCTCCGACGCAAAACCAACGGTACCTGGAGCCGCTCTGCCATTACTTCCACCTCCGGCGGCGCCCGCAGCGCCGTCCGCACCTCCCAGTCCACCTACCTCACCCGCGACGCCGTTCTGTCTTGCATTGAGGATCGAGCACTCGCCTTCCAAGGATATGAAGTCCCCCGTGCACACCTTGAGCCGCTGCAGTTGGTGCGGTACGCGCCGGGAGAGCATTATTCGTTCCACTCGGACTGGTTCGGAAATCCGACATATGCAATGCCGTCGGCAGGAGGAAATCGGGCGACGAGTTTCTTTGCGTATCTGTACGTGTCTGAGGATATGACGGGGGGTGGGACGAACTTTCCCATGTTGGCGGCAAAGCGAGATCCACGGTGGTGTGGTATTTTGGATTGCGATGAGGAGTACGAGAATGGGGTGACGTTTCGGGCGGTGGAGGGGAGCGCTGTATTCTGGGAGAATCTGCGGGCGGACGGGACTGGCGACGAGAGAGTCATCCATGCGGGGCTGCCGTTGGTTACGGGGGAGAAAATTGGGATGAATATTTGGACGAGGCAGGCACCTTTGTCAGAGGAAGCGAGAGGACCGGAACATTATCCTAGCGTGTGAGGCGCTGCAAATCACGCGGAATTCAATCTCTTTGTGCGTCCTGTCTCAGCTCTGAAAGTCTACAAGGTGGGCTTGCATCATGTGTCCCACAATACTTAGAGCAAGAGCGCTTCCAGTTTTGAACAGGGAATCATGCCGGGAAAGAGCGCCTCAGGTGTTGGATGACGAATTGAGTCACGGACCTCAAACATTTCACACTTTAGTTTCCTCGCTTCTTCGCGGTACTGCGCATTGCGGGCATTATTCGAAGAGCAAACAAGCCCAGGAGGTGAATTCAAGGACCCCTATGAGTGTAGGGATTATATCGACTTCTAGAATCCAACATGTTTAAGACTAAGGACACCATTGCTAACTAACACGTTCATAAACTTAGGAAATACAGCAACGCATGGCAGCCAGTCACCAGCGAGGCCTTCTCACGGCACACTTGCGCACAAACTTGATCCCCCACTTGTCGTCGTCGCCGCGCCAGACCAGGTCCTGGGGATACTGATACTCGTACCGCTTGGACGCCTTGGGGCTGACCTCACACTGTGAGAAGAGCTCTGCGACAATTTTGACCAGGTCTTTGACCTGTCCCCTCTCGACACACTGTTCATGGGACGACATGTCTCCCAACTCCTTCACTTTGGCCGACAGCTTGGCCGCTTTCGCCTTTTCCTTGGCCAAGTCAGCCTCTCGGGCCCCCATCTCAGCACCCAGTCTCGCTACATCCGCAGCTCGGGCGACCTTCTCTTCCTCGAGCCTGCGATAAAGCTTCTCTGGGTCAAGCTCGTCCATCATCCGGTTCGACTCTTGCAGTTCCACACGCAGGGCGCGCAGCTTGTCCTGCTCAGCTACCAAACGGCGCTCGCATTTCATCAACTCCACTCGAGCATCGTTGACACGCACCCGGAGGCTGGCCGCAGTCGTCTTGGCCGAATTGACCTCTCGCTCGAGATCCTCAACTCGTTCCCCTGCCAAAAGCGCCCGACGATCCGCATCGCCCACCTTCTCCGCACTGGATTCCTGAAATGCTTCAAAGGCCGCCTCCAGCTCCTTCTGCCTCACACGTTGACCTCGCAGCTCCCGAGTTGTGCTCAGACGCAGTCGCTTTTCCTCGTCGAGTCGATGTCGAAGAGATTCAACGCGCTGATCGCGGACAAGCGCCTCGGTCTCGAGAGTCGCCACACGATCGGTAGTTTCCGCGAAAGCCCTCTGGGCTTCCTTAAGGGCCGCTCGTAACTCTCTCTTCTGCGACTCTCGCGTCTCGAGCTGCGCTTCAAGTGCGGCCACTTTTGAATGTAGATCGCGCTCTTTCGTCATGTCGGCATCGGCGGCTTCGGCCAGCCTGTTGACTGTCTTTTGAAGCCGGACTATCTTGTCGCGCAGCGCTCTCTCAGCCTGAGTGAGTTCGGTGTTGGTTGATTGGGTGTCGGCAAGTTGTGCTCGCGAGAGCTCAAGCTCCGTTTCAATGGTGGAGCATCGTGACTTTTCTTCCCGCAGAGATGCGAGGAGAATCTGTCTCGACTGCTTCTCTTTGCCAAGCTCCAGGTACATGGCGTCGCGTTCACCCGTGGCTTTGCCCAGATCGTTGCCAGCATTGTAAACAATCTCCTCCTGCTTCTCAAGCCGAGACCTGGCCTCCTGTAATCCTGAGTTCAGCCTGTCGTTGTCAGACTGAAGTGTGAGGATGTCGGCCTGCTGGGCGGCGTTCTGGTCAATCAGGTCGTCGCATTGCGCCTGAAGAGGTGCTATCTCTTGCTCGAGGGATTCCTTCTCGGCGCGCAGGCGTGCATTTTCCGTGGCAAGAAGGGCGCCGCGCCTAGCCGCCTCCTCCAGTCTGGCACGGATTTCCTCTAGCTCCTGATCACGCTGTTGGATTACGCTGACTTGCCGCTCATTCTCCTCGACAGCTGCTTGGGCGGCGCATTCAGCCTCGCGTTTATCGGCCTCTGCGACGGCAAGCTGGTCTTCAAGGCCTTGGATCTTCCCGGAGAGAACTTCTTTGTCCTCAGTGAGAGCTCGAGCCTTCTCAAGCTGAGAGTCAAAGGCTGTGCGAAGGCGCGTGTTGTCACCGGTGATTCTTTCGTGCGAGTCTTGGAGCACTTTGTTTTGCTTCTCCAACTCGGCCTTTTGCTCCTCAAGAAGCAGCTTGTCGGCGCCAAGGATTTGCTTCTCGTCGTCAATGGTCTGTCTCTCTAGGTCGAATCCTTGCACACGCTGCTCTATTTCCAGCTTCTCCTGCAACATAGCCAACATCTTCGCCTCGATGGTGACAATCCTGTCGTTGGCGGCGGCGAGCTCATCTCGGATGGCTTGCTTTTCTTCTTCAGAAGCAGACGTGTTCTCAGAGTAGGCGTTCAGTTGGGCTTTGACCTCGGCCACCTCGCGTGTGAGAGACTCCTGGCTCTGGCTCAACGCGGCGTTGGCGTCTCGGAGAGCTGTGTTGTCCGCGCCGAGGGAGGCATTGAGTCTTTCAAGCTCTTGGTGAGCATCTTTGAGGTTTTGTACCTGTTGCCGGAGAGAGTTTCTCGATTCTCTCCTTGAGGAGGAAGCGCCCAGTTGTTGGTTTTCGGCTACTGGAACGTCATTATCGACGCGGGTTTGGGAGCCACTCAGGCTGCTAAGGAGACTGGCAGAGCTCATAGTAGTTTCTTATTGGGCCGGAGCCGTGGTGTATTTTTATTCGACGAGGGATCGACGAGCGGTGATTGGAAGAGAAAATCTGCTCTGTGAGGACGAAGAAATGACTGACCACGATGGGTGTTTCCGGGGCGACACTCGGGGTTAAAGTACAGCGGATGCCGCGATACCTCGAGGACGTCGGCGACAGCGGTTGGGCCAGAAGAGAATTTTCGGCCGAGTCTGGCGAATTACACAGCTGTGCAAAATCTGGCAGCAGCAGGGACACGAATGGATTCATGGTTGGACCAAAAAAAAAAGGCAACTGGAAGCTTTTCAAGTCGAGCAGCCGCCCCCAGCGGCAGCACCCCAATCAATGTCTCTCACAGCCCCAAAGTTTGAGGTGTCACATTTGCACTGTCTGCCCAGTTGTTCACGGGGCTGTCGCCTGTCGAGTTCAACTTCCACTACAAGAAAATATCTTGGAAGCCAAGCCACATCTTGGAGCCCTATGACAGCCCAATAGACTCCAAGATATCTCCAGCGCTTGTCCTCGCACCTCATCTGTGGCAGCTGTTGGGTAAAGATCCCAAGCTGCGCCACTTCCACCGACTTCACATGAGTTGGATGATCGACATGTTGGGCTCCGAAGCACGTTTTCTTTTGCTGCATTGCGGCCCGGGATGCAGACTTGCCGTCGAAAACATGGCTCCGGTACCGCACAACTGCGCAAAGGCTCTGGGATTGTTTTGGACAACCGTGATTGGACACTCGAGATTCAAAACGCATTTCATGATTGGGTTCAGAGATTCTACCGAAGGGCAGCACACTGGGAGTGGGTTTCCAGTCTCCGATCCTGGATGTGAGACCAGCTTTATCGGACAGATTGACAGACAGACGTGTCCTGTCTCCGTCAACCAGACGATGGAAATTTAGATGATTGAAGGAATGTGTATCTCCTTCTTCTGTATCTCGGCAGCAGGCTTGAATATCTCGCGACTCAACTCAAACCTCTTATTTCTGCCGTTCACCGCTGAATTCCTGGGTCCTATCTTTCAATTCATACCAGGTCAATTGTTTCGGAAGACAGTCAGCCACCGACATGCAGTAGTTAAAGGCGTGGCTGGTTCAGGGGGATTTAGCGTGCAAAGCTCGCGTCGAGGTCAGTGAGCTGCCAGCCTCTCTGCAGGTTCAATCCGCTTGGCATCTTCCGGGCCCCTCTTCGCTCTTCAACCTTCTTCGCCGCAAAGCACCTCGACCATGAGATTCGGCGTGACTGCTGCGCTGCTGGCCAATTCCTTTGGTATTGGGGATGCGCACTCGAACGCGGAGCAGGTTCGGCTCATGGAAGTGCAGCAAACTCCCATCATCAGCGATCCAAATCTCTCCATTAATGGCATCCCCTTTTCCACTCGAGCTCACTGGATGCGCCAGGCCAACCTCGCCCTCAATGCGCCTTGTCCTTTTGCGGCTTTTGGCAGTGTTATTGTAAATCATACGGATACCAAAAGTCTCGGAACCCTCGTCTGTACCGGAGCCAACTCCAACAGCGCAACAGGGAACCCCACATTGCATGGTAATTGGGCCCTGCCAACGAAGCCATCATGCACCAGTTACTGACAGCCAGCAAGGGGAAATTGCCGCTATCAACAACTGTTCCGCCATCTTGACCGATCCCAATGGACCGTACAAACTTTCACCGAGGGCTGCGCTGCAAGCCTTTAAAGACCTGACTCTTTACACCAACGCGGAGAGCTGCTCCATGTGCACATCCGCGATCAGATGGGCCGGGTTTAGGGAGTATGTCTACGGTAGCAACATCGACACGCTGATCAGAAGGGGCTGGGGCCAGATTCGCATCCCCTCCATCGACATTTTTGCTCAAAGTTTCGATCTTCCCAATCCCACTAGACTGATCGGGGAGGTGCTCACCAATGAGACGGATCCGTATTTCTCGTGGCAGTTTGATCCGGAATACAAGTGTCCGAAGGGATGTGGACGCATCAAGGGAAGTTGCAGGGCAACGTAATGGGCGCCGGCCCCTGGCGGCCTGGTGAGCTGTCTTGGGGAGGGAAAAGACTTTTGAATCGTGTTTCTGTCAGTTTGATTTCCAGTATTGGATACAAATCATTTGTCATCGGGCATATTGGGACTTCGGGTTCAGAAGGTTTGAAAACCCAAAGTAAGACAAGCAACCAGGTTTTCGCGTCAAGGAAATATCGACTTGGCGTACATTCTACAATGTGCGACAACCATGGCCTCAGGAAATCAAATTCCGGTAATGACCACCAAGCTCGAGGAGAGATCGCGGAAACAACAGTGATTGCTTTTCCGGGTTTGCAGCCCATTTCTAGTGGTAGATCCGACCGCGTGCATGAACATGGGGTTTTCATTGGTTTGCCGAGACGAGGAGCTTTTGTCCACTGAACCCAAGCACATGGCTTCGGGACCCCCACGCAACGATGTGATGAATGGGACGCGGGTTTGATCTGATGAATAGTGACGCGCTTCTCGCTCTTCTGCCAGACTCTGGTCGTTCCTTCTGTTTTTGCTCTTGCAATATCGGACCGAACCAGTGCCTCAGGATGGATCCCAACGCGCGCTCTACACATGCATGCATCGACCGAAGGCCCTTTCCGTTCAAATGTCCAATCTGCTGCTCATCTGATGAGTAGAGGTAGTGATTGAGCTACGTACCTGCTTCTGCAACTCCACCCCCACGCCCGCCGCTGCGAGATTGACCGACCAGACGTTTTGTCTCGGCAAAGAGGCAAGTGCGACTGACAGAGGAGGGGGAATAATGGCGGTTCTTCACCAATATGACTACCTCTTTGTAATCACTAGTCTTTTTACCTTCCTCGATGCATGGAACATTGGTATGTGATCTATCTCTGCGCTCTTTGAATTCGACTTCATCTTATGTTTGATACATGTACCCACTCACGGACCGAAAAGTTCGACTAACTCTCTCATCCCAGGTGCCAACGATGTCGCCAACTCGTTCGCTACCTCAGTCTCATCGCGCTGTCTGACTATGAAGCAGGCAATGGTCATGGCTTCCATCACTGAGTTCAGCGGCTCCGTCTTGGTTGGCTCGCGCGTCGCCGAGACCATCCGGACCAAGATTGTCGACCCACAGCTGTACGAAAGAGAGCCCAGTGTGCTTATGCTGGCCATGATGTGTGCCATTATTGGCTCGTCTGTCTTCCTGACAGCAGCAACGCGGTGGGGACTTCCGGTGTCGACAACGCACAGCATTGTGGGAGGAATCGTCGGTGCGGCAACAGCGTCGGTTGGGATCAAGCAAGTCAGTTGGGGGTGGGATGGAGTTGCGCAGGTGTTTGCCGCTTGGATCATTGCCCCTGGGATCTCAGGTTGTCTTGGGGCTTTGATCTTCTTCATCACGAAGCTGTGCGTGCTCACGCAAAAGGGACATGGACGGGCGGTTCGGAATGCACTTTTTTCGATTCCCATTTACAGCTTTGTCACCATAGCCGCGCTGACGAGTAAGTAATTCTCGCATCCGCTTCCGCTGGGGATTTTCGCTGACACATCCCAGTGCTTGTCATCTGGAAAGGGGTCCAACTGAATACGGAACCCTCAACCGAACAGATCCTGATCTGCGTCTTCACAGTGGCAGGCGGGGCTGTTCTCGTTCAGCTCTTTTTCTTCCTTCCGTATCTTTGGCGGAAGGTTGTTAGAGAAGATTGGCCACTGAAATGGTGGATGGTGTGGCGAGGTCCCTGGCTGCTGAAGCGCCCTGCTCCGCCCTCACCACCGGCCGGAGTACCGCGCCTCAACATCCAAAACTACTACCGCGGCCACATGTCTCCTGAGGAATTAGCTTACTTTAGAGCTTCAGAGAATCTCCTCACCTCGGTTCAGAATGCCAACGAAGCTGCTGATCTCGATAAGCAAGAAGACCTGATTCTACCACCCCCAGCCCAGTCTCGCCCAGAGATGCCTTACCGAACGCCCTCCAGTCACGGCTCTGATGCCAGCTATCTCATTCCACCATGTCCAGAAGGGGAATGGCATAGCCTACCAGTTTTGGTCTGGCGATTCAACCGAATCCTCCTTAGGGGTCTAGAAAAGGACGTTGTCTCCTTGCAGAAGCGACACTCTGTCTTGAGTTGGGACCTGGCTGACATGCACTCACGTGCGGCCCGATACGACAACCGGGTCGAGTACATGTATTCAGCCCTGCAGATCCTCACAGCAGCAAGCGCCAGTTTCATCCACGGTGCCAACGACGTGGCCAACAGCGTCGGCCCCTTTGCCACTGTCTACACGGTCTGGAAAACGGGCACCGTTCAGTCTGAGAATGGCGTTCCAATCTGGATGCTGTGCTTTGGTGGCGCCGCCATCGTCCTGGGGCTGTTGACATACGGATATCACGTCATGAGAAACCTGGGCAACAGAATTACCCTCATTTCTCCCTCACGCGGGTTCTGTATGGAACTGGCCAGTGCAATCACGGTACTGGTTTCGACAAGACTCAAACTTCCCGTGTCTACCACACAATGCATAACAGGCGCGACGGTGGGTGTGGGCTTGGCCAACGGGGATTGGCGTGGTATCAACATTCGATTGATACTATGGATCTATCTCGGCTGGTTCATCACGGTGCCGGTGTCAGCGCTGATATCGGGATGTTTGATGGGTTTGATAATAAATGCCCCCAGGTGGGGTGGTCTGGAAGGGAGACATGGACGGTGATTGGGAAATACGACATGAGAGCATGTATGCACAGCACGGAAGCTATTGAACCGTCTTTCTCAGCTACGAAGCTTTTTTTCTTTGTAGTTATCAAAGACCTATTCATCTGGTGGACAGCTGAGGGACAAGTATTCTGAGGGGATGAAGCAATCGAAATACAGAGTAACTGTTGATCAATTCAAAGTCCCATCACATACGTTCTCTTTGCTATGCCTTGCACGTTATTAAGCCTCGCTTAGTTCCTTTGCTTTGACATAACACCGCCATTACGGCTGCTATGGAAGGGCTCTATCTGGGGAGTATTTCTTTTGTTTGTGAATCACTTATTCTAAACTCCAATCGTCTTGGAGGTGATTGCCTGCCCGCTAACAAAAGGTCTACCCTGGGTCTACACTTAGGGACCAGGCAGGGGTAGCTCGGGAGTCAACCACGGATGCTCCACCATGCCATCCGGCGTCGGCCTCTGCACCGGGTCAATCTTCATGATGAACCGCAGAAACGACGCAAACGCCGCAAAGTGTCTTTGGATCCAGACCAGGCAGGAACAAATCCGACTCAAGTGGTGGACGATCAAAGGGGTCGTCGGGTTTTATGTCTATTGCGAACCATCAGTTCGGGTGTCAATGGAGCAGAGAGGCCTTGGAGCAACATACCCGTATGAATCACGCCACTTGCGTGCGCAAAGTCCAGAGCGACGACGAGCTGCCAGCTAAACTTTCGCATGACTGTGGTGGGCACCATGCATTCTTTGAACCACAGGCCGAAGCTCCGTAGAGCTTCCCCCATGATCTCAAACACCAGACAGACATGGGTGCCATTAGGGCCCTTGTGCTCGAAATAGTCCACCAGATGGCACACGTGCTTGTACTCAGCAAGTTTGCGATCTCCGTCGCGGAGGTGTCTGAGAATCTCGCGCTCAAAAATTGGAGCATCCTTCTTGTAACACTCGGCGCTCAGAACTTTGAGAGCTCTATACTTGTCCTCATCATCCGGGCTGCAAGACATCGGTTATTCGGAGTCAATATGACAGGCCAGGAATAAGACTTACTCCTTGGAGGTATCCTTGACCAACCAAACGGTCGAATAGACACCGTAACGAATCTTGTTCACCACTTGGTATTTACCTCCGTAGATATCGCTGATATAAACTGGGTGAAACCCCCCGTGGCGATAGGCATTCTTGCCCTCCTCGGCATCAACATCATTGATATCTTGGCCGATCACGGCCACATCGTGTTTTACGTCGTCGCTGGGCAGCGGGGTGATTGTGGCGGACCCTGGAGGCTGTTCTATTACCATGTTCAAGTATTTTCTCCAAAAAAAAAAAAAAAAAAAAGACTTCGAGAGATTGAAGCCTGAGGGAAATCCCACGTGAGTGAAGTGTTGGATTTGTTGTCCTTTTTGTGCTTCATTGGGTACCTACCCTACCTATGTAGGTAGTCGATCTCGTGCGGTGACCTGCATGGGTTCAAGTTGCAGCGCTAACTTCGGGCGCTTCTTGACGGGAGGCGGTGTTGTTTGAACCGCTCTGTCGGGTCGCTGTGGCCACTAGAGTTAGAGAAACGCCATCAGCGGCAAAGCAACGGCCGACCCGGGGATTCTTGGTTCGTGGTGGCCAGTTGAACATGGGGCTAAATCTGCACCGAGTTCAACAAGCGTACAAAGGATCTAGATGGTGAAGATAGGTGGAGCCGGCAAGAAGGGCTGTAGACTAATCTCTCAAGAGTTGGACTGAGCTATAGACAGAAGGTCTGAAGGCTGCCATGTGTTGTTCCATTTCCAGGATTGCAAGATCTGAGAGAGCTGCTAGAAATCACTGCTACGGAACTGCTTGCTGTTGTGAAGGGTCGCTGATATATGAAGCTGTGTTCCCAAGGGACGGCACCCAGCCCTTCCCCGATGGTGCTGCTGTATAACTCGATGATGGAGTCTATTTATTATTTAGTCTATGGCAGCGGGGAGGCGACAACACTGGGATGCTCTAGCACATTGTCGACCGCCGCGCAGGTGAAGATTTTGGTGATGGAGACGACGATGAGGGAGGAAAACAGGACCACAACAGCGGCAGTCGAGACGTTGCACAGGCCCTGAAAATGGCATCAGATATGTGGAGTAACCGAGGGAGCGGCAAGAAGATCGTGCGGCGTCTCGTTATGCTTCTCTTAACCTCCAGCAGCAAGCGGTGTTGCAAGACGGATAGACCAACTGAATGACAACGCTATGTACCTCTTGAACTCTTCTAAGGGGGGTATCTACAAGCATCATTCGGCGGCATACACGAAGTCGACCAGCTCCTGGTACGCCTTCTCCAAGTCCTGCGTAACGGTCAGCCGATTCCCCGAGCGTTCCATGTTCCCCGCGACACCAAGGTCCAAACCAACTCACATTGTTCACAATAATCTTGTCATGCACCCCCGGAGTCTTGGAGAACTCAAGCTCCAGCTTCGCCTGCGCCAGCCTCTTAAGGATCGACTCCTCCTTGTCTGTCCCGCGGCCGCGCAGTCGTTTCTCCAGCTCCTCCTCCGATGGCGGGGCAATGAAGACGTAGCGCGCTGGGAAACCCGTCGCCTTGATCTGTTTGACACCCTCCATCTCGATGTCGAGGACAACTATCTTACCCTTCGCGCTTTGTTCCTCGATAGTCGCTTTGCTCGTGCCATACAGGTTGTCGCCAAATTGGGCGCTGAGAGAGCGACAAGTTAGTTCAAGACCAGCACCTCGGACGAAAACGGCAAGCCAAGTGTAGCGCACACCTCTCAACGAAGCCACCCTTAGCCTTGAGGTCCAGAAAATCGCCCTTCGTGACAAAGTGATAGTGCACCCCGTTCTGTTCGCCGGGGCGCGGACTCCGCGTGGTGTGGGACACGGAGAGCACGAAAGTGTCGGGGTTGCGCTCAAACAGGAGACTGTACAGCGTACCCTTTCCGACGCCCGAAGGCCCGGAAATGACAATGGGTTTCCTTTGTGGGGGGAGGCTCGGCATGATTCGCGAGACGGTGGATACGGAACGAGCGAGGCGGTACAGGAGCGACGTTGTTGATCGCATTGGACTCCAAGCTAAATTTTAACGGCGTCGGTGCCTCACAGTTTTGAACCGTGCGGGGTGGCGGCGGTGACCCTGAGGGGGTCTCCACACCCCTGTTTTTGGAGTGGAGTTCGGACCCCTGACCATCGCCAAGACAGGAACGCCAAGGGGCGTTTCCCACTTCCCGAAGACAAAGATACCCTCTCCCGCACCGCAGTTAAACCCCTGAACGATTGTTAGCGTGGAACTTGATGGACGCCTGGAGTGCTTTTCTAAGGGACGTTATGGGAAGATAGTCGGGTCCCGCCTTCAAGACTCAAGGCATGCAAATCTCAATGTGAAGGCCCTTCGTTCTTCACATGGAGCCTTTGATATTGACCTGATACAAGGGAATGGACCATTTCCTCTCTGGGTTGTTGGACAGTGGTCTTGATCTGCCAAGTGGTCAAGTAACAGGTGAACAAGCTTTCAGGCGCCTAGCCGTTGCTCAGCTGCGGACTGTCGGCTTTAGATCCGATGACGTGGACTGGGAAGGTAAGTAGGTGCATAGAGATTGTCTCGCCCGCCGTTTGTCGTAAAAGAGCGTTGTCTGTAGAGTCAGTACTGTGACTCCAGTGCCTCGACCAGGTGAGCCCTTGAGTCACACCAACAGTCACACTTGCTGACCCCATGATGGTTTGACTTATCTTCTAGAGCGTTTCGACTTAAAAACGCCGCTCAAGAAGCCTCCACTTGAGAAGCCATGAATAGGATTAATGAAAAGTGAAATGAAAAACCCAGATGAGATTATACCAGCGCCAAGAGAGAGGGGGCGGGGGGCACAAACGACCACCCGGTCGTTTGCCAGCGGAACAAGGAGAAACAAAACAAAACAAAACTCCCAAAGCTTGAATATGCTTTGCCATGCCGTGCCCGGTCCCACACAGTCGTCGCTCAGTTGTTGACATCCTCCCACCCTCCACTGCACAGGATAGCCCTTGCCACCTCTTCCATCTCTCGGCGGTCGATGTGCCGACGTCAACTTCAACTACTGCCGGGTGTGCCCGCCGCCCGCCCGGATCTCCAGCCTCCCCGTCGGAGCCATTACCATGACGCCGTCGATCCACCTCAAGTCACGGCAAGTCCCGCCACACCCCCGACCGCGACCGCCCATCCTCGTCCACAATCCCCCTCGCCCCATCCCTTCCAGTCTCCCGTTGTCGCTGTAACCCGACTTTTACCGCGGTCGGGACGCCACCCCTCCACGCACCTGTTCCTCCTCTCTTCTCCTGTTCGCCGACCTCCGAGCCCGCCCGATCCGGTCCAGCACCCACACGGTGGAGAAGATCGGGATGATCAACCACACCGTGCAGAAAACGTAGGCGTTGGCGATCAAAAACCACAACGCCCCCAACCCGACGAGTTCAACTGCCCGCTTGACTTTAGGCCATCCGACCTTCTGGATGAGCGACAGCAGCAGCATCACCTGGATGAGCAGCCAGGCGATGTGCTGCTGTGCCGAGGCGCGGATGGGAGCGGCGGCACCCCACACGTAGCCTCCCACGACGGCGTACGCATCAAACTCACCACCGCTCCAGTTGTACTCGACCGGGCCGGAAGAGTTGACGACAACGGCCAGGGCAGACATGGTCGTCATGGCTGGGCGAGCGTAGTCGAAACTACCCGGCATGACGTCGTCAATCGCCATGCCGGTCGGGGCGGCGAACAGGTCGAAGATTGAGGGCTGTCCACTTGTAGGCCAAAATGTCAGTTCAAGTTCAACGCTTGGATCAGCGAGCTCCAGACTCCCAGTTCACCATTCTTACACACAGGGCAGATGTTCTTGGGAAAACCAGAAGCGGGATCTCTCTGGTCGTCGTGCAGCTTGCACCAGTGGTATGCCCCGGGACCGAAAGATACATGAAGTCCCATGGAGTGAACAGCTCTTGCTCTGACCAGAAAAACAGGAGAACTGGGAAGGAGAAATGATGACCCCCACTTTTGACGCCTGGTAAGCTCAAATCCGACATACCTTCCGATGACTGGCCCTCCCGTGGCCATCTCCTCCGTCTGTGCTTCTGTGCCCATAGGCTGATTGATCTGCTCCTACAACGACACGTCAGCCTCTCTCTTGTCGACACAGAAGAATGTATGGAACCCGTCAGCGGACGCATCAGAAAGTTTGGCGGGCTCATTCACCAACTCTAAGACAGCGGAGCTTTCAAAAGCAACATTCCGGGATAGAAGACAAGCTCAGGGCCATAATACTGTCGTTGAATCCACCGAGACTGTCGCCGAGGCCTCCTCGTCCATGAAACCAGATTTCTCAAAGTCGCTAAGAGGACGGAACGGGCTGAACGGCCAATAAAAACAAGAAAGGAATCCTCAAAACTAACCACTTCCGCTGCCTCGGCAGCCTGAACCACCGCCACCGGGGCCGCAGCCACCGGACCCAGGCCTCCAGTCATGACCGTAGGGTCGGTCATGGCCTGGAGCCTGGCCGTGGCCTCGCGGCACCGGCGACGGGCTTCCCGAACGCGGGTCTTGCCGAGGCGAGCGTGGTCGCCGTTGCCTCGCGCCGCCGAATTGTTGGTGATGGCGAACATTTTTCTTGGTCGCCGTGGGGTCGATTGACCAGTAGTGTGTTTTTTTGATTGTTAAAAAAACGTTTCGAAAAGTCGAAAAAGGTCAGGCTAAAGAACGAACAAAAAAGTTCGACGGGATTGGTGGTCATTCATTGTTCGAAATCGAAAAAGATCGAGAAAGGGTTCTGACTCTGGTGTGGTCGAGGGGAAAGAGGTAGAGGGGTTGAGAAGAGCATAATTTATGGCCTGGAGGAGGCAGAGATTGGGCTGCTGGCCTGAGCTGGCTTGGTCTATTGTGCAGGCGCTGTCAATAGGTAAAATAGGTGAGTGCCTTCCTTTTCTGGCAATCCTGCCATTTGCTTGCCTGGCGCTCTCCTTGCTATTGTGATCCTCGCGGTCAATGGATTTCACACGGGCATCAAGCGACCCACCCAGATGCGATTGCTGGAAAGGCAGCAAATTCATTGTTTCATGCCCACCATTGCTGTGGCCATCTAACATATCGGCCCAGCATCGCCGCCTCTCCATCAACGATGGAGTTTACTTACTGACTGGTTTCATCAGGGCGGTAACACACAGCGCGTCTGGTTCCATCCAGGCTTGTGGAAAGTCTGAAACACCCAATTCACCACCCTAAAATCGACAACACGAATTTCCCTTTCCTTCTTTGGAACTGAGTTAGCCTGAGCCAGACGGAGCCAGACTGAGCAAGAGGGTTACTATTCTGGCCCACCTCGGCTATAGTTGTCACGGTCCAAAATTGCCGTGGAGTTGTCCTCGCACCACCACCAGCACATAGCCGCGCTTTCCTTCACTCCCACAGGAGAGAAAAAAACCTTCAATTTTAACAGGTCTATAAACCATATATATTATATTCGCAGAAGTATTGCTGTAGACCTCTTCCAGTGTCTCTGAGCCCGTTGGGCCTAGGTCGAATTGTCCATTTTTCTCAAACAAACAACTTATCATGGGGAGCATACTTAGCGTGTGACCCCAGCTGCAAACAACATGTCTGCAGGTAATCCACGTGTAATACAGCTCTTCAGTTCGAAAGTCTACTTATACATGGTCTCCACAAGCAAATCACTTATGCTAAAGCCTTACCCTTTCCGCCTTCTCCCTCCTCGACGCCCCCCCTTACTTGCGACCCATCCTTAAAAACATCTCGGATGCTTCGTCCTATAGCTTTTCCTATAATCCTCCCCTTGCTCGCTCAAGACCACTTATGCTTTTCCTTTTGTACGTCCTACTGGATAGACGTTGAAACGGGCTTACTAGTAGTAGGCTTTTTAGCGGGCTAAACTCTCTTTGCTTGATGGGTAAGACCGTCTTGCTAGCCCCAAAGTTACCCTTTTCGGAACTTCCAAGTTCGCTTGCAATAATAGGTGGAACTGATTGGACGGGTTTGCTTGATGTACATCCCTGCAATGTGATGTTGGGGGATGATTGGATAGGTTTTAAACTTTTTGAGCTTGAACTCGAAGCATATCCAGAGTCGTTGGAATCGCCATTTTCTTTACGATTCTGAGGAGGGATTGGAAACGGATTTGGACAACGACAGGGGCCTGGGTGGCTTTGTTTGGTGACTTGATAATAGCGGATTCCTCCTCCTCAGCTTCTTCATCCCCTTTACTCTCCTGTAGTAAAGCCGCCGTTAATGGAGGACTCGCTTTCTTTACAGGAGCCTTCTTGGAAGCTTCCTAGTCTTTTATTTCCAGAAGAAGCTCCACTATCGTAGGGAGGGGGCATCCTAGCCACTCGAGGTTTTCATCCAGGTAAATGTTTTCGGGGCGCCCACAGGCGTGCTGGGCCTGTGGCAGGTACGATGGAAGAAGGATGATGTGATCACAACCCCACCTACCAGTATTTAGGCCACCAAACTAGTCACCTAGAACCCAACCCAATTCATCACCTTTTACCATCACAGTTAGCAGTATCACAGGCGTGTCGTCCTTGAAGGTGAAGCCGTAATCGATGTAGAGGGGTTGGGAAGTCTGAAACATGAAGAGCACGTCTGTTTTTATTGTAGCAAAGGCCGCCCCGTACTGTAAAAAAGGGTGGGGAGAAAGGGCAGGACGCTGGTTTTTACACCAAGATGCCTATCGCCATCGCCATCGCAACTATATTATACGATAGCTTTTAATTGTAAGACGCCTTATATAAGGAAGCCCAAGGCATTCGACCACCCTTTATAAGCAATTTTTAGCTATTTTTAGGGCGTTGCCCCCCAGTTTAAATGCCTTGGGCTTACCCGTATAAGGCGTTTTATAATTAAAACCTATTGTAACGACACAATTGCGATGGCGATGGCGATAGGCATTTTTAGTGTAAATACCGGCGTCCTACCCTCTATCTCCCCCCTTTTTATAGTACGGGGGGGGGGCACCTTCTCTTTGATCTCTTGACGCCAGCTGTGACAAGACATTCCCCAATATGAACATACATGTTGCCGTACCTTTGTTCTAGATCATGCCCAGCCCAAACCAAAAAAAAGAAGCAGATATCAAATTCCCCGAGAAAGACTGAAGTTGACACTTGACCTTTTTGCCTTCCTGCTACCATTTTCATGGTGGATGTTTGCTGTCTGATTGCTCTCTCGTGATTGCTGGACTAAATAATAATCAAGTTCGTGACTGGCCGAGTCCAGCTGGCTTTTTCGCATCTCACTGACCCGAAGAGATGTCTCTTTCAGAATTCCTCCGCTGACTGTCGTCGCTACCCCGGCTTTGAAATCTGTGTCACTCCCGTTCGTCGACGCCGCAGTTTGATGTGGCTGTTGCGCCCCTCTGTTCTGTGGGTCGACAATGTACTCTTCGCTACCATTCATCGTGAACTCGGTGATGGGATTGACACTTCGTGGGCCCATTCCTCGCCTGGGGTTCTTATCCTCAAGCCGGAAGGCGCCTGGCTTGGGGTCGCCGCTACGGGACATACCCGACATCTTCCCGCCAGTTGTTGAAAAGGTGCGGATTGAGCTGATAATGGGCTTGCCCCAACGGTGTACAAGAGGGAAGATCATGGGCAGGTTTGAGGTGACAACCGCCACGAATGTCTCCCGCACAGCCCATGAGCCTGCTTGCTGGGCTCCGTTGACGGGGTCCGTCAGGATCAAGACGCAACGCAAGATACCTGCCATGGTGACAAATATTCCTCCCGAGAACAGCAAGATCAGACCCGCCTTCTTTACGGACTTCAGGGATGACTGCCAGAGCATGGGAATCGGAATGCTGAGGAGGTATATGTCGGTAAGGACGTTCAATACAACCGTGACGAAGATATCGATTTTGGAGATGGCTGGCTGGCAGAAATCTGGGAATATGTCAGAATGATCATTGCCGTGTCTGAAACTTTCCAGCGACTTACTCCCAGGGTTGGGGTAAATTTGCCAGTTCTTCTCCAGTGGGCGGCAACCAAGAAGGATAGACAGCAAAACCGCTATCCAAGTCGAAAAGATTAAACCGAAACCGACATATATCCTCATCCTAAACTCAAGACCTTCCTGTGTGCTGATTAGTTAGAGCATCATCTGTAGGAGGCAGAAAGAAACGCACCGTGAGGCGAAGATAGAATGTACACATGGCAGCCTTGATGACCCACAGGAGAAATGTGTACGTTGACCAACCAGCAACCTGTGTCTTCGAGCCGTTCACCCTGTGCTGACGTTAGCGACATCTTAGTTTCCTATCAATATCACACGGCCCGGACCAACGCACCGCAGCATGTATTCCTCACTGTTTGGATCCAGCGCCACTCGCTGCTCGTCGGTCATTCCATTGTTGGCTAATCCCTTCCAATACGCCCCAACGGAGTATGCTAACGCGGTCTCGGCAGAATAGGCAATCTATCCTCAGCAGTCGGTTAGTAGGCGTGTCAGGTTGTTGATAAAAGGAATAACATACGGCAGCCACCCACATGAGGTAGTCATCTGCTTGCAGGCCTTTCCAACCAACGGTGCTGATTCTTACATAAGACCGGAGTCCTATGAACAGGAGCCCGACACCAAGCAACGTGAACGCCTCCGTCACGAAGGCCTCCATCCTCGGCAAGCTGGCTGTGCACGGTCCGGCAAAGATGTCCAACGATTGAGAGGATGATCAGACTAGTTAAGACGATAATCGAGCAGAGCAAAGCTCGAACTCCATGAAGGCCCGAGTTACCAGGCCGCCGAGAGAATGGGCTCGAATGACGATACTTTAAACCAGGAGAGGGATCAGCGCGAAAGGTCTGATGCCCTGACGAACCCCTGGTGACCGAGGAGAAAGTTCCAAGAGCCGAAACAACGTTCAGAGGGCGAAGAACGCGGCACTTAACGGGCCCCCATTCTAGTGCCCACTGAATCGAGCAAGGGGGTATGGGCCAGCGGGATCCAGAAGCATTATCACGCTGGTATTGCTTGGAACGTGGGGCCGTCACCACTTTCCGCCTTCACGGTATGGCACCGTTCTCTTGACAATCTGCCACTGGTCCGTGGCCAGCGGGACATACCTAGGTACTGGCGTGTGTGGACACACAGACGTGACGCCGTCGAAAAAAAGTTTGCCTTGGCGGCCCTCCAAGTCTCGTTCCTTGCATCGGCCCCCGGTTGCTTTAGAGGGTAATTCCTCACGCATCGAAGCGACCATGCCTAATTGGCGGGTTTAGGTAGTAGGGCCGCAGGCGAGCCGCGAAGGCAAGGGGCGGCAGAGCGACGGCCCTATAGACGCGGCGGGTGCAACATGTCGAACAAGACGATATCACCTCGTAACTTAAAACCACTTTGTTCGAATCCATGCCGCTACCTCCCGGCGTGTAGTTTGGTACACCTTGCGAGTGGTTGAGAAAAACAAATATGCACCACCGCTGATGAGCAAGTTTTCCTGTGGTCTGCAACTCTGCGAAATCACCACTTCTGAGAGTACTGGTTAGACCGTTTTGGGCGTTCGGGGTGGGGGACCAAGAAATGCAGGAAAGCGGCGCAAACGGGAAACGGCAGAAGAGACCGCCACAAACGTGGGGGCTAATTACACTCGTCGACGTCTACCCACCTCCGCGCCAGACCACCTCAGGAAATCCGGGGAATGGATGCGATAACGCAACGAACGGCATGCCAATTGCGATCGTGAGAACCGATAGAGCGCAACCCGCATCACTTGCAGATTAGAAGGGGCTGTTGCGCCGAGAAATATCCCACTTAGAGAGACAGCGGAAATGGGATGATCTGTTGCATACCTACCTAGGTATTCGTACACAGATGCTGCGTGGCGAGCGAGGAGGGTGCTGTCCTGATGCGGTCAGTTGGCTGTTCAGCAACTTCACGCGGGATTGGAAACCGTCAATCAACAATCCATCATTTGGAATTTTGTGGACCAGTGGACCAGTGGACCAGTGGACCTTGCCAGCCGCTCCTGCCGTCCTGCCCTCCCATGGGTAACACCGTCAAAGGTTGGATGTCCCAATTGCTTGCACACAAGAGACATGCTTCGCAGTGCGTTGAACTTAGCAGCGCGATGCAAGTTATTCAGGGGTATTTCAACCTCCCAGCCCAGAATTGATCCTGGTGTTCCTCTAGACATACACGGCACTAGTGTGAGATAACAATGACTGGAGGATCTGCGGCATGGGGGCACCCACCCAAGCTACCGGGAAAAGGATTCGAATGTTGGAGGTGCGGGCAAGCCACGGCAAGAGCGACCGAGAAAAGTGAGAAGAACCAAAGGCACCCTGCAGGGCGTCGTAAGCACAGCACAACAGCCATGTTTTGTTGTCGCGAAATTCGACAAGAAGAACCACATAATAATGCGGCCATCTTTACATCTTTCAATGAGCACCGAACGGAGGCCCACGATATGGATATGGGTTCCAACCTCGCGAAACCCGAAGTCTCACATGCAGGCCTACGCAGCTGTTGGATTGTCGCCTGTAGAAATGGCGGGGACGCGGAAGTGCGAATACCACCCTGGATGCAGGATGTGATACCCGGTTCTCCACCACTCCTTCACACTCTCCCAGACATTAATATATCCCGCATTATTTCCCACAGGCCACATTTCTTGCCCTTGGCGAAGTGATCGCTCACATTGAGCACCCGGGAAAATCAGGAAAACGGCAAACCCAGCATTCCGGCCTCCCTGGACTTACTCCGACTCAAACAATAGGAAACATCCTCTGTGACGACAGACAGAGAAGGAAAGGAGAGGGTGGGCGCAGTTCCCAACATCCAGAGACAGTCTCACTGTCCCACCGTATTTTGCGGACCAGACTTCAGACCTCTTCCTCTCCAATTCCGCTCCACTCGGTCGACAACAGGAGGTGATAAATATGGAGACTTTGGACTTGGTTGTTGTTGGTGCCGGTATGTACTATCGACGAACTCTGATGTCTTGTATCGTGTTGGAGGGCGGTGAAATGCTGACTGGCTGGGCAGGATTGGCGGGACTTTGTGCTGCCAAAACCTACCATCAACTGAACCCCACTGAAAATGTGGCAATCATTGAGGCGAATCCCAGTCTCGGAGGAGTCTGGAGCAAGGAGCGGTTGTATCCAGGTCTCAAGACCAACAACATGCTTGGCACGTACGAGTACGCCGACTTCCCTATGGATACCGAGACGTACGGTGTCAAACCCGGCGAGTTCATGTCGGGTGAGGTCATGCACAAGTACCTCAGCAACTATGCTGCAAAGTTTGGGATTGCCGATAAGATACGTTACCAATCCAAGGTTTTGACGGCTGAGCACCAGGATGGCCCAGATGGCGGTTGGACCCTGACTGTCCAGAGCGGTTCATCTACAAGCACAATCACGGCACGGAAGCTTATTATGGCTACCGGTCTCACCTCTGAGCCATTCCTGCCCCACTTCAAGGGGCAGGAGGAATTTGGTGCACCTCTCTTCCACAGTAAAGATTTTCTTCGGCACGCCGACACGTTGAACTCGTCCAAAGTAGTCACCGTCTTTGGCACCACCAAGTCGGCATGGGATGCTGTCTACGCCTACGGGGCCAAAGGGATCAAGGTTCACTGGATTATCCGGGGTAGGTCACACATTATCTGTCGCTCGAATGAGATCAGATCTGATTTGGTACCCGCAGAGAGTGGCCACGGGCCGGCATGGATGGCGCCGCCATACGTTACACCACTCAAAAAATGGCTTGAAAAGCTCACACGTGAGTAACCGGAGTCTGGTTAAAAATTGATGCTGATTAGGGATCCAGATACGCGCATGCTTACATGGTTTAGCCCCTGTCCTTGGGGTGAAGTTGATGGTTACGGAGGGATCCGCGATTTCTATCACGGAACAGCTGTTGGGAGAGCGCTCACCAACGCTTTTTGGTCGATTCTTGGCAACGATGTTATCACTCTGAACAAGTACGACTCCCACCCCGAGACGGCAAAGCTCAAGCCTTGGAGCCATCCCATGTTCACCGCCTCAACCTTTTCCATCCTCAACTATCCTACCAACATCTTCGATCTCGTCAAGGACGGCACAGTCTCGGTCCATGTCGCCGATATCGTCCGCCTCTCACCGCATGCTGTCCATCTCTCAGATGGAAGCAAGGTCGACAGTGACGCTTTCTTGGCTGTGACCGGCTGGAAGCATGTCCCTCCAGTCAAGTTCCTCCCCGAAGGCATCGAAGCCGAACTCGGCCTTCCGCACACACCACTCGGCGCGGCTGAACCCCTGTATACAGAAGAGGCCGTCAAGGCAGCCGATGAGGAGATTTTGACACGCTTCCCCCGCCTCAAGGACCAGCCTGTCCAGAACAAGAACCTAAAACCTATTTTGGATACTGAAGGGCTTTCCGGCTCAGATCCCATCAACCCCTCCATACCTCTTACCCCTTTTACTCTTTACCGCTTCATCGCGCCCCCGTCAGCCAGGTTCCTTCGCACACGCGATATTGCCTTTGCAAACTATCTGATGAGCTTCGCAACCGGCATCATCGTGCACGCTCAGGGACTGTGGATTACCGCGTACCTAAAGGACCAGCTTCAAGCAACCGTCATGCCACCAGCCAAGGCGAGGCCACCCGGTGGCGAGAGCGTCAAGACAATTGAAGAATTGCGTCGCGAGACTGTCCTTAATGCGCGGTATGGCAAGTGGCGGTACCCAGCGGGACATGGCTCGCAGTTTCCGGACTTTGTGTTTGACGCGCAACCCTATATCGACTCACTTGTGGGTGATCTCGGGTGCAAAGTCCATCGGAAGTCAGGGTGGTTAGCGGAAGCGACGAGTCCCTATGGCGTGGAGGATTATACGGATTTGATCCCGGAGTGGACGGAGAAGAGTAAGGCAGAGTGAGCCGGGACGGTTAAACATTGGATGTCTGGTATTTTGCGCTTGTACGAGATATCGCAACGTTCTAATTCTTGCGTCAATACACGAAGCTAGAGGGCCCACCCACCTTAACGGCGGGCCAAAAAAAAAACCCACCAAAAAATTATTGTCTTGGCTGTTTGGCTTGCTTCCCCCAGGTGGGAGAGTATCCCCCAGATCCCTCTGTATTATATGGCAAGTATATGACTTTAGACAAGCTCTCAGGTCCTACATGATGTCGGTAAAAGAACGCGCGCGTAGCGGGGGAGCACACTCCCAGGGGAGGTGGTCCAAACCCTACGAAATGTATCACTTTGTCGGTACAAGAATAAACGATCCAGAGAATGCCTGTTCCAGGAATCGAACCTGCAACATGCCAAGTGGTGGTGACTACTGAAGCGCGTACCAACATCCCACTGTGCCATTTAGACAATTACTTGAAAAACCAATTTGCTGGACCTGATATATGTACCCCGCGGCCCCTCCATCATCCGCCCAATGTAAGGCTCCCCAGAGTAGCTGGCGCTCCTGACCTTGCCCTCTCCCTTCTCGCCCCGCCCGACCTGCGGTCTCCATGCCGCCATTCTCAGGCATCTCGCCTTTTCATTCTACGTGGCCCCGTCACATCATGCCACCCCGCCGGCTACCCTATTGCACAACATAAACAGCACGAAAGGCGTCCCCATACCTGGGAGTCCTCCGCGGTGCGAGACCTCAATAGATTTTTCTTTTCTCTTTCTTTTTCAAAATTGACTTGATTCCTTTTCTCGCTAGATTTGCCTGATTCTGCCTATTGTTTTCGCGCCCCTACGCGTTGCGACCCCGCGACCGCAGTGGCCAGACTCGAGTTCCCTCCAGTCTCCAGCCTGGCACCTTACATGTATTCTTGACACCAACGGGGTGGCTTTCTCTAAGTGCAAAAAACAAAGTTTAGCAGAGAAAAGACAGTAACGACACTGCAGTAGCGCAGTACAGTCAGCTGGCCTGAAAACACTTAAGAGTCCATTCATTGAATGAGTAAGAAAACAAAAGGAGTAGTGGGATTTCACCGACGCCGAAGCTCCCACCTATTCTACACCTCCTATGTCTTTTCACAATGTCAAACTAGAGTCAAGCTCAACAGGGTCTTCTTTCCCCGCTGATTTTGCCAAGCCCGTTCCCTTGGCTGTGGTTTCGCTAGATACCAGCCTCTTCATGTTTTCTGTGTCCATCTCGGGTTGGGAAGCCTCATGATTCCCGGTTCACTTGCTGTTTGTCCTCCCACCACTTGAAAAAGCTCAACGAAAAATGTCCACCTTCGCCGCTCACTCCTCTCCTGACTTCCAGGGCTTCAGCCGTACCTTCATTTCCACCACCGTCAATCACCCTCACCACCAGACCAGCACCACCATCACCATTGCCGCTGCCCGACCCCAAACCCGAGCCTCTATCTCTTGGACTACATATAGGCCACTAAGCACAAGTCAGGGAGACCCATCGGGGATCCGCTCCGCCACACCTTATTCTGACGACGCGTTCTTGGCGACACACCACTTGGCTCTACTCTACCGTTCAATTCTTGAAATCTTGTTGTCAGCATGGGGATTTCTTGGTAATTCACAGATAGGGCGATGCTCATATGACCGCCCTGAGCGCTGTTTGAACCAGACCTGCGTTGAGAATTTTATTTACACCCTAGGATCAAAAAACATCTGGACTCAGACTGTTGAGTCGGGTGCTGGATATTGAAGATGACCTATTCATGCTCGGTGCCAGGCTAGATGTAAAGTCTACCATCGCCATTGGCGGAGGCGGGAAACCGCGGATATCATTTGTCACAGACACCCACGCAATGCCAGGGCGCCACCATGCTGGCCACATTCGAGACGATCACTTAATTCGGTAGATATGGTATTCTGACGGGCGGCATCTCGATGTTCCTGCTCGTGTTTTCCCGTTTGGCAAATTACAATCCCAACTCAAATTTGACCACGTCGCATCAAGGAGCCTCCAAAGGTTTTAAGGTCCTATAACACTATTGAAGGGTCTTCCCTTGAGAACACCGGGTCAATGGTAATGAGGTATTGACATCTCCTTGCAATGACTCTGTTGAAGTATTTATTGACAATACCTTTGGCCCATCTGGTCTTCCCATTGTGAACCACGACGCTCCTTCCTTCCATCCCAACACTTGCAAGCCAAATTTTTGGACCACATTGATGCCCCGTTTTTTAGGCCTGAAATTTTTGCACACCCCCCCCCCCCCCCCCCCCCCCCCCCCCCTCTCTTCACCCCCCCACCCCCACCACCCCCCACTCTCACCCTCCACCCCCCT
>Ga0247765_1000552_pt1 | contig 27886 bp, 7 predicted proteins | sample UWRJL106311C6_FD_179949 | JGI IMG/M metagenome (GOLD analysis project Ga0247765, IMG submission 179949) | Plant litter microbial communities from Arlington Agricultural Research Station in Wisconsin, United States - UWRJ-L106-311C-6 | ecosystem: Environmental > Terrestrial > Plant litter >...
TGGCTTTCTGGCAGAGCCAGAAAGCCCTCCTTTATAGATCTGTTGCATGAACCAGCTTACGATTTGTACGGTGGCTCAGCGGTTGGATTCCTGGCTGTGCCAGGCATCCTTACACAAGCTGACTAGATGCTATGGGTTTAACCCCAAGGAAGACCCCTTCCTTTTGATATACCCCCTTAGATTTAAGCCTCCATCTTCAAGAGCCTTGAATCTGGATTTTATAGCTAACTTTCACCCATACCCTTTTCAATAAAAGTATAAGGCCTCTATGGCGTAGTTGTTCTAATTAGGTCTTAGTGTGGTTAAGGTAGTGGGTTTAACTTTTGTTAGGGTCGATTGTTTTTCGAATAGGTAGTTGGGCCAGATCTAGTTGCTGAATAAAGGCTTGATGTAGTGTGTGGTTGAGTACTTTGGTTAGACCGTTTGCTATTATACTAGCGGAGGGTGTATATTCAACTATGATCTTCTTGTTTGCCACTTCTTGGCGTAACCAATGGTTGTGTATGTTTACGTGCCGTAGCCGGGTCTGTAGGGTAGTTACCTTAGCTGTAACGAGCCGTATAGTTTGCTTGTTATCATATTGGATCTTGATGTGATGGTTGTTTAGTCGTATTGTAAGTTCGGCCAGTAATTGACTTATAAAGAGAGACTTTTTTGCAGCCTGTGCTAGGGCTAATAGTTCGGCCTCTGTAGTTGAGGTGGTAATTGTATCTTGCTTATTAGCTCTCCAGCCTACAAGCCTACTAAATAGTTTTATAGCGTAGGTTTGGGAGCTTTTTCGATTAAGGTTATTGTCAGCAAAGGAGGCATCGCTAGCAATAACGTAATTATCGGCACCCCCTAATTGTAAGGCAAGTGTACGTGTGTTGTGTAGGTAATGAAGGATTTGATCTGCAGCCTTGTGGTGTTGTGGGCTAGGATTGTTGTTAAATTTGATTAGCCGTGATGCTGTAAATGCTATGTCTGGCCTTGTAATCATAGCGGTATATAGAATAGATTTAGTTTTCTGCTGGTATGCTGTGGTTGACTATGGTTCGGATTTGCTATTGTACGGTAGTAGTTTGATTGTACCTATTGGGACCTTGGTAGTTGGGTTGGTAGTAGTCAGGTTGATAATTTTATTAAGGTAGGTTGTCTGAGATAGCTAGATTAGGCCTTGGGATCGATTTTTTATAACCTTGATACCTAGAAACTACTGTAGATTGTTACTACCTGTGAGCCGGTATTTTTGCTGTAGCTGGGTAATTAGTAGTTGGGTTGTAGCTGTATCCTCTTTTCTATAGGTTAGGATTATATTGTCGACGTAGAAGAATAGAAGGATTCCGCCCTTAATTAAAATACAGGGCTCGTGTGAAATAGTTTGAAATCTTAGGGTTAGTAGGGTAGAGGTGAGTTTTTTTTGCTATAGTAGTGGTGATTGCCGTAAGCCGTATAAGGCCTTTTGTAGCCGTAGAATCTTTCCGGGGTTCTTGTAGCCCGGGGGTATTTGTATATAGATTGTATCTTTTAATTGGGTATTAATAAACGCGTTGATTGCGTTGTATTGTTTTAATTTTAAGTTGAATTTAGTTGTAATGGCTATTACGATGCGGAAAGATCTAGCTGCCAAGGTTGCAGCGTAGGTTTTTTGACTGGTTGGTTTTTGTTGATTACCCCTGACGATTAGTTGTGCCTTGTAGCTTTTGAAGGTGCTATTTTGGTTGAATTTATAGGTATATACCTATATACAATTTAAGATTTGTTGGCCTTGGGTTTTTAGTTTTTCAACTTTGATTTAGGATTTTATTGTACTGTGGCTTTGCAAGTGATTTTTTTTAGCCTGTAGAAACTGGGCCCCGAATGGATGGCTTTTGAGCTGATGGTGCTACTTAGGTAGTAGTGGTAAATCTTGCCCGTGGAGGGTTTGTAAGCCGTTGGGCCGTTTGGTAAGGCGTTGGACCATTGCTTTGGTAATTGTTTTGCTATTGTGAGAGCCAATTGGTTGTAGTAGTCGGTCTGTTGCAAAGGCGGTTATTTAAGGTTCGAAGTTTATATTTTGACTTTCTGGTATTTGATTTTCTGGTAGTTGATGGGCTTGCTGGATGGTTGTGGCAAGTAGTGCGGCTGGTGGTGATAAAGAGGGCGTAGGATAGGGCTCGAATCTTGAGCAGGTGTATGGAAATTGCATTTCTTCTTCAACTTCTTTAACCTTTTTTTCTTGCTCGGTATTAGTATTTAGTATTAAAAAATTGACTGCTTCTTCTTTTAGGATCGTAGATCTAGGTACTTTTGGCTCGTGTAGCTGAATAGTGGAAAGAAGTTGGTTTAACTCGTCTAGTTGGAGGTGGAGGCAATTGTTTTTTAGGGCTTGAATATCCCCATTGAAAATTTCCTTTTCGTTAAAAACCATATTTTTTATATTGATAACCCTATTGGTAATAGGGTTCCAAATTCGGTATATATTAGATGAGCTGTAGCCGATGAGGTATCTAATTTAGGCCCTGGGTTCCAATTTTGGATTTTAGCGAGGTAGGTCTTTTGGCTTGTTATAGACCCCTTTTTGGGCATTAGGGGTTAAAGTAAATGCCTTGTAGCTGTAGGTCCGTAAATGGGTTTGATCTGGTTTCCTGGTCTTTACTATTATACTATTTTTGTGGGTTAGATAGGTGTGGAAACGATTGTACGGAGTGCGCTAGTTATAGCCGTATCTGGGTGTTCGATTGTGAAGATATATTGTAGCTTTTGAAATTTCTGGCTATAATACTGCTGGCAGTTTGGCATTAGTTTGTATTGCCCTGATTTTTTTAGCTATTATACCCCCTGAGCGTTCGGCATTTCTATTTTGAGCAGGTGTATTAGGTGCTGAAGGCTCCACCTTAATAAAACGTTGTGTGAAGATGGCCTTGATTGCTGGTTTGTTGAATTTATTATCGGTTTTGATTACCTTAGGCTGTAGTTGGTATTGATTTTCTAGTGTGTTAAAGAGGTGGTTGAGGGCTGGATTTACTGATTTAGCCTCCCTGTTTTGGAGGTAGTAGTTCCAGCAGTGGCCAGACCATTTATTGATAATTAAAAGGAGGTATTGATAGTTATTATACCCGTTTTTGAAATCGAATAGATTTAGGGCAAGCCGTAGTCTAGGGCCCTCGTTGTGGTCTCTGGGTTGCCGGTGGATTTGCCGGTTTGCCTTAGATACTCCACACGCCTTACATTTAATAGTGGTAGGTCCTTTGATTCGTATACTTTGTGTGTGGTGGATTAGTTGCTTTAGTGCTTGTGGGCTAGGGTGGCTAAGTTGTAGGTGCTATAGGCCGGTAAGGGTTTTGCTAGGCCGTCTTTTAGTGTGGTTGTTGAATTTGTTTCGTTGTGTGATGAACGTAGCGTTGGTGTAAGTGTTAGGTAGGTCTTCTAGTATAAACTGGTCGTATCGATCCAAAAGGTAGGTTAGGATTGACCTATTTGCTCTGCGTAGGTAGTTATTTCCAGGGCTGGTATTTTACTAAAAATTGAGTTTTTGTAGTTGCTGTAGTGAGACTAGGTTGCAGGTAAAGTTAGGGTAGTAGGCTATATTTCTAAGCTGTAGGATACGTTGGTATGGCTTAGGCCCCTGGATCTTAATATCTATATCCCTATAGCCCAAAATTGGTACGGGGGAGTTGCCGGTCCAAATATAGTCGCTGGGGCTTGCCTTTTTATATTTATTAAATCTGGACTTTTTGTTAAAAATGTGGATAGTAGTTTCTGAGTCTAAAATAAAAGACTTTTTTAGGGGATACTTAGCTATAAAGAAGGCTGCCTTTGTGATTAGAAAGTATCTAGGGTACTGGCTAATCTTTTAACCTGACTGAGCTAGTTAATTTTTATTTTGCTGTCGTACCTGTTGCTTTGCCTTTTTTTGGTGCCTTATTTTCTTTACTTCTTTTTGAATATATGGATTTTATAAGGCTTTTTTAACTTTGATCCGAAAATAATTTTTTTCCTTAAAGCTATTAGGGGTTAGTTTTGGAAAAATATAAAAGTATTTTGCTAGATAGTGGAATTGGCCGTAATAGGGGTATGTGGAAGTGGCGGTGCCTAGGTCCGAATTCGGCCCTTGGTCCAAACTTAGATTTTGGTTTGAATTCGGCCCTCTTTTAAATCTTTTGCCCTTTGGTTCAGCTATACTTAAGGCCTTATTTGGCCTCTTTTTAGGTTTTTTACTTTTACCAAAACCACCCTGTTCTTTTACGCTATTATTTTGTTCCCCCTTATCCCTACTAGGTATGATTTCGCTATTAAAAACATCCCCCTAATAGGCCTTTTTACTACTGGTTATAGTAGTAAAGGAGGGACTAAACGAGCTTTTAACTACTTGGTTATTAGCCGGTATCCGGGCTTTAGTCTATCGTCTAACCTCCTTCCGAAAATCGTAGGTAACCTTTTGATAGGTAAGAGTTAACTACTTGATACTGGGCCTTTAAACCATCTTATACGTAGTAACTTAATTATTTATTATAGGTTATATTGCGTTAAGGAAGTTATTAAGCTAGGATTTAATTCTTTTTGTCTCGGGGACCCCTTTTTCTTTAGTAGTAGAAAAGGCTTGTTCCTAATTTTCTAACTATTTAATTAGGTCTTTAGGTAGTTGTATAAGTGGTTTGATTGCCAGTTAGTACGTTTTTCGAGCCTCGTTGATAATATTATCGATACTAACGCCAACCTGTGTTTTTAGGGCTTTATACTACGTAGAAATAGGTTTAGCTGGTTTATAGGAGGTTTATTAATAATGTGGGTTGATTGTTTTCAAAACCCATTGCTTAAGTTGCTGGACCTTATTAGCTTATTGATTATATTCTTTAAGTTCGGATTGGTAAATAGTCCAGGTTAATTAAAAGGTCCGGAATCTATTAGCTGTAAGGTTAGTAATTTAAATTGGTGTAGAGGAAGAGGATCTAGTAGCTGGCGTAGCCCTTGGGTCTTCCTTAGTACCTGGGTTAAGGCTTCCTCGAGCCGTGATAGTTGATTGGGTTGTTGATTGGCTTAATGGGCTCTTGTGCTTGTATTTCGCTAGATCCGGGGTAGTAGGTTTGCCCAGAAAAGGGGTAAGGCCATGGATCTGATCCTATAGATTGCCAGCAATGGCTTGCGTTTGGAATTGCAGATCCCAGAGCTCCCAGTCGTTAGAGCTTGTCAGAAAGACGGTTTTTTCATTATTATTGGCAGCCATTTTAATTGATTTCTTAGCGTTGGATTAAACCAATTGGTATAAGGTAGATGGATTTTCTTTGAAAAGGTAGGTAGGTAGATGGATAAAAGGTGTTGATGATTGTGTTTCCCTTTTTGGGTAGCTGGATTGTAATCGGTGGTGTTGAGGTACTGAGACTCTTAATTGTCAGAAGCACGGCACCTTTTATCTATGTGGTTTCTTCAGAACAGGCTGTATTGTGATGAGTGAGCTTGATTGTTGTTCTCTGGCTTTTTGGCAGAGCCAGAAAGCCCTCCTTTATAGATCTGTTGCATGAACCAGCTTACGATTTGTACGGTGGCTCAGCGGTTGGATTCCTGGCTGTGCCAGGCATCCTCACACAAGCTGACTAGATGCCATGGGTTCAACCCCAAGGAAGACCCCTTCCTTTTGACAGCCTCCATCTTTAAGAGCTTTGAATCTGGACCTTATAGTTAACTTTCACCTATACTCTTTTTAATAAAAGTATAAGGCCTTTATAGTATAATTATTCCAATTAGGGCTTGGCGTAGTTAAAGTAGTAGGTTCAACTCTCGTCAGAATCAATTGTTTTTTCAAATAAGTAGTTAGGCTAAATCTAATTACTGAATAAAGGCTTAATATAATATATAGTTAAGTGCCTTGGTTAGACTGTTTGCCATTATACTAGCAGAGGGCGTATATTTAACTATGGTCTTTTTGTTTACTACTTTTTAGCGTAACTAATAGTTGTATATATCCACGTACCGTAGCCGGGTCTGTAGGATTACTACCTTAGCCGTAACAAGCCGTATAGTTTGCTTGTTATCACACTGGATCTTAATGTAATAGTCGTCTAGTCGTACTGTAAGTTCGGCTAATAATCGACTTATAAAAAGAGATTCTTTTACAGCTTATACCAGGGCTAATAGTTCGGCCTTTATAGTTAAGGTGGTAATTGTATCTTACTTATTAGCTCTCCAGCCTATAAACCCACCAAACAGCTTCATAGCGTAGGCCTAGGAGTTTTTTCGATCAAGGTTATTATTAGCAAAGGAGGCATCGCTAGCAACAACGTAATTATCGGCACCCCTTAACTGTAAGGTAAGTGTACGTATGTTGTATAGGTAATAAAGGACTTGATCTGCAGCCTTATGGTATTATAGGCCAGGATTGTTGTTAAATCTAACTAGTTGTAATACTGCAAATGCTATATCTGGCCTTATGATCATAGCAGTGTATAAAATAGATCCAATCTTTTACTAATATGCTGTAATTGACTATGGTTCGGCTTTACTATCGTATAGTAGTAGTTCGATTGTACCCATTGGGACCTTAGCAGGTGGGCTAGTAGTAGCTAAATTGATAATTTTACTAAGGTAGGCTATTTAAGATAGCCAGATTAGGCCTTGGGATCGATCTCTTATAACCTTAATACCCAGAAACCACTGTAAATCATTGCTACTTATAAGCTGGTATTTTTGCTGTAGCTGGGTGACCAGTAGTTAGGCTGTAACTGTATTTTTTTTTCTATAGGCCAGGACTATATCGTTGGCGTAAAAGAATATAAGGATTCCACTCTTAATCAAAATATAGGGTTTATGTGAAATAGTTTGAAATTTTAGGGCTAGTAGGGTAGAGGTGAGTTCTTTTTGCCATAGTAGTAGTAATTGCCGTAAGCTGTATAAGGCTTTTTGTAGCTGTAGAATCTTTTTGGGGTTCTTGTGACCCGAGGGTATCCGCATATAGATTATATCTTCTAACTGGGGATTAATAAACGCGTTGACTACGTCGTATTGTTTTAATTCCAAGTTGAATCTAGCCGCAATGGCCATTACGATGCGGAAAGATCTAGTTGCTAAGGTTGTAGCGTAGGTTTTTTAATTGGTTGGTTTTTGTTAATTACCCCTAACGATTAATCGTACCTTATAGCTTTTAAAGGTGCCATTTTAGTTAAATTTATAGGTATATACCTATATATAATCCAAGATTTGTTGGCCTTAGGTTTTTAGTTTTTCCACTTTAATCCAGGACTTTATCGTACTATGGCTTTGCAAGTGATCTTCTTTAGCCTGTAGAAACTGGGCCCTAAATGGATGGCTTTTAAGCTGATAGTGCTACTTAGGTAGTAGTAGTAAATCTTGCTCGTAAAGGGTTTGCAAACCGTTGGGCCGTTTGGTAAGGCGTTGGACTATTGCTTTGGTAATTGTTTTGCTATTATAAAAGCCAACTAGCTATAATAATCGGCTTGCTGCAAAGGCGGCTATTTAAGGTTCGAAGTTTATATTTTAACTTTCTGGTAATTAATTTTCTAGTAGTTAATGGGCTTATTAAATAGTTGCAGTAAGTAGTACGGCTAGTGGTAATAAAAAAGGCGTAGGATAGGGCTCGAATCTTAAATAGGTATATGGAAATTACATCTTTTCTTTAACCTTTTCAACCTCTTCTTCTTACTTAATATTAATATCCAGTATTAAAAAATCGACTACTTCTTCTTCTAAAATCGTAGATCTAAGTACCTCTGGCTCGTATAGCTAAATAGTAAAGAGAAATTAACTTAACTCGTCTAGTTAAAAGTAGAGGTAATTGTCTTTTAGGGCTTAAATATCCCTATTAAAAATCTCCTTTTCGTTAAAAACCACATCTCTTATATTAATAATCCTACTAGTAATAAGGTTCCAAATTTGGTATATATTAAATAAGTTATAACCGATAAAATATCTAATCCAGGCCCTAGGTTCCAATTTTAAATTCCAGCGAAGTAGATCTTTTAGTTTATTATAGACCCCTTTTTAGGTATTAGGGGTTAAAGTAAATACTTTGCAGCTATAGGCCCGTAAATAGATTTAATCTGGTTTCCTAATCTTTACTACTATATTATTTTTATAAGCTAAATAGGTATAAAAACAATTATACGGAATATACTAGTTATAGCTGTATTTGGGTATTTATTTATAAAAATATACTACAGCTTTTGAAATTTCTAGCTACAATATTACTAATAATTTGGCACCAACTTGCATTACCCTGATTTTTTCAACTATTATACCCCCTAAGCGTTCGGCACCCTTATTTTAAACAGATATATTAAGTACTAAAAGCTCCACTTTAATAAAGTATTATATAAAAATAGCTTTAATTACTAGCTTATTAAATTTATTATCAGCCTTAACTACCTTATGCCGTAATTAGTATTAATTTTCCAATATGCCAAAAAGGTGGTTAAAGGCTGGATTTATTAATTTAACCTCCCTATTTTAAAGGTAATAATCCTAGTAGTAATTAGACCATTTATTAATAATTAAAAGAAGGTATTAATAGTTATTATACCTATTTTTAAAATTGAATAGATCCAGTGTCACACGCATACCCACGTGACTACCTCTTATTGGCCTCAGGCCTCTACATCCTCCCTGTTCCTCAGGATTCCAGAGGATTCCACGCTAAGACCATCGCGCTTCGCGCGGGTTTGACGTTAGCCAGCCATCACTCTGACCATTCGCTATTGGGCAGGCTATCACCAACTATAGCGCTTGCTCAAGTGATAGGAAGTCAGCCGGCCACGAGGGTGACCCCCTCGCGCCCGAGATTGCAGTATTTAGATAGCTCCCTCCCTCGAAGACACCTCTCCTCTGCTTTCCTCCGCAAGGACCTTCGAGGCCATAGACAAATTATTATTGAATAGACCAGTTAACGGCCACAGGCCCACTTTTCTGATCCACGCTGCAAAACCGTGTCACATCCAGGGTAAGCTGTAGTCCAAAGCCCTTGTTATGGTTTCTGGGTTACCAATAAATTTACCGTTTTGCCTTAAATACTCCATACGCCTTATATTTAATAGTAGTAGGCCCTTTAATTCGTATACCTTATATATAATAGATTAATTACTTTAGTACTTGTAGGCTAGGGTGATTGAGTTGTAGGTGCTATAGGCCGGTAAGAGCTTTGCTAGGTTGTTTTTTGGTATAGTTATTAAATTTGTTCCGCTATATAATAAACGTAGCGTTAGTATAAGTACCAGGTAGGTCTTCTAGTACAAATTAGTCATATTAATTTAAAAGGTAGGTTAAGATTAACCTATTTACCCTACGTAGGCAGTTATTTCCAGGGCTAGTATCCTACCAAAGGCCGAGTTTTCGTAGTTACTGTAATAAGATTAGGTTATAGGTAAAACCAGGGTAATAAGTTATATCTTTAAGCTGTAAAATATGTTGGTATAACCCGGGCCCCTGGATCTTAATATTTATATCCCTATAATTTAAAATTAATATGGGGGAATTACTAACCCAAACGTAGTTACTAGGGCTTACCTTTTTATATTTATTAAATCTGGACTTCTTATTAAAAATGTAGATAGTAGTTTCTAAGTTTAAAATAAAAGAATTCTTTAGGGGATACTTAATTATAAAAAAGGCTGCCTTTATAATTAAAAAGTATCTAAAGCACCGGCTAATCTTTGAACCTAATTAAATTAATTAATTTTAACTTTACTATTGTATCTGTTACTTTACCTTTTTTTAGTACCTTATCTTCTTTACTTCTTTTTAAATATTTAAATTTTATAAAGTTTTTTTAACCTTAATCCGAAGATAATCTCTTTCCTTAAAGCTATTAAAGGCTAGTTCTAGAAAAATATAAAAATATTTTATTAAACGGTAGAATTAGCTGCAATAGGGGTATATAAAAGTAGCGGTACCTAGATCCGAATTTGGCTTTTAATCTAAATTTAGACTTTAATTCGAATTTAGCCCTCTTTTAAATTTTTTACCCTCTAATTTAACTATACCTAAAGCCTTATTTAGCCTTTTTTTAAATCTTTTACTTTTACCAAAACCACCCTATTTTTTTACACTATTATTTTATTCCCCCTTATCCCTACTAGGTATAATTTCGTTATTAAAAGCGTCCCCTTAATAAGCCTTTTTACCACCAGTTATAGCAGTAAAAAAGGGACTAAATAAGCCTTTAATTACTTAGTTACCAGCTAATATCTAGGATTTAATCTATTATTTAACCTCCTTTTGAAAATTGTAAGTAACTTTTTGATAGGTAAGAGTTAACTACTTAATATTGGGCCTTTAAACCATCTCGTACGTAGTAATCCAATTACCTATTATAAATTATACTGCGTTAAGGAAGTTATTAAGCCAGGATTTAATTCTTTTTATCTTAGGGACCCCTTTTTCTTTAATAGTAAAAAAAGCTTATTCCCAATTTTCTAACCATTTAATTAAATCTTTAAGTAATTGTATAAATAGTTTAATTACCAATTGGTACGCTTCTTAAGCTTTATTAATAGTATTATTAATACTAACGCCAACCTGCGTTTCTAGAGCTTTATATTACGTAGAAATAAATTTAGCTAGTTTATAAAAGGTTTGTTAATAATATAGGTTAATTATTTTTGAAACCTATTACTTAAGTTACTAAACCTTATTAACCTATTAATTGTACTTTTTAAAATCGGATTGGTAAATAATCCAGGTTAGTTGGAAGGTCCGGAATCTATTAGCTGTAAAATTGGTAATTTAAATTGGTGTAAAGGAAGAGGATTTAATAGCTAGTGTAGCCCTTAGGTCTTCCTTAATACCTGGGTTGAGGCTTCCTTAAGCTGTAATAATTAATTAGGCTATTAACTAACTTAATAGGCTCTTGTACTTATATTTTGTTAGATCCGAAATAGTAGGTTTGCCTAGAAAAGGGGTAAGGTCTTGGATCTGATCCTATAGATTGCCAGCAATAGCTTACGCTTGGAATTGCAGATCCCAGAGCTTTTAGTCGTTGGAACTTATCAGAAAAACGGTTTTTTCGTTATTATTAACAGCCATTTTAATTAATTTCTTAACGTTAAATTAAACTAATTAGTATAAGGTAGATGGATTTTTTTAAAAAGGTAGGTAGGTAGATGGATAAAAGGTATTAATAACTATACTTCCCTTTTTTAGGTAGCTAGATTATAATCAGTAGTATTAAGGCACTAAGACTCTTAATTATCAGAAGCATGGCACCTTTATCTATATAGGCTTTTTATAATTGTGATGAATAAGCTTGATTATTATTCTTCTTCTCTGGCTTTCTGGCAGAGCCAGAAAGCCTTCCTTTATAGATCTATTGCATGAACCAGCTTACGATTGGTACGGTGGCTCAGCGGTTGGATTCCTGGCTGTGCCTGGCATCCTCACACAAGCTGACTAGATCCCATGGGTTCAACCCCAAGGAAGACCCCTTCCTTTTGACAATAATACTGCTCTTAAATAGCTAAAACTACTGGGTTTTAGAATGGGAGGAGAGTAAATAAGATAAAGTAGCATTTCCGACGTAGGATTTTTACAAGCTAAAAAAGAAGAATCAAAACCCAACTAGCTGGGTTTAGTAAATATCTACCTAGGTAATTTGCGTAAGATTTACCAATAATATAAGCTTATATTACGTACGGCGGGAGGTTTTTATTAAAACTAATAGTAAAATTTCCATACCTTACTTAATAGCTGAAAATAATTAACTAATTTAGACTAGATAATGGTTATTTAGTTGAGTAGGTTTTAAAATTCGCCAATTAATAAAACTTATTAGTTCTTCGTAAATACTATTTAGGTATAAAAATATAATTAATAGTATAGTAAGTTATTTTAAAATAGATATTTAAAACGATTTTACCAAAGATTTTCGCTTGGTAATAATAAAATAGAATAGCGATTTGCCTCTCAAGTTCCAGCCTAAGAAAAAGGTAGAGTTGGAGCAAAATAAGCAGTATATTACTTTTATACGCTTAATTAAGAGGTTATCCCTTTAGATTAACAACGAGAATACCTTAAAGGAGGTACGTTAACGATTTAGGGAGTAGCGGAATTTAATATATAGTAAATAACAAAAACTTAAAAAAAATAAACTTTGTAAATACTAATAAAATTAGCCAAAGGTGTACTTAATAAAGTATAAGGTTTACGAGGAGAATAATTAACGTCGTAATTACTTCCTTCAAGTTCTCTATATAATGCCCAAACGTAAGCGCCTATTTTACATTTTATTACTAAAAATACTACTTCGAAATCCGTAGGGAATTTCCGCTTTTTGTAATCTTATTACTTTTCGGAAAAGCGACTACCGTATTGTTTATTAGGTGTTGATGAAGCTATGGGTCACAATGGTGATGGAGGCAAATCATGGAGAAGAAGATAGATGAGTGCTTAATTCTTCTATCTATGAGAGGGCGAGCCGTGGTTATTATAGTTGTGACCCTCGGCCCATCGGCCTCTGGCAGAGGCCGAAGGCCAAGGTGCCGAGGCGCTAAAGCGCTATGGCATTCTTAGTGTGGTAGAATACGAGGTTTTATTGCAGGGCGTTGTGGTGCTGTGCAGCGGGCTACACAGCATTTTTATGCTGCTGTACAGCACAAGTGCTGTACAGTGTGTTTATTCCCAATAATTGTATGTGGGTATATACCTATAAATTCAACCATAATAGCTCCTTTAAGAAGTGTAAGGCCAGGATAGTTATTAGGGGTGATTAATAAAGGCCAACGGAGCAGGAGACTTATGTAGTTACCTTAGTAGCTAGGTCGTTCCGTATTGTGATGGCTATCGCGGCTAGGTTTGACCTCGAGTTAAAGTAGTACGATGTAGTTAACGTTTTCGTCAACGTTAGCTTGGAAGATACTATTTATATGCAGATGTCACCAGGTTACAAGAGCCCTGGCAAGATCCTACAGCTAAAGAAAGCACTTTATAGGCTGCGGTAATTACTATTATTATGGCAAAAGGAGCTTACGAGGACCCTTTTAGCTTTAGGCTTCCAGATTATATTATACGAATCTTGTATCCTAATTAAGGATGGAATTCTGGTTTTTTTCTACGTCGATGATATTATTTTCGGTTATTGAAAAGAAGATATAGCTAAAGTATAGGACCTAGCCCGCTAGTTGTAGTAGAAATACTAGTTTACAGGTGGAGCTGATTTATAATAGTTCCTTGGTATTGAGGTTATAAGAGACTGACCTAGAGGATTAATCTGGCTCTTTTAGATAGCCTACTTTGATAAGATTATTAATTTGGCTACGAGTAAACTAATTGCCAAGGTTTTAATGGGTATTATAGAACTACTACCTTACGAGGGCACGGCTGAGCCTAGGTCGGTAACAGCTTATTAGAAGAAGATTGGGTTTATTTTGTACGCTGCAGTTACTATAAGACCTGATATAGCCTTTATGATATTTCGGCTAGTTAGATTTAATAATAACTCTAGCTTATATTATTACAAGGCTGCAGATTAAGTTCTCCACTACTTGTACAACACACGCAACCTAGCCTTACAGTTAGGGGGTGTAGATGATTATATGGTGGTTAGTGATGCCTTTTTTGCAGATAATAGCCTTGATTGAAAGAGCTCTCAGGCGTACGCCATGAAGCTATTTGGGGGTTTAGTCAGCTGGAAAGCTAATAAGTAAGATACTGTTACTATATCTACTACCGAGGTTGAGTTATTGGCTTTGGCACAGGCCGCCAAAGAATCTCTCTTCGTAAGCCGGCTACTGGTAGAGCTAATAATATGATTGGACGACTACTATATTAAAATTCAGTGTGATAACTAGCAAACTATCCGGCTTGTTACGGCTGAGATAGCTACCCTACAGACCAGGCTTCGGCACGTGGATATCCACAACTACTGGTTACGACAGGAAGTTACTAATAAGAAGATCATGGTGGAATATACACACTTAGCTAAGATGATGGCAGATGGGTTGACCAAAGCTCTCAGTTACCCTCTACACTAGAAGTTTATTGAGCAATTGGGTCTAGCAATACCAGCGCTCTAAGGTCCAGATCCAAGCCCCTAGAAGATAGAGGTCTGGATCTGAGGGGTGTATCAGATAGGATGCCGTTCCTGGGCATCTAGTCAGATCGAGCTAACTGGCAGCCTGGCATAGCCAGGCTGAGAGTGATATTAAGCCACTGAGCAGACGTAATCTTCTTCATGCAACACAGTCTATAAAGAACAAGATCTCTGGCTCTGCCAGAGATCCAACAGACACACAAGCAATACAATCACTCTAAATACATTCAATCCAAGGTGCCGTGCTTCTGACATGTCGCAAACTACCCACTGCGCCAAAAAGCGGGGAACCCAATTGCTTCCTGACCCTAGTAGTTGCCTTTTTATCTGACACCCACAATCAGATCTCAAGTCTTAACCTTGAGATTTGGCATCCCTTTTGGGAGGTTGGCTCAATTGGAGTGTGGTCTGGTTGTCAGCCGTCACAGAGGCTATGAACTGTCAAAAGAAAGGGGTTGTTGCCACGGTATCAAGTACACAAAGAAAGGGCTCGACCCTGGGTCGAACCCAGTTACTGTAGTCAGCTTGCATGAGGATGCCTGGCACTGCCAGCAATCCAACCATTACGCCACCAAGGCAGTGTACGATAGCTTCACAGTTGGTTCATGCAAAGAGGTCTATATAAGAGAGCATGTCTGGCAAGGCCAGACATGCAGGAGACAATACGAGCATTTCACACACACACACACACGATTGTACGGTGCCGTGCTTGTGACAGTTAAACGGTATAAGATTTTCTGCTGGTAGAATAAGTGGAAGAAATCCGTATCACGTCTCCGACTAAAAGAAGCCCAAATTCTCAAAGATGGGGAAATATCTTAAGGCTTTATATTGATGAGTCCAAAGACTGATAGTAGCAGGGGAGTTTAAAATAACAAACAATTACCGGGATGAGAAAGAAGAGAAAAAGGAGTCCCAGGAGGAGAGAGTTAACGAGAAGATGCGATGGTGTGAGGTTGGGTGATCTGTTAGGGAAAAGTTGTCAAGTGATCAATCAGGCTACCTGCTCGCAACCTTATTGTCCATACAAACTAGGCTGGCACGTAGGTATAGTTAAGGTACCGTGTCCCTGTTTTTTTTTTGGTCAACCGCTTGCGGGGTTGCGGGGTTACCGCAGTCAGGTCTGCAGGCCATCTCAAAGAAACTGGGTTGCGGAAGCAATAGACTCGGGCCACGTGGCCACGGCCTATGGCGGTCCCGTTGAGTAAGCAGCATATCAACGGTCAGTGATTCGCCCGCGAGTATTCTCTCCGGGTCTTCCGGCCCCTCAGCTGCATAACAGCATTGCGACAGCGCTGAGATTTCGGTCATTCTAACTATATCAGACTTAGTGCCTCAAACCCGTTAGCCCGTGGGGGAGATGCAGCTGCATTACACTATTGCGGCAGCGCATGGTCCTATATAGCGGGTTAATCCCCCACCTCGATCTGAAGCAGGCAATAGAGATGGCATCTTGTAACCTGCTCGACTTCAGCACCATGAACTCTTCGTGGCTCCTGCTCGCCGCTTTTCTGGGCGCCGCCGAGGCTCTGGCCGGGAATGCGACTGATGACCAGTGTTCGGTCAATGTTCCTGGCTACTCCCACCATGGAGACTGCAGACTCCTTTGTCGCCCTGCAACTTGGAAGGATATCCTCCTTTTTTACCTCGTCAATTATTTCGCGCACGCCGGAACGATTATCACTTTGCCGGGCCAGAGCGTTGCCAGCAGCCTGTCTTTTACCCTAGGCGCGCTGCTATTTCCTGGAGGCGGTGTCATTAGAGCGATGACCATTATCGGAATATGTCCTAAGCTCGCACCGACTCCGTTGCAAACCGCGGCTCGCGCTGGAGCCCTGTGCGCCATTGTCCATCGGTTCGGTGAGGAAGAGTGCCATTGCGAAGAAGCAAGTACGGGAAACCACAGAAGCGAGGAAATAGACTTGCACCAACAGAATACACCGGGGAACCAAGCCGCAGACGGCCGAGCTGAGAAAGCCAAGGCTAGGAGTGTCATGACACCACCGAATACCTCAATGGACCGCGAACGAATCGGACAAAGTGCCCACCATCTTACTCCCTTGTGCATTAAGGCTGGTAGGTCTAATACTTCACCCTCTATTGCTTGGAAGACTATATGCTCACAGCCAACCTTGGCAGAGCCGGCAAGTATACGCAGCACCAAGATACACGGACGATGCTGTTTACCCGAGGGCTTCGACTTGATGATTGTGCCTCCCACAGCAACATTCGAGAACGATGGCGTGGCTAGCAACAAGCTTTCTTGGCGGCGTCGCCTGCTCGAAGCTGTGAGAGCACCGTTTAGAGCCGAGCCGGGGTACCCAACTGCCATTTGCTGCAATTACAGCGTTGTCAAGGTTATCATCTCCGTGGTGCAGTTATTCTTCGCAATATCCACCCTCTACAGGACGCGAGGTGATCAGCTTGACAAGTACGGCTATGCCGCCTTCGGACTGACGGTAGCGCCTTATGCGTGGATGACACTGGTCAACTTGCTTGCAAACCTGCTATGCCCTCAGTATGACGCGGTCTTTGTTGTGGAATCCTCAGGCTACGACGAGTTACGCTACCGACTTGAACAGGGAACAGAGGAGGAGAGAGCCATGTTCACGGTCGTCGGCACAGTGGGCCGTCTCACCTCGTCAGCAGATGAGGAATTACAGCAGGCGTACACTCGAGCTCGCAGAGGCCCAACCCCAAGCAAGAAGGCACCGCTAAGTTTTAGAGGCCCGAACCTCAAGATCGCGACGAGCCGCTGCTGACCGACTTCCAAGCCGGCCTCAAGCGTTTGCTGGATCCAATGGAATTGGCAAATGGGCTTGCTTTTTGGGGGCCTTTGATTATTGTGGGTGCAATCTCGCGTTTTCAGGCCAACCAGAGCGCACTCTACCAGCGCGTCTGGACGATCATGTGGCTTGTATTTGGCATTGGCCTTGGGGTCGCGGGCTTAATCATTTCGTACAGATTGGAGGACCGGCCCATACTCAACAGAAAGGCTCCCTCCAGCGCACCCTCCCTCTGGGTGGACGTCGTCATTACGGCACTTTACTCAGCACCCGCCTTCGGTGGGTATGTCGTCGTCGCCCAGATGATCAAGGAGTTTGGTGTGTGCTCTGAGCTCCGCGGGGTCGGTGGCGACCTTCAGGGTTGAGCGGGATGTAGTCATAACGGGGATGCCTGGCCGGTTTCAGCGTTCCAAGACCAGGAGTTAGTGTTACGGCCTGCTCCCAGTACACCGTGGTGACTGAGTAAAGACAGATCGTAGTAGCGGACTAAGTCCAATTGCTACAAGGTTAAGGGGGGCAAGATGACTGAATGAGGGCTAGCACAACTCTCGGGGCAGTACACTGTCAAGCGGGTCGTGGACTCAGAGGTTCCGAACAGTAAGTCCCAGTGAACAATGTATTGCTAGCGTGAGGAACCAAAAGGGTCCCTTACTCCAAGGCGGGCGTGACGATGGTATCTATACTAGTTGACAACGCTGGACCCGTAGACCCGAGCCGTACGCCCCGGGTCGCTGGGTCCTTCTTGACTGGTTGGCGGGGCCCAGTGGTGGGTCCGTCAATCCTTGGGTCAGGATTGGTCGGTCCGTACCCTTCCCACGTGACTGCGACCTGGGTTGTAACATTGAAGTTTGGGGGAAGGGTAGGACGGTAAAAAGGGAGGGCTCGGAGGAAGGGTTTTGAAGGAAAGTTTGAGAGGAGGGGAGGATTATGAATATACAGTCGTTAGGTTTTCTTGATCAGGGGGTCTTGGCTCGTTACATACCCCGCACTTGTGCTTTATACTATAATTTGAGTAAACAGAACAAGTCCTAGATCGTAGGTCGGCCCCCAAACGATTCCACATTAATAAGGGGGAAAAAAAAACCTTCCTCAAAACATTTCCTAACCCCTAATATACCAAGCATACCTTCATTCAAGTAACAAATTGCCTCTTGGGCTTAATACGTATTCAGCGATTCTACCGGTAGTAGGGCCAGGCCTAGTGGCCTGTACGCCTTCGACGCTTGGCATCACCGATGGATCAATACTTTCTGCAAAATTTCTATGGTTTAATAACACCTTTCCCTTAATCGTTTCGCTGCAACAATAATCGCTACGGCCACCGGTGTCACGGCACTTGGAATGCGATTGCTCACGCAAGGTTATTTCGTACCATTAACAGAAATCTAAAGCTAAAGAGAAAAGGAAAAGGAAAAGGAAAAGGAAGCCCTGAATTGCACTACCCTAATGGTGGTGCAATTAGTGGGGCGGGCGGGGTAGGTTAGCAGAATGTTCCAGTGGGTCCGGGTCGGATTGGGAGGTGTGGTCAGGCACGACGGCCAGGCTGCCGTCACTACCGGGTCTATAAAAATAAATGCAAGCACAACACATTATTGGCTAATAACTCGCTCACAGTCTTATTATACAGCCTGTCCTGCGGTAGAGCCTCAAGTCGAAAATAATATAATATAAAAGCTAGTTTTTAACTAAAGTATATAAATAATACCAGCACCCCAACCGCGAGAAACTCTCCAGCTCTCTAGCTTTTATAAGTTATTAACAAAGTTCTCAAATCCACTTTACCAGTAACAGTATAATCATCCCTCATTTACTAAGGATTTTCTTAATAAATTACAGGTAGCGTGACTTTACTCCCCACTTATTTGTTAATAAAGATCTGCGTCAACGACAGTAAACAAACCCTCCGTCCCTCCCCCCCCTTTCTTAGACATTCCCTTTAAGAGGTTTATAGAGAACTATAATATATATTCTTCAGAAGGAATATATGGTCTTTGCAAACTGTAAGCAATAAGATGCCCACTATCAACTCATCTGCAAGAGAGTTAATTAGACCGAAACCATACTGGGCAAAAATCCATACCCAAATACTAAGGGGAAAGAAGGATAATACAATAAATACACTTTTAATGAGGTAATCAATAGATCCCTAAGAGGCATCGACGAGCCTTGCTCGAAATACTGCCCACCCACCCAGGCAGGGGAAGTGTGGTGGCACGAAGGGGCCACAGATCACTAAGTAGAGTTTTATACCTTTTTCAGCCGTTCCTAGCCGTCCTTTTTCTTATAACTAGCTTACTTAGTAATAAAGACATATATATAGTTAGCTTAGCCGAAATCTGCTCATTCCTTTTCCCTGCGATTTTTTTTTAAAACCTGTCATCGCTACTTCTTTATAATTCATAGAACCTTCACTTATAGGAAGCGGAACGACCGCCTTAGTAATTCGTATTTTCCATAACCAAGCTCTAAAATACGCCCTTAGCCAGTATATATCCGAAGTCGAGTATAAACGGAGAGTCCTCAAGTACCTCGGACTGCATCAAGACATTATCAAACATTTTAATAAGCCGCACAAGGGTTAAATTACCTTAGAATATTACTCCTACAAGGTACGAAAGTATATTAAAGTTAAAAACCCAATTTCTCTAAAGCTATAAACGCTACAACTTATTAAGACTCTTATATTTATCCATACAAATAACGTCATTTATCGCAACCTAAGCCTACGCAATAAACTCACTTTAAAAATAAATGAGGATATTGTACTGTACGACTTCGCAGCATCTTTAATAAATAGCAGCTATCCCACAGGTCTCAAAGCAAAAGTAGGGTTCTATTACTAGTGTAATAATAAAACTGAACTTTAAAATGATCTTTTTGCAATGGGTTCTGTCTTTTTTAAGCTCTCCATACAGAAGCTGCTCTATATAGGATTTAAACCTGGAGAGATTATCCGCCGCTACCGTAACAAAATATTTCCCCCGGTGGAAAGCCTTCTCCTGGGTAAAATTATTAGTAAGTATTAGATAGGTAATTATAAAAGCGCCGACCAGCTTAGATCGGATTTAGTATATATTCGTGCCCTCTTTTTGCATTATACGTTAATACTTTATAAACAAAGATGTAAAAAGGAAGATCAACAAAAGACTTGCACAATTATCTCTTTCTTATAATTATCATCTTCCTAATTACATAGATAGCCTATGTATTGATAATATTACTGTAACTTTTGCGGGTAAAGGTAGCTAGTTGAAGGAGGAGGAAGAGCCTATTGCGATATCCAACGAGAACGTGTCTGGCTCTATGGTTTGTTACTAGATCTGTATAGGATAACTTTCTTTAGTATAAGTGCAACGGAAAAATAAAACGGCGCTTCTCTTAACCAACAGCTATCTGCGGACCCCAAGTGTCACGGTGCCGACCTTAGGTCTGGGGAAAGAGACTTGTTATTATACGAAGGGAGCCAAAGGGAACTGGCTCCCGAGAGGTAGGCTATATACTGGGTGCTGGGGAGGTTACGTATAGTTGCTGGTTCCGGGCCGAACCGGCCCCGGTTTGGTACTGTAATAGTACCCCGGGCTCCAAACGGTAATTACCCTTAATTGCCTTCAAAGTTTAGCCTGGCCCGGGATATTCCTACGCCGGGCCCTACTTTATTTTAATATAATCCGTATACCTTCTGTTTCTAATTCGGGTTGCCCCGCGTAACGTTTTATTACGTACCTTCCTTAAATAGCGGCGGGTACTTTTATAATCCCCGCGCCTCGTTTTGGGAAATTTCCTCTTTTACGCTTTTTTTAATTTTTCCGCGTTGGTTTTTATTCTATGTATATACTCCTTATATTCCGTTATACTTTCGCCCTTATTTCGTTTTTATTTTTTATTTCCTTATTTAATTATTTAAAATGTTGAAAATATTTAAATTAATTATACTATTAACCCCTAAGGGTCGTAATACGTATGTAGTTAAGGCTGTTAATAAGGTAAGTAGATTTCTTATTTCCTATTTCCTTATATTCTAGTAACGTTTTATAAATTATCCGTAAAAAGCTTAAGGACCTTATTCTTATAAAAGAGTATTCTTACCTATATTATTTATATATTACTTAGGATATTTAAATTCCGTTAATTAATAGGGAGTTTATAATTTTATATTATAATTATATTTTTACTATATTAAAAAGTTATAATTAATACCGTAACTATAAGCAGGTTTATTTAATTATATATATCCCTTGATTTTATAGTACTTTAGTTACTAATTACCCTTTAGTTAAATATGAACCTAATTTGTAACTTTTGTAAGTTTTTCCAATTTTTTTAATAAACTAAATTTATAATATAGGAAAAGGATAATAATAGTAACTATGTTTAATTAGCTAAGTTTCATCTAATTATTAGTATTATTTTAAAAACGTTTATAAATACGTAATTTGGGGTTAAGTTTAATTATTGCTTATTTTATAATTTTACTAGTACGAAAAAAAATACTTAGGTATATATTTATCCTTATTTTTATATAATTCGGTTTTAATCCGTTAATTATTTAAAGGAGTTTTAGGAAGTTTAAGTAATTTTAATTAAGTAGCGTTGTTTTATTTGTATGATAATATTCCCCTATTTAATTACGGTTTATATTGCGCCTAAAATTATTCGGCTTTAAATTAAGCGTATTTGGAACGATAAGGTAACGTTTCACCTACTACCTAAAAATAAAGATTATACGTAATTAATAATTGTTTAATCTGTTTTTTTGGGATAAATAAAGGCTATTTTAAACCTGGAGGGTAATAAGGCTACTTTTGTTTCCCTAAATAAAGTAGATTTTATAATTTTATATTTGTATAAGTTTTAGATATAATAGGTTTAGTAATAATTTGGTTATAATTGTATTTAAGGGGGTTCCCCTTGCTTTAGGTTTCTCCCTACGTACTTATAGTTTTAATTGGGTATTTAAAATAATTAAGGGTATAATTTTGCTTTAGTATTCCCCGTTAGGTATTTAATATATATTTATTAGTAGTTTGTTAGTATAGTAAAATTAATATTAATTTTCCGTTTCTGAGAATATTTTTAGCGTTTTAATTATTTTATATTATTAGGCTATATTTATACTATATTACTTATAAATTAGGCCGGGGGTTTTAATTTAATAGGGTTTTAATTATAAAAGTTTTAAATATCGCTATTATACCCGCGAAGGTTCTTCGCTAGTTCCCAGGTAGGTTAGTATAGCGGCTACTCTACTTTATATTCCAACCCTCTAATAATATTACGCAAGTTAAGGATTTTATTAAAATATTATTTGTCCTTATCCTTTATTTTGTCCTTATTTTAGGGGTTAATTGTTATTATTACGCTTATAACGTGGCGGTTATATACCTTATTAATAACCTTTTATTCCTAGAGGCTAATTTAATAATATTTAATAAAAGAGGTATAAAAGGTAGGGAAAAGTTTAAATTTTTTAGGTAGGTTTAGGGTTACTACTTTGGGATAAATTGAAATAATTTTGTATAAACCTTGTTATTTATTATTAAGTTTTTTTAAGGGGTGTTTAATCTTAAGGTTCTTAATATTAACTTAAATTAAGTCCCCTTTTTGAAATATTTTAATATTGGATTGGTACTTATTCGCGTAATCTGTGTAACGTTTTTAGGCTTTGGTTATAAAAGTGTATATTTACTTGTAAATTTGTTAAATTTAATTTGTAATATTAGTAACGTTTAGGAATTCCTATTACTATTAGGGGGTTTTAGCGGTAATTGGGTTGTAAATAGGTTCCGTTCTTATAATAAGGTACTATTTATAATTAGTAAAAAAGGGGAAGAAGTTAGTAATTTTGGAGGTTTAATTATTAATAGCGAATTTAGTAAGTAGTAGCCAATTAACCTAGTCATTTTAGTAAAAGGAATAAAAGGATTTTAAGTATTATATTAATTTTATATTAAAAATTTCTATTTAGTTATTAATTTGGGGATAAAATATTATTAAAGCCTTTAAAATAATATCTATCTTTTAATTAAATTTTTTCCAAAAGGTAGAGATAAATTATATATTTTTATTGGAGATTATAAATTATAATATGTTATAAAGTTAATATACGTTTAAAATAAAGGTATTTGCAAATTCTTCCACTATTATATCCGGTATAAAAATAAAATAGCGTATTTTTATAAGTCAATTAATTATAATTAATACGTAAATAAATTTAAATCCCTTATATTTATAAGGGGGGAGTGGTTTAATATAATTTACGGAAATATTAATTTAGGGCCGGAAGGGTATTAGAAGCGGATCTAGGAATTTAAGTAAATTGGTTTAAAGCTTTTAGTTTTAATATATAGGTTGTAGTTTTTGATAAAGGTAATAATATTACGGGATATTTGTAACTAAAAGTATAATTTGCGTAAGATATTGTATATTTTAAAGCAGCTAGAGTAGCCTGTAGGTATTGTAATGTAGTTTTAGTGGAGGATTTAGAGTTGGATATTGTTAATTAGGGGGATATAAAGCCTATTATAGTAGTAAACCTTCCCTTAGATTACTATATAATCAGCTATAACCGCTTTAAACTTCTATTTAATTAATCTGGGGAATTTTTTGCAATTAAGATTCTTAATAGCTGCTTAGATTATTTTTACTATATTAAAGGACTTATATATTACGTTAATATATTTATTAATATAATGGGATATATTAAGGGTAAGTAATCTAAAGGGGGGGTTTGGGTTAATACCGGGTTGCTAAAAGGACGGGGGTAGAAGGGTGTGGAGTTTATTTGCAATTTGGTTATTAGTAGTATTAAAAGTTTTAGGGGTATTACCCAGTATATGTATAAATACGTTAGGTATTATAACTTTTTTGCCCAATTTATAGGTAATTTGGAACCGGAAATTGGAAAAAAATTTTAATTAGTAAATTTAACGCTGGTTTAGAAACTTAGTAGTAGTAAAGTATTTAAGGTTTTTATAATCCATAACTACCTTAACTATATCCCTATAACCCTATAATTCTAATCTTTATTCCTTAAATACCTTAACGATAATTATTAATTCCTTATTATAAATCTCATAATTATACTCTACAGGTATATATTTGGCTAAGAAGAATATAATAAAGTAGAATTCTCTAATTTCGTTATACTAGGAGAGAACTTCTCCAAATACTTAATTGGAAACGTTAATTTTTATAATTATTCGTCTTTTGGAGTTAAAATAATTTAAAATTAATATTAAGATAAAAGTAGTTTTTAATTCGTAAAATACTTAAAATACTTCGTCCGGGAATACCCCTAATTACTTCTTATTACTTATAAGGCTGGTTAATAATTATACGATTTTTAAAAAATTTTTAATAAATTGTTAGTAAAAGTTCGTAAAGCCTACCAAGCGTTAAAGGTCTTTTAGTATTTCGGGGGGCTTTTAACTAGTAATAATAGTAATTTTTTTAAAGTTTATTTTAATATTAAAGGTATTAATAATAAGGCTAAAGTATTTAATTTCCTGTACCCCGAACTTGTATTTCCTAATATTGATAGTAAATTCTACTTTAATAAATTGCTATATTACTTTTCGTACGTATTTACAGTATTTTACTTATATTTTGCTAAAAATAAGGATATTATTTAAATAGGTTATAACGAATTTATTAAATATATTAAATAATATGTAGTTTATATAATATTGGAAAAAACTAGGTACCCTTATTATACCGAAATTTATTACAAGGTATTTATAAAGGCCGAACCTAATAATAAATACTATTTTTTATTTGTTTTTAAGTATAATACGTAACTAATTAAATATTGCGGTAATATTTAATTTAGTATAATATTTAACGTAGCTAAGCAAATCCAACGTCTCGTAAATAAGTAGTATAGGGTATTTATTTTTAACTATAATATTATTTAATTTATAATAATTTACGCAAATTCTAATCCCCCCCTCTGGTTTCCTGGCAAGGAGGACGGGAGTTGTTACCAATAAGGTATTAGGGTAGATAAAGCTTTTATTAAGGTATTTTCTAATGATATAAAGCTTTGGTACTAATATAAATCTTATTTAATAATTTAGTAGTATTTTACCTATTATAATCTTTATTTAGTGGTTAAAGGGGTGGTAGGGTGGTAGGGTTTTGGTTTTACTAGGTTAAAATACCTGGGTAAAGTTATAATATTTTGGTAGTAGCTATATTTTAATCTTTTCATTAGTTATAAGTAATTTACTTTATAAATATTTTTTAATATTTTTTTTTTTTACTACTTAAAGCTATAGGGCCTTTTTAATCTAGTTTTAAAAAGTACGGAATTGTAACCTGATAAATTTCGCGGGCTTTTTACTAAAAAGTATAAATTAAAGCGTTATTAACGTAATAATAAAGACGATATTATTAACGGATTTTAGGTTAGGTTGGTTTAATAAGGTATTTGGGGTTATATTTTTAATGGCGTAAAGGGTAGTAAATAACGTTTTGAAAATTTCCGTACTTTTGCCTTTTACCGAAAAAAAGAAAGATATAGCGTTAAGAAGAGTAATATTAGTTGTAAATACTAGGTTGGGTTTGTATAGGGTTGGGGCTAGTACTAGGTTGGGTTTAGTATAATTTGTAACGTAGATAGTATAGTTGTATATAGTAAGGGATTTTGATACTTAATTGATAATTAAGTTATAGTAACGTAGTTATAATAGGCCGAGGATGGTATTAGGTTTATTTAGTAATTAGACATAAAGTAAAAAGCGTTTATAAAATTTTTTTAAGTTATAGTTAAAAAGGTAATATTTCGTAATTATACCGGCCTTGGTTCTATTTATAAACTAAAGGATCTAAAGGCGGGGGAGTTTATAATAGGTAAAGTTACGTTATATTAAGTAGGTTTTGTTAATAAATTTGTAAAAAAAGTATTTTAAATTAACCATAATATTAGTGTTAATTAATTACGTTTTTAAAGTAAAAAGTTTAAAAGGGAGAGTAAATATTGGGTTTAGTTTTATAAAATGTAAATATAGGTCCTTATTTTCCCTTTTTCTCGCAACTTAATTAGGCTTTTAGCGGCGATAATTATTAAAAATTAGGCTTTTCCCGCGTTAGTAGTATTTGTTACTAACCCGTAGGAGTTTGGGGGCCTGCTTAGGCATTTAGGCGTTTAATATTCTGGTTTTTTATAATATATATAAAGGTTATTATCATAGTAGCGTTACCATTCCTCCGCTATTAATTACCCCTACCTAAAACCAGCTATACTAAGGTTTATAATATTTAGGTTAATAATTAGGGTATTTGTAGTTAGGGTCGGTACGGTACCAGTTCGGGTATAATAATTATTATCCGAAATATTATTATAGATTTTGCGGAATAAAGTTATTTATACGTTAAAATTATTAATAGCAAGGAACGCAATATTATTAATAATTACGTTATAATATAGTTTAGTAATTTTGCTACGAAGTACTTTTATTTTTTCGTAATTGTTTTTTTTAATTAAGTTTTTAAATTGAATTAAGGTAAAGATAAAGTTAGGGTAGGTTCGGCCTTTTATTATTAGTAAGGCGAAATCGCGGAGTGCTTAAGCGTAAATATTATATATAATATAAATAGTATTAAAGTATTTTATAATATCCTTTTAGTTATTAAAGAGTTATATTTCCGGGATATTTGGGTTATATAAGATATTATTAATATAATTCTAAATCGTAACGTATACGTTACCTATAAGGCGTTAGGTAGTATATAGGATATAATTAAGTAGGCTAGGGTAGGTATATTGGTTAAATATAAGTTTATTTACAAGTATAGATTTTTAGTTAATATATTCTTCCTATTAACGCCTTAGGTTCGAAATCTAGTTATTAAAGTACTTTAGGTTAGTATTACGGGTCTGTAACGTTTCGTAGACGATAATAAAGGGTATTTATACTGGGGGGTTTTATTAGGTATTAGGGTTAAGGTTTATATTAAATATCCGTTTTGTAAAGTTAAGTATATATAAACCTGGTATAAAGGCGGGTATTTAGTTGTATAAAATATTATTCTGGGTAGTAAGGTTATTGTTTTTAGCCTTATAAATATTTATAATATATTTAAGTATTTATTGGTAATATTCCGTTTATTTTAATACTTTTTTATTTTTTTGGAATTATATTTGTAGTTTTTTATTAATAAATTAAAGGGCGGTTTCGTATTTAATAACCTTATCTTTTTATTATATTAAAGTTTTCGTAAAAGTTTTTCCGTTACTGAAAACTTTTTAAAAATCTTTACAACAGTCCCGTAATTTAATTTTTAATTGCACCCGGGGCGTGGTGGTGGAGGGTACCTGGTATCCTTGCGAGCCCTTTGCCGATGGCGCCGCCCTGCGGCAGTGCTATCGTTGCTACGGCTTTGGCCATGTGGCAAAGATGTGCGCTGCTAAAGCGGTGCGCTGTGGGTACTGCAGCTCGACCCACAAGGAAACCGAGTGCCAGGCGAAGAAGGATGATCTGGAGGAGGCGATGCTTGGAGGATCGCATACGGCCCGAACGCGCTGCGTTAACTGCGCTGAGAAACACCCAGCATGGTCCAAACAGTGCCCGGTGAGGGCAAAGTGGATTGCTCAGGCTAAGGAGCGATGGGCGGATAGACCCCGGTATTTTATCTCCCCTGACTATTCGAAGAAAACAACTCAGGAAAACGCGACAACAGCGGCCGGTCCGACTTCGGTTGGACTTCGCAACGGCGCCGCTACGAGGAAGAGACAGGCAGAACCGACCGAGGCGGACCGGCCCCGTAGGCCAAGGGGTCGCCCCCCGGCCTCCTCAGCCCCGGTACGAACTGACCACGGCTCCAGAGACATCTCACAGATGCTTACGGCCCTGGCGCGCCAGTCAGTGGAAACAGCAATGGTCTTGGATGATGACTAGCCCTAGGAGATAGATACCTGCGAGGGCGTACCCCTCGCAGGGGGACCTCACCAATTGGCAGAACGGAAGTATACAAATCGATGACCGATGGCCAGCCCCCCCTGGGAAACCAGAGGCCAAGGCCTGATCAGGACTAGGGGGTTTTTGTACGTAGCACCGGTTGACAGGATACCTCGCAACGCAGGAGCAGCGTTTTCCACCTAGGTAGTTAC
>Ga0247765_1000553_pt1 | contig 27885 bp, 24 predicted proteins | sample UWRJL106311C6_FD_179949 | JGI IMG/M metagenome (GOLD analysis project Ga0247765, IMG submission 179949) | Plant litter microbial communities from Arlington Agricultural Research Station in Wisconsin, United States - UWRJ-L106-311C-6 | ecosystem: Environmental > Terrestrial > Plant litter >...
GTATCGACGGCGACTTGGATTGACGGCGACTTGGATTGACGGCGACTTGGATTGACGGCGACTTGGATTGACGGCGACTTGGATTGACGGCGACTTGGATTGACGGCGACTTGGCCGGACTGCGGTGGACTGGCGCGGACACGGATCATGGAAATTTCAAAGATTTTCCATACAAAAACAGGCCTGCAGCAAGCCCAGCCGTCTGGCACTTTCAGGGTGTGGGGAGGGTGGTCGCGGCAGCAATAGGAGTGGTCACGGCAGTAAACCCCTTTGCTATCTCAGCATTAATCTCTGCGCTCTCTGGCCAGATGCGTATCAATCTATAGAGCAGTTAAAACATTTACAATTCAGAGTAGTTAATAGGCTGTTGCAACTTCTCGGCCTGTATTGTCCTCGCATGGTCTTGGGTAGGTACCAGACGTGCAAGACTTTGTCACGGAAGGCTGTCTTGTGGACTCTATTCCGATCCCTATTCCGGAACTGGCAGAAGCAGCAGGCCAACCTGTGGAACCAACATGGACTCAAAACCCCAGGGTGATCAACACCTGCCCGGAATAATACAGCGCCCAGATCGCATGCTGCATCCACCCACGATGCACACTCTTTGACGCAACTAGGAATCGATCCGCAGCGAGGATGGCATCCGATGTGGTGAACAGTAGTGCCCCAAGTAGAACCGACTGTGATTCCAATGACAGCGCCGTGACAGCCATGGTGTAAATGACCAGCGAGTACACGAACACGGGGATCTCCAAATCTGCGCCCACTCGAGGCATGAGGAGGGTGATCATGCACACGATGAGGGCGGTTAGGACTCCGGCAGCGGCAGTCCGCCAATCGCCGCAGGAGAGCACAAAGTATGCGGAGGTGTAGAGTGAGCCATGGTGTTGTGAAAAGAGGCAGATGTCTATGAGATGTTAATCGTTCACTTCTTAGAGCTGGCTATCATAAAAAGGGATTGCAGCAACCCACAGAATATATGAGCAGAGAGGAAGCTTGCCAGACCTCGGATAAACGCCGCGTCCGAGTCCTAGGCGAGAAAGACATCCCCTAGTGAGCTTAGAGCTAGGGCTGCTGTCAGGAGGTGAGGCGAGGACCGCAGATACGCAAGAGTTGCAAGGAGTAAAGTTGACACTGCCTTTGGTGCTGCGCGAGCCCAGCTGGGCGGCTGGCGGAGCTGTAATGCATAGCCAATGGCCGCAGCGTGAGAGAGGGTTTGGATGGCGGCGATGAGGGACATGTTGAGTTCACGGGCCGAGGTGGCTTACAGCATGTCAGCGACGTGAAGAGATGATCCTCAGACCGGGATCCACTGGATGGGGCTTAGACTGGTGGGGGTAGCGGAAATCGGATGGTGCATCATGTGGTGTTGAGTTAGGCTTCCGAGGGAGATTACTATTCTGCAGTAATCGTAGAGAAGCAACACCCTGAGCAATCCCTAAAACTGGTCGATGGCTCATCGCACAACAACCGAGAGAACTGATGCATGCGACCTTTACCCCAGATATCATAATATGAGACGTTCGATCCCCCACTAGTTCGAGATGCAAATGAATCGCCCGGAATCTCGCAAGACTAGCCAGTGTAGTTCTTGAAAATGTGATGTTGGAGTTCACCGTCGTTACCGCTCAGGTCCAGCCCCACCCACGAACTGTTTTTGGTCGGCGGGCTTGGTCCCATATGCCCCACCACGTGACCCGCACACAATTTTCGAAAACCGGCCGCCCTCAAATTACATCCAAACCTCTCGCCAACTAACTTCGCAACACCGCAAAAATCAGGACAGCGACTTCGAGGCGGCATCCTCGATCTAGTTGCCCATCATGAGTCTGGTATCAGGCGAGAAGGTACGAAATCTCTAAATTCACGTTCCCTGCACTTGCTCTCGCCTGGAAACTGTTGCCGGCACCGACGACTTTGCCATCGACGCTTCACTTGTCTGCGGCCACCGCCAAACTGTGCCAGTTCGATAGTTTCGCAGCACCCGACAACCTATAGCGGCGTAACATGCGAGAGAGAAACGTTGGCGTCTTTCACCGTCCTCCCGAACCGACGTGGGCAATGCACGGGGCGGTGTTGGTGGTCTAACGATGACACGAGCGCACATGGTCAACAATGCGATCAAGATAGACCGGGTCCCACGACATGAGACCTGGTGGGCAACGCTGGGTGTCGCAACTATACCTTCCCAATACAGAAAGAAACATGGTGGACGGCAGGAGACCAGGCGTTTGCAGGCTGCACTGAATAGGTTCCACGGATGGCTAGGAACGCAGGCTGACTGTCATCGCAGAGCAACTTCAACCACATTCTGCGTCTGCTGAACACCAACGTAGACGGCAAGCAGAAGGTCGTTTACTCCTTGACCAAGATCAAGGGTGTCGGTCGCCGCTATTGTATGTCTTGTTCCCATGAAACTACTGCCAACAATTGCTAACCCAATCTCTTCTCACAGCCAATCTTGTTTGCAAGAAGGCGGATGTCGACCTGAACAAGCGCGCCGGCGAGCTCACCTCTGAAGAGCTTGAGCGCATCGTTACGATCATTCAAAACCCCACGGCCTACAAGATTCCCACCGTATGTTTCAAATCCCCTTTGGTGACAGGCTAGACATTGACAGTATTCTGCAGTGGTTTCTTAATAGGCAGCGCGACATTATCGATGGCAAGGACTCGCAGATCCTTGCTAACGGTGTCGACTCCAAACTCCGTGAGGATCTCGAGCGCCTGAAGAAGATCCGTGCCCACCGGGGTCTCCGCCACTACTGGGGCCTCCGCGTCCGTGGCCAGCACACCAAGACCACCGGTCGTCGCGGACGTACCGTGGGTGTGTCCAAGAAGAAGGGAGGTTAAACTATTTGAGTTTTTCTGGCATTGGCTTTTTTGATGGTGTTATCACAAGGCAAATGGTGGTCATGGACGGCTCGGGCTGGATTTTTTAAACCTCGCGAGATCTTGCAATCAGTTAGCAGGATTGCCATGGAAAACACTCATCACTGGGAGCATGAAAATGAAGGCAAGGCGTGGGAATGAACACAAAAAAACATCATTAGTTGACCCCGTGCCGATGTGACTTGTCCAATGCCATAACCCATTTTTTGGGGTTCCCAAACGCGAAAACACATCGCTGAGCGAACCCGAAGGGGTATCATCAGGCAAGCTCGCCTCTAGCATTTCAATCTTCATGTGTAACTGCCATGTCCAACACTTCTACTCTGCCTTGACCTTTTGTCTCGGATCTTGTGAATTCTGAAAGCACCTTGAAAGCCCCTGGCTCCACGAACCCAATAACTTCCCACTCAGAGCCGACCACCCCTTGGGTTTCCACTTGTTCGACAAAACTCAGAATCGTATCCTTCACTGTCCCGGGCGCCTTCTGCTCTCCCTCTTTGGTCCCGGCCTCCTTGGGTGCTTTTACCGACTGTTTAAGCACATTCGTGGAGCAGGTGACGCGCAGCTTCATCCGGGCGCGGGCGACGGGAATGGGCTGGTGATTGATCAGCGCCTTCATTGCATCGAGAGCCTGGCTCTTGGCACTCTTGGTGGTGACGACACCAGTCCAGATGTGTTCTTTTGGCTTCGACGTTGGCGGCCGGGATATTGCACCGTCGCTGTCGGCCGTTATCGGCGAAGCGGCTCCGCTCTTGTTATCCTTGTCCCTGTCCTTGTCCTTGTCTAATGTTGTGTTGGTGTTGTGTGCTTGCGAACTGAGCAGGTCGAGCGCTTTTTCAATCATGCCGGGTGTGTAGACGCGCTTGGACCGGGGATCGACCAGCTTGGAGGCAACGATGGAGATGACTTCGGCATGGACTCGCTCGAGTTGTGCAGTGCGTTCTTTCTCCCCAACTTGTAGCTCGCCCTTTTGTAGTATCTCGAGGATGATGTTGTCGACAGTGGCGTCTTTACCGAAGGCTTTTTGAAGCTCTGCTGTCGGCGCAGTTTGCCCTTTAGATACGTTGAGGAAGACGTTCGGAATTTGAAGAACGTTGTCGAGATCCGTTTCGATACCCTGCCGCCATTCCATGACCTTGTTCTTATAACAAGCGATTTCGAAGCGCTTCTTGCCCTTCTTGAGCCGAACCATTGACACGTTGGTTAGCTTGATCTGGTTTGAGGGCTGTTGGATGACCATGGTAGCGGATGTCTTGTCGAATTCACACTAGAACGGCCGTTTTTGAGGTTTTGGGATTGTTTGTTCTGAAGACAGGGCGGGAGGCACTTCGTAGGAGGGGTTGAGAGGGGTCACACTATGGCCCTAACTAGCTATAGCTGATGACTCAGACAGCGAAAATCCTCGCTCGACGACTATTGTTGACAAATCACTGGCATGAGAGGATAACATATCGTGGGTGGCTCAATGGCTGCCAAAATGTTCGGCTGAAAATTCAAATTTCAACTTGCAAATAAGGGTCAGCGGATGGCATGTCTGGGCTTGGGGTTTGTTCAACAAGGGCAGTTTCGACTCATTAATAGAGAGGCAGCACAGAACAGGGCTTGCGCCAGCGATGACGCTGCTTATCGCAGGGGTGGGGTTCTGATTGGAACCACGTCTCTGTGGGGAGAGTTGGTACAGGAAATTATTCCTAAGGCAAGTTCTGCATCATAATGGTAAGAATATTCTGTATGACTCAACCCGGCTTGTGGCCAGCCAAGCCAGCCTGCAAGGTACCCCGACAACCGTGGTGGCGCAAACACGGTCCTCCTGCCTATCCGAGTCCGGCAGCTCTCGCCCTGGTTTCATCAGTCGCACCCTCCCCGCGAGTTCCCTTCCCTCCTTCTCCTCCTGACCTGATCTCTCATTCTCCCTCTACGAAAGGTCGCATCTCTGCATCGCTCAACACATCAATCCGTCCACAGTCCACACCCTCATCGCACTCTCGCAATGAGGATCGCTACCTCAACAGTGCTGCTCGGGGCTGCATCTGCCGCCTCAGCTGTCTCATTCCAAAATGCGCAGAAGGTGCTGTCAGACGGCTTCGGCCGCGCCGGCGATGCCATGAAGCCATTCGCTGACTTGTTTGACGACACGCGCGATTCCTTTGAGGAGGCTCTAAAGGGCATGGACGCCAAATCCAAGGCGCTCTGGGACGAAGTCAAGCTTCTCGTCCCGGAGGGCTCATTCGATCATTCCAGCTGGTTCACCAAGCCAAAGCCTCATCGGCGGCGCCATGACTGGGACCATGTCGTGAAAGGCGCGGATGTGCAGAAGGTGTGGGTGCAGGACGCCGACGGCGAGCGCCACCGCCAGGTTAACGGCGAGCTCGAGAACTTCAATCTCCGGGTGAAGAAGGTCGATCCCTCCAAGCTCGGCATCGACAAGGTCAAGCAGTTTAGCGGCTACCTCGATGACGAGGCCAATGACAAGCACTTGTTCTATTGTGAGTTTAATCCGCGGCACTCGTCTCAGCGCTAAAAGCTTACCTTGTAACACAGGGTTTTTCGAGTCCCGCAACGATCCGAAGAATGACCCTGTTGTGCTATGGCTCAACGGAGGCCCAGGCTGCTCCTCGCTGACTGGTCTCTTTCTTGAGCTGGGACCTTCTTCGATCAACTCGAAGCTTAAACCTGTCAATAACGAGTTCTCTTGGAACAACAACGCCAGCGTCATCTTCCTCGACCAACCCGTCAATGTTGGCTACTCATACTCTGGGGGCTCGGTTAGCAATACGGTTGCCGCTGGGAAGGACGTCTACGCTCTTTTGACACTCTTCTTCCACCAGTTCCCCGAGTATGCTACACAGGACTTCCACATCGCGGGCGAGTCATATGCCGGTCATTATATTCCTGTCTTTACCTCGGAGATCCTCTCTCACAAGAACCGCAACATCAACCTCAAGTCCATTTTGATCGGCAACGGCTTGACTGATGGCTACACTCAGTACGAATACTACCGCCCAATGGCCTGCGGCGAGGGTGGGTATCCTTCTGTCCTTGACGAAAGCGAATGCCGTAGCATGGACAACGCCCTTCCTCGCTGCCAGTCTCTGATCAACAACTGCTACGAGAGCGGCAGTGTGTGGAGCTGTGTGCCCGCATCGATCTACTGCAACAATGCCATGATGGGTCCCTACCAACGCACTGGTCAGAACGTTTACGACATCCGTAGCAAGTGCGAGGACTCGAGTAACCTTTGCTATAAGGGGCTGGGCTACATCAGCGACTATCTGAACCAGAAGTCCGTCATGGAAGCCCTTGGAGCTGAGGTCTCGTCCTACGACAGCTGCAACTTTGACATCAACCGCAACTTCCTCTTCCAGGGCGACTGGATGCAGCCATTCCACCGCCTTGTCCCTAGCATTCTCAAAGAGATCCCGGTTCTCATCTACGCCGGTGATGCTGATTTTATCTGCAATTGGCTTGGCAACCAGGCCTGGACCGAGAGACTCGAGTGGCCAGGCAAGAAGGCGTTCAACCGGGCTGAAATCTCGGATTTGACTCTTCCTAGTGCCAAGAAGGAGTACGGCAAGTTCAAGTCGTCTGGCAACTTCACCTTCATGCAGATCTATCAAGCCGGCCACATGGTGCCCATGGACCAGCCCGAAAACTCTCTTGACTTCCTCAACCGGTGGTTGGGCGGTGAGTGGTTTGAGGAGTAAGTAGCACTGGTTGGGCTATACTAGGGCTCGGCTTTGTCTTAAACGTGTTTTTGTTATGGTTTCGTCACTTTTTGATGGGACTTGGTTGTACCTCTTGTTCGCAGAACATGGCGCATGGAAGGTTGGCAGTGTGGCACATGGAATTGTATTTGACTTTCGCTGCTAGCATGAATATATATGGTTTCTGTTGCTGAGCCACGTTGGCGAAATGTCTTCCATGTTGTGAGACCCGGTCGGTGTGTCTCGGATAGAATCTAACGGTCCATCTTGGTGTCACGCTTCTTGTGGACGGGTTCGGACAATCAAGACAAATTGTGTCGCCTTTTCATTTCGGTACTGTCTCTGACGTCACTCCTGAGGTTTTGTTTGTAAAATTTGCTTGTCTGTCACACTTCAAGATGAGTTCTCGGTCTCGACGATGGACAGCTGCGGATTGAAGTGAACAGGACTGACTGCAGCAGAATGACAAGGCTAGAGATATGGGTGACAGAATATGAAATCAACACAGGAAACAGTGATAGGGTCGCATACAGCTGACGGCTCAACTTCTCTCCTGACCCCATCTGTACCTAGACTCGGCCCGCTCCACCCTTTTCGTCTCGCGTGAATTCTAGGTATTCAAGCACAACCACCACCCTCCTCTCTCTTGCGATTCTCCGTCTCTCATACACTACATCCCATTTCTCACTCCCTGGGACACCCTCTCCCCCCCCCTTCTCTCCGCACACACGTATGTAGATAAATCATACTTGTCACATCTTTCTAGCAATATAAAAAAGTACGGAACCAGGGGTATAGGGTTCGTTCACACTATGGTGCACCAGGTAAACAGCATAGAACTGGATGTGACAACATTGCGAAGGATTCTTCCCATGTCTAGGCCGTTTGGGGAGTTTGTTGTTTGTGTGGACATGCGTAATCCAGCGGTTTGAGAGAAAATTTGCCTTTGGTTTCTTTTTGGTTGCCTTTCCCTTCCTCCTGACCAAACCCCTTCCAGTGTGAGCTTTGCGCGAGAACAAAAAATTACATATATAGACAAGTGATATATATCAACCCCGAAACCCCAAACCCCAGCCCTAGCCACGCTCCAGACCCCAAGCCAAGCCAGCCTGCTCCTGCTCCGTAAAGCAAAAAAAGAAGTAAAATATAAGGCTTCTGAATCGACAAAGGATTCAATATCCAACTCGGGTTTCATCCCTTCCGCGGAAGCCAATTCGTGATACAATACTCTCATTGATCCTCGTTGGGTTCCTGGTCATTCACAGTCGTGTTTGACTTGGTCACCTTCCCAAAACTCACACCCTTTGGCTCGGAAGCGCATAGGCGAAGCCATGTTCTCGGCAACCGTAGGTTTCATCGCGCGGCGGCGCAGTGGCGTGGTGGGACCAAAACTCTGCGCGAGACTGCTTATCCCGCCGTATCTGTCGAGTGCAGAGGAGGACTTGAGCTCAAATGTCTTTTAATGAAGGGAAAGGGGTTAATCCTAAACCGACTTCCCTTTTTCTTCAGTGTCTTGCAGTTGTGCTGTGCCGGCTCGGGATGAAGACCACCCTTCCCCAACGTTCCATTCACAACACCATGGTGGCAGCCGTTGGATGAAATCGATTCGTGTTCATCGGGGCGACTTTGGTGACTCTGGAAGCTCTGGTGGCTAGGGTGGAGCTTCAGATCTAGCTGGCTCTTGTTCGGTTCGGCTACAGTTGTTGTCGATTCAGGAGCCGTGATGGTCGTTACGGGCACGCTGTTAGGGCGGTCCATTGAGTCTCTGCTCACGATACTCGTACCCTGGGTGCTAGGCGATAACGGCATCTTACCCGTTGTTGCGCTTGTAGCTTGTGATGCCCAGTCTCCAGTGTAGGGCGCAGAGCTGCCTTCGGTTGTCTCACTGCACCTTTGCTTAGTGGAGCCCTGCATCTGACTATCGCTGTTGATGTCGAACGGGTCACTGCGAGCAAAATCAGCGACCGTGTCGAAAGCCGTTATGATGCCGTTGACTTCTCGAGGTATGTTTGTTATCTCGGTACCTTCCGACGTACTCCCGCCCAACTCCGTTCGCTGGCTAGCGGAGTCCTTACTCCTTGGCGAGGGACTTGAATCGACCGGGGCGGCAGAGGGAGATAGTTCTCGCAAGATTGGCCGCGCTTCCGCAGGCTGCTCCGGCGAAGCAGAAAAGCTCAATGTCTTGGGAGAAAGAGAAGTCTCTTTTTCCTCAAGCAGCTTTTGCACTACATGCTCCCTCTCTAGTTCGGCAGCAACAGACTCATCAAACAAGGCCTTGTTCACTAGGAGTTCGTCGGCGCAATATTGCATGGCGGGTAGAATGTCAGCGACGCCCTGGAATAAAGGGACCGCAAAAAGGTTCATAAAGCCGAGCTGTGCTCGGTAGAGGTTCAGTGTGTCTTTCTTCGGCGGCGCTGCGAGGCTCGTAGGGATAGCCAGTTCGACCTCCATAGTTGCCTGGCGCGAGAACTCTTCCGAGAGAACATGCATCCACTTCAGCGCCGTGTCGTGCCTCCTCGCCTGAAATGATTGTGAGCAACGGATTCCGCCCAAGCTCAGGGTATGACCACTTACGACATTGCTGATATCTGCGCACTTGATAAGAAGCGCACATGCCAACGCCTTTTGTTCCCGAATCATACGTGCATCCCAGTCTTCTGAACTGTTGTTCACGTGCAATTTGTCCTGCAGATCACCTAACTTCTTCATATAGTCGAAATGGAGTCCCATATCAGTTGCCAGAATGGAGCTGATCATGAGGTTGCGCATGTCACTGTCGCCAAAGGCGGCTGGCCAATATCTCCGAAGTATTTGGGAATAGGCGGCACAGTGAAAAGACTCGAGAACCGACCGGTCATTGTAGAGTTGTGCCAGGGGTGCGTTGAGTGTAGTGAGAAAGCCGTTGTTGACGCCAGGGTGGCCCACATCGTGGCCGATAGCCGTGATGAGCAATGTTAGAGCATCAAATGGCTGGAGTAGGGCGGCGATCGGGGATTTTGTCTCAAAGGTGATGGACAACACGCTGCTCGAGGGATAGGGTGGCAAGGCACCGATGCAGACCAAGAAATGGAACGTAGCCTGCAGCACATCAACGACATGGCGAAAGTTGTGATATGGTACGAAGACGTTGTAGGCGGCTCGGCACGCGATGAGGAAACTGTACAACTGGTCTGAAGCGAGCGAGAAAGAGAGGAGGGGTCAGCACGGGACAGAATAACCATGCAGAAGGCGTAAAGGTCGGCGACCTATCACACGTACCTGTTGGCAATCGCCACTTCTCCAGCTCGGGCATTGCCAACGCATGCTTAAACATGACAGCGGCGGCCAGAATCAACTCATCGTCGGTGAAGCTGTGGGCGCAAAAGTGCCATTTCCCCACAGCATGGGCGATTTCGGCGTGCTTCTCAGAAGATACCGATATTCTCACAGCCGCCGCCATATCATCAGCGTCATTTCCTCCGACACGGCAGATACCGTTCATGAGCCCCGAGACCATAGCTTCACGCAAGTATGCATATGGCTTCTCGTCGCTGATTCCGACCCACGATCGTTTCCTACCTCGTCGCAACTCTAGCAGCGCGTTCTGGTCCCGGGCGGCCTGCCTACGGGCGCGATAGGCGTGTACTTCAAGATTAGTGATGCACTTGCCATTCATGGGGCTGGCCATAACATCGGTAGCGCCTAAGTCCAGACATTTCTTGAGCATCCGCCTGTTCGCTGCCCTGCGATTCTCGGACGAACCCGGGTGGAGCTTCGCATTGGCTATTTCTTCTCTGACATCGCTGGATCGTTGCGCCGTATCTGGGGAATCGGCCGACGGGAATGCGATAACGGGTACGGGGACGACCAATTTTGACATATTCCGCACATACGATTCAGAGATGATGCGCTGCAAAAGCGCGAGCCCGTAAAGCTCTCCTTCTTGGTTCTCGTCATCTGGTGGTGAATGGGGTGAGGGGGTTCTGGATCGTGATCGCTCGGGTATGCGATCTTGGAATGGTGTATCTATAAGGATGATTGTAGGTATTGATTCTACCATGGACGTGTCCTGGAGATTCAACCACTGGCTTAAACAGGCGCCTCCTGTACTGCACAAGTGAACTGGACGCAGGCTGTCAGTACACAATTCCTTGACAGGCAGATTCTTGCAGACAAACCTTCACCAAAAACATCTAATAATAAGCCGACATTCTCAGCAATGTGCGCCGTCTCCCACATTTCGGCATCTTTCCCAGTGATGCCTGAAGTCGACTGGATAAAGCGGTCGTGGGAGACGGCACGATCCACATAAATGACGTTACAGCGGGCATTTTCCATCGTGGCTCCGAAAAGCGACCAGTCTTGCGACTAGGTACGCCTTTGCCACGGGGTCGTAGACGATTAGGACCAGATTGGGCCCCGGATGATGCTCCCGCACTTGCCAAACGTCTCCGATGATGGGGCGGGCCGGCCGAACACCAGGCGGCGAGTCGACTCCGATGGCGTAACGGCGAACACCGAGTCGCTCCCGATGGATACACGAAGACGGTTCGAACCTGGCAACTTTATTATTTCAAAATGCGGTCGTCGACGACGGGGAAGAGCTTCAGGCGCGTATTCGTGGAGATATGCGTGTATGCGCGAGGCTCGTCGTTAACAACGGTGCGATATTGGGGTCGGTGACAGGCGCTGAAGCTTTTTTTTGACCGTAATTCAAGCACTGTGATGGTATTTTGCGTCGGATAGGCGTAGTCGTCACCACACTCTCAGTGGTCGATGTGCTCTTGGGGCTACTAGCGAGCCGATTCGACGTACGAGGGGACGTGTTTCAGCGGCGAGCACGCGACAAGGGGGGTCGGGAAGGCCTGAGTAGACCGAATTAGACATGCCGCTGGAGTCGGCCAGGATCACGAAAGAACAGTCGATGGGGTCAACGGCGCTGGCCGTGAGGCATTTCAGGTGGAGGAGGTGGGTAGAAACGAGGCTTCGGGCCGGGCGGCGCTGCGAAAGGGGAGTTGGGAAGGAGAAGGAGGAGGGTTGAGCCATGAATCCGTGCGACTGAGGGCCCGAGTCGCAAGGGTCGGGTTGGCAAAAGGTGTGTGGGTTTGGGACTAGACAGCGTGAGGGAAGAAGGGGGGTGTCCTTGCAGACGGGTTGGTCTTGGGTCTTACCAGGATGGGGCACGAGGTGTGATTACCGTCGCTCTTCCTGCGGACGGGCATGGAGCAACGAAGATGAAGCTGGGCAGATAGCGGCGGGTTTCGAGTTAGGACTGATGATGAAAACGGCAAGAGTGGCCCAAGACAAGGACACTCTCGCCCAATTGTACCAAGCTAATGATTACGGTTTTAGGTACACAAAAGGGATGTGCGAGGAACCATTGATGGTTTGAGCAAGATGGAGAGCCTGCGAAGGGAGCCGTGGGTCAATTGGGACCCGGAATAAAAGGCCATTTACGATTGGACTACCTTTGATGAATGATAGATGATAGGCGAGAAGCAACAGGGTAAGAGGGACTTGCTGTTGGATGGGTGGGACGCAGATTTCATGAGCAGGGGGCGGCCACAGCGACGAAAAGAAGGGCTCTTCGATGGGGCGAGGGGGGTGTGGGAGGAATGTGCGGAAGTGATTTGGGGGGCCGCCCCCTCCTTTCCACGGTACTCAGCACAAATGAAAGCCTACGCTGAAGGTTCGCACAATCTCAGCCAGAGCCAGGGGACCACGCCGGCACGAGGCGGCCCCGGCTTCTGGTTGTCTTCTCGAAAAGTATCGAACACGCTAGACATGCACACCCAAAGTCTGTCGCTCACCCGCTGACCAGTCGCCAGTCGCAACGCCCTCTCGGCACACCAAGGAAGCATGGAAGTCCCACAGAACAAGGAAAAAAGAAAAACCCAAACTTTGCGACATGCAGCTTCGGGCTTCTAGGTTCCCCAAGCCCTGCCGCGATCAGCAGTCCGCAGCCGATAATAAAGACCGCAGCCTTCCGATTTTGCGAAGAAATGCGTCACTTATCCCACAGCGCCGGGCCTTGGTGGCCTCATAGATCGCTATTCATTTCTTTGTTCGGGCAGGTTGCGCCTGGGTGGAGATTCCACGTCAAATAGGGTCTGGCCGAGTCCTTTTCCCCGGGGAGAGCCCAGCCATGGCGTCTTGTGGGCCCGCGGCACCGAATAATACAAAGGGGTGTGTGTGTCATCCAGATGGGACAATGGGTGAAGGTACAGATTGTGTGCCTTTGCAGTGCGTGATTGATACCTGCCCAAAGCGAGCCGTCTCCGTGCCTCGTTGGCCAAGATGGCGCAAACCTTCCGCCGAGCTTTGCCTCGGGCCAAAAAAAAACCCCACGGGTCCAGCCCTGACCTTCTAGAAGCAGTAAGCAGAAAGACAAACCTGCGCAACCACACCCGTACAACCAGCCGTTCAGCGAGCCGCGAAGAGGCCAGGCAAGACCAGGAATGGATCTCGAGTGGCCCCCTCAGGTCCTCCGCGCGGCTGACTGGTCGCGCAGTTGAAAACACGAGGAGGACCGATAGACGAATTGCATAGAAGCGGAGTTGGTTCTAGCTCGGGAAACCCGAGCAATGAGAGGGAAATAAAAAGAAAGAAAATTTCTCTCCCCTCTCCCCTCCTCTTCCCTCCCAGACTCGAGGAAGAGAGCAAAGTTTCTTGGCGCACTGGCTGGCAACATTGACGCGCACAAAATTTTCTTGCTCGCACAAGAAAAATACCCGCCGTGTCCAGGACCTGCGCCCAAGTGTTTAGCCGCGTCCGGGTCCCTCCTGCTGCCACCCAATGACGAGGCCGGACAAGGCCGTCCACGCCAAAGTTTAACCTCATGCTCAGGAGCCGTGGACCGGCAATTATTCACTGCTGGGCCTTTGATATTCTTGCGGGCTAGGAAGACTGCGCTCTGTATTGTTCCTTGTGGCAGGACCGAAGAAAATTGAGATCTGGGTAGAAAGGACATTATGGGGGATGGCTGAACATGGCCAAGCATAATCACTGCACAGCAGCTACTTCGTATTGTCTCGTAATGAGAATCAAAAAGGTACGCTAAAATAGCAGAGAAGCCGTGGATCAGGAATGCGCTCGCAGCTAACAGCTATTGATTGACGAGCAGCAAGAGACTTGAATAAAAAGGCATGAGGTTCTCGGCCCCCTTTTGCCCCTTCCCATTCTCTCCCCTCCCCTCTAGTTCGCTACACTAGAAACGGAACAGCGCTCAGACAATCTTTTGCTCTCAGTACGCACTGGGACCCACGCTCTGGTCACCCGTATACTACGCAAAACTGCCAATCTGAGACATGCATTCCTATGGCACGTTATGGGACGGGGTTCCGAGCGGATTCCGAGACTATTTCATCCTTGACTTGCCATCAGACTACACGCACACATACATAATACCTGCCCAAAGTTTACCAGCGTATGAAGAATGCGCCGTAGATAATAATATCCCAAAAACAGAATCTCATCTCGTAAATTGATCACCATTTTATACAGGTAAACAGAATTTGACAGGCAATCCCCTCCTTTTATTTTTCCCCTCCGAAGACGAAACACACACACAGTCACACACATAAAGGTGATGGGGAGAGAGGGGGAGGGAAGGAGGGGAAGCGACAAACGGAACGAGCGAGTGAGGGAGGATCCCCCGTCTCTTTTTTGGGATCCTGAACCTGGACAGAGAGGCGGGGCAAAAGAAAAATGCACCGATCGACCTTGAATTTGCACCAACCAACAAACCCATCGCTAACCTAAACGTTGCCTAGAAATGCACTTGCTCACTGATCGCTTCTTTCCAAGACGAAATACAGGGCTCGGCAAAGACCTGATACCAAGCTTTCACTCTTCCCTTTTCCCTCCACCCAAATCGGGTAGGTAGACACGCGCGTGGAGAAACAACAGAGCGGTGGTGGTCTGCCCTGCTCGTTTCTCTGCGGGAATGGGAGCATCCATGGACCACCCATGGAGAGAGATGGGGGATGGTGGTCGCGGGCGGGACGGGGAAGGATGGGATCTTGGAATAGATAGAACAGAACATGTTTCAGCCCTGCCGATCGTTTTTGATGCTTTGCGCAAAGCCTCAACCAAAAAGTCGCCCAGTTCGCAGCCGCACCAACAGACCCCAAACTCCAGGCCAAGCCATCCTTGATGATGAGCTACATAACCTATATGTAAGGTACCTAGCTAGAGCTAGATTAGCTATCCCGTACCATTCTCGGCACCCGCACTGATTCAAGGTCCAGAGACCAGAATCAGAACGAAACGTAACTTCCATGAATTTTTGTAGGACATCCACTGGCTCACCAATGAGTCTGTTTGTCTATGTACATGGAAGGCGCGTGCGTATCTTGCAGGGAGGGAAAGGGAAAGTGGGGTTGCAGTCATTTTTCTTCTTTGTATATACCGTTATTGGGTACTTTATGTAGTCTGTCTATCCCAGTCCTGCCCAGTACCCCATCACAGATGAACCAGGCTCCATTCTATCTATCCCATCCTATCCCATTCCGTATCATCCCATCCCATTCAAGTGCTGTTTTTCTGGTGTTTTGGTCCATGCCCCTCCCTCTACACCCCCGCTAATTAGCTTCTGCGGCTTAGGTAGGTACCCTAGAGCGGAGCTTAAACATAGCATGGTGAAGACAAACAACCGCTGTCAATGCCATTGTCCCTTTTTGTATCTAAACCCAATTCTACGTTTTTCTTAATCACAAAAAACTACCTTCCTGACAAGAGCCTCCTCGTTTGATGCCTCTGGTGTGATCTCCTACAAGGATGAAGAAGGAAAGTACAGGAAATTTTCGCCCTGAAGCGAAGATTAGAAAGTTCATTGCTTGGGGGCCTGGTAATGTGCTCGCCAGGGAAGTGAAACGTTCTGTTTTATTACACACGTAAAGGAAGAAGAAAAAAAAAACACCCGTAGAATGATGTGCATGTACTGTACAAGCAGACGTGTGGCTCTGCCCCGTTCTGTTTTTGTCTTCCCCAAATCTACATACACCCTGCATTCTATGGTGTTTTTCTCAACTCTCCACTTCGTCCGGCACTCACCAGGGTGCTAGGCAATACACATTATGAGCCCAGCTTACGAAATAACGGCGAATACTCTCGGTATTTAGACTACTTTCTTTTACCCCTGAAGTCGATCAAGCTGGAAGTCCAAAACCGGCACCCTGTCGCTGTAGATTATTGTCTAAAAAACCGTGGAACGGTGTACACTATGTAACCAACCCCATTGCCCAAACCTTATCCCAGCCAGGCCCAAGTGATACATGAACATTATAGCCACCCTGGTAGGTAGGTATTTACCTTACCGCCATACCAACCACATTATACGCTATAGCATACGCGTCCAAGTATATATGTGCATTTGTACAACAGCAAGTAGAAACCAAACCGAACCAAACCTCACATATCAGACAACAACCGAATTCGGTCACGCCCTCCTCTCAATACTTGAACACCTACCTGGTATCGATCCACTCCACTCCACTCCATTCGGCCTGGGTTTCGGTTTTTTCCCGCCCAACTCCCTCTCATTCCCTTGCCTTCCCTTCCGGTGTTTCCATTGCCCTGGTTACAGGTTACAGCTTTTTTTCCGTTCATCTCATCTCGTGATTGCGGGGAAGGAACAAGAGAAAACCTTCAACTGGGATGCCTTGTTCCACTGTTGGGCCCCCTCTGCGCCCGGGGCGTCATAATTACTTCGCTGCAGAGAGAGGCGGCCACATGAGCCACCTGCTGCCATGCGCCCAGGTCAAGAGGTTAGGTGTGTCGTTCCAGTCTCTACTCAGTTTGCTCAAAATACAAGTGATGAAAGACTTGAACTAGACCAACCGCCTTCCGAAAAACCCAACCCACTTTGTATTCATGTCATCGCTCGTTCTAGATGCTGTACCATGTACCTCGTACCAATGCATCCCCGCCCGCGTGCTCCCCATGCAGCCATGCTCCTGTACCCATTCCAAGGTCATCCGTCCGTCTTGAGATGGCATCAATCACCCCCATCCAGGTCCAATACTCTCTCCCGAACCTACCTCCTTAATCCCACACGAGACAGCTGTGCTCAACGGGTACTTGCCCAGCATGTCCATCCTCCCCAGACGTGACAGTCCACGGTCAGCGAGGACACCGGAGCCAGCGACCTAACCGCATGCCCCCTTACTGTTTCTATCTTAGTCTCCTTCTACCCTAAGGCGCCTTTGTTTAATGAATATTGTCGCCTGAGCCGAGCTCTGAGCGCGATAGGTATGAGTTGGAGATGAATTGGTGCGTGGTCACGCAGCGATTGCTCGATCGTTTCTCGGTGTCCTCTAGGCCTGCGGGCTCTGTCGCGGGTCTCTCGACAGACCTTGCTCATGATCATCGTCAATGCGAATCTCGGTTACCTGCTCGCTGGGTTGGTCATCTCCCACGTCGGCTGGAATCGTGTGTACCGTTTGCTCCCATGTCTGGACAGCAAGGCGAGTCCTATACTCTTGCTGCTCTCGTGGAGCCGAGGCTGAGATGTTGCGGGTCGGGAAAGTCGTCTCTAGTGGCTCTTCAGGGTCAATGTACCCAGCACCCACATCGTTCATAGGAATCTCCTCATGGTCGTCAGGGGCGTTTGCGTAGCGATCGCCATCTATCGACGAATCATCGCCTTCAGCCACATCGCTGGCAATATCATCGTCCATGCCGGCTTCAGATCTCGCCCCGGACAGGCTGGCAAAGCTCCAGTTTGATGTCATTCCCGTCATACCCATATTATAGTCCTGAAGGTCGATGGCTTCATCGGCTTCGATGCTGTTGCGCAGAGTTCCCTGCTGGCTCTCCCAAGCAGCCTGGGTCACCATATCCGTGTCGTCGTCTGCTTCGCCAACCCGACTCAGGCTTGCCTGGTACGAGGGCAGCTCCTCATCGGCGAGCATTCCGCCGCTAGCCGAACCATGACTTCCGCGAGGGAGAATTAGATCTGCTCCGGTCGAAGCGCTCGGCGATCCACACATGGAGGAGGAGCCTTGGCCGAGACGCCGACCTTCCCCCGCCTCGTCGTCAAATGAGTTTTGAGCGTCGAAACGATCGAAGATTTCTTGAAATTTCGGGCCGCCGAGCGGGATGGCCGAGCGGCGTCGATAGAAGAGAAGGTACGCACCAGGCCCGACCACCCTTGAAGGGTCTTTTTGCTTCGATACCGAGGCATCTACATTCCGTTAGTCCGTAACGCACTCGTAGAAGCCGTCGAATGCTAAAACATACCATTGTACTCGTACCACTCGCCGTCGATGAAGTTCTTGGCAAAGGCAGTGTAATGACCACCTCCGAGACCACCCCAGTGGTTGTCAACACCAATTAGGTCATAGATCTCTCCCTTGCCCTCCTCGGTGTTGATGACCCGATCAGTAAGGTCGAGGCCTTCGACCGGGAAATCAACTAGAACATCAAGTTTGTCTCGGCGATAACCGCTCGAGCTGAAACGCTTGAGGTGAACGATGAGAATATCTGGGGTTTTCCACAGGTCGAACTTCTTGGTGGCTCGGCGATGTTCTTTGCAGCGTGGGCAATACCACGTATCTTGCTCCGAGAGCACCTCTTCTTTCTCGAACTCGGCGAGACAGTCGTCTAGGCTGATGCCGTTCTTGCGACGTAGCTGACGCAGTTTTTTCCTAGCTTCGACAACGGGGTCCTCGAGCGTTTCCACAACATTGTACGTCTTCATGCCGTACTCGTCACCAACAGATGTGCCGCCAAATACGGTCTCGAAGGCACGGTCGTACCAATCTACGATGATGCCCTCGCCAAGTCTGACGAGAGGCCCCTCATCGACGTTGGACAGGTCCTCGGAGCGCGTTTCGTTTGATTGCTGCGCAAGGGCAGCCCGCTGCTGCTTCTCTAATCGCCTCACGTTCCTGGTCTTCTTACTGTAATTTCCCCTGGTGGACTTCGGATTCTTTCCCCTTCCACGGATGCTTACTTGACTTCTTTTGTTTTGACCATTTGTACGAGGGGCAGACAGGTTCTGAAAACGCCGTCAGTGCTGTCATATTCTCAACCAAAAGCCATAGACAAAGAAACTCACTCGAATCTTGGGGAAGTCCGACTCTTCCTCACTAGTGTCTGCATCGGCATTGGGATCGGCCATCCGCGTCTGTGAATTGATCTGTGGTGCGCCCAGACTCTCACTCCCACTATCATCGGAACCGGCCCAATGCCCAGGGCTGCGCATCTCGACGTCAGGAGTTTCCGGTTTGGTCAGTCTAGTGCTGAGACGGGGATACGCTTTCTCATCCTGGATTGAATTCCAGCCGGTCGGAAGCGCAGTGCCACCGCCGTTGTCACTGTAGTAGCTCAAGTCAAAGAGATTTTGGAATCGCGGGTCCAGGAACTCGTTTGGATCAATCCATCTAGGGCGTTGCAGGTTGAATGTCTTTAGCAAATGGGGATAGCTGCCACGCTATCAGCAAAGTGACTCCGCCACGGTGAACATTGGGCAGCGACTTACTCTCCGGTGTTTTTGTGCCCGTGAACATCGGCCGCGTCTCTCATTGTCACGTCGACAATGTCCTCCTCGCCTTCTATTGATTTGGCGACAACCTTCGCATCGCCAGCCGAATCAGCATCCGATGTGCTGTTGACGATCTCGGGATCGGTGGTTTCCTCAGTGTCGCTCTCACCATCGTCAGTAAGCGCTGCTGCGTCTGCAAACCCGTGCCAGGTCGAGAAGGTGGCCATCTTCTCCAGAATCTTTCTGCGGATTGTATCCTCACTCCGAGCCTCTTCCGGAGACAGGACAACGAAGTGGGGTGGTGGCAGGCCCTTGGGGTCCTGTTTCCGGTAGACTTTTCGAGAATCGAGATCTAGGGGGTTGAAGCGGTGGATGACGGGGACAACCATTTGCTGGGCGGCGGCATCTTCCCACAGAATCGTCTCTTCCACTTCACCGCTGTCCACCAACAGGGAACGATATCGCTGACTCTGCTTCTTGGGATTCTTGATCGCCGCTGTGTTGGTTGGGGCCACCTCAAGTTCGTGGAAAGTGGGGTTGTCGTTATTCTGAATGTCATCCGAGACACAAGCCCCATCATCGTAGAACTTGAAGAACTTCTCCCGAAACTCTTCGGCGCCAATCAGACGATCGACAGAAACACCAACGCGTGAAGAAATGTACTGCTTCAAGGCCTTGATGCTGCTGTTCTTATCAATGTCGACTACAATGTCAACTGGCACGTCGTTGAGAGGAAAGTACCTCACTGACTTGGTCCAAACGCTAGCGATGGGCAGAGGCAGAGTCAAGTTGTTGAAAGGGTCGAACGTGATGCTGACCTTGTCGCAGGAAGGGCACACTAAGGTGGACTTGTACATGCCGGTGAAGAGATCAGCGATGACCGAGTCGTCGCGCTTCTTGGTAATGTCCCAGACCTTTTCGGCCATCTCGCGAATTGCAGCGGGATTGCCAATCATGTCATCGGTAGAATCAGGCTTCTCGATGTACGGCTTTTGTTTGATCCGGTTCAAATCCTCTTGAAGTCCGTCGAGGAGGAAGCCCACAAACTCTTGAGAGTCCTGCTGACCATAGCCGGAGAAAGCCGGTGCATAGCGCCCGACGATGCTCTTGAAGTGACGTGGCTGAACGGAATTTGGGGGAGGGTCTTTGTATATCTCTTCAAGGAGTCGGCCATAGGCCCGCGCCACATCTCCATTGTGGGACAAGGGGTTGTCCGGGTTGATTTCCTTCTCGGCCTCGTGTGTCAAGAAGTATTTTGTGAGCTCTTCGACGCTCCTGACGCACTGCAGCGCTGAGTTCATATAGCACGTATTCCCGAGGTTTTGTAGACCAGCACACCCAATAGCACGGCCTGATTTTTGCTGTGTTCGGCCGCGAGTGAGCGGGCCTTGCAGCGCGGGGCTGCTGCGTCCGCTCGCCGTAACGCGAGTCTGTGTGGCCAGGCTGCCAGAGCTGCCTCGAGAGGCCAGAGTTTTGTCTTTGGCGTTGACGCCCTTGAACGTTGACACGTTGTGGTCCCTGTCAACGTACTCATCGAGCACCAGCGTCTCATTGACAGTAAGGCCGACAAGGGCTAAGCTTTTCTTGCCATTATAGTTGGGGTTCGTAGTAGTGTCGTCAGCATCCACCAGAGCCCTTTCTACATCTCTTTCGAGCTTCAGGAAGGTTTCGACGTCAATAAGCATCTCGGGCCAGGCGCCCGGTGTTACGGGTGGTCTGGAGTCAATTTCAGGAATGCGGCCGGGCGAGTCGGGGGGGGTGCCTATCCCAGACGCACCGGGTGGTTGCGACTCAACTGTTGGCAGGGTTTGTAACATCCTCCAGACACGAACCTTTCGGTCTGCTGCGATACCTGTGAGGCCTTTTGCTTGCTTCAGGAGATTATGATACGAGAATGAAGTGCTCTGCATAATGATAGGAGGCGGGGGCCGTTTCTGCTTCACATCCTGCTCTATCGGGATAGTGCTCGTAGCAGACCACAAGCGGTGAATGGTGAAGATTGGCGGGTGAAACTCGAACTGGATGTTCGGTAAGGTCACCGCGTCGGGTGCTGTGTTGTGCGCTTTGCGGATGATTGGTGGTTGACCAGGGGCTAAAGCATACCATGATAACAGCATATTCCATGCGTCCACAGGAAACAGCTCGAAATGCTCTGTGCCCATTCCGTGCTTGAGTTGGACACACCCCTGGCCGGCTGAATCGGTGAAGACGGACTGTATGATATCTGAATTATCCACAGGCCCAACGGACTCGGCTGGTGTTTCCAGGTTTGCATGCTTTGTATCTGTACCTAGCGCCTGTGCACGACCAAGCCATTGTCGAGACACAAGATAGGCCTCATCCCCCTCTTTTAACTGGGCGTCGGCAAAAGCTTTGACGAGGGTCTCAATCGCTTTGATCTGCTGCTCAAGAGGTGGGATGTCTGGGACACATGTTAGCTCTCGGAAGTTGATTCTAGACCGGCCGGGTTGGATTACCATTTCGGAGGGGAAGCTCTGACTGGGCCTCAGAGAACGGTTTTGGAACAGCCGGGGGTTCCGCGTCTCCTAGCAGATCCCCTTGAAGTGTTGCCTGGCTCGAATCATCTTCTTGAGGCTGGGACGCTGGCGCCGTAATCATGTCCACGTCGTCCTCGCCTTTGAGATCCGAGTTACCCCGTTCAGGTTCCATACTGGAGGCTCTGCGCTTGAGGGGAGACGATGAGCGCTCGGGGAAATCCGCTGCGCCGCCCATCAGCGCTTTATGGGCAGTGTTGACGTAGGGTGATTGACTCCGGGCCGGAGGGGCGTCTGGCAGCTGCAGGGTCGGGCCCGAATCAGATAGATCACCTAGGCGGTCGTTGTCGATGGACAGATCGGCGGAGGCAGCACACGGGGAGCTCGCAGCAGACGAGGCGTCGTCGGTTGCTGTAAATGAGCTCCCGTGGGTCTGCAAACGGGAGGGTACGCCCGAGATCGGCAGCGACTCTCCGCGGTCGTAGACAGGTGTGTTCAGGCCAGTTGAGAAGGAAAAGGATGGATCTTGGTCGTCTTCCGTGGAGGGTAGCACTCTATCCAAGGGGAGCTCGTTGGAGCGTGTTTCAGCACTGTGCTCCCTTTTCGCCTGTCGGGTGATCCTCCGTTTCTTTGAGTGAGACGTGTTGACGGTGAGCTGCGCGTGCAGCTCTGGGGACGCCGGTTCGATGTGGACAGAGGGCGCAGAGAGCGGAGGGGGGAAGCCGCAATGCGCTGGGCGAGGGTTGGGGTGAACCGGTGGAGGACGACGAAGGGCGGCTGGAGGACAGGGCTCGGTGCTGCAAAATCCGCTGCATCAGCGACCACCGAATCGAATCGAAGAAGACGGCGTCGGCTCGAACGAGAAACCGTGGATTGCTGTGGATTGCACGCGAGACGTGGCGATGCAGACAGCAGAGTCAGTCGGTCAGTCGGTGGCTGCGCATGTCCTTGCAGAGAGATTCAGGGAAAAAGCATGACCCGCCAAGAGCGGTCGACGGGGAGAAACCGTGCTTTGGTGCTGCCCCTCGCCCTTGCTTGACTGGTACTAAGTATGCTTTTTTTGCTTGGTGCGATGCAGCCAGTCCCCATTCACCAGACAGGATTTAGAAATCAGAGATGGTCTTGTGGTGACGCCTGCAGCCCTGCCTTTCAGGTTAACTTTGATCTTCCTCGGACAATCTGAGTCCATGGAAGTTGCCGTGATGGGGGGAGTGAATTAGTTAAGCGCTGTGTGGAGTGCAAAACAATGGGTGGCCTTCCCAGGGGCTGTTTGGATGGCCTGCCGTTGAATGTTTAAATTTGTGGCTCAATTGTGGGGACAGGAAGCGGTGGTATTGTCCCCAATTCGCAACGAGTTAACTGCCTAGGTACGTTGGTGAAACTGCAGCCGATGGTGCATCTTGCAAGCCCCGCAACCGCCACAAACTGGCTCCCGTCCGCGTTCCTCCATGTTGACCACCGCAACTGGGTACTTAGTTAGGCAGTCATGCCGCATATGAGACGCAAATACATGTGATAGCCCGCGAAAGAGATTCTTGGCCGGTCTTCATAGGGTGTTTTTCATAGTTAGCATGCTTGCTTTGTCACACATATTACCCTCTCCTGATGTACAATTTTGACTACAATCACAAAGGCCGGCGCCTATATTCATACCATCTTCAGGTAACATGCTTCTCCAGTAGAGAAAACCATAAACGCCTGTAAAATGTAGTCTATCGAATGTAGTAAAAATGAATGATACGGACAACAAGTCAAGCGTTGTATGCGGTAAAAAGCAACGAAGTCAACGACTATGCCCACGGGATGTGACACGTCGCCTTCCTAGATGGCGCAGCTTTAAAGGCTGCCCAGAAAATAACAATGTACCCGTGCCTCTTCGCAGGGAAGCTTCCCCGTGTCGCCAAAACAGATTCCCCAGCTTTTGAGTCCCCAATCCTTGATGACACTCCCAACTTTGCCACTCGTATCCACCCCGAAAAAAGCACCATGATTCTGTTGGAGCAGCCACGGTAACTTAAAGCTTAGAGTCCAAGTCCTCGTACTCGGTGAGGTCTTTCACTGGACGTGGACCCACGGTAGCTGTGAGGCTGGCCTTGAAATCCCGCACATCTTCAATAACAAACGGGCTGGTTCCGTTGGAAGATGGAGGTTTCGCGTCTTTGACAACACCATTGGTGCCCAGGTTCTGTGCATGAAGCTTTCTCCACGACTCGACAGCGGCATCAATCTTGGCCTCTGTTACTTTGAGGTCATGGAGTAGGTAGTCCCTAAGGCCTTGAACCTCCTTCTCCTCATCGTGCCCGGCAGCACTCAGACGGGCCTGGAGATCCGCGGCCGCCTGCGCTGCTATATCGGCACCGAGATCGAGTGTCTTGATGAGTTCCGAAATCTGGCGCGTGGACACGTCGCTCTTTGCCTGGGCAACGAAGTAGATGGCCAGTTTCGCGCGATGCGGCGAAGCAGGGTGCATATAGTGATCGAAGAACTCAATCATTTCCGCTTTGGTCAGCGGCTTAATCAAGGCAACATCCTCCCGAGCTGTGTTAAGGGGACTTGGTCAGCAAATACAAAACCCGGGGGGGGAGGGGTAACGAGGTTCATGAATGGAGAAGGGAATGCAAACATACCAAAGTCGAAGTCGTAGTATTCGCCATGAATCTGATTCCAATGTCTCCCGGTTTCCTGATCCAAATATTTCGGCTTCTCCAGACGCTTGACGGTCAAGCTACGCTTGTGGTTCTCAAAGTCCTTCTCGCTCATTTCCTTGAGGGTCCTTCCTAGTGACTCAAGGAACAGCTCAATCCGGGTCTCCAGATACGGGGCCGTCTTCTCGCTCTGAATTATGAACCTGAAGCCGTACGTCGTCGTACTGGCCCGGACACCCGAGTAAACAATGTAGCCCAATTGCTCTTTAGTTCGCAGCTGATCAAAGCAAGGCTCATGCGTGATCTGGTCGAGGAGTAGGGTCTTGGCGCGTACCTTCCGGTCTGCCTTGTCGCCAACATAGAGCCAGTATTCGATGCAGTGATTGACATTGGCAGCATCCTTCAGCGTCTTCTTCCAGACGTAGTTGGAGCCAGGGGGGAAGATCAGCGAGCGGCGTATCGGCCATTGCTCTCGAGGAAGAGTCCTCGGTTTGAGGGTTTTCTCGATCATATCCGTCAACTTCAATGCATCCTCTTTGTAGAGGTTTCCGTGAACGTAAACCTCCATATGCATCTGAGAAAGCAACTCTCTCCGAAATACACGGACGCCCTCGGCAGAGATGCCTGGGAGCTCTGCCTCAAGCTCTTCGACCACAAACTCATGGTCAGTGATGAGCCACGTGGTGTAGTCACCAATCTGTGTCCAGGGCGGCTGTAGCTCCCAGTTACGGTAGCCCCTTGTTAGGCGCTCCTTGATGATATCAAAACGGTCTTCTCGAATCTCGAGATCACGCATCGTTACCAGGACCTGTTCCAGGAGCACCGCTAACTTGTCGTTGTAGCCTGAGACCTCGATAAATAATCCACGCGTGTCGAGAGATACATTGTACTGCAGACCAGCGAGCTCGGCATCGTATGAATACTCTTCTAGCGCATCCCGGACGAGGTCGGTAAGAAGTCGGGCCTTGACTGAATTCGCAGCCGATGCGTAAATGATCGGGCTTTTGCAGCTCACGATAAAATTTGCCTTGGGAACCCAGAAAGTATCGTCTTTTTTGTACCAGGTGCGTACGTAGGGGTCGTTTCGAATGATCCGAGGCGCGATTGATGGTTCCTTGACTTCCTTTTTCTCAACTTCCAGCTTGGTGGGAATGAACTGGTTTTTGTGAGGGAGATGAAGTTTGGGGATACGCTCACTAGCTAGACAAACGGCAGCTCTTCTGACCTCTTCCATGAAATCTGCGGGGATCGGCTCATACGTGTACTCAGTACCGTACCACTTCTCTTTCTTGTCCCACTTGCCCGGGACATCTCGCGATACGATGGTAATTCGGAAGTTGTCTGGCCGCAAGTAGTTAAGCGCATCTTTAATGAGTTTAGCATCAAACTTTCGCAGCCTCCTTGCTCCGCTCAAGAGCCACTCTCGAGGTAATGGTCTTTGCATTACGGAGCTGGTCTTTAGGGTGAAGCGATATGACGAGGTCTTTTGCTTGAACTTGAAATCAACATCCGCCATCCCCTTCTGCTCTTCGAAGATCCACTGCTGTGGCTCGGTCTCTCGCAGGAGCGCAACGTATTGGAAGAACACCTTGACGATTTCTTTGTAGTTTTTGAGGCCCTGGAATGCTAGTTAGCAAACGCCCCAGAGGGAAATTCTGAAGAAAAAAAGACGGTGTTACCTCTTCTGTCAAGCGAACATGGACGTCAAACATACCCGGCGAGCCAGGACATACGGCAAAGTGGCCGGCATTGAGGCTGTTAGCCCAACCCTTGGCTTTGATGTATGCCATGATGCTCCCCGGGCCTTCATGACCGATCAAGTGGGACAGATATCGGCTTGGCTGCTCCTCGAAGAGTTGGTCCTCGTCAATGAAGGGGAAGCTGATGGTCAGCTCGCGTGAATCCATGACGGGCTTCGCAAAGTACTGGATTCCGAGGCGGTCTCTAGGCAGGGGAGACTCGTCGGGCCACCTGTTCGGTGGGAGATTTTTATTTTTAATGCCGGAAAAATACTCCGAGACCCAGGCCTCCAGCACATCCAGCGGTTCTCTCCCAAGCACACAGAGCTTCATCAAGTTCGCAGAGTAGTGCTTCTCGTAGAACTCGATAAACTTGTCCCTCACGTTGATACCGCGGGCCTCGGGAATCGTCTTCAGCGTTTCCAAGCTGCCAGTCGAGAAGTGGCAGTAGGGGTGCTTGGGATTGGAAAGTGACTTGTCGAGCTGGTGGAGCCTCCACTGATCACTTTGCAGGTTCTTTTTGTTCTCTGAATCTACCGCTTGCAGCTCGCGGTCTAGAGTGCTCTCGAGGAAGAGCGGCTCGATGAAGAACTGGGCGAAACGGTCAAGGGCGCCCAGCAACGGTGAGGGATTCTCGGCAGATGGTTCTTCATCGTTGCTAGGCTTTGCTGAGACTTCGAAGTGGTAGTTTGTAGATGTGGCCGCGGTATAGGCATTTGAGCTTCCAGAGTGCGACGCTAGATACTGGTGATATGCATTTTCGGCGGGGTACTTCTTAGTACCCATGAACAAAAGCTGCAACACTTGACGTCAGCCATCACCGCAAAGACAGCAAGTAAAAGCTTTCTCTTTTGGTACGCACGTGCTCAACGGCATGCGCCATGCCCGGCATGTCATCTTCGTCGCTGAAGCTTCCCACTCCCACGTCCATGGCGGCGCTGGCCTTGTCGGCCTGCGGGTCATGCACGAGGAGCACCTCGAGCTGGTTGGGGAGGCGCACGACACGGTAGGTCCGGTCATCCAGCGAGGGAGTCTCCAGCTGCTCCGTCACCAGCTCCACAGAACGGAGCCTGTCCTCCCGCATTGGGTGACTGGGACCAGGCGACGATGTGCGGCGAAGGTGGGCCATTTTGTTGTCTGTGACAGCCGCTGTGGCGGTTGGCAGTGGTGCGAATCGCGGGTCAGGACCCGAGGGGAGGAAGTTCACAAGATGAGGGGCAGCAGTGAACGGCTGCAAGGGAAGAGCAGGCTGCAGCTGCCGATGGAGGTAGTATCGTGGTATCGGCACCGAGGTCTGTGCAAATGGTGGAGCCGCTATACCGACGAGTTGGGTGCCAGCAGAAGCAGACGGGCTATTGCGCTTTCACTAACACAGTAATCCTGCGTCCGTGTTGATCTGGGCGTTTCTTTTCTGCTGGTCCAGCTGAGGGCAGCTATGCTGAGGTTGTAGATGATAGCTCGCGAGCAGCAACGGGAGACTCCAGTCTTCATATACCCTTCACTTGTTCCTGAATCGGGCCCAGGCTAGCCGAACAGGGATTACCCTCAAGGACTTCGGGGCAAAAGTGTGACTAGTGAAGCGGTTGAGAACCTGGATGGCTGAGCCAGAGCTTCAGGCAGATGAGATGATAAGAACAGCCTGCGACACGCCGAGGACCTCTGACGACCTCCGGAGCACCTCGGATGTTCGCGGGCGCCTGGGGAAATTGAACTACGGAAGACCGGTAAGCCAGCCGCTCGAGATCCTTTGCTATAGCGAGAGTAAGTAAGTATCGACGGATCGAAGGAAGGAGGCGTTCGCAAACCAGAGAAAAAGGTAAGAAAATGGCCTTGACATTAGGAGACCCAATATTCAACGGGAACTGAAGCGTGAAGGGGGGGAAGGGGTGTGGTGAGAAACAAGGGGGGGGGGGGGGGGGGGGGGGGAAAAGGGGGGGGAGGAGAG
>Ga0247765_1000554_pt1 | contig 27849 bp, 10 predicted proteins | sample UWRJL106311C6_FD_179949 | JGI IMG/M metagenome (GOLD analysis project Ga0247765, IMG submission 179949) | Plant litter microbial communities from Arlington Agricultural Research Station in Wisconsin, United States - UWRJ-L106-311C-6 | ecosystem: Environmental > Terrestrial > Plant litter >...
GGTGTGTCGGGCGGTGGCGGGGGGGGTGGGGGGTGGGGGGTGGGGGTGGGGTTGTGGGGGGGGTGGGGGGGGGGGGGGGGTGGTGCCTACCTAGGCAGATGGTTTTGGGAGAGGCGGGTAGTCAAAATGGTTATGTGTGTTTTGATGGCGATGGGGTACATGTGAGTATATCCGGCGCCTGCTGAAGCTACAAAATGCAGCCCTATTTCGAAAAATAAAATAAAGAAAAAAGAAGAAAAAAGTTGGTCACTATATTGAAATGTTATATGACCCTAAAGTTGACACCTACCCGTGCTCATTGTCACGTAACTCTTGGTCACGTTTGATCAGTCCAAAATTGTCTGTGTCATAAGGTCCAGGGATGAGCTGGTGATCCTATCGAACGTGTCTGCATGGTTTCTCCGGCGTCCCATCGGCTTAATCAACCTACCTAACCTAACCCCGACTGCGTGTAATTAATTGAAGCCGGCGTGGTGACAACGACTTCCCATTTCCACCGACACCAACAAAAAAAATGACGGTGACTTCAAAAACCATCGTGGCCACGGGCGCCTCGTCCGGCTTGGCAAGAAACAAGACTTCAACCGACCAAGTAACGGCTGACTCATCGTTCAGGGTTTCGAAGTCGCCACGCAGTGCAGCTCCTCTCGTAATCCGCTCAACCATACTATGTCATCCTCGGTGTCCGTGATGTTGCCAGAACACGCTCCACGTACCACAGCCTCGAGTTCGACTGGTCCTTGCCACACCCCTGACATTCCTCCCGCTGGAAACTTTCTGATCTTTCGGCCGCCGCTAGCTTCGCGGAACAAAAACCCCTCTTAACCGTCAAGTCCGCCAATCTCGATTGTCTCTTTTCCTCTGCGCAGCCATCTCGGAGCCATCCGGTAACATTTGTGACGTTCGGGGTTACCTCGGCTCACCCGAACCCACCACCAATCAGGATGAGCCGGGGGTGAGCTAAGGGTAAGATGGTAATCTCTGTTTATATAGTAAGAGGCATTAGAGTTGGAGAGGGGAACTTTAGGGTAAAACAAGAAGGCAACAACGCATACTCAAGGCACTATAATTATAAGGCTTTTGCACCCCCGTATTGAATTTCTCAATGTCTCACTACGGTTGACGGCAGGGCGCCCCCTAACCCACTATTACACCATCAAAAAAGGTTAATACCTACCTCGCTTTACCTCAGCCTCGCAGCCCAGCCCTAACCATTAGCCATGAAGCTCACGCACGTCTGGATCCACGGCTGCTGCCAGTCCAGGATATCCCGCCGCTCCATACGGTGGGCCAGGTGGCGCATTCGCTGGTGCTGCATACATTGCACCCTCCCGAGGCAGCAAGTGATATGCCGCACCGGCACTCGGGTGCTGCTGCATCTGTAGCGGCATGGTTGGACTCGGAAGCCTATCAGAAGTGCCGGCGAAAGAAGGCTGTCGCAGCTGCGGGCTGTTGGCGCCGCCCGATGCTAATGCAGGCTGGTGGTGGTGGTGGACATAGGCCTGAGGGGGCCTCGCGATGCTTGAGCCGAAGTCATAACCCGGGAGGGAGGGTGACTGGGAGTGGCTGTATTGCGCTTTGTCGGCGACAGACGGCTGGGGCGGTGCCTCAGGCTGGGGAGCGCTGTTCCGCCGCTTCGCACGGATGAGGATGAAGAACATGACGAAGCCGATGAGGGCTAGCACGGCGAATCCGCCGATGGATCCGCCGACGATGGCGCCCACCGGCACCGAGGTTTCGGTTGGAGTTATCATTGTGGAGGTGGTGGTTGTGGATGGCGATGACGGCGATGTTGAGCTGCCGGCTGCTGCAAAGACAGGTGTCTTGGTGATATACTGCGTGCCGCGAAATACGTTGTTGCCACAAACAAAGCCTGTCAGAGTCGAACCCGATGGTGTTGACAGCACCGTGACGCAAAAAGGGTGCTCAAGCTTCGTACTGGAAAAATAGTCAGTGTTATTATGTATGTATTCAGGTAGGCAGAGAGCCTGCGGTGCAAAAGGCAAGGCAAACGTACCAACAGATAGTGTAGGCGCCCCAGGTCGAGGCAATGCATGCCGGCGCCGTCGCATCAAGACAGCTTGTGTAGTAGTTGTTCCTTGTCACGGCGCAGTTGACGCCTGAACAGCAGCCCATATAGCTGCCCGAGGTCGCGCAATGCAACAACGTACCTGCGCACCGATATGGACTGTCTAGGTAGGTACATTATCGAATGTCTTGTCAGCTCTCATTGGTGGCCAGTTAGAATTCCAAGAGCGGTGTCCGCGACATACCATCGTAATAGTATCCGCAGGTGCCAGGTCCCAGTGTGAAGCCTTCGGCACGTCTGGCAAGCTCCATGTCCACTCGGCCAACGTCAATCATTGGGGTTGGCGATGGGAGTGCCACCCCCACGTCCGAAAGAGGGGTGTTTGTGCGGGGAGGCAGCGACACGTCCATCACGGAACCAGCACATTTTGGAAGGGATGCAATCAGGCTGAGAACAGGAAAGATAGTCGCGGAAGAGAGCATTCTGAAAGAGGTAAATCTGGGGCCAATAGGAGATAATTTACGTTGAGGAATCTTAGAACTGATGAAATACGAGATAACAAGGCGAAGGTGGGGAAGAGAAGGTGTTTTAACCTAGAGGATACTGGGGCGATCACGCGGAGCTTGATAGCATGATGGTTGCTCAGCTCTCGCTCAGTGTGATAATAATGTGTCAAGTGGCTGAAGAGTTCACAAATCAATAGACGTTGCCAAGCCTGAGCGAACGTTCTGGTTCGGCCCAAATTCACGCATGCTGGGCTCAAGGTTCGCATTGCACTAAGCCTTGTTCGATACCACAGAATTAGGAACACTATACCGAACTGAGACAGGCGTATTCGGGCATAGGAGAACCGGGCCCTTAAGAGACACCATCTCAATACCTACCTAGACACTTAGACCTGACTCGGACAAAAACCCACCCAACGATTGAAACTACCACATTTTGCAGCCAAATCAAGTCTATTCTATCTGAAGCTAGGGCAAACACGTAGTCTGGAAGCCAAATAACAGCTCTATGTTTTACAACAATTTTGCCCTTAGCAACTTTCGTGTTCGTACGTGGCCTTGGGCCGCTTCCGAGGTGCTATACAGAAAGGCTTTCAGAGTGCCATGGCGGAGAGCGATATCCACCTAGATTTTTGATTATTCGATTGTAGGGTTATGGTTACTACTTTTGAAGGTTTGAGTGGTTGCTGATAAAAGACAATTCTTCAGGAGCGGCGAGTATCATCGAGGCGTTTCATTGGGATAATTTCACTAAGGATCCCGGATATGGTGTTATTGGACCCTAAAATCGACGAACGCCTGTGCTCATAGTCACGTGGCTCTTCGTCACGTTTGATTAGTCTAGATCAGCCCTGGCTTAGCTTTGGCTAATATTTGCCCATTGAACAGCATAGTATTCCGAGAAGGTGCAGTTTTAGCTGAAGGGCCCAAAAATGGTGGAAAGGGCCTAGAATTGGGATATTTGCACCCGTAATAACCACCACCCAGAACTTTATAGATAATTTGTCTAGACCTTTCCGTTTGGTAATGCTTATATTTATTACTAGTTATTGATATTAGGGATATTTAGGAGATGCTTTTATTACTGGGTATTGTTACGAGATAAAGGGTATTTTGTATATTAATACTATTTAATAATTGTTAAATATTTATATTTAGGAGATATTTTAATCCTAGGGTAGCTTAAAGAATTTCTAGGAAGCCTTTTATATTCCCCTTTTATATTTCCTTGCTACTATTTGGGTTAATAGGGGTTATATATTTCTACTACTACCTAAGCCTTTATAATAATCTCCTCTATTTCCTTTTTATTTTTAAATATACTTTTTAGTTCTTTTAATCTTATATTATTAATAAGTTTAAATTCTTATAATATAAACCTTAAGCCTAAAAAAAGTAGTTTAAAGGGTAAGGACTTGGATAATTTAATTAAGAGAGTTATATAAGATGGCCTTTTTGAGGATAAATCTGGTATTGATAATAAGCCTATTTATAAAAAGCTTGTTTTAAGCTTTAAGTTATAGTATGTAAAGATGATAAGTATATAGGTTATGTTAATTTTACTTTTAGATTTATATTTAGGAACTTATATTAACGATTTATAGGTATAAAAAAAGATTTCCTAGCTTTTGATTTATATAATATAGAGATAATGAAATATTTTGCAAAGAGTATTGGACGCTTGATTAAGGCGAGGTTAGATAAAATACTAAATAAACTAATTGTTAAAATAATATAGAATAAGGTTCGAAAATTTATATTAGCTTGGGAACGTAAGATTAACCTATTTATTTCTAAAGAAGTTTACGATTTAATATACCTTATAAATATACTAGTAATTATTAGATATTTTTATAGTTTTGATTAATATAGGATAGTATATCCAAAATATTCTAAGGTTTAAAATTCCTTTTTTTAATTATGGAAAAAAAACTTATGTTTTTAATTATTGAAAATTATGTTTATATGTAAGAGAAGTATTAAAAGAATAACTATTATAATTATATTTATAAAGAAGTCTGGGTATTTTTATCTTGCCTGTTGAATATATATTGTTATATTAGCGTAAGGTTGTAGGAAATTTGTATAGCGAGGTACTAGGTAAATATAAGGAATAGTATAATTAAGGCTACTTTTGGTATTAAATTTTTAAATAGGATTTATTTTGTATAGTTAGGTGGAAAGATAGAGAGTTGGATATTAAGTTAGGTTTTAAAAGAGATTTTGCTAAAGGTATATAAGATATTTTGAAAAAATAAGTTAAAAATCTCCTATAATTTAATGGTTTAGAAATCTAATAAAATATATTTAGGCTAAAATACCTTTTTTATAAGGGATTGTTTTTTATACCTCCTTTTTTTGCTAATAGTATTTTGTTTTTACTAATTATTTTTATTTTGCGTAATGCGTTTAGGGAATTTTATACTATATAGGATGTTTTTGCTATTAGGCTATTATTGGGGGAGAAGTATTGGATTTTGAAATGGGCTAATAATATTCTAGGCGATTTAGTTTTCCCTGAGATGTTAAAAATAGCTTTATTTTAAATGATTTACCTAGTTTTGAGATTTAAGACGGTTTTATCCTTAAGTATTAAGATAGGTTTGTTCTTAATATAGTCTGGTTTAAGATACCTTAAATCCGCCCTACTTTTAAGGTTAAAAATAAGGATGCTTGGGGCTATTAGTATTTAGATTGGGTAAAATGGGTGAATTTTCTTAAAGGGATAGGCTTGTATGTTGCTTATAGGGAAGAATTGATTAAAGTTGATAGTAAGATTTTTAATTCTTTTTAAGCTAAAAGATATTAGAAATTAATTGGAAATAAATGGTGGTTACTTTTTTGATTAGATTATAAAGTTTACTAGGTATAAAAACTTAAAAACCCTTATTAGTTACTATTTAAATAATATAAGTAATATAAATAGTGTAGTTGTATATTTTGGCTTAAAATTATAGTGCGATGTTACTAAGGACTTCTGATTTACCTTTATAAATCGGAACCTAGGTTTCCTGTAATTACTTTTAGCTAGAGTTATTAAGGAATTAAAATAGCGTTAGGAATATATTGAATTTTGGGAGTAAATTGAGGTTCTTTTTTTTGGGATTAAAGTAGCTGTTATAAAAAAAGTATAAGAAGAATTTAAAATTTAATTTAACCGGATTTATTATTAATTATGAAGGCTTTGCAATATGGAACTGGAGAAATATAAAAAGGGTTAACCACGGGTTTATAATATCTAATGTAAGATTTATAACGAAGGTAATTAACGTTGCAGCTACTTTAACTAAATCGTCCGCTATATAATTCCTAAGCGAGATTAACTTGCTAATACCCTTGTATTAGTAATTTTACTATATAGTTTCGAGGGTATTTCTGCTTTTGAGGATTTTATTACCCTTTTAAAAAATAATTTCTAAGTTGTATATTAGAAGGTATTTTGGTTTATAGAAGGTTGCTATTTAGTACGTTCTTACGGTAAGATAATTGAAAGGTATAAGTACTTATTTAATTGTAATATAAGTACCTTTAATATTATTTTATTAATATTTCAATTTAAGGTAAATGGTATTACGTATATAGTTGTTTTAAGGATAACCTTAAAAGCTAATATAAGTTTATTATATTTTATTCCATTTGTAGTATTTGGATTACTAATACTGTAGGTTAGGAAGTTTATTATTAAACCTATCTTAAGAATATAAATATCCCTTTTTACTACGACTTAATTGTTTTCCGTTACGTTATAACTTATTTTGGATATTACTTTGTTTATTTCGGGAATACCCTTTTTTTAGCTAGATAATGAATATAATTTTTTGAGGATCCTACCTTTTGGAGGCGGTATATTTTTTAATATATCTTAAAATATTTTAAAAAGATAATTACGAATGGTTTTATTTTATACCTATATTTACGTTATTTAGTGGATATTTATTTGGAGCTAGTTTTGTAGTATTATTTTAAAGATGTTTATAGTACCCTTAAGCTTGATGTAAGGAAGAGGTGTAGGTGTTTGGAAGATAAGGATATATTAGTTAATATATTAAATAATCCGAAAATAAAACAAGCTCGCCTTTGAGTTAAGTTGGTAGATTGGAATCCTGAAACCTTGGCTAGCTGAAAACCCGCTGCTAAGTGTTAGTTTAAAGGTTATACTAGCCCTAAATTTGTTAATATCTTAGTATAGAATTATAATTAAATTCCGAAAAACTTGGCTGAGATAGCTATAATATTTAGTAATTTGTTATTATATTATAATACTGAGGATAGTAATTTTTGGGATAAATACGACGATTTTTTTAGTAGTGGTACTCTGCCCTTATCTCTGAATGATAATTTCGAAGTTGTATATTAGGCGGAAGAAAATTTATACTTTTCTGGGTCTATATCATTAGGTGCTATTGCGGATTTCTTTAATAATGTAGAACCTTGTAATAATGACTGGGAACGGAATATTCCCTTTTTTAAGATTTTAAATTATACGGATAATAGTGATTTAATGGAATTAATTAATTATAAACTTTAAGTTTATTCTTTTAGATGCAACCTACTAGAAGATTCCAGCTTGGCTGAAGATTGCTACGAAAGTATATAAAGGGCTGTATTAAACGACGAAAAGTCTGTATTAACGCTAACTATTAATTAGGAAGGTAGAGAATAATTAATTGCAGTGGACGCTAAGGCTGGGATATGGAAGGTTAAAACGTTGCTTGTTAAATGGAAACGAGTCTAATTCCTTATAAAGTGGAAAGGGTTTTTAGATAATAAGAATACGTAGTAGTACTATAAAGATATAAATTTAAAGTTAATTAATAACTTTAAAGTAACTTATATAGGGAATTGTTTAGGAGTACGGTTAATTAATAAGAAAATACGGCGTAGGAAGATGGAATATTTTATTATATGGAAAGGCTGCTTGGAAAACGAAAACTTATAGGAGAAAGAATCTATTATAAGTATTAAACAAATTAGAGAATTTAAGGCGGAAAGAGGTAAATTAAAGTCTTAAAATAAGTAAAAAACAGCTTTATAAATGGTAATATTAGTTTTTATTTTTAGTAAGTAGAATATTTATTTATAAATAGTGATAATTCTTAACCGCTTTTTAGTAAAGTTTCATTACTTAACCTTGTAATATATATTTATCTTACCCTAACCTACCCTCTTTAAACTTAGCAAAATATTTAGTTAAAACTGAATAGCCATTTTATTATAATTATAATACCCTTGGATTAATTAGTTGTAGCCTGGGTGGCAGATGCTACTAGGGCTAGCTAGTTATACTACTATTGGTAGCAAGCGCTTACTACACTTTATTATAATTTAGCTTTTTCGTTTATAAATATTATAATTTTGCTTCTTTTAGTATAGCTCTTATTAATAGCGGAACTGTTATATTTTATACCTCTTTTTAATAGATTAGATTTAAGTAAGGCTATAAGGGGAGATAATTTGGATTGTAATAATATAGCTAAATAAGGCGGGCGGTATAGGCGGTAGGCGGTTAAGCAGGTGGTAAGTTATATAGGGTATTTATAATAACTATATTAAGTAAGCGGTGAAGCTAAAAGCGGTAAGAGTAAAGTGGTAAGCTATTTTGAATTGAGTAGGTAGTATGTTATAAGGACTAAATTTACTTAGTCGCTTAATCTAAGCCCAGATTTCGGTTTTAGTAATACGTTAAGTTAGGTAAATAGTAAAAGTAGTATTTTATTACTTTACTTAGGCCTAGATCTTGGTTTATTAACTATTTAAGCTAGTAATAAAAAGGAGATTGATTTTAGGCTATTAAACTATAGCTTAAAAAAGCCCTAAAAATAGACGAGACCATTAGTTTAAATGCAAATATAATATATTTAACTTACTGCTTTTTATATAATTTTATAATAATAGCGTTTTATAAGATATTAATATGGCAAAGTAACGTGAAACGACGGTGGGGAAGGGATAAATACTATAAAAAGCTTTTAGAATATATTTATATAAATATATAATTTTTTTACTAATAAGTAGTTAATATTTATTAGGTTAAAGGTTAGGTATTAGAATAATACCTAAGGAGATTTGTTTTAAACCTTATACGAAAGATTTATATATTTAGAAGGTTTTACTAGGTAAAGAGAAGTTTTTCTCGAGGATATTTTTTATAAATTTTAGTAATTACTTTATTAATATATATTAAATATTTTGCTGGGAGGTTGGAAAAAGCTTTAAAGCTATACCCTTTAGTTTAAAGTTTTTAGTATTAAATACTTTTATTCTTATATTTAAAGGCTGTTATTATTATTTCTAAGTTACTACTAATATTTTTAATTATTTTTTTTTGGAATTAAGCTTTTGAATAATAATTAATAAATTTAAAGAGGAAAATTTAAAACTATATTAAGAAATATATAAATTAAAAATTAAAATAAATGTAAAGTTAAAACGAAGAGAGCTTGTAAAAGTAGAAAATTATTAACTTTACTTTAATAAATTGCAGTTTTAATTACAAATATAAAATTATTTATATATTATAGATTATTTTAGAAATATTATATTTAGATATATCCTCTATCTAGATAAAGTAATACCTATATTGGAAGACCTAAAAAAGGAAGTACTGCCTAATGGGATTATTAGTATAAAGATGTATAATAATTAAAATATATAAAAATATATTTATTTATAAAAGTATCTAATATACCTTTTTATTATATAATATAATAGTTTTATATTTATTAAAGGCTGTATATACTTTGCTAATCTGCGAAAGGACCTTCCAGGGGTTATACTTTGTAAATAATCTAGGAGATGTCCAATTACGATATCTAACCTGATTAAACAAATACTACCACCTCTTCGCTATACTAAGAAGATTATGGTATATATATATATATATTAAGACGTTTGTAACGTTATACTAATTATTAAGTTAAGGGTAAAGTATAATATTGCTATATCTAATACTTGCGACGATTTTTATTCCCTTACTATTAACGTAAGGTATCCTATTTATACTTTATATTACTTAAATCGCCACTTAGTTACAAAATATATCTAATGAACCTATTTAAATTATCTAAACTATTATATTTAATCTTTATCTTATTTTTTTCTATATTTTTAAGCTTTTATTATTTCCTTATTAATTAATAATAATTATAATATCTAATATTATAACAGCTATTACCTATTTTAAATTTAGTAAATAGGTTACCTTTACCTAATATTGTATAATCTGCGACTAGCGTAAAGTTAACGTTATTAAAGCGAGTAAAATAGCGGAAATTATTGATCTTACTAACGAGGGCTTCCTGGCTGTAATTAATATCTTCGGATATAGTATTAGTAGGGCAAAGTTGGATAGCGGCGATAAGTTTACTATATTTGACTCGCTAGAGAAGTTACTAAAACGAAAAAAGTAGGAAGGTATTATATTACTTAGTAAATTATTATTTATTAAGGGGAGTAGTAGAACGTAAAGATATACCTTAAATTAGTAGGCAGAAGGATAGATGAATGTGGAGAATAGTATTATTGTTCTAGGATTTGTTGATATTTATTTTGTAGTTAAGATTGGTGTTAAACCTGCTATTAAATATCCTATTGAGTTTTTTTTAAAGCTTAATAGGGGTAGATTTATTGGATTATATTGAGAAGTTGGAGATGGAATGGTATTGGTTGGAATTTTTTAGGTTAAAGCTATGGTAAGTAAGCTATAGCGCGAGTTTCTTGGGTTTGTATTATATTAAATAGTTTTAGTTTATACTAATAAAAGGGTTATAATTAAATTTAGTTTTATTTTATTCCTAGCGTTTAATATATATAGGTAGATATACCAAGCGCGTAGCTTAAGATATTTCCAATTTAGTAAGCTATTTAAAAAAAACTGTAAAAGAGTATAATAAAGGTGATAAGAATTGAGAGTATTAGGAAGTTTTATGGTATAAGTATAAGTGTAAAGAGAGCGTGATATTGGCGAGTATAGTCCCTAATACTAATTTTATTAAAAAAATACTACTACCTTTTTATATATAGTATTATAAAAAGCTGGAAAATTAGAAAGATAGTAGTTATTATAATGCTGAGAAGGTTATAGTATATTTTGGGACGCTTACGGGGCGTTTTTAATTTAAAAGTCTATATTTTAGAAAAATACGGAGGGATAGTAAGGATAATAAATATAATAAAACTAATTATAGTTAAATAATAAAGAAAAATAAAAATTAGATAGCCCTAATAGGCATCTTTGTCTATATAATAAGTATTAAAATACAAGCTTTAGCGCTAAGATTATACTGTAAAATAGGTAGTCCCGGTTATTTCGCCGCTAAGGGTAATAAGCTAAAAAAAATAGATGAATAAATACAGTTTCTTTATTATATACCTTTGTTATAAGATATTGAAAGTTTGTATTTTAACTAATTAAAAAGATAAAAGGTAAGTATAAGATACGAGAATTGAAATTAGCTATATATATCTTTTGTAGTAGTTTATAAATTATAAGGTATAAGTAACTAATTATGGTCTTAAATCTGGATTTTTATAAATATACCTGAAAATTAATATTATCTTTATATTTAGGAGTATCTTAGCAGGTAGCCTAAATTTGGGATACGGAGTAAGGTTGATATTCTAGCTCTGTGTCAGGAAGCGGAAGGAAACGCTATTAAGGTTATGCTATAAACGTACCTGGAAACTGCTTAATAGCTGCGGAGGTGTAATTGGTTGGAGCGGGTTAAGAAGTATATCAAGAAACGCGGTAAATTATCTATTGTAGGTTTAGCTATTTCTTAGCAACGTATATATTAGGTAGTTGGAATAGTAAAAGTTGTTAGAAGTATGGCACCTTGGATTAAATAGGTTTAAAGTAATTAAATTGCTTGCTTTTAGATCTCTGGCTTTACTAGAAATCTTTTTAGGGAATTACTAATCTTTTTACTTAATAAACAGTTTTTAAATATTAATATTCCTAGCTTTTTTTTGCTTTTGTTGATAAGATTTATTAATAAATTCGATTTGGGATTGTAAAGTTTGGAGTTGTTTTTATTAATTTTTAAAAATAAAACATTATTATTATCTCCTATTAGTTTATTTAGATTAGTATTTATATTTTAAAAGCTTTTAAATTTAATATAAGGAATTTTCGTAGTAGCAAAGCTCTAATAGAAATTATTTCTAAGTTACTATTTTTATATAAAAATAGTAATTAATTAAAGGAATTTTGCGAGGCTTTAATTGCTATAGGTTAAAACTGACGCTAACTTTTAGGCCTAGTTATAATAATCTATTTCCTAGACGTCTTAGCGCTTATATATTAATCCTAAATATAAATACTATATTAGGTTAGTAAAGGAATTAAAGGTAGCCTTAGTTAAAAAGATTATATTATTATATCTAATTTGATTTATTTTATAAAGTTAAAATTAAAAATTAGTTTAATTAAGGGATTTTGGTTCCTTTTCTTGGCTTAAATACTATTAGATAAATTTTAAATAAGTTAAGTAACAAAAAATTAGCTAAAAGTAGATCCTACTTACTTATTAGCGGTTTTATTTACCTATTTAATTCTACTTACGCTTTTAAAAAGTATTTGCTTAAAAATAAATTAAAATTATCCTTATAAATACGTAAAAGAGAAATTAATACGTAAAATTGGGTAATAATAATAGCTTTTATTCTTAATTTGCTAATTAAGGTACTATAGATGGTTTTTACCTACTATATACTAAATAATTTAATTAAACTTATTTAAATTTATAATCTTCTTACTAAGCTTATATCCCAGGTATTATCCTCCCGCGCCTTCTGGGAATCTAAATTCTCTTACTAATACTTATTTACTATAATACCCTCCCCCTTTAAACTAAAACTATATTCAGCTTCTATTATACTACGCTTTAGTATATTAAATTATTTAAAATACCTTTAGAGTGATAATTTTTACTAATTTATAATACAAATACCTCCCTTAGTAAAAGGGTTTCTACGGGGTCTTTCCAGTAAGCTACTTAATTTATTATCTAATAAATATAAATTAATCTTATTCTAGGTTTATTTTATCTATTATTAACTTTATCTTTAATATATCTTATTACAATTACTCTATTAAACCTAAGTTTTTATCTCCTTAGTTATCTATTTCGAAAGAAAACCTTTAAATGTCGCTGAATATATTTTTTACATTGGTAAGAAACTTATCGGATATATAGCTCCTTAAACATTCCTTTTATAATAATATATATTAGTAAAAATTGGTATAATTGGATTTTTTCCCCTTTTCTATCTAATAGCGTACTTTACTTATATTACTTCTTCAAAAATAAGGATCTTATTTTAACACGTACGTTATATAATATTACAGCGACTTATAATATAAAAATACCAGTAGTTACTTAAAATATATACTAGAGTAATATATTAATATACCTGAGGCGGAGATTTTGTATTGTTGTAACTAGTAGCCGTTACTCTTATATTATTTACAAACTTATTTCGGCCTTTTTAGTTGCTATATAGAGATGCTAACTTTTATATATATACCTACGTATTACTTAGCTACTAACTCTTTAATTTGATTATTAAAGCTATTGGAGGATAAAGTGGTAATATACTTAGTATAAAATTTAAGGTAATATGATTTTTAGAATTTTGGCTTTACTTTAAATACTTTTTAATAATATATTTTACTCCTTACTAGATTATTTATTCAAAGCTAACCCATTTCTGGGCCTTAGGTTAGGGTATTGGAGTTATTATAGGCTGCGGAGTCTTAGTACCTTAAGGAAATGTTTTATTAAAAATAACGTTAGTATAGGTACTATTTCCAACGGTACCGCCTTTACTTTAAATGCTTTATTTAAATTTAACCCGCTAAACCTTAGTAAGGAAACGATACTTGTATTAGATAAAATTTTGGAAACGGCTGGTAATTTAAAGACCTTAATAAGGTTAATTATTTAAAATACTATTAAAAAAGACGGTAAATTTTATTAATACTAAAACCTAAGTTGCGATTTATATAAAAACCCTACTTGAAACTAGTTAGGCTACTAAGGTTGTAAAAGGTATAAAGGTTTTTAGAGTTGATGAGTTTCGAAAGGTGGATTGATAAAAAGGCAAATTTATTATTAGGGGCTATATATATACCCTTTATATTAGGATTTAAAATAAAGGTATTTTTTAGGTAAAGCTGAAATTATAAAAGGCGATTAGATTTAGTAGTAGTAATAAGCGGAATATTATACAATTCTTGTATAAACCTCCGTATACGCTTTTTATACTAATTAATAAATTTTATACTTATTATATTAGTTATTCTTTAATACGTTAAAATTATATTTAAATTACCGAGTTTAAAAGTAAGGTTAGATTTAAAATAAATATAAATAGGGGGTAAAACTTTATATATACGGGTTGCTTTAATTGCGTTTTCAAACGTAGAACTCTATATATTATCTACAAAACCCAAGCCTTTTATACTATATAAATCCAGTATTATTAACCCACCTTAATCCGAAATATTTATTACTTTCCCGAATCTTTATTTTAAGGATTTTATCTACTAGTAATTCTTTGCTAATATTATTAATTTTTAAGTCTCTGCCTTTTTCGATTTCCTTGTCCTCTTGTTCTGTGAAAAAGGTCTTTTATTCTTTTTGTTAAGTATTTAGAGAAAAAATTAAATTTAAGAACTTTGTTTTACTTAGTAGTAATATATGCAGATAGGAGAGCCCAAGCTAACCAGAAATTGGAATAATTATTAATGGTATTATTGCCTTTGAGGATGTTGCTGCTAAGTAGGAATAAACTTATTGTTAAGGCAGATAATCCCAACGCCTTTTTGGTCCTAATTGGCTATTTTATTAGTAGTATTTTTATAAACTGTAAATGTATATTTAGCTTGGTTTAATAATTGGTATAGAATTACTGGGCTATAGTGACCTATTATTATAACCTAAGCTTACGAACTCCTAACTTTCTATTATATATATTACTTAAAAAACTATAAGTAAATATAAATTAATAGGTTATAAGATATATTTAATGGGAAATACTATTTATTTTATTATTTTAAACTTTTATATAATTATATAAAGCCTTTAGCTAAGCTTTATATCTTTGTATAATTTAATATACCCGAGATATATAATTTTTTATACTTTTTTTATCGAAGATAACTCTTTTATTTACTTTTACGTTAAATTATATATAGGTTAATATATAGATTTATACCCTTACTACTAATACTATTTCGTCTTTATTCTTAGTTTAGCTTCTTATACTGTATTTTGCTTTTTGCTATAACCTTATAATCCTTTCTGTAACTTTTGTAGCTGATTAAAGAAGCTATTATTAGGTAGATTAAATAATAGATTTTAACTTTGGGCTTGAGTCTATTGCTGCAAATTCTAATTATTTGAATTTAGGCTTTGCGGATTTAGTAAATTATGCGGTAATTTTGCATTATTGGGTTTTCCGCTAAGAAACTGCTCTTGGGGCTGGTTTTTGGTAATGGGGCTATTGAAAATCAAAGGTTTACCTTTAGCTAAATTATTATTTAAATTGATTTTTTTTAAAATGGTGTAAAATGAAGATAAAGTTAATAGTTATAAGGTTAATAATTACTATATTATGGTAAGTAAATATATTTATTATAAGGGTGGTTTTGAAATAGGGAATAATTAAATAATTTATTGATACTATTAATAATACTGCTGATAATAGTACCGATGGGAGCTAAAGTTGGGTTGGAAATAATTGTAGATGAATTTAGAGCGGCTATTTCCGTTGGTTTTAATAGTATTAATGGAAGTGTGGCTATTAGTGTGGTTACGATTTTAATTGCTGAAGCAGATATGATATTCTACTATTTTGGGAGGATTTTCGGAAGTAGCTTAGAATTTAACGTTAAAAATAATTTTTAAATGAAAAATCCTTTAAAAGTATTTATATAAAGATTATAATTTACCTTAAAGTTATTTAAAATATATAAGGTTATTGAAATTAATTGCCTAAGTTTTATTGTACTTTGTAAAGTATTATTATAATAATTTTAACTTGTTGCTGAGAAAGTTTATATTTAGTATACTTTTGTATACTGGCCCTAAATTAGTATTAGCCTAGAATATGGACAGATTAGTATAAATTGGTTAATAAAAGAGTATCTTTTTTACTTTTTTTTAGCCTTTGAAAGGCGCCTTATTTAAAAGAGGTTTAACTAAAGGGCTGAGAATTAGGATAAATGTGATAAGTCTGTTTTCGGTTATTATAGCACGGCATTAGTTTTAAATACCTGGATATAATATAGATCCTTTTTCTAACTTATATCCTGGCTTTGCTAAAAAGCTGCTAAGTAGCGAAATAATTAAGTAATTGTAATTATATTAATTAAATTAAATCTATTATATTATTTTTAACTAGACTGATTAAAGAAAGGGCTAGATTTAAACGTATTATAATTACCACCTTTTATACTACGCTATTTAATAACCTTTATATAGCGATGTTAACGTAAGAAATATTATTATCTAATAATAAGAATATTATATAAAATATAATATTAAAAACTATTTAATAGCTAAATAATATTGATTTTATTTAGAGGTACGTATTAAATATTTAAATTAATATTATTTTATTGCTTATAAAGCACTAATATAACTTTACTTTAAGTAGTCTACCAAGTATTAAGTTAGTATTAATTTTGAACTTTCTTTTAACTCTATTAGTTGTAGTTACTAAATAAGTAATTAGAGAAAATATTATTTGTTTATTAAGAGGCTTTCCTAGAATTGTATTATTAAAGTCTAAAAAGGATTTAATACTTATTTTATTAAAAAATAGCCTTGTAGAGTTAAAAATTCGGATTGTATTTAAATTAGCTTATATAATAAACTTTGGTAACTTACTTTTTAAATATATATTAAATTATTTAAAAGTTTATTTAAATAATATATTTAGAATAGTCGGGTTAGGGCGTAAATAATAGAGACAATTACTTGAATTTGTATATAATGGCATATATACCTCTCGAGGTATTATTTCCGTTAAGTTATTTATAAATAATGTAATTAGCATAAATAGTATATTAAAAATATAAGCTACTATACGTATAGTAATTTTACTAATATTAAGAATAATACTAAGAAGAGATAAGTTGAGATGTATTTAGATTTGATAATTACTTAGAAATAAATTATTTAAAATACTAATAAATAAAGTATCTTTTAGTGGTATTTAAATTTAAACTTGAGTAGTAAATTGTAAGTTTAAAAATGGGTATAAATATTTAATTAAAACTAGGAGGTATCCTAGAATTAGGTAAGTGCTAGAAATGGGATAAGATATATAATAGATAGGTTAATTAATTACCTAAAAACCGTCTATACTCTTAAGGCTTAGTAATACGTAGTAAAATGGCAAATTAATTTTCACGTTTTTTATATAAAGTAAAAATGCATTAGCCTTTCTACCTGCTAATTAACCTTTGCTTATTATTTTTATATATAAGTTATAATATAGGGATTTGCGTTTTATAGTACAAATATATATTTCTTTTAATTTAATAACTTTATAAAATAAACCTTTTGATAAACGTATATATTTTAAATACCTATTGCTCTTTCTCAGTTAAAAACCCTTAATAGTTAAGGTTACAAGCTTTACTAAAAGGTCCTATAATACCGCTTAGTATATTTCTATTACTACTTATATTATAATAATAATTTCTCTCCTTACGTTTTTAAATTGTACTGGGCTTAAAACGCTTTAAATTGAGCTTTCCTCCTTCGCTTAGCTGCGCGTTGCCTCTTACCCTGCCTCCCTAGCTTTACAATTACTTAATACCGCTAAATTTCTTCTACCTTACGTTTAATATACTTAAATACTATAGATGTGTCCATGGCTGAAAAGGTACGATATATCGGAATCCGAAATTTGAGAAATAATAACCAATTATATTATAAATATAATACTCTAATGGGCCTTATTTGCGTTACTATGTACTAGATTAGCTGACTAAACTAGGTTACGATTAAGGCTAGGAAAAAGGGTTATAGTTGGCAGAGCAGGAACCGGCTCAGGCTGTCGGCGTTGGGTTCCGTATGTGAGGTTGCCGTTGAGTGACCGGGCCGTTAAGATAGGGAGCAGCGGTACGCGGGACAGCGCACGGAACGTCGACGAAGCTTAAGCTTGGGCATTCTCGATACACCCTCCCGAACTTATGTCCCTACGGATTTTATGCGCTTACGCTTCTGGCTACCCCCCAGTACTAACGCGCCATACGATAAGGAAGTCATGGGTAGAAAAGCTAGGTAGCGTTAGATTAAGGTTTACGAGTTTAGGAAGGATAATTACTTCTAGTTACTATCCGTCTCCTTGGATTGCTGAAGAGTATTGGGCTTATATATCAAGCTGCCCTGCAGTAGAGCTGTAAGTTGCCAGAGCTATATCTATTAAGTTTTAGACTAATAGTTAATAAGTAGCTGAATTTAATTTGCGAACTCTATTTAAGGAGAAAATTGTATAAGCCTTATTACTCTATTACTAAGCTATAGTAAACCGCTTAGATAACCTGTCTTTAATTGAGCTGTGAAAATAAACCTGTTACTTTTCTTCTTTAATTTATCTCTGATTCTGGCTGTATTACGGTGAATATGACGATGTAAGTTACCTTAGGTTCCCTTAAAGATATCTCAAAAAATATACATTTTTTCTCAGGCCCCAAATAACCCATATAATAATCGTTACCTATTACTACTCCCTTAGGTATACAGCTAGATATTTCTATTACCTAGCTTTTAATAAGATTGTAAAAAGGGTATAAATATATAGTAAAATACGAAAATAGGGGTTTAAAGGGAATAGTAAAGATATAAGTAGCAAAATTGTAACCTCCCCAGTTATTTTATAATTTAGTAATGTATTTTTATCCTTTTAAAATAATATAAAATAGGTTTTTAGAAATCTTTTAATTAGCTTTAAGGGGGATGTGGAGCTTCTGTAAATAATTAGCAAATTTCGTATTACTTGATTCGGATTTACCCTTGCTTTTTAAAACCTATCGTCGGTCTATAATTTCTTTAGTTTTAGTTTTACTTTTCGTATTAGTGGAATTAGTAAGAATTATATTATTAGAATTAGAGTCGCTATCCGTATTATTGGGGTTTAAAGCCTTTGTTTTATTAGAAATAAATAAATTATCTTCGCTGCTATTTTTAGTTACGTTAAGTATTTTTTTAGCCTTTTTAACTTGCTGTTTTTCTTTCTGAGGGTAAGAATCCATTTTATTTATGTGTTTGTTTTGCTGAAAATTATTGTTTTGGAAAGGGAAAATCGTTTGAATTTGTATATAATACTAAATAAATCTCTAGATGTATTAACCCCCAATGAGTTATTTGCGAATAGGGTGGTATATATGTGGTAAAGCAAAAACATAAGCTATATTAGGTATGGTAATTATACTAATATTAAGAATAATACTGAGAAAAGATAAGTAGGAATATGTTTAAAATTACTTGCTTAAAGATAAGTTGTATAAATATTATTAAATAAGATAACTTATAATATTATTTAAGGTTTGATATTTAATTAAAAGGCTATAAGCCCAGATAATGGCTTCGAAATATAACTAATTAAAAGTAGGAACTAGCCCAAAAATTGGGTACGTCTTAGAAGTAGGAAAAAGGCAGATAATAAGGCAACTAATTAGTTACCTAAAACTTATTTATACTTAAATTTCAGTAATATATATTATAATAATAAGGCTATTTGCTATAAACTTTGCTAAAAAAGCTTTTGTAAAGTTAAAATATATTAGCTTTTTATCCTACTAATAGCCTTTATAAGTAAAAGCTTCTCTTATTCTTGGAATAAATAATTTATAGTAATTATAAATAAAATATTTACTAGGAGAAATAGCTATCTACGCGGATATATTACCCGAACTGACCTAGGTTTTTACGATCCTCTAATGCAATATTTACTACCGCCTTTAAACCCGATTATTAATAAAAAGAGAGTTAATAATATAGACCTTTTATATATACCTACTTAAAGAATTAGAAATCAAATAGTAAAGTATCTACGCCTTTAAGTATCTTTTAGATTTTATATAGCGATTAAATATCTTGAGAATAGATATATTACATTACCGCTACTTAATAAACTATTAGAAGCGGGAATTGTATATATTTTTGCGACTTTTTCGCCAGATAAAAAAAAGATACTGATTAGTATTTTATAATGGACTATAAGTAGTAAGGGAAGTGACGGAAGAGGAAAACTTTTAATAGCTTAGTATTTTGATAATGGTTGGTATTATTAGCTAAATAACGAAAGTGTATCTTTTTTTTGTCGGAAGGAATTTCCAAATCTTCTCCCTTCAACTGGAGAAATTTATAAGTAATGGTGTAAAACCGACGTTATAATACCTATTAATATACCTATTGGGTCCATATATTCCATTTACTGGGTATGGGAGTAGCCTACGATACTAGGAGTAGATAAGAACCTTGCTAAGGGGAAAGATGAGTATTATATAACGTATTTGAATATTAATATTGTTATAAATCCCGCTGCTAGACCTTTTAACCCGCTGTCTTAGCAAGACCTACAGACAGCTGCTGTTATGGATTTTAAGTCCCGTGCTACTAGAAAAGTAGAATATTAAGTTTCTAGAGATTAAAAATATATTTATTATATAGTTAATTTTATATGTCGTAAGTAGTTATTATTTAATATGACGTTTTCTAGCTGCATTCTCTAAATATACTAGAATTTTGGGAGTATTATACCTTAGTTATAATATATCCTAGGTATATGCGGCCGCTGAGACCCTATATGACGGAATAAGAAGGCAAGGCCTATACCCGCTATACTATAAAAAGTGGAACGTTGTGCAGTCGAGGAACTGTACCGCAAGCCTCCTATATCTAGCTGCGCACCGCAGGCAGGTGCTGTTACTTGGTACCGTAATACCCTAGCGTAGCCTGGGTGCTAATTAACTCTACAAGCTAGAGTTTAAGTCTCTTCTTTGAAAGAAGACGGCAATGTCAGAATGAAGGGGGTTCTGGCCAGAATACCATAGAGGTATAGATAACTGAGCTGAGCTTAAGTATGGGTATCTAAGCTGAAAGGAGCTTAAAGGAGCTGAATTGACGCTGCTAGTTAAGTTGAAATGAGAATATCTAAGCTTGAATTTAAAGTTTTTATACAGATAAAGTTATGGAGTCTAAAAATTCTAGAAATACGTACTTTTAATAAGATAATACGTAATTGTTGAAATTACAGCCCAGTTGCCCTGTAGCTACAGCACCCTTGGGTGCTGTAGCCTAGTTGATCTACTACCCTGGGAGTGCTGCCGACTGCACTATGGCAAAGTGCAGTCACCACAACTACGGGGAGTTGGTGTTGTGGTTCAGGGGGGCTGCCAAGCCCCCTGGACCTACTGGAACCCACTAAAACCGACGGGGAGTTCCGGGGACCCACCACCTATAGGCTTGGCCTATAGGGGTAGATTCAGCACTATTGTTACGTTAGCCCAGCCAATTTGTTGCCCTGGAATCCGAAGGATTCCAGCGTTAACGTAAGCACCTTTCCCTTTGTAATATAGGCTTTCTTTTTGTGTTTTAGGGCCCTTACCCCCTGTAAGATTGACCCATACCTACTAAGGGCCCTATAAAGAACCATCTCCCCTTTTATATTTCTAGTATCTAATTCTTTCCCTTTCTTTTACCTTAAGCAAGATAGTTTATATATAGCCTTAGGGCAACCTTTTAACCTTTGTAATCTTTATGTAAAGCCTACTATAGTTACCCTATTATAGGGTATAGACCCTTGTATCTTTGCTTGTTATAGTAGGTTGGTCTGCTGATTTTAACTTCCTTTGACCCCGTCCCGGGCAGTCATCGTACCCTCAAAGCCTTCCGCTACGCCTATTATAGGGGACTTACCCCCTGTAACCTCCTGTACTAGACCTTACTAAGACTAATTAGGCCATACAAATTAATAGGTTATAAGCCTGGATTTTACAACCCTCGGCCGACTTCGCTTCGTTACCTACAGTTGGTAACCACCCCCCTACAGCGCTTCCACGCCCCCCGCAGGCCATATTATCTATCCTCCGGAAAAGCCTATATACCGGCTAAAGTTGCCCGTAGTATAGCTACCAACCCTCCTGAAAAGCCCTTACGCTAGCTATAATTACCCTTATAAGTAGTATTGTAACCCCTGTGTTAGTCACCTACCCTTCTGAAAAGCCCTTACGCCGGCTAGAGTTGCCCCCGTAAGTGGTACTGTAATTCTTATATTAATTACCAACCCTCTATTTACGCTGCTAGTACTACCTATCGTAATTAGTAGGTTAGGTCCTTGTAAGACCATTATACCTTAATCCTCCAGGGGAACAATACCCCCTAATTTCCATTACTAATAGGAGCATTGCCCCCTAAACCACTATAAATAGCACTGCTACTATACACCACTATATTTCAGCCTCCCGCGCGCGATTGCTACCCCCTAATTACAAACGTATTTAAGAGAACCACCCCCTGAAGAACACCTATACCTACTAAAATTCAACCCCTTATAGTAATTATTGCTACTAAATATACCATTTGTATAGTAGGTACGTGATTTGTATAGTAGGTTGACCTTAACGTGTAGTATACCTCCAGTTACCTACTTACGATCCCCCGGCTCCCTTAAAAACCTACTAACCTAGTTGTAGTAGTACGTACGGAAGAGGCAGTTCCGTTACGTAATTAAAATTCCAATCGGAAATCAAGTACGATATAATAGCTAATAACGATTTAGATATAGCCTCTATAGGCCAAGGCCAGCAGCTTGAAAAAGTCCCGCCTATTCAGGGCCTGGTATAGTAAGTTTCCGAGCTTACTTAGCGCTTTAATAGGCTACTAGTAGTACTGGAATAACAGTAATAGGCCCGGAACATACCAGATATAAGTACTTCCGGGGCCTTTTAGAAGGGGGGTAACAACTTAACGGTAACCATTAGAGCCCCTGGGACCACCTATCCTTTAGTAATTCCAGCCGTCAGGGACGAGTTTAGCACCCTTACAGTTAAAGAGCTTACTAAATAGTTTCTCTCCTTACCTAAAAAATAATACTTATTAGGATTTAAGAACTATTAATAGTAATTTTAGGTACTATTAATTTAGTTCAGGGCCCTCCAAATCCCTAATTTCCTTTACAACCCATAGGCGGTTACAAAGCGCCTTAGTAACCCTTAAAAAGCCGCCTTTTTATTAACTCTTCGGAATATACTAAAGGAAGGCCCCTTTGCTACTATAGCTTACGAGGAAGACCCTGGATTTGCTTTTAGTTAGCTTTGCTAATAATACGCTCTAACCCAAACCAGTCTCCGCAACGAATTCTACTACTAATACTACTTCCTAATCTTCAATAGCAATATTACTATAGTAGATTTTAACGCTATTTTTAATACCTTAGTAAGCCGTCTTAATACTTAAGGAGTCGTAATTGCGGAATAGGATTAAATTAACTACTATCTTAACGTTTTAAAACCCTAGTTTCCATAGTAGGCTAAACGTTCCAAAGTATTACTGCGACGAGATTAGTAGATTGCAAACGCCAATACTGGGTTCTAAAGGCCACCTAGCACCTTTACCCTTCTGTATTTTTAGGAGGACCTACTTACTAAAACCCGGAACCCTAGCACCTCTTTAGTACGTATTTTAGCTATATTATAGGTTAACTAGAAGAGGTCTAAAAAGCTTAAATAAGGTTCCAAAGGAGGTAAAGGCTAATAATAGGGCAAGTTAAAAGCCTCATAAGGCAACTCCAGGCCTAGGGAAGTTAGGAATTCGAAGAAATAGGGCAGTTCCAGTGGTAGGAGGGTGCATAATAGTAATACCTTTAATACGGAAGATACCCCTAAAGGTATTAATAAGACTTACGAAACCAATATTATTTCCAGCAGTTAGGGGGAGCCAGTCGCTATAAAGGAGGCCTTCCCCATCTACTATAACTTTAACCAAGGCATTATACTTAGCGCTAAACCTATTAACTTTAACGATACCTTTAGTAAACTAGATACTCTGATAGACCTTAAGCCCCCTGCGGTTAACCTTTCTACAGGGGGTAGTCCTAATAAATAGTGGTTTTTTAATACCGGTTTTACAGTGCACATCTATACTAATAAGGCCCTATTTACAAAGCTACGGACTAGAAAACTGGCTATAGTATGTACTAAAGGTAGCCCAGTATAGCCTTAGGGCATTGGGATGGTTAAATTTAAGCCTTATACTAGTATTATTAGGGGTAGGCCTTAGTATAGTATTATTATATTAAAGAAGTGCCTCTATATTCCAACCTTCCCCGTTAATATTATTAATAACTACCGCCTTTATAATTTAAGGGGTGTGCTTATTAAAAACAAGCTTTACAGCGCTTTTAGGAAGCTTATTACCCTGTTGGACTTTAAAGGTTTAGGCTTCTATATCCGGTTACGGGGGTTACAACCCCCTAAAACCAACTATACTTAACAGGACTATAAAAGCACCTAGTATTACTACCTATCCAAAAACTAATTTAAAACCCCTGCTGTAATATTATCTACTGTAAAGGGGGTAACCCCCTTTTTAGCATACTATAATAGGGCCTAAAGGGGTCCTTTAGCGGTAATAATTAAAGCGGTTAGACTCTAGCACGTTTATTTGGGCTATATAGGGTTGGACCTTCTAAGGAAGACCGCCCTAATTACTAAAGGGATACCCGATTTTAGCGGTATATACCCTGAATATATAGCCTGCAAAAGCTGTAATGCTGCTAAATTATTACGCCAACCCTTCTTTAAGGCTATTATTAACCCTCCTAACGCATTAAGGCGGATAAAGGGGGATATATTCGTAATTCGCTTTATACCCCTGAACAATAAACCCTATAGGCTCATTTTAGTAAACCGGAAAACCTGTTTTAAGATTATTAGGCTTTTAAAGTCCAAAGATAAAGTTATTATAAAAGTAAAAGCTACTATAAAGGAGATTAATAATACCTTTAAACGATACCCAATATACCTATATTACAATAGAGGCAAGGAAATTAGTAAGCTTAGGCTTTATTTACGTAAAAAGGATATTATTTTCTCGGAGTCTAGCCCCTACGCGTATAACCAAAACGGCCTGGCTAAACGTATTATACGGGTGGTTTTAGAACGCCTTAGGGCTATAATAGTTGCTTTAGGGCTTTTATCTTCCCTATAAGGATACGTTATAGGCCTTGTAGTTAAGTTGGTTAACAAGATAGCAAATACCACTAAGGAGCTTACCCTATACCAGCTCTTCCTTAATAAGTTAGTACCCCTATAGGCCCCTTATATCCCAGATCTCTCCAATTACAGGGTTATAGGCGCCGATTATATAGTATTAATCCCCCCTGAGAAACGTATCTAGTCCCAGAAGCTTACCCCCAGGGGCGTTCAAGGCAGGTTACTGGCTATATTAGGCACCCAAACCTACCTAGTTTGGCTTAACTAACAGAAGGTTATTCAAACCAGCTTTATTAAATTATACAAAAACCCTTCTACCCACCTATAGGGGCCCCGAGGCCTAATTAACGCCCTGGACCTCCCGGATACTACTAAAGATACGGAGGACCAGTACCCTAACTACAATGGCTCTCCCCCCGAGGCGCCTACTAAGTTCGCCCTACCGGTAGCACTACTACGCAAATTGGTTTAGTTACCCGTAGCGACCTCTAAGCCCTCCAAATCCCCTATAGGAGATAAACTTAGGCCTGTTACAGTAGAAGTTCCAATCCCACAGGTTACTAAGACCCAGCGAGAGGAATTTAAATAAGTAAAAGTTAAGTCTATAGATACCACGGCGGACCTAGTTAATTACCTTATCAACAGAGCCACTAAATAAGCCAAACCTAGTAGCTACTACAACCCCTCTGAACTCACTAAATACTCGGAGCTTAAATCCTTTAAGCAAATTTTAAGGCACCCCCTGAAGGATTAGTAATTAGTAGTATACTTTAAGGAGATATAGCAACTATTGACTACTAAAACCTTCTATTTTATCAAACGGTCTAAAGCCAAAAAGCTACCTATTACTACTAAACCAGTTACTAAACTAAAAAAGGATGCCTAGGGTAGGGTTACCAAGTTTAAGGTCCGGTTAGTAGCTAGGGGGTTCCAATAGGCCCCTGGAGTCGACTTTAGGGAGACCTTTACAGCTACTACAATACCGTCAACCTAGCGAATTATACTAATACTAACTACTATTAAGAACTGGGAAATTAAATAAGTAGATTTTATAGGAGCCTTTTTAAATAATAAGTTAGATGTAAAGCTCTATATCAAGGTCTTTAAAGGCTTGTACAAGTTCAGTTTTAATAGTCCTAAGGCACTGGACCTCCTAAAACGGTACGGTTGGGACCCCTCTAAAAACCAAGTTATACTACTAGGCAAAGGACTTTACGGCCTAAAGTAGACCTCCTACCTTTGGTAATAAAAGGTCGCGAAGCTACTGAAAACGCTAGACTATAACCCGCTTACTAGTAACGTGGCCACCTATTACAGTACAGTTTACAAGATTATAGTGGTTACCTACGTTAACGATTGTCTCCTTATCAGGCCCTTTGCAATTAAGATCAAGGTACTAAAGGTCCAATTTAATTAAATATACAATATAAAGAACCTAGGCCCTACCCGTTACTTTTTAGGGGTCGAGATCTACCGCGACAGGGTACGCCGCCTTTTATAAGTTAACCAAAAGGCCTATATCGAACAAGCTATTCAGCACTTTAAATTTAGCTATAACGGACCAGCTACCCCTCTTTCTCCAAAACTTACAGAGCCTAACTCCTTTTCCAAGCCCCTAAATACCACTAAGATCCAGTTGTTTTAGCAACTTATCGGCACTACTATATACACTATGGTTCAAACTAGGCCGGATATAGCATTTGCAGTATAGTAGCTTTCCCACCAGTTACAACAGCCTACTATTACCCACCTCAAAGCAACAAAGAAGCTCCTTAGCTACTTATTCTCTAGTATAAACCAGGGTATTTGTTTTGGCACCTCTATTAATCTTACCTCTATAAGATATACTAATAGTGATTTCGCGGGGTATAAAACTACTACAAAATCTACTTACGGCTACCTGTTTACAGTGGGTAAAGGACCAATCAGCTGGAAGTCAAAGAGGTCGTCTATAGTAGCCTACTCGATTTTGGAAGCTGAGTTTACGGGGCTTATAAAGGGTAATAGAGAGGCAATCTGGCTTCGGGGGCTATTTTCTGAACTGGAACGCCCCATACAGGGACCCGTTCTACTAATGGGAGACAATAAGGGTGTTATAAATACGGTATATAACCCGAAATACTACAACTATATAAAGCATACCCTTCTAAAATACCAGGGGGTAAAAGAAAGCGTTACAAAAGGCAATATTACTGTAACGTACATACCTATAGGGGAGATGCCGGCAGATAGGTTGATAAAAGCCCTAACCCTAGCTAAATATAAGCAATTCCTTAAGTTGTTGAACCTTTCTAGGCCTTGTGGATTCCAGAGGGGGTCTGTCTCGAACTAAGAGGCGTGCCAGGGCTTAGGGTTGTAGAGGGGGTATTGAAATTACAGCCCAGTTACCCTGTAGCTACAGTACCCTTGGGTACTGTAACCTAGTTAATCTACTACCCTAGGAGTACTGCTAATTATATTATAGCAAAGTACAGTCACTACAACTACGGGGAGTTGGTGTTGTGGTTCAGGGGGGCTGCCAAGCCCCCTGGACCTATTGGAACCTACTAAAACCGACGGGGAGTTCCGGGGACCCACTACCTGTAGGCTTGGCCTACAGGGGTAGACCCAGCACCATTGTTACGTCAGCCTAGCCAACTCGTTGCCCTGGAATCCGAAGGATTTTAGCGTTAACGTAAGCACCTTTCCCTTTATAGTATAGGCTTTCCTTTTGTGTTTTAGGGCCCTTACCCCCTGTAAGATTGACCCACACCTACTAAGGGCCCTATAAAGAACCATCTCCCCTTTTATATTTCTGGTATCTGATTCTTTCCCTTTCTTCTACCTTAAGCAAGATAGTTTATATATAGCCTTAGGGCAACCTTTTGACCTTTGTAATCTCTGTACAAAGCCTACTGTAGTCACCCTGTTACAGGGTATAAACCCTTGTATCTCTGCTTGTTACAGCAGGTTAGTCTGCTGATCTTAGCTTCCTTTGACCCCGTCCCGGGCAGTCATCGTACCCTCAAAGCCTTCCGCTGCGCCCGTTACAGGGGACTCACCCCCTGTAACCTCCTGTACTGGACCTCACTGAGACCAGT
>Ga0247765_1000556_pt1 | contig 27816 bp, 35 predicted proteins | sample UWRJL106311C6_FD_179949 | JGI IMG/M metagenome (GOLD analysis project Ga0247765, IMG submission 179949) | Plant litter microbial communities from Arlington Agricultural Research Station in Wisconsin, United States - UWRJ-L106-311C-6 | ecosystem: Environmental > Terrestrial > Plant litter >...
GGCGTGGGGGGGGGGGGGGGGGGGGGGGGGGGGGGCGAGTCGAGCTTGCTCGGTTTTCCTCCTGCATCTCAATTCCAACACGAATCTTCCTCTCTTCATCACCCGAAGAGCAGCCTTCCAGCCATCGAAATACCCTCGTTTCGAGGCACATTCACCTCCCACAGACCCCTTTCAGTTAAATTAGTCATCAACCCCAGATATCACCTTCATTACTGCTGCGGTTCATCTTTGCGCGCCAGGGATCGGTCTGCCTCCCGAAAATGGGTACGAGAACTTAGCGGGTTCTCCGAACCATTCAGTGGAGATAGGACGATCACCACGCAAGAGATGGACGTCGACCAGAGGCCGAGAAGCTAGTTCGGAAGTACTACAAACATTACAACCTTTCCGATCGCGGTGTAGCCCACGCCGTGATAGTGTGAGTCCAGGGTTGGCATGATCGACACAAGTTGCAAACGCACATGCTTATGGTTTAAAAACAGCTCCACATTCCATGGCGGTGATGGTCATCCAAAAGAGCACATCACGGTGGAGTTCACAGACGTGTTCGGACGACATGTTACAACACGGCATGTTCGAGGGCCCAACGACGCAAAGTGAGGCCGACATGGCATTCTCACTGGACAAACGCCAAGATTGCAGTAAGCAGGGAGATGGGTCGCCTCCCAAGTGGACGCCATCAGGCGAGAGAGACGGGTTTAGCATCTGGGTCGACAACATTGAACTATAAAATGTATAACGAGCGATCTAAAGCACGAATGTCGGGTTGGATAAAGGGTTGTCACTGCCATGGTGTGGAAAGGTGATCGGAGGATTGCATTGGGGTCCATTGAGGGCCGCCAGTGAATGGGCTCATTCGACACTTTGAAGGGATGGCGTTCGACGGAGGAATTTGGGATGGTGTAGTTGAAACCCCTGTGGATAGTTTCCCTCGGGGCTCCTTGGCTAGGATAACAGATTGTTGGTACTTGCCCTCGTGGTTTTATCACGTCCGTCCGAAATGCTTGACACCAGCCTCCCCATCCCGCCCCCAAAACCAGTCCAGGGTGCTTGTCCCAGATGCACATCATCTCGACTCCATCCTGATTTGTCTCATTGGTCAAGATAAGTGGCTCCTGAATTGTTGCGTCCATTACCCTGTGATTGGCCTGGTGTTGTCTGGCACATGCTCTCTGCAAGAGAAGAGCCGATTGGAGTTGGTTGGCGCCGTCCAATTCTGCACATGTCAGCCATCCCATCCCTTTTCCTTTTTTGACCTCGGCAAGATGATGTCGTCGAATGTTCCAACACTGCTGATGATGGGTGGTCCCATTCGGGTCTTTTTTCTTCCTTTCAAAGCCGGTTTGTCGCAAGGAGTTAGGCGCGAAAACGGTGTCAACACATGCCAGCGACTCAGCGGGAATATGTGGTGGCTGTCCGTCTTTGGTGCTGGTGGCTGCCGTTCCCACAAATGATGCACAAGGGACCACGTTGTGTGGGAAAATCCGGCCGGTGCTGTGACTGCTGTCAGTTGGGCAAGATGCGTCGGGCTCGAGTGGCAAAGAAAAAAATAAGTGGGGCGCAAGTCGACGTGGACCCACGCCGTTTGGCAACAGAGGCTCTGCAAAGCATCACGACACCAATATATCAATCTTGGATCACAGCTCGTCTTGTCATCTCAGAAAATGCTTCTGTTTCTGCAAACTGGGCTTTCCCAATTTCCTTCTTCCAGGGCGTTTCGGATATGTTAGTTTTTTCTTCTCTGGCAACAAACTGATTTTGTAATTGAAAGTTCTTGACGTTTTTGGTTTAACTTCTTGACACAATGTCCACACTCACACAAATGTCAACGTTTCGGTAGGCCACAACACTTCTATCGCGGTCGGGGTGCCGGCTAACATCAACAGTGCGATGGCAGCTTCTGCCTGTTTTACTGCCTTCACCCTCGGGACTTCGGCAACGGCGCTCCTGGCGAGCATCATCATGGTCCTGCTTTGCACTTTTGGTATGTTGGCAGCTAAACCCCCGTTCTCAGCATAGTGGACGAATCCTCACTAACTTGTTCTTCATAGACCGCATCGACTGGAGCGATAAGATGCACGTCCCCGTTGCGGAAGGCTATATTTCCACTGGGACTGGCTTCGATGCTGTCGATGCAGACACCACATCGGCTCAACCGACGACTGACGCACCTTATGTCGAGAACATCGATATCGATGAAGAGGGCATCCAAGAAATCCCTCTTCCCACCACAGAGCGTATCTGTTCCCCGATGGTGGAGACTATTTGGGGGAGCGAGGGTGAGCGCTCTCGAAGCTCGTCCGTGAGGTAAGAAATCCCACCAGAATTGTTCCGCCAACGAACAGGGTTGATTGACTTCCCCAATGATAGCCACACTGGGTCGCTCTTTGAGCAAGACGCCCGCGACAACCGTCCTTCGACGCCAGACACAGAAATCAGTGATGCTGGGGACCTCGCCCACTCACTCGTCAAGGGCGACCACGATGTCGCCACCACCGAGATTACCCCCGACTCACTTGCCGACCACTCGAAAGCGTCCCTCGACAAGCCAGCTGCTGTTGTCCCGACATCCATCGACACGACCAGCACGGTCAAGCAGGAAATCATCCCACCCCCACCCGTGGTTACCGCAGCCTCCCCGACCAAGTACTCAATGAAGCCCGCCGATCTCGTTGGCGCCGTTGAGGACTTTTCACTTCCCATCAGGGTCACGCCCAAGACGTCCAGCCCCATGGTCATGAAGAGGACCCACACAAACGACAATCATATCGTGGATCCGCTTCTGCTGTCTGCAAGCAAGAGGCCTGCGACCCCCGGAACTCTGGCGAACCCCCCCATGAACAAGAAAAGGAAGCAGCTTTCGCCTCGCCGCCGCCGCCAGGCTGACCGTCTGTTGAGTGATGTAGTCAATTAACCATTTGGCGGCAGAGTTGAGTCGCGATGGATTCGGGATTGTGGGGACAGTGCAGCAAAAGATGTTGAATGATGTTACGACTTTATGATGTTTCCATGACTTGCATGTTTTAGTTGCTTTTAATATCGTTTGGTGTATTCTGCTTGTGAGTTAGGTAGTTCTCATGCTCATGGTATTTTGCGTTGGAAAATCATGCCCCTTTGCTCCTCTGTGACGAGACTGTAAGGTAACATGAATGAGCTCTTACCTCATTGTCTGGGCCTGTAATTCCAGGACCGAAGACAATGTTTTACATTTGTTCACCGAGCCTGTGCATGGGAGCCTGTGCAGAACGGGGGGGTGGTTATTTGTCCCGCCTTAAAACCAGCGCGTCGGGTTCCTGATCACGGTATGATAAGGGTAAGCAGCGACGGCAAGTCGGGTTTCGGCTTTTAGGTCGTTGTCTGCAATTGCGCGCTGCGTGAACCGGGGTAAACTACACGAGTAGCTCGGCTGGAAGCGCGCACAACAAAAGACACGGCACGCTCGGATGTTAGCGAAACGGGGACGGTCTGTTTGTTAATTTTGTCATGCCCAACAACAATGTCACCAATTCCAAAAGAACATGAAAGCGGAGACGGATCGAATACCCCCGCATCATGCAGGAAGGGAAAAAACAGTTGATGACGAGTTTGACAAGTTTGTATATTGGCGCCCAGGAATTTAAAGCACAACGATCCCGTCTTGGCGTCGGCAGTCGTCTCCAACAGAAACATTTGTGTCAGTAGGGTGGGAATGCCATGCCGGGATTTTACCAAAACTGTCGACCCAAGGAGACTTGCGGCCGAGTGGCTATAGGGAGCAGAGTAAAAACTCGTTTCTACCGGTACCGGGGTTATAACTCATACTCTCCATGTTCATTAAAGGCCAAGAATAGCCTGAAAACTGGGCAAGAGCTTGTTCAAGTTCTCCCGTTTCTTATATACCTACCCGGCCTTTGGGGAACAAAAATGCTTTCTATACCAGGTCAGCCACCCAACAAACCCCAACTCATCACTGGCGAGCAAAGGCCGCCTCCCCCCCGACGGACATGATGCATCTCGGAATTTTTGTCACGTACGCCCTGTCATTGGCGGCGGGTGCGTTGGCCACCCCATCACAACAGTTAGGCCCTCGTCAGCAGCCGTTCAAGTCGACCGCCATCACCACACATGCCGAAGCGTGGGCATTCGCCTTCTTGCCCGATGGCCGCATCATTGTGAATGAGAGACGAGGCAATATGCGACTGGTCGACCCGACCACCAAGGCCAAGGGTACAATTACCGGTGTGCCTGCGGTTGCCTACGGCGGTCAGGGCGGTCTGCACGACGTCGCCTTGCACCCCAAGTACGCCGAGAACAGCATCATCTATATCAGCTACGCCGAGAGCGGCAGCGGTGGGGCGGGTGGTGCAGTCGCGCGGGCCAAGCTCACACTTGACTCCAGCGGCGGCGGTGCGCTATCCGGCCTCGAGGTGATTTGGCGCCACTCGCAGAGGGCCTCGGGCGGACTCCAATTCGCCTGTCGCTTGCTTTTCGGCGCCGACGGCGCGCTGTGGATTTCGTCGGGCGAGATCAACCAAATGACGCCATCTCAGTCCATGACCAGCAACCTCGGTAAGATGATCAAGCTGTACGAAAACGGCACTGCCTTTGCTGGCAACCCGTTTGCGAGCCAGGGCGCCGTCCAAGCCCAGATCTGGTCGCTCGGCCACCGGAACCCGCTCGGTATCGACTGGGACGCCCAAGGCCGACTTTGGGAGGTGGAAATGGGTCCCATGGGTGGCGACGAGCTTAACCTCATTCAATCAGGCGCCAACTATGGGTGGCCGCTGGTTTCCCAGGGTCGCCACTACGATGGTCGAACGATTCCTCAGCACAGCACCCGCCCCGAGTTTACGCCGCCAAAGGCTTTCTGGGTTCCAGTTATTTCTCCGGGCGGCATGATCATCTACAAGGGTGACCTGTTCTCTAGCTGGAAGGGTAATGCCATCATCACCGGTCTCAGCTCGCAATCCATTGTCCGTGTTACCATTACAGGAGACACAGCCAAGGAGGCACAGCGTGTTTCAATGGGTAAACGCATGCGAGGGATCCGGGAGGACAAGGAGGGCGCCATTTGGGTTATTGAGGATGGTGCCAATGGCCGCCTCTTGAAGCTTACCCCCAGTTAAACTTGTGTCGAGAGAGAGGAATTTGGTATCGCATGTACATGAGGTAGAGGCATGATAGCAGAGTATATAACGAAACTTTGACTTACACTAGGGATATCGAGCCGGGGGAGGGGTGTATCCTCTCTGATCATTCATATCGAACGGTCCTTTCGAGGGGAAGCTAGCTACTCCAGCTGCTGCTATTACCCTGTTGAGAGACATGAGATACTGTGTATCCTCAGAGAAAGTATCTCTGTGCAGTGGCGCTGCGGGTGCTGAATGCCGTGCTTCTGGCATCAAAGGTCGATGCTCGTGAGAGTTTATCTCATGTTCCAAGTCTAACACCGTGTTGTCATCTCCCTCAAGCACCAGCTCCGGGTTTTTATGCAGCGCCGAGACTTGAATAATCCCATGGTAGTCGAGAGTGCGGTCCACGGCCGAGATGCCTACCTGCAGCAGTGCAGTGAGTGCGGCAACAAGGGAACTGTCGACCTCATCGCCCACGTCCGTAATTGCCAATAAATCTTCCATCAGCCGCTTAGCCAACACCACCGGCAGGGGTGAGCCGAAGCAAAATCATTGGGCCGCCTGGTCCATCGGAACGTAGACTTGAAGCTTCGGAGGATTCTCGTCGTCGATGTGGAGGTCCCCCAGCAAACTCCCTGGCTTCGACAGTCACCCCGTCCTGGGAGACTCTCAGTGCCGATGAGATCTCATTTGCCTCAATGATATGGGCAGTATGTAGGAGATCTCAGAACTCGCTCACATTGGCTCGATATCTCGGGCTGCCAAATGTGGCGACGATCCTGGAACGCAATCAGCTGAAATGCAGACATGGGGGCACATACCTCTTTTCACTCTCTGGACATTTTCCCTGCCGTAGAATGGCATGTGCTTTGCGTCTCAAGACTGTCTTGGCGAGCTCAGCATCCCCCAAACATGGTTTGTTTTCGCAAAAGATCAGATCCACACCTACCCTCGCCCGCCGCTTGCCATACCGGGACCGCAGCGGACAAAAGAAGGGCTTCGTTTACGTGTCGTCATACAATCTCCACCTGGACAAGCAATACCAAGAGCACGTCCAGAACAGCGAGCTTCTCACACGCGGATGGGTCTTAGGAGTCGATCCTCAGCCAGCGTATGGTCTACTTCACTCCATCTGTCACCAAAGCAAACCATCCAACAACAACGGGATAGCCCCGTTCCTCCGACTCATATCCCCATCCCCACGCACCTTCAACGTAAACACCCACTTCGCCTCTCTGCCCATCAACACCCCACTTCTGCGGGTCGTCACCCGAGAGAGGTTCGCCTTGGCAGGTGACAACCCCACCTTAAGCATCGCACACACCCTTCTCCGGGTCAACGGAACCAATAGACGGTGGTGTCAACGAAGATTTTAAGGGGAGATATACTCTACGAAGTGAGAGGATGGGATTTGTAAATAGGAATCGTTTAAGTATGAGGATTATCATGCCAAGAAGTTGGGACAGGAGGTAATTGCTTTACCTATTTCGGCCAGGTCCGTCAAGGGAGGAGGGTACAGTTTAGGGTACACGTGGCTGGCTTACTATATATGAGGTTGTTTTTGTAAGGGGGGCGGAAGGGAAGAAGGATCCAGTCGGAGGAAAACCGCAATGGCCTTGACCTGCCCAAGTTCAAGTACTGAAACACAGTGGGCTGGCAAATTGCTTGCCATTTCTTTCCATATATACGCTCTTTCCTCTTCTCCCCCGTGCCAAGCGATATCGACGCACCAGGGTCGGCAACTTCCGAACAAATGAACGGGTAGTTTGGAGGCCGCACAGATGACCGCCATTCAATGGGCTACGGTTTAGCACTGCCACCATTCAGGGGTGTGTTTCAGCACTGCCATCATTCGCCACCCATCTAGCTGGTCGGGCAAAAACGTCGACGACGCAATTTCTCTTGATCCTGTGTCAAGCGGGTGTTACTTGCTTCTCAACTACGGAACTAATCTGACTTTGCGGCGCCAAAATGATGAATAAGGTGGAAAAGAACTCGGAACGGCGGCCATCAGAAGCCGCTTCTCAAGGGCCACTCCCCGATAGCGAGAATGGGAAACCCGAGAATGGAACTCTCGACGGGACGCCAACAGAGCAGGCCGAGCCAATGGCCGACGGTGACTTGACGCCAGGGAGAGCTCGTATAAACCGACAAGAGGACGACTACAACGCCAAGCAGATGTTCAATATGGCCACTGGAAAGGAGACAAGAAAGAGGCGTCGGGTCGAGGACACCGAGGAGGGAAAAGCCGAAGAGGCAGATGCGGCCACGATCAGAGGTGGGTCATTTTACATTTCCAGCATTCAACCCTCGGTCTTCCCCTTCAAAACCCCCCCGCTGATGAGATTGGCGTCTAGAGTCGGAGCGAGCGAATGGTCTGCGAGGACAGGAGGTGTCAGGTGCTGATGATAATCGTATGGACGTTGATCCGTACGCAGCCCTCAACCCCCTCGGACTATGCCGACACTGACACGCTCCTTACCGAGTAGGACCGACGAAATCAAGCTGCACGGAGGAATTCACATTAATGGCTGCCTTGCAGAGCTGGTCGATGTCAAAGTAAATGGCCAGGTGTACTTCGTAGCCACCGGAAAGCCAGTCGATCCTATTGAGGATTCAAAACCTCAAGCCTCCCATGTCCCTAGCACAAAAAGCGAGGAACTTGAGGATGAGGAAGAGATTTTGCGCAGCATGGCTCGGCGCAAGAAAACTGAAGGGCTTGATCTCAGGAAGTGCAGCGAGCCAGGCTGCAACAAAGAGTTCAAACGCAAAGCGGACCTGAGCAAGCATGAGAAGGCCCATTCTCGCCCCTGGAAATGCCCCGTTTCTACTTGCAAGTACCACAAATACGGGTGGCCTACGAAGAAGGAGATGGACCGTCACCACAATGACCAACACTCAGCCGCTCTGCCCATCTACAAGTGCCCCTTTGAGGCTTGCACGTACGAGTCGAAGCGCGAGTCGAACTGCAACCAGCACATGGAGAAGAAACATGGGTGGCACTACGTGCGGAGTAAAAGTTCTCGGCCACGGCCAGCACCTGAGGGCCTCTCTACTCCTGACTTAACGCCTGAACAGGACGGCAAAATACCGGCCGTATCTCAAAGTCTAGGACAACAGAATGGCAATGCGGCCCTTAAAACGTGGCCAGATGTATCAACAGACTGGGATGGGAGATTGCCCCCTGGACCTCTGCTCCACGAAACCGGGGACAGTGGACCAGCTGGCTGGCACCGCCGCCAATACTCCGTGCTCTCTCCACAACTTGACGACTTCAACACGGAAACGATGCCCCTTGACGACGAGATGCACTTCAAACCCTTTCCCGACATCAATACCATCGATCCGACCTACAATGAGTTCATAGACTTCGATCTCTTCCCCAACATCCACCATATGGATACGACGCCCACTCTTAAGAGTAAGGACAATGACCCATCACCTGCCGCTGCATCAAACATTGCAGCCACAGATTCTGGCTACGCGTCCCTAGGCAGGCCCAACAAGGTAAAGACTCCGGAAGATGTCCCCCAAGACTATACGAGTGCAGGAAGCGAGGTCGATTGCGCCACAACCGTCTACTCGCTGGCGCAGAGCGTCTCGGAGGATGATGTGGAGATGTATACTCTGCAGTTTGCCGAGTCGCTGGCGGACTTTGTCGCCTCTGAAACAGCGAAGGGGAGCGAAGATCCGCAGCTTGTGGAAGGGCTCGCCCGCAGTCTACCCCGACTGCTCAGGGCATTCGCTTTGAGGCTGGGATGCGAAGGGTCAAATAAAACCGAGAGAGAGGTCATGTTCTTTATCCACAAGCATCGGAAGTGAGTTGCAAGTCTGGCTCACCTGCATCTGATGCGTACTGATGAGCCCGAACTCTAGCAACATCGCGTCCCGCTTTCAATCTGCCCTTATGATGGACTCCCAGAGCCTTAGCTCTGGTAGTAGTTCGAGGGATCAGAGAGAAAAAGTTGATATGTCAGCCGCGCACGCCTTCATACGGGAGTGGCTCGACGGTCTCGGAAGCGACAACGAGTATTCAATACAGATGCCAGATCTGGATGAGACCATCGATGCTGCCACTGTTGAGGAGGGAGATAATGGTGTCGCTCTCCCAAACAAGCGAGACTACACCAAGATTGTCTTCGAATCCGCCTCTTACCTTTGGTTGACGGCGGCGGTGAAACGAGAGCTTTCTCTCGCTCCAGTGCCTGGCCAAGAAGGGACTTTGGGGAACGTCTACAACAAAGTCCTTCGCAGCCTTGAGGCAGGGCGCAAGGAAGTGAGCAGCAGGCGGCCCTCTGAAAGATTCACCTTGCACTTAACGGCAGACTGGAATCCCGCTGCGTTTCTGCGCCAACAGTTTGCCGGCTCTACCGAACCCCTCGGGACGCTTCTCGCTAGAACTATCACGCTAACAGGCTCTGCAACCGATGCACAAGCTCTTCCATGCGAGGTGTACATCCGCCAGACCTGGCCAGCTTCAGGCTCGTGCCTGCTTCCTATACTGAAGCGCGCGTTGGACTCGGGGGGCGAATGCGAAGGTAAGAGAGCCGCACGCTGAATCAGTACAATTGGATCCCGGAATAAAGCTGACGAATTACTGAACTACCTCCAGGATTACTGCCAGACAAAACCTTTGTGAAGTTGCAAGTGGGCGCCTGCCTTTGGGTGGAGGTGCAGGGTTCGTCAGACAGTATTGCCGAGGTAGCTGAACAGGTTGCCTGGCTCAGTGCGGCCCTGAGGACATCAGAGACGGACGATGAGCTGTCTTTGTGTTTGCCCTCGATCAGTATTGGCCCTTATCGCGAAGGTCTAGCCTCGAGCTTCGCCTGCACCCTGCATTTTCCCACCCGCAAAGCCTCCCGTGGCCCCAAAGCAGAAGCCTTTCCCGGCCAATGCTGGCACAAGCTGTTCCGGAACCCAGTTGTTGTGGAGGGTTTCCCAATTCCAAGAAGAAGTCGGTATGGCAGCGGCCTGGAGATACCCCTGAACATGATGTCCAGGCTGACGGAATCGCCACGAATTCACCAATACTTTGGGAAACATCTGCTAAAGGGTTTCTCAACCGCCGTCTTCCCGACAGACACAATGGATGATGCACTCTTATGGCATCTTCATTGTACCGATGATGGCAGCAGGCTTCCTTACCCCGACCTTGAGGGTGGTGGTATCCAGTGTGTTGACACTGCACTGGATGAGATGGCAAGCCAGCGCCACATCCTGGGCTGGTGTAGTGAAGCTAGTGTCTGCGCTGGTAAGTTGAACTGAATCATTTCAGAACCGCACCTGCGCTCAAGAGGATGGATGCCATGGCTGTGGGGCTACCAAGGAGGAAACGACGCTAACAGCATGTGAAAAGGATCAAAAGGCATGAATTACGACATCAAGGGGACTAAGCTTAAGTCGCCTGGGAAGGCCTTCTCCTTGGAGAAAGTGTCCTTCTCCGTCGGCCAGATTGTCACGGGGGGTTGTCAGTTCAGTATTGGTCACAAGGACATGCCTGTCCGCATCACTCGAGAGGGCTACATTGCGAAGCTGCGTTGGATTCGACAGAGATACTTCACTCTCTGGGATGTTGACGACAAACGCGGCTGGCTTGTGGATGGTGCAAGCACTCTCCTCCATCTTTTACGCGCCTCGCTATACCAGTCCTCAACCGACGACTTCGCCACCGAATTTATTTTCGATGAGTCGAGATTCTGTGAACCAAGCCAGCCCTATAAGACAGGTGTTGCACTCGACGTCTTGCTCAACCGAACGAACCGGGCCTTGGATCTGTATCGAGAAGAGCAAAAGACGGAGATTGTCGAACGGGTCCTACCCAATGGCAGGATAGAGTCCATGCCTCACACACGGGTGCGAACGACAACGATTCAAGACCGAGTTGAGGAGCTCTACGAGACTCTCGAGAAGCTTGTAGACCACAAGCACCGCGTCGAGGTCTCATACGAAGGCGCTAACGCCAAGCCACGCGTCCGCGACCGCCTTGAGGGCTGGGACTTTGCTGATCTTGCGGGAGATCGCGACCCATTCCATCTCAAAGTCACCACGCTGCCAACGCACGCGATCAACATGACATGGGTGGATTACACGTGCGCCATCCCCGCCGTGACGCTCTTCGGGCGGGGTTTCGGTGATCTCATCCGCCCATCCACAGATGCTTCATCATGCCACAAACAGCACGGTCCACAGCAGCACCAGATTTGCCGAGACTGGGCGTTAGTACCTAAAGACCAACATTACCTCTGCGTCAGCGCTGCTGATCTCCAGAAAATCACCGATCGCATAGGTGACGCATCAACAAACCCCGTTACCCTCGCTCCAGGCATCACATGGCACACCAACTCATCCGGCGCCTCCCCATTCAACAAATGCGCATGCGAACAATCCGACTTATCACCCTCCAAACGCACACCACTCCACCCAATCCAAGAACTAGCACCTTCCGCCATGAATTTCCTCTACAGCAAAGACACAGCCACTCCCCCAGACCTCTCCGACTACCCCAACGGCGCCCTGATCTTCGGCACGCCAATGTGGAAGTGGCCATGGAAGACTCCGACTCCTTCAGCAACAGCGACTACGACCACGGCAGAGCAGGGCTCGGAGAAGCAGAAGGTCAAGGATTCACTACTATTAGATCTCTCCCACAAAACATGCCAGGCTCTAAGTTTCACAGGCTCTTCTAGCTCTTCAAATTCCCAAGACTTGAGCCTTTCACGGGCTGGATCTGGCTCAGCAACACCGCCGACGTCTATCACTTCGGAGTCGGAGGGCAGCAGTACTAGGGAGGAGCAGACGCAAGGAGGAGCTTTGACAGGCGGGAAGCGGCGAGCTTGGTGGAGTTCGAATGGTGATGGGGCTGGGGGTGATGATTTGAGGGAAGGTGAAGAGAGCGGAGGAGGGGGAGGGCGGGATTTTTTCCGGAGGTTAAAGAGGGCGCGTGGGAAATAGAGTCTTGCTTAAGGTAAGGTTTGGCAAATGTAGGACTGGGTACTGGAAACTACTGCCTTGGCAATGTAATCAAGACCTCCTCGCACGGGATTGATGGTGCCTATCTTTTGGCTCGAGCATTCGTACCTAGTAGAACAGGCGCATTTCTGGACTGCAACCACCAATGCTGGCTGGGAGATAACCAAGTCAACACGTTCGACATGTCATGGAATGTGGGCTGGACCTTGGCACCCAAAGTCCTGTCCCACTTTCTATGGATTCTGCCATCCGCACCCTGTCACGGCAACCAAACAAACACGAGGCAGGGCTACGCAGCAGGTGTGGCAATTACGTAGAAATTGCAAGATAAGGAAAAAGAAGAAGAAGAGGAAGGGCTGCAGCGGGGTTGCACCGCGAACGATGCCAACAATCCCAAGAACTTCGAAGGCAGTAGAATTCCGACTTTAGGGAAGTAACACTCTGTGCACCCTCAACCACCGCGCCGAGAAACCAGGGAAGGGGGGAAAGGCAGCTGCGCCGGCACAAACAATTTCATGTTCAATAAGTATGTAATGTGGGGGAAGGGATGGGTTACTAGTGACTTTCGAGAGGCGCTCAAAGGCTAGGTCGGAAACTGTGCGTTGCTTCCTGGGACTTGGTCGTTTGAGTACGGACTTGGGGGTGGTTGTAAGGAGTGAACGGCGAAGTTTAGGGCAGGAGTGTTACAGGAAACGTGTGTTGGGCGGGTTGGGAAGGATGCGGGGGCACAGCGGGATTATGAATGCTCTGGGACTTGTCTTTAGTCGGATTTGGTTTCTGTTGTTTGGAGCTTGCATATGGTCGAACTTATCTTTAGATACCATGTTCTTAGGCGGGGAGGAGGCAATAGGGGGAAGAGAGGGCAGTTCAACTAATCGCCGCCTAATGGCTAGAAATGAGGGCTAGTGAACGAAATCTATTGTTTAACGTACATCCTGCGCTAACACTTGCTTACATGACACCTGAATCTGTACAGGAAGATGGTGGCTTTTTAGCCGACGTCGCTGCAGCAATCCCTTCCCTTTGCACAAGTGTGCGACAATACTGACAAGATAAGCCGGTGAATGATTGCCCCGCCAAACAGAAATTTTTTTGGAGGGAATGCAGTTGCTCAAACGCAAGGATTTTCTCAACTGCATCAATGCTTCCCCCTTTTTCTCTTTAGCTGACACGACCATGAGACCAACCGTCGCAACCATCGCAACCATCGCAATCGCAACCATCGCCAGGGCTGTCTCACTGGTGTCATGGACAAACTCTATTCCGCAAAGCGCGATCCCAAACCAGATCCCACTTCATTCCCTTGGGGAAACAGAGAACCTTGAGCAACTGGTTACAAGGTACACGATCAACGAGCCTGGAGAGAACGTGTGCAGAGCCGGCTCGAAACAATGGGCAGGGTCGGTTAATGTGTCGGAGGGCGACTCCCTCTTCTACTGTATTGGATGTTCCTCTAGCTACCCCCAGAACTCTACTCAAGGTATTTTCAGGATCTGAATCTTGCTGACTCTCGGGCGACTCGCGCATAGGGTTCTTCGAAAGCAGAAATGAGCCAGAAAATGGCCCCATTATTGTATGGATCGACGGGTGAGCCTCCCGTCGATACAGTGAAGTGGGGAATTTCGAGACATTTTGACACATTCTCAGCGGTCCGGGAATTTCCTCGTTGATGGCCTTGTTCTTGCAAGCCGGGCCGTGCCAGGTCCAACTGGACGGAAACAGCACGGCCTTCAATCCCAATAGCTGGACCGACTTTGCCAACATCATCTTTATCGAGTAAGAAGAGACTCCCAACGTATTGTATCACTCACCCCTTCACCGCGCAGAAGATAACTGAAACCCAAAGCAACCCGGCCGGCGTCGGCTTTTCAACCACCACCAATCGCCTCACCACCGCAACCATGCATTCCGCCGCCTCCAACATCAACACTTTCCTCCTCACCTTCTTCACAACCATGTTTCCCCGGCATGCTGCAAACCCCCTCCATTTCGTCGGCGAATCCATGGGCGGCCACTGGGTTCCTCACTTTGCATCGCACATCACCCGCCGTCAACACCTTCATGTCCCTGGGACCTTGCCGCATTCTATCGATTCCATCATCCTCCTCAACGCTGTCATATCGCAGACTACCTCCGGTGACGGGGCGCTGTACGGCCACTTCTGCTCCCCTTCGAGTAGAGTCAAGTTTAACGACACGGCTTGCCGCGCGATGGAGGAGACACAGCCGGAATGTGACTACCTCTCCCAAAAATGTGTAGAGACCTATGATGAGTATATCTGCAAGGCGGCGTTTGGATACTGTGGGGGTGTACACGCCCGGTGGTTCAACGAGTATGGGCCGGATATGCCGGATCCGTATGATGATCGGTTTGTGTGCGACTTGGAGGCGTTCGCTTGTGGGAACTTCGATACAAGGTTTGTAGAGTACTTGAATAGGGAGGAGGTAAAGAGGGGGTTAGGGGTGGACGCGGAGGTAGAGTATAGGGTGTTCAATGCGACGGTGAATAGGGCGTGGGGAGAGAAGGCGGTGATGGCGGTGCCGACGACCAGGGAGGTGGGGTGGATTTTGGAGGAGACGGGGACGAGGGTCCTGGTTTTAAATGGGAATAATGATGCTGTTGTGTGAGTTCTTGACCCCCCCTCCGGGTGTTGATGAGGAACTAAAGGACTGATCTTTGTGGTGCATGCAGGGAAACATCGGGCCAAAAGCGCGTCTTTGACCATATGATAACGTGGAAAGGACAAGCGGCATATCGTCTCCGCCGGTTCGCTGACTGGTTTTGGACGGGAAACGGGGAGCCTGTCAAAGGCGGGAAGATGAAGTCTGTCGGTAAGCTGGCGTTTGTATCTGTCGACGATGCTGGCCACCTGCCGGCGTTGAGCCAGCCCGAGGCAGTGTCTTTTGTGATCAAGTGTTGGGTTAGTAGAGGAGAGGCTGAAACTTGCCCTGTTTTCAACAAGTAAATTGCAGAAGCTGTATTGTGGACGTGGTGGTCTCTGAGTCTCACATCATGGTAACCCTCACCGGTGATAGCTCGCTACATAATCCACATACAAAATCTTCCACATGAGTATTTTTATCGTTAACGTGACGGCTCATTCCTCGGCCTCAAATTGAGCTTCTACCGCAACGTTTTCCTCTTTTTTCGAGATTAAGCAGCTCTCTCTCCTGCTCAACTCCGCCTCCCATCCATACGGATCTTTCCCCATGTCCGAAATTGTCACTGTTTCGCATTCTGACGATGCAGCGACGTCCATTCTAAAGCTGAGCGATATTGAATCGACATCATTGTCAATCGTCGTGTCTGCTGCTAGACCTATCTGGGTTGTCCCCATCGGCAGGCAGCCCATTGTGTGTGTGTTGCCCATCACGGGCATGGCACCGACGTCGAGGCCCTGGGAGGTGCTGAGAATGGATGTAGAAAATTGGCAGCAGCTGCAGCTAGGTGTGGCCGGCGTTGGTCGCAGCCAAAGTCGAGAAAGCGGTTGGGATGTTGGCAGGAGCGACTTAGCCCCACTGGGATGCGATGTAGATTTGCAAGGGGCCTTCCTGGCCGCACAGACATGGTCTGCCTCATAGGGAGAAATTGCAGGGCTTGTCGATGGGAAGAAATAACGTCGACCTGGGTGCGGCTCTTCCCATTCGTCCATGCTGTGCCCAGTTTTCGACCGGCTCTTGCTTTTCGCTTCCGCTTTCGGTTTCATTGGCTTGTTGGTATGGACACGAACATTCCGGTGCCACAGGCTGGGTACTGGGTAGATCCTAGTCCGGCGCTCAGAGGCCTCTAAAGGCTCGCCGATCTGGCCATTTTATCTGCTTGACACCCCCTCTCGGGCATGATAGGATTTAATACTTGACAGCAGGGCATGCCTCTGCGGCTCAACCCTTTTTGTTTCTGTCACTATCCGTGAGCAGCTCCCGCGGTGGCAATTTTTGTTAGCCCCGGCTAGATTTCATCACCTTAGGGTGCACAGATCCGACCCGAAGGGACGGGTCCGTCAACTGGCATGAGGCGTGCTGCGTGTGCTCCCGGCCACGCCGGACACACCTGCATGGCGGTGAAGATCTTCTGGGTCGAATCTCCCCGCACCGTTTCCTGTTAATCTCACGAGTCATGCCAGACGCTTCAAAGCGTCCGGGGCTATTGGCCTGGGGCGGGAGGAGACTGCCACCCCCACCCACCCCCCCCCCCACCCTCCTTGTTGGTTCCGATAGGTGTAAATCGATAGTGGCGCTCCTGTTAAGGGCGACTTGCATTGTGGCGCTTAACACTCGGTCTGAAAAATTGGGTTCTAGAACGCACCCCCAACGCGGATTTGGCCGCAAATATTTTTAATACTAGTTGTGCTGGTAATGACTGGAATCTATCGCAATCAGAAACAACAGTGAGATGTAATGCGATTTAACTCTTGGGTCGGACTCCTGCTCATTTTCCACATCAGCTCTTTGTAATACTGGGTACCGAGGACGCTTGATTTGCGAGACTTTGCTCGCTATTCGGGATTGCATTGTACCGGCGTCGATGGTATCCTTCTCTCGGGAACATCGCTAAGAAGGGACCTCCATCTCTGGTCCTCCGTTGCTAGCTGCCCAACTGGGGAGCGGGTTCATGAGCCTGGGAGAAGTAGCTATGATAACGAAAAAGACCAAGTGTTACATAACCACTTTTCTAATGAAAAGTGCCTTTGAATGTGAGCTACTGAGTCTTTTTAGTGCTGCGGAAGTTAGGTCTCCATCGTGACATAGCAGTGGAAGTTCTTTTCTTCCGTCTCTTATCAGGCCTCTCTTTGCCCGAGCGTGGCCAATCCTTCAGCATTTGTTGATACTCACGACGGTCAACGCCACCAGACCCAATCATTCGCCAGCCCACTAGCCTCTTCTACTTCGACCCCCCCGGTCCACCTAGCTCACTCGAGTTTGCATGCTGAAGGTAGGGCCCTTCGGTGAACTCTGAGGAAGCTCCGAACACATATGCCACGCATTCGGCAGCCTACTCCTTCCTTGCCGTCATCCGACCACGGTCTACAGCGCCGGGTCTAACCTCGCCCTTGTCTTTCACGTTTCTTCTGAACCAAGTCTGGGCCCGAACGAGTATAAACTGGGATACTCGAGTTTTGCTTCCTCGCCCTCGAGAGTCGTCCCCCCCTCTCGAAGCCAAGCTCTCTTGCCCTCAGTGTCAAGCATACGCCCGCATTGACTATCACCTCCCCGTCATGCCCTCGGTGCACACGCCCCTGACAGTTTCTCTTCAAGGCCGCAGGGCTAGTCCGCGACGCAGACTGGATCCTGGGCGGCAGACACAGCTGTACGCACGCGCCCAAGACTTTTTGGACGCAGGACGTCTTCCGCTATCGAAGCATGGGGACACCGCTGTTATCAGATTAGTGATATGCCAAGGCGGGCGCGCCCAGGGGCGGGGGGGTTCTGTGTGTGGAGGCCACCGTAAAGCAGCGACATTTCCAGCGGGGAGATAATCCAGCGGACTAGAGTAAGCGAGACAAATCACAATACAGAGAATATACCAATTCTACTTCTTCTTTCGTGTTGGTGTCCCGATTGGCAGACTGTGTACGGCGGTTTTTTTTTTGGTAGTGCTAATTCGTAGTGCAGGGGAGAGGGTGATGCTGTGCTTGAGGTGGCAAGATGTGTGAGTGCGGAGCAAAGGACCGTCATGGCCTCTTCACAAACCAATACTTAGCGCCCCGATATTTGCGGCTGAATTTTCTGTAGCTGTGGTCCGACATGCCTCTGTACCCAACCCTCAGGCAACTTTTTTGCTCCTCGGCATTGTCAATTTGGCCTCACCGCTTGAGGAAATTCTGATGATTCAGCAGCCCAGAACACTGGGCAAAAGAACCTAACATCCTTGCCATCACCTTTCTATCGATACGATCCCAAAATTTCGTTCTCGTACGTTCCCGCTGGCTGGGAATAAAAATCAGGCCTCGGCTGGGCTACCTACCGAAGCCGACCTCCTCGCCGGCGAACTCATTTCTATCTCGGGCGTCCTCTCTAAAATCACCAACCGCTAACTCCGCCCGTCCTCATCGGCGCCGATCCCTCCGGCACTCCCGCCGCCTGCGGCGAAGTCGTCAAGCGCAGCGATGACGTTGCGTACTTTGGCATGTTTGCTGTTGATACTAGGCGGCAAGCCGGGGGGTTTGGGAGGCAAGTTTTGGGGTTATGCGGAGGAGTGGGTGAGGAGGGAGTGGGGAGGGTGGAGAGGATGGAGGAAGTCGATCAAGAGATTGGGGATATGCGATCATAGCGGACAGCTGGAGAGCAAAGCGAAATGAGAGGATTCAGTTGAATCGGTTTTCCCGAGGCGTGACTTGCGTTGCCTTGAGACTATCGGCGCCGTTCCACTAACCCTTCTTGTCGACATTACCAAAAAGGACATTAGCTTTCCATCTTTTAACCCCTCCATCTCCCCATCCTTCACTTGGAAAATCTCTAACCTCCTCCACCCTCGGCCCTGTAATAACCGGCCTCGTCATCTCCTCCCTCATCTCGGGCACCCTTCTTCCCCCCTTCCCCATCAGCACTCATAATATCGTCCTCGCCATCATCTCCGGGAAACAAGCACCCGCAGCACGCCATAAACCACCGCTGCAACGTGCTTTGCACCCGCGCAACCGTCAGACTCGGTTTCCCATGTAGCCCCCTCCTCTTCGTGGCCCATGCCTTCCCGCAGTTGTAAGCGACGACAATGAGCGTGAACAGCCCGACCAGGAACGCAATCAGTTCCCCGGTGGATGTAAATGGCCTGCAGATCATGTCGATGCCGTTGACCTTGACCGCCATCTCTACGAGTGTTGCTGTGATCACGAGGAAGAGTAGCAGGACGAGGCCGTAAAGGATGCGAGGGAACCACGTCTCGACTATGGCCTCGGCTTCGCGGGCTTCAGCAAGGGTTTGGGGCGGTGCTTCAGCAGGTGGTGGTGTGAGATGGATTCGCAAGTAGGCCCGACGAGGGGTGGCCTCCGAGGGGGACCGGTCGGATGAGCGCTTGAGATGGGTTGGCTGTGAGGTGGGTGGTGGAGTCGTGGGTGAGGATGGAGCGAACCCTGCGGAGTCGGTTTTCGGCCCTGCGCTCCCATCTCGTTACCCGCTGGACTCGTTCGGCCATTTCCTCGGCTTGTTCCATCGAGTATCCTAACCTGTGAAGTGCTTGGATATGTTGGTCGGGAAGCTCAGCAAGGGCTCTGCGCGCCAGCTGAAAGTTGGCACCAATGTCATGCTGGGTTTCGGTAGGATAGGTATCTTGGAGGTAGCGCCTGGCGTCACGGCGTGGGCTGGGATTGCCCTCGAGAGGCCCGAAGGAATCGATATAACGGTGAAGAGCTTCCTCCACGACGGCTGGCCGGTGATGTTCGAACAGCAGAGATCGGGCGTTGACGAAGTCGGCGAATGCACGCTGTACGGCAACGTCGCGATCGTTGACGGCGTCTTCCTTGATGCTTTGCATCTCCGCTCGGATGTCCTCGAGCGAAGTGCGTCGGTCGGTCGACGTGTCGGTGCTCGATAACGGTGCCAAAGACAATGGGAAAGGCAAAGTAGAATGGGAATAGGAGGACGAGCTACTAATGATGGCCCAGTCGAGGATGACGAGATTCTCGCCCGTGACTTTGACACTGAGGGCAACAAAAGTAGCCGCTGCAATGACCACAAAGGGTGCTCGCCATATACGAAACTCTTTGGATGCGCCGAACATGGTGGCAATTACCGCGCCAAAGTACTGAAGATAGAAGCCGATCCAGATACCAAGGCCGTAGAGATCGGAGTCTCCAGGGATGTGGCATGGTTTGTAGGACTGGACGATAGGAAGTGAGTCCATCTCAATGAATCTCGTCCCGGAGGATGACTGGGCGTTTCCCATGGTGAAGAGAAAAAATTGGTGAAGGAGTATGGCAAAGAGCAACCTCTTGGAAGCGGGAAACTTTAGGACATGTGAGGTCGATAAGCAGAGAAGATATCCAGCCCCTCCATTCCCCGGCAAAGTGTGGCCCCCAAATCTAGATCGCACACCTTGCAGCCCCCCTGTCAGTCAGTCCGTCGGTCAGACTCTCCATCACCAACAATGGCGTTCTCGAACTCGTAGAGACACCCATCCCACTGCAATATCTAGGCACGTGCGCACGTAGAGAGCCTGACATCGACCCCCCACGTCGAGCTCAGGCAGCTCAGCCTGGTGGTTGTCTTCCCTTCTTTGTCATTTGCCACCAATAAAGCGGTGGATCGACGCCGGTGGCGCTGGCGGTTGTGGTGTGAGACGACTTGAAACGATTGGGTCTAGACCTGGCATGATTACACAGAACGCGAAGCTGAAAGCCAAATGCATGACTATCGAGACCGAATCTGGCAAAAGAGCCTCATGATGCCAAAATTAGCCCAATATTTTCCGCATCGAACTTGAGACACGGTCTATCGCTTGAGTCACCGTCGAAAAAGAGGGTTAGTAGCGTTAGCAAAGCTGCGAGATGTAGCACCAGATAGATAGGTCCTGTATCCCTTGGGAGGGGGGTGACATATCTGATCATCCATCCTCACTCTTGCCGTAGACACAGCATGTCGCTTCTGGCTCTCCTTCTCCTTCTCTCTCAACAACCACTGGGTGCTCTTGGGCATTCTGGCGTGTTCTCTTGGTCTACTGGGGATACGGCTCTTGCTCGGCCACAGTCGGGCTATCATCCAGAAGTTGGCAGTTGTGGCGATGGAACGACATGCTTTGGTGCTTGCGGAGAGGGGTTTGAGACTTGCGCTGCCGACACTGATCTGGCGCTATTCTGCTTCAACTCAGCCGCAGGGTAGACATGTTGCGAAAATGGCGATGGTCGTAAGTCGGACTCTGCTCGCGCGGCATTTTTACCATCTGACAGTCTCAGGGGCTTGCCACGCTGAATACTATTGCACCCGCGACGGTTCTGGGAAGACGTGGTGCTGCGAAATGGTTCGTTCAATATTGACGGGCCTAACCAATATGCGCTGACCAAAACGGATGAAGCAACTTGACATAGCTGAATGCGCATCCAGTTACGACATCCCGCGTCTTTTCACAGATCCGTCGAGTCCTCGCAAGTCGACCCCGGTCCCATCGACCGTTCAATCTTTTACTCCCGCTCCCGTGAGAAGCAAGACCACCGCTCCGATTCATCCGACTCCAGTGGCGCCGTCGAACAGAACTCGCAGCAATGAGACTGCACCGCATCCGGCGACCCACTCGTCACTGGCGGAGCTCGAAGGTTTGGAACTTCAGGTGCCTGGTCTCTCACCTGGGAGGCTGCAGCCGTTCTTGCCTCCTTCCTCTTGCTATAGGGAGATGTTCGAAGTACCGCACAGCCGGATCATAGTCCGGATGACTTAAAAGGCGAGCGGATAGAATGTGAGAACTCCGGTGTTGGTAGCGCAAGAGCCTTCACTTTGTGGTGGCCAGGAGATACATAGTAATGTGATGGAGGTGAGCCGAGGGTGAGCCGATGGGGAGCTGGGTGCTCGGCTGCCTGCTGATCGCCTCTGCGCTCATCGTTTAGTTATATTACAGTGGAGTAGTATAATGTTGCCGTTTCAACCATGACACAGGCACTGAAGCAGCTCCATCCCACGAAAATATCACCAGAGGTTAGGGTACGGCGGTATCTTATCAATCTGTCATATGAGGCTTTCAAGCATCCCACTCGGATCGTCCCATTGGCCGAATTGGTTATGATGGTGGGTGCGCCTTCCATCACGCATTTGCATAGTGCATCTCGGGCAGACTCTAGGCTGCCGCCCTCATCAAACAGCCCTGTAGGCAAGTGCGAATTTTATCTTCGGAATGCTCTTCGCGACGGGACCTTTCAATTACACGCAGCGCCCTGCACTTCGGGCGGGAGTTGGACCGCCATCTTCATAGCTGCCAGAAAGTGGTAACAGTACAAAATGAGGAGCAAAAGTTCCGATGTGGGCCGCAGTGTGCCCATGATATTTGATATTTCTCTTTGGGGGGCCGGTTTGAAAATGCCAAAGGGCACGCCTCACGCTGGTGACACGACGCGGGCCGCGCCGCACCACGACAGAGTCGACACGATAACATCCGTGCGGTAGCATGGGACATGTATCTCTGCGGCAACGAACGGCATCTTAGCAAATGAAGACAGCCGATACCCATAGCCGACAACGAGACCAGGCTGTGGAATATGCACCGAGCACGGCATCTTGCAGTACTTCTTATGAACTGTCAAATTGATGGGGGTCCCAAGGTTCCCGCCAAAACAATTTACAAATCTATTGTCATCTAAAAGCTTTTCCTGGTTATTCGCTCATGATGCAGGTTAGTCTCTCTTCGGCTCGCTGTTTTGGCGTTGTGTTTAGGTAGACAGGAGGAGATACATGGAAATTCAAGTTATTGTGAGCCGATAAAAAGCTCAGATACTATCTAGACCAGCTGCGCCACGAAGGCGCCCATACTTGTCAAGTGCTTTTGTCTCCGCCACGTTCTCGAAAGGTTCCCACGTCTCCTCCCCATCTTTCCACTTCATAAGGAATCCCGGGCCGCCGTCTTCCGGCTTTCCGCAGTTTCACTTGTAGGCCTTCGTGGCGAGGGGTATGACAACTTGTCCATGGCCGGTTTGACTTTCTTGGTAGACTTGTTGCCGTATTTCAAGACCAATGTTTCCCCAAGTTGGTGAGCTCCTACTAATGTCCCCTGTGTCGAAATGGGTGAATGGGGTTTCTGGGGGACCCAATGGGTGCTCAATGCGGGCCCTTGGCTCACTAGGGTTCGTAATATTGCATAGGTGGCCGGCCTACGATGCAACCCAGATTGCACGTATCAAGCATGTATTGCTCAAATATGCTTGATCTGCAGCTATACCAAGCCTAAGTAGGTACGCACGCCAAATAAACAAATGGACAGCTATATGTATCGTTGAGGGTGTAACCGTCGCCCTGTCTAACATCCCAGCCGCTACCTTGAAGCTATTACTGCCATTGATGGCGTGCTGAAAAGCCAATCGCCGTTGCTGAGCTTGATCTATTGTCTCACAAGAGTAGATGACTGTTTTGGGAGACATCGTGTAGTACGGCTGTCCCTCGACCACCTCAAAGCTGAACAGCTTTCGCTTGGGCACGTGACCCACGGAGCTCTTGATCCCAATCTCAGGCTGATAGGGTTCGCCCAGGAGAATGTCTTGGAGTGTGAGCTCTTCAGCATCGTTTGCCCAAGTGTGAGATAGGATTGCATATGGCGGGGTCTGGTCGTCGAGGAGAACTCTCGGGGCTCGAGGGTATCTACATGGAGAAGACGCATCGTGGGAGCAATGTCTGGTTACCTTCAAGGTGAAAAGTTCGAGGGCCTAAGAACGAAGTGGATCAAGTGTGTGGGCTGGCTCCAGGGACCCGACCCTCCTTTTCCCGCATGGCCGTTTGTCGCATCCGAGCCGATTCCTCTTGGTGCTGGTTGCAGATGCGCTTTTGCAGACCAGGATTTGTTCAAAAGGCCAAAGACCCGCCCCTCTGACAGGGCGCAGGGCAGCGGCTTGCTCTGGAGAAAACAAAATGCGCCCGGGATGTTGTGTGCCTCAGAGAGATCTAGAGACGAGAGGAGTTAAGGCGTTGCAGCTCAAATCGCTCACACTCACGCCAAAGCTTGAGTGAACACTTCACCGCGTAGGATAGTAAGCGATTCGAACTGCAGCGGTAAAATACACACTCAAAGCCTAGCCCTGTGGGTGATTCGAACTGCAGTACGATAGTTGCCACGGGGCGGTTGGTAACTCCCCACAAGAGCCATCACGTCATACCCGCCCCATTTCAAATTCACAAATCTACGGGATGTCAGGTGATTTCTTCCTCCCAATGTAACCCATTAATAGCCGGCAGAAGTTGTTTCCCATGACCGGCGACACACAACCATACGGCTACATTTGGGCCAAAGATCCGGCGGGGTTGCTCTTTGAAACCCGAAGTCCGCGTCTACTTAACAACAAACAGCACACGATGAAGACGGTCTTGGTTATCATTTTTTGCGCAGTCGCATCCTTGGCCGCTCCAGTAGACCTTGGTACAGGTATGTCTTGCTAACCACGGTGGCGATCAACATGGTTAAAGGGTGGTGAGATGGCTTACTTCAATACCCGCAGATACTACGAACATCCAGTACAGTTCCACGAGTCCGAAAGTGCCTCAACCCGAAGTCACAGGTGCCCATCATCTTCACGACCGCCAGAATGGCGCTGGAAGCGGGCCGCCGAGGAAGAATGTCGCTGAGCCTGAGCTTGACACGTTGAAGGAGTCGGGATGGAACCACAGGGCCGGATAAGAAACGCGTAATGTGCGTTCGAGAATACACCTGTGCTCCTAAGGGAATGAGGTTGTGCGGGAATTTGCCCCTGAGAACTTTAGCGTCCGCACGGGTCTTGGCTGCTGCACGAAATCACGCTCGCATGTATTGTTCAGAAAACTTAACTATCCCTCTGGGCTTGTCGAGGCAGATCCACACTTTCTTTCGGAGTTCATCCCCGGCTTGAGTGATCCGCCTGCTTTCGGTCTATTTAGAAGATGATGCAGTATCACTACGAATAGGTGGACTCGCCGTGTCTTCAAAAACATGAACAGTTGTCAGAAACCCTGCGCCAACCCGCTCAACGACTATGTGGTCCATATGGTGCGGCCCACGCCGATGATCGGCATCGCAGGGACTGCTACAGGTTCCCAAACACCAAATATTCAGATACTGCGGTAACGCGGAAAGGCCGTCAGGGCCTAGCATTTTCTACCTCTTTTCGGCAGGCTCATGAAATGACTGACGGCCGAGCTTCCGTTCGGGGCCGCAGGCGCTGCGACAGGGCGTCTTGATCTATCCCTTTATGTGTCTCCTGAGTAGCATTGCTGTGTTGGTTGATATTAGGGCGCGCAGTGTTAGGCTTTAATACAGGGCCCTTCGGTGCCTTCAGAGGCTAGAATTTAACAATATATTATAGTTAGAGGTCTAATACACAGGCAATCTGAGAGCCAGAAGCAGGTATTATGATTAAGCTACACGCGGGTACACGACGATACATAAAACGCAAACGAGGAGAAGAGGGAAGGAGACAAGAGACGCAAAACGGCAAGCGACCCTCAAGATCCCAGACCCGCTCGGGTAGCTGCTGCTACAATCATCAGGAAACCACTGAATCTGGAGCCTAGTTCTGCTCAGGAATCCACAGTGGTGACCGAAACAATCCAGACAACTAGGCCCAAAACTAACTTTGTTTCTGGGCCCCACTCACGTCCCTCTCCCCAACTATCTCCCTGGTAATCGACGACTCAGACCCCACGAGTGAAGCGTGGCCCTATCCTCCTGGCACTCCTCACCGTATCTTTCTTTATTTCATCGTAACGAGGTATCGGGCGGTAATCCCTGTTGTCGACTTCACACCCTTACAAATACCCTATTGACGGGGTCGGCATGTCCGGTTTTCCGTGTAACAGCCAGTACCCTAACTCCCCAACCTTATTGTCTGATACTTCTAGATTCATAACATTCCTTCCGCCCTCCTCGGCTCGGAACCGGATACCCTCGTCACTGATTCCCAACTGAGTCTCCCCGGCGCCGCCGCGGATACTCCGCCACACAGCTTCAGGCTCACAATGATTATTGTCGTAAGCCGATTGAACCCACCTCCCCGCCGCCTTGAGCTTTAGCGTACCATAGCAGGACGTGGGTAACGCGATGCGACAATCCACGAGCCGGCCATCTTGCTGCATCTTGGCCACGACATGGTCGACATGTTCAAGAATTGTGTTCAGCTGCGTGTAGATACTTTGATTGTCGCCCATCGCTCCTGAGGAGACTAACTTTCCCGACATGGAAATGTAGAGAAACTGTAGGTTGGGGACAGTCCGGGTCACCGCCTCCAGAGCGTCGAGAAAGCCGCGCATCCCCGGCCGGGACTTCATGACTGCGTCGGATCTTGCCGACTGGGTGTCCCTCAAGCTCGTCTCCGCCCATGGCGACAGCTCCTCCCAGACCAGCTGCACTCTCTTGATGGCCGCCAAGCTCGCCTCTGGCAGCATTTTTAGCAGGTTCCCGACCACTTCTGGCCCGACCATGTGGAACACATTCGCTTCGTAGAGCACGCATGCACCTTCGGTATACGCCCACCGGCACGCCCGTAACCACCCCATCACCCCGACCGAGTGCTTTCTCGCCACGTCCCAGGGCCACATTGCGGATCCTCGCGCCTGCCGGCCAAGACAGTCGTCGGCGAACGGAGTGGAGGCGTGTGCTGCGCGTCCTGGCGCGGTGGAGGCGTAGTTGACCGTGGCCGAGCAATGGCAGAGAAACCCGACCCAGAGCCATCGCTTCGGGGTCATCAAGCGGCTGCTCCTCCCACGGCTTGGCAGACGGCTGCGGCTTGCGACTTTCGGTGGTGGTGGTGGGTGACCGAAATGAAGATACAGGTGAATCGTGTTACCGCCGAATGCATTCATCAAGATTTGATGTCGGATCTCGTAAGGGAGCCAAGTGAAAGAAGGACCCGATGCGGTGGGGCCCTCAGAGGGCGCAAGGTCCGAGCGGTCGAGCCGACGGTGTAGGAAAAAATTCGAGCGACGCAGTGCCCCCCGCGATTTTATGGAGAAGCTTCTCAAAAAGATTAGGCATATTAACGTGGGAAAATCAGTTGCTGCTCTGCGATGTGTTTCGGGAAGCTGGCCAAAAAGGTTAGGTGGGGAGTGGGGCAGTGTGCTGTCGCAAACTACCCACTGCACCAAAAAGCGGGGAACCCAATTACTTCCTGACCCTAGTAGTTGCACTTATCTCTGACATCCATCTCCCATCTTGCCTCGCATATCCTGCATCATGAGACCGTCGGGTCTTCAAGCCTTAGAGAGGAAAACAATCAACACTTGACGGAATAAATTTCAGCCCCCCCCCCTCCCCTTTCCAGTAAATACCGGAACCCTTAAATGTGGACCAACACCTGGGTTCTTTCGGGGGCGTCCCTGGATGCATACCCATTGCCCCTCTTCCCCAGCCTACTCAGGCCCCTCCCGCCCTTCCCGTGCCAAAACCCTCAACCATGGTACGTAAACCGACAGGAGCTCCTCCTCCTATCATGATGACTACCCTCACTTTGGTGGGAACCGCTCCCGGTCCAGGCGGGAAACTTTCCACCACAAACTGCAGTGTGGTAATAATGCTGGTAGCATGACAGTGGTGTTTAACCCTGCAGCTTCGCCCTTTTTCGTATTGCTTTTCCATTATTCTACCAATGTGTTATCGGAATGGAATTCTTCTTCTTTTTGAAGAACGTCTGTGCCAAAGCTTATAGTAGACTATAATTACGACAACAGAGAGATCTGTTAGAAGCGAGCATCCATTAGTCACATTTCACCTCTCTTTCCTTTATCGATTATGAGAGATAACGTACGTTGACCCCAAGCTTGGTTACAACTGAGTGTCTTGAAAGTGTGATGATGGAGTTCTTCCGATTGGGTCTAAAAAGATTTGCAACTTCGATGGGTGGGCGATCTGGCAGGGAGTCAAATCGGGGCTGTGCATGATTTTGTCGACGGGCGCGTACGCCGGTGGGTCGCGCACTTGCAGAAATTGGAACTTAGCCCAAACACGTAAATTCGGTTAGAGACTTTTTCAATTCAGAATGTTGTTCTGATCAGAGGGAGCCTCTTCTGCCCAAAAACTGGAAGAGGCGATTACCCCTCTTTTCCGGAGGGTTGTTTGCCCGACCTTTGACCCACTAAGTTGAATT